>MDSZ01198255.1_pt1 | contig 35586 bp, 28 predicted proteins | sample 811201 | NCBI WGS metagenome assembly MDSZ01 (sample SAMN05326647, study PRJNA326480) | marine metagenome | isolation source: seawater | place: Indian Ocean: North | collected 2010
TAACTTTTGATACAGATACTTTGCCTAGTAATACATTAATTGAGACAAGTTCAAGAAGTCCTTTACAATATGGAACACTAGATTATATTATCAATCCTTTAAATTTTAATGTTGTTACAACTTTTGGATCGTCAGTTAATGATATACCTACAGGAACAAGAATATTGTTGTTAGGAATATTAGGAGGTTTTGCTGAAAGAATATTTACAGTTACAGAAAAAAGTAACAGAATAGATACATTTGTTAAAGCAGATCTAGTGTATAGTCATAAAGTATATGTAAATGGTTTAGAGGTTGCAACTACCAATGCTACTGTAGATTCAGAATATGTTATATATTTAGATGTAATGCCAAACATAGGAGATTCAGTAAGATTTGAATTATTCTTAAACGAAGACGGTGCAGATGCATGGAAAAATGCAGACAATAGTGATTTTGTATCAGATGCAAACGATATAGTTGAATGGGATGGTTCAAAATGGAATAAAGTGTTTGATGCAGACCAAACAACTGCAAACACATATCAAACTAATTTGAAAACTGGCGAACAGTATTATTGGAATGGAAGATATTGGGTAGAATCAGTAGATGGATTTTATCCAAAAGGCACTTGGAGAATTGCACTTTAATAATAATTACTATATGAGTCAAGTAATTTGCAGTGGTGCTTTATTTTACAACCTAAACACACAAAGATTTTTATTTTTACATAGAACAGATAAACCATTATGGGGTCTTGTAGGCGGAAATAATGAGTTTAGAGAAACTCCTTGGGAAGGCTTAAAAAGAGAAATACAAGAAGAAATAGGCACTATTCCTGAAATAATTAAAACAATACCTTTAGAAACTTTTATTTCAACTGATGGAAATTTTAACTTTCATACATATTTGTGCTTAGTAAAAGAAGAATTTTTACCTAATTTAAATGATGAACATGATGGTTATGCCTGGATTAAATTTGGCATGTGGCCAAAGCCTTTACACAACGGTTTGGCAAATACTTTAAGAAATAAAACAAATATTCAAAAATTAGAAACAGTTATCAAACTTGTTGATTTGATTGTTTAAACAGTTCTTCTAAAAATACAAAATCATTAATTTTTTGTAATTCCTTAGAATTATTTTTGTTTTGCAAACCAAATTTCTTACCTTGAATAGCACCTTGTATAGAATACTTGCCAAAAGGTTTATCTTCTCCTTTTGTACACCAAGCATCTAAATGAAATTCAGTTTCTTTATCAATTTGTTTTGATATAGTTCTACTTGAAAGTTTTACGCATTCACGGAAAGCACTTTTCCATGTGTTAAAAGGATCTGTGTTAAAATTTGTGCTATTACTCATTCGACTAATTGCTTTGAATTTATCACTTATACTAGTAGTCATATCAGCACTTTTTGTATTCATGTTAATTGTTAAATCCTTTGGTAGTAACTTTACGCCTCCATATCCATATACTAAATTATTTACAGGATTGAAACTACGCCATACATACACAGTATTTTTACCGTCAACATCATACCAAGCAACTTGATAATCAAAATTGAATCCATCTAATATTTCTGCATCTCCGTCAACAACAAAAAACATATCAGTTTTAGATTTTTTTGCCGCTTCAACATGTGCTTGATGTATACCTTTTACACCATGAACACGTTTAGCACGTGGAAATTTTTGTTTTAATTTTTCAAAGTTTTCATCAGCATTAGGTTCCTGATAACTTATAAAAACTATATCATACGGATCAGGAGTGCTTGCAACTTCAACATATTCTTTTTTATTAGCAAAAAATCTGTATTTTATTTCTTTCTCTGTTACACTTGCATGTTTTGACATAAGTGCTACGCCATCATAATATCCACCATTTTTCCAAACATGATTTATTTTTCTGTTAAATTGGTCATGAAAACTAATATTCATATCAAATTTCCAATTTTCTTTGACATTAATTTCAGGATATGTAATCCAAAATAAATCTTGTTTGCTATTTTTTATTGCATCTTTATAATCATCATAATTTTCTATTTCATAAATTTCATATTGTTTTGGATAACTTGCTAATATTTCTGTTTCATTTTTTCTACTGTAAAATCTATGTTCTACTTCTTTTTCTGTAACGATACTGTCTTTACTAAACAACGCAATACCATCATAATTTTCACCGTTTAAAAATACGTGTGTAGTATCTTTATTTTGATATGGTGTATAGTATGAAAAATCAAATTCTTTTGCTACTTCTACATCTTCAGGAATACCCCAAAACATATTAGTAGTAGAATCTTGTGTAGCCTTTATATAATCATCATAATTGTTTACAGTAAATTTATCATACGGAATAGGATCACTTGCAAGTATTCTAACTTCTTTTTTATTGGCAAAAAATCTATATTCCAATTCTTTTTGAGTAAATTTATAGTTTTTTGGAATTAAAGCAATACCATCTAAAATATCTATTTCTCCATTTCCAAAAACATGTACGCAGTCTAAACTCCAATCATCTGGTTTATAACTAAATGCAAATTTTTCTCTAACTATTGTATCATCATATACAACCCAAAATAAATCTGTTGTGGATTTGCTTTGGGCTTCTTGAATATTTTGAACTTTTTGTGAATTAGGATTTTTTGATAGACAAAGTGAGAAATTATCTTCATCTTTTCCTACATAAAATAAATCAAATTTTTCTTTTCCATAATATGGATCATATTCTGCACAAATATAGATATGTCTTTTTGTTTTGTAGTTTCCTTTTTTAGTTGGAGTAAGAACACAACTATCCCAATCTTTAATAGTTCTGCTTTCTTTGTATACATAAGGAAAAGCATGTTTTTGAACTTCTTCATCATAAGCAGGTTTAAAATACCAAGTAAAAGTAGGATACCATTTTAAACTTTTATCAACCACCCAAACATAATCATATTGAGAATAATTTTCTACATTTTCATTTTTATCTATAATAGGATATGTATTACCAAATATATGATTTTTTAAAGCATCTTGTCCATTATGCAGTGGTTTTGAATAATATTCAAATTTTTCTATTACGTTCATTGTTATGCTAACTCTTTTAAAACTTGTGCTATTTTATCAATTAACCATTTCTCTTCATCATTTGGTACCCAACTTTCTTCAGGTATCAGTGTATCAAATGTTTCCCACATTGCATCTTGTTCGTTCATTTTTTTAATCCTATTCTTCAACTTCTATAACTGAAGGTTTACACCAAGCAGAGTAACGTCCTGCCAGTCTATCACTTTCTCTGTTGATCATTTTAGCATACCAACTGCATTTTTGCATACTTGGATATTGTATTTGACTTTCTGTTTCTTGTCCGTTCATAATCATTAATATAAAGACTAGTTTTTTCATTTAACATCTTTCAAAGTATGTATTCCTATACCTATGTGTGCTACTTTACTACTAATATCACTATCTACATAAATTTCATAACCATTGTTATTTACATAGTCACAAAATGAAACATCTTCTCCACTATAGTTTTTTTCTATTTTATTATATATATGATCAAACCAAGGCGGTGGCAATTTTTTATATATTTGAATATCTACCAACATACAACCCATGCCTACTGCCCATACTTTATGTAATCCTGTGCCTTCAGGCAATCTTTTATCAATATTATTTTTATCTAAAAATGCTACTGGTCTGTGTGGTGTATATCTTGTACTGTAATTGCAAGCGACAATATCCTTTGAGTGTTCTAATAATTTTTCTAAAACATTGGGAGGAAAATGCATATCTGTATCTAGCCATAAGATATGTGTATGATTTTTCTGTAAAGCAATTTCAACTAATTGTGTTCTTGCATCACAGATTACACTACTCATAACAAAATGTACATCAAAGTTTATAGATCTTTTAACCAGTCTATTAGTCAAATTACACAGACTACGAGTAAAGGCAGTATGTACAGTATCCCTTGCTGGAATACAAATAGCAATATTCATTTAGGTATCTATTGTTACATTCTGTGGTGGAATTTCTTCGTTAAGATCTTTTTCTGCTTCTACAGTTCTTTGATTCCAAGTTCGAGCATATCCAACTGCTAGTTTTACACTATCTGTGTAATCTTCTTCAGATAATGCCGCCATTGCTAACATGTTTTCTGGTTGTAATTTTCCTAGAGTCAATAAATCAGCACCTGCATTCCTACCAAGCACTTGTAACCAATGATGTCTTTCATCACTTTCTGGAATGTCCATTGCATCTATTGCGTCTAATACTTGACTTTTTAAGTCTTCGGACAAATCCATTTGTTCAACAATATCTCTTTTTCTTTCTTTAGTATATGATTGTGAAATATCTAAATTGATCACTTCCCATAACGACTTCATAATGTCTCCTTTTATGTTGCAGGAAAATAATAACCACCAAATGTTGCACTTAAAAGTATAGGTGTCGTGCTGTTACTAACATAATTAGACAAGCCACGTAAACCACTCATAGTAATTTGTCCACTTGCACTAAAGTAATTTCTTACTTGTGACATTGTAATTTGTGAACCTGTTGCTGGTAACGCCATATTATAATCCTAATGTACTTTCTATTATAGCACTCATTCTATTTATTGTCAAGTAAATCTTGTACCATTCCTTTTAGATCATCTATTTGCTTTTGTTGTTCTTTCATTCCTTCAATGAGTAATGGTACTATTTTTTGATAATCAACTGCTTTAGTTCCGTCGTCTCTTTCACGTACCACTTCAGGTAATACTGCTTCTACTTCCTGAGCAATAACACCAACATCATGTTTTTGTACGAAGTAATCATCTTCACCACCACGTTTTTCAATATGCTCGTCAGTCCAATCAAATGATACACCACGTATAGCATTAATCTTTCCTAGTGGATCTGCAATAACTTCTATGTTTTCCTTCAAGTTTATATCAGAAGAATAAAATGCAGACACATCATCTGATGCACGTATTTCACCAGTAACCGATAATAATTTAGTCATGTTTATCTGACCGTTAGCACCATCGAGGTTCATTGAAGTAGAACCTGATGATGGATTCATTGCTGTAAGTGTAAGTTTATTAGTATTATGACTAAACCAAACCTGACCCATGTATTGAGCAATACCAGTTGTGCCATCAGCAAAATAAATGCTTGTTTCAGCAGTTGTTGAACTGGACATGATTGACATACCAGTATTGCCGTTAGTATGTAATATAAGATCATCAGCAGAAGAATGAGCGGAACCTGCTGATCCAGACGTTACAATATTTGTTTTACCAAAGGTATTTGTTCCACTATTTTGAAAGTTACTGCCACCAATGTTAATATCATTAAAACCTGAAGTAATACTACCAGCATTTAATGCACCTGTACCTGTAATACCTGTATAACTACCACTGACTCTAGCACTTGGAACTGTTCCGCTACTTAGTTCAGATGCATTTAGACTTGTAATAGAACCACCTGCACCAGAAAAACCAGTATCTGCAGTAATTGTTCCACCATCAATATTACTTGAGCCTACATCAATATTACCAAAACCTGAAGTAATACTTCCAGCGTTTAATGCACCAGTGCCAGTTATTCCTGTATAAGAACCACTAAGTCTTGCATTTGCTACAGTACCACTATCTAACTCACTAGCATTTAGGGTGGTTAATCCACTACCGTCACCTGTAAATATAGATGTTCCAATGTTAATATTACCAAAAGTTGTAGTAATTGCACCAGCATCTAGTGTTCCTGTACCAGTAAGACCAGTATAAGAACCATTAATCCTTGCACTTGCTAAAGTACCAGAAGCAATATCTCCTGCTTCTAAGTTGGTTAAGTTAGAACCATTTCCATAAAAATTGGAAGCATGTACATCACCTGCAACACCTAATCCTCCACCTACTCTGACTGCACCTGTAGTTGTGCTACTTGCCGCACTTGTATCAGTAAATGTTTTGACTCCAGCCATAGATTGAGCGCCACCTAGTCTTGCTCCTGCTACTGTACCACTATCTAGTTCATCTGCATTAAGTGTTGTTAATCCACTACCATTACCTGTAAAAGTGTCTGTTCCGATGTTTATATCACCAAAGCCTGAAGTAATAGAACCTGATCCTAAGGCACCTGTTCCTGTAATATTTGCTTGATGTTGTGTCACTGCACTTGAAGGAACTCTTCCATCTGGAATTGTGCCACTTGATAGAGCACTTGCACTTAATGTAGTAAGTCCACTACCATTTCCTGAAAATGTGCTTGTACCAATATTAATATTACCAAAGTTTGCAGTTATAGAACCAGCATCTAATACTCCTACTGTTGTTAAACTAGACGTAACAACACTTGATCCTAAAGTTGTAGCATCTAATATATCTACATTGTTAATTTTAAACTTTTTACCAGTGGCTATATTCCAATGTTCACTAGAAGTCCAATTATCATTTGCATTATCCCAAATAATAGTATGATCTGATGTACCTTTAAGAGTTATACCACCTCCGTCTGCTGTGGTATCAGTTGGTGAACTTACACTTCCTAATTCAATATTTTTATCATCTACAGTTAATGTAGCAGTATTAACAGTTGTAGTTGTACCGTCTACTTGTAAATTACCATTTATTACTACAGTACCAGAAGCATTACCAATGTTGACTGCACTTGTTGCTCCTGTGGCAAAATTAACAGTTGTTGCATTTGCTGTAACTAAATTAAATGTTGTTGCAGTAGTAGTAATATCTCCACCTGTGACTGCAAGATCTGATGTAATTTCCACATTTCCGCTTGTGCCTGTAATTTTAATTCTATCAACTACACTAGATCCATCAAATTGTCCAATGTGTAAATCATTGCCTCCGCCTACATGTTTAATATGGGCCGCTGATGTTCCTGCATCGCCTTCAAACACAATTAATTGATCATCTGCATTGTCTGCTCTTTGTAATGTAAGTGTTGTATCTGTTCCTGCTGTTTCTTTAAGATGTAAAGTGGTATCTGGTTCGTGTGCGCCGATACCAACATGTCCTTCTGCATCTATTGTCATACGTGTTGTTAAAGTTTGTACAAGTGTACCAGAAGAACCTTTGTCTCCAGTTTTTATTAACACTTTACCACCTGTAGAATTACCTGTTCCACGTCCTGCGGCAATAGTTAATGCACCACCACTTACATTAGTGCCAGTATTTAATGCATCTGGTGCTTTAAGTTTATAATCAGCATTAGGATTAATTACTGCTGGAGCATCACCTATAGTTACACTTCTATTCCTTAATGTCATTCTAGATTCATGTTTAATAGTACCTGCTTGAGATGCACTTACAGTTACATTTGCATTGGTTCCTATAGTAAAACTTGTAGCGTTTGAAGTTGCACCAAGTACTTGCCAAGTACCATCTAAATTTGTAACTCCACTGCTTGCTATTGTAATATCATCGCCTGCTCTTATACCTAAAGTTAAAGGACTATTTGTAAAAGTTATAGAAGTAGAAGTTCCTACTGTTCCAGTAGTTTGAGCACTCATATAAACTTCTGTAGAAGTAAAACCAGTTACAAATGTGTTTGCAGGTATTGATCCACTACCAGATATTATTTGTCCATATTTTACACCACTTGTACTAGCAAAATATAATGTAGATTCTGTATTTCCAGTTCCAGCATTTGTACTGATAGATGTACTTGATAAGTTTGCTGTCACAGTAGTTGAATTACTTGCCGAATAAGTTGTAACAAAACTGCTTATATCTCTATTTTCTGTTCCTCCATTACCAACTAATCTACCTATTCTCACATTGTAAGCAGTACTACCTGCTTCTAAATTTGTAATATTTGCGTTGTATAATTGACCTAAAGCATCACTACTAGTAGTCAATGCACCTGATCCAATATCCAAACCTTCTGCTAATTCTAATGCTGTACTCCACACAGGATTAGTACCATCTGACTTTAGGAATGAATTAGCCCCGCCTATATTAAGTGTGTTTAATGTACCAGTTGTAGCGGCAAAAATTATATCTCCAACTGCATATGTTGAAATATTTGTTCCACCTTTTGATACAGGTACATTACTTGTTAAGTTTGCTGGATTTAAAAAGTATGCACTATCTAAAGCATCTAAGGTTCCAGCATCAACTACACCATCTTTAATAAAAACTTCACCATTAGCAGAACTGTTGACATCAAATTGTGATTGTAAAAATTTTGATACACCTAATGTAGAATAGGTTTGACCAGCATTTAAATCAACATTTGCAATGCCAATATTTACTGGATCTCCGTAAAATTCATCACTTTCGCTAGATCCTGTTAAAGTAATAGGATTATCTGTAGTGTTTGCTTTTTTGATACTTTGAACAACATTATGATAAGCACTATCACCTCTTAAAAATGATGATGAATTAGCAGTACCAGATCCTAGTCTACCAGGAGTTATTGTACCTGAAATGATATTATCTGCGTCAATATTAGTTGCCGCTAATGAATTCCAATTTGCTTTCAAACTACTTGAAGTATTAACTACTTCACTTACTTGAACATTATTTGGAATTACATCTACTGACCCTACTCCTTTTGCTACTATGTCTTGTGCATTTGTAACTAGTGTATTTGTGCTACTTAATGCATCAGATCTCAATGCATGTAATGTAAAACTATTTGTTGTTACACTTCCTATAAAAAATCTGGATCCTGAGGTAATTGCAGTAGAACCTACAGTTGGTAATGCATTTGTACTACTGCCATCTGATAAAGATTCTAAACGAACAGCATCACCTGTTGTTAAACCATGATTTAGAACAATTAAACTATTATCAACAAGATTCACCACATGTCTTGTTAAATTATGATTGTTATTCGCTGGTGTACTTGTAAATGATTTTTTAGTTACTAGGCTATAATCATTATAAAGTTCTATTGTGTTCGCATCTATTCTTTTAACGTAATACACACTTCCATTTAACAAACTACCAATTGCAACATTTCCAAGTGTGTTATATGTAACAGGATCCCCATTTGTAAAACCATGATTGGTAATAGTAATTCTGTAGTCAGCATAGTCTACAGCACCTCCACCTGCGGTTGTACCTGCAAGGAAATTTTGACTAATTGTATCATCTAAATTAATTTGTTTTTTATTATCTATAGCGGCATTATCTTCTACAAAGTCAATACTTGAACTACTAGCAACAAATAATTCCCCACCTAAAATATTTACATATATGCGTCTTTCAATTGCTGATGTATTAATTGAAAAACTACTACCAGTGCCTCCTACATTTGCCGCATTTACACTTACTGCTTCTCCTGTGACATAACCTGTACCACCTCTAATTAAATCTACGTCTGTAATTGCACCTTGTGTAACTGTAATATCTGCTCTAGCACCAGAACCAGATCCACCTGTTATCGCAACATCTTTATAAACTTTTGAAGAACCTGTTGGTGTATATCCACTACCGCCGGTAATGTTTGCATTATCAACATTTGTTAATACACCAGATCTAATTTCAGTCACGGCACCTTGAGCAGATCCATCTGCACTTGTTACAATAGTTCTTACAGTACCTGTAGCAGATGCAGATCCTGAGTTTGAACCTGTGTTAGAAATAGTAAATGAAGTTCCTGTAGGAACTGTTAATACTTTACCTTTTTCATTATAACTTGTATCAGCACTAGTAATTGCAACTTCTACTGTATTTCCTACTCTTAAATTATGAGCACCTGCTGTTGTGATTGTAGAAATATTTGAACTTCGTGCAACATTTGATATTGTTTGAGTTGTAAATGTAAAAGTTCCTGTATTTGGCAATATTAAAAATTGACTACTATTAGAACTTTTTAAGAAAAAGTTGTCTGTAATTGCAGAACTTGTACCTTTTGATTGTACAGTTACTCCTGAATCAACACCATCTACAAATAAATTTACTCCCGCGACATCCCAAGGATCTCCTGTACTATCATCTGTATCATCCCAAGCACTACCTATTGTTGCTACTAATATATTTGCACTACTTGAAAAAGAACCTTTTGCGTAACCAATTGCACCAGTTATACCAGGTTGAGTGATTGTTGCACCATCTGCGGCTGTAATAGTACCGCCTGTTACTGTAAGTTCTACCTGTTCATATTCTTCTGTTGCAATGTCACCTGCTTTTAAGTCTATTGCTGGTATAAAATCAATTTGTGTTAATTTAGACAAATAACCTTGTGTAGTTGTATTTGTAAATTGCCTTGTTGCAGGAATTAATTCTGCGTTTAATTGTCCATTTGTGTTAAGTTGTACGATTGCACCAGGTACCGCGGCAGTACTTACTGATTTATCAACAAAACCGCCTAGTCTGTTACTAATAAAACTTCTTACTGCTAACTGTGTTGATAGTCTTTCATTTTTTGCTCCGCCTAATTCATCATCACCTAAGTTGATACTTGTTGAAATTTCTTCAATTTCCACATTAGAAAGGCTAAGTTTTAAAGCATCAAGTTCATCAACTTTAACTTTGTTTTGAAAAGTAATATTACCTGTTCTGTTAAATGCTGTAATAAAATTACCTACTTTAAAGTCACCAAGTTCGTTTGTGCCTGATGAATAACAACGTCCTGGCAGTTCTTCAAATTGTTCATATCTTTCAACTGTGTTACCACCGTTTTGTGGTAGTGCATTGTAGTCTGTACCTGATCCTGCATATTCCCAAGTATGTGCTGATGAGTTAACAATACTTGGTCTATGAAACCATACCTGCTTTTCAGGTAAATTAGACAAGTTTGTTAATGTGCTACTACCGTCTGTTGCTGTAATACTAAATGTTGCTGTACCTAAACCTAATTTAGCGGCTACTTCATTAACTCCAATACTTGTTGCCGGTGATCCTGCATGATCTTCGGTAATTACACTAGTGGCATCAAATTGTACTCTAATTGTACTAGCACCTACTGTTACTTCTTCAACAGATACAACCAGTCTTCTTTCATTGGGTTCCCAACTATATACAATAGCACTATTATTACTAGAACCAGTAGTACCAGTAATTGCTCTTCCCGGAACATATGTTTGTGATTCTGCACCTGATTCTAAGATAAGTGTTTGATATGTATTATGAGATTGAGTTATTTCTGTTACCATGTACTCAACAACACCTGTTAAAAATTTATGAGTGCCTGTACTTACGCCTACTATATCAACATCAAAACTAACACTATCATCAAAACACAATGAAAATTCATTGCCATTTATTAATTTTACATAGTAAGTTTGTTCATCATCTAAACCAGGTATTTGAGGATTTCCATTTGTATCATAAATTATTCTTTGTCCATTTGTAAATCCATGATTTGTAATTGTAATAATATTATTAGTAGCATCTACTGCCGTTTGAGCATTAAATGTTTTTTCTCCAGGTGTAGTTTTAAAACTATTAGTAATATCGCCTTCTGATGAAACTTCAGATTGTGCAGGTATAGAATTAGGATCTGTAATTGCATCAGCAACTATATCAAATCTTGTTCCTACAAAATTTCTAGCCGCTGTAGATAGACTTGTTATATATGCATCTGCCAAAGATTTGGCTTTTAATATAGCCGCCTGTGTTTGTATTTCTTGTCCACTAATAGTAATTTGTGTACTATCTGCAAGATTTTTTGTGTAATATGCTAAACCTGTAGAGCGTGAATTTCTGTTACCAGAATCAAAAGTATCTTGGGCAACTGCTTCTACAATCAGTATAGTATCTCTTTTACATTTATCAGAATTATATGTAAAATTATACCAATCTGCTTTTACTACTGCACCAGCATCTGCACTTACAAAAGTATGAGTGGTTTGATCTTGAGATACTCCTACATTAATTGTAATTGTTGTTGAAGATTTTGCATCAACAGTAATTGGCACATTATAAGCAGGATCTGGATCTCCGTCTCCTGCTACTGCTCTTGGATATGTTTTTGGCTGACTTGGTCCGCCTGTAGCACAATAGAATGTGAAACTATTTGGTTTTAATCTAACTTTATCTCCTACTTCAATATCGTGTGAGCCTATTGTTATTTCCATAACACCTGATATAGGATCATATGTTGCGCCTGTGGGATCAAAGCCTGCGATTTGTTGATTAATCCATGTAACAGTATCGTCAGCAATAGAATTTTTAACTTCAAGTAAGTAATCGTATGCTTGCTTATAATCTGGATCTCTAAAACGTAAAACAAATTGTTCAATTGGTGTAGTTCTGTTTATACCTACAATACTCAAAGTTTGTTTTGTTTCAAATATACCTGTTGATGTAACAAACGCTCTATCAAACTCAAATGCTTTGGGCGAGTAACCTGATGAACGTAGTGCATACAATCCAAAGTTTGTTGCAGAGTTTGTAATAGAACAATAACCCCCTGATTGAGTATACACACCATTAAGTAAGAAAATTTGGAAACACGACACAATCTGTGCATAAGCATCATTCATCAATCGCCAACCTGTACCACCAAAACTAAGCATAGTATAGGCATTAGCAACCATAGACTTACCTTGTTCAGGTATAGCACCTATAACAGGATTTTCTTGTTCTAGTGGTATTGTACCTATGTTTGGAGTTGCAACTAATGCACCATCAATCTTAGCACCACTACCTCCTAAAAATGATAGGATGGAACAGTTTTGTGTATAAGGTGATGTTGTTATAAAAGGTTTTGTATTAGGTAAATTGGTATACTCTGCTCTATCTGTAATATCTGTTGCATTTGGATTATCAAAAGTTGTTGCATAGTCCCAAGTAATTAAAGGAACAAAGTTTTCATCAACACCGTCTCTAAATGTAAATTCACCAAAGTAACAAGCATTACGCACACGTAACATATCTAAATTTGCATTTGCAGGACGTATGATACATCCACGCAATCCATCGCCTTTAATAACAACGTTATCAGGAACAATAATAGGATTATCTTCAGTATAGTCACCTACTGCAACTTTGATGTTTACTCTTTTTCCGTTGGTTGTTCCGTCTGCATTGTATACTAATCCTGAAGCAATTTTACATGCTTTTTTAACTGTTTTTACTGCGGCACTAAACCCGTCATTAGTGTCATTTCCTTTATCCGCACTAACGTATATAACATTACCTCCAAACACATCAGGATCAACAAAAGATAATTGTCCTGTGGCATCTGTTCGAAGTAATTGACCAGTTGTACCCGCTTGTGCTGGCAACGTTAAATTATAACTTGCGGGTAAAGTATCAGGTGCTTTTAATCCTATTCCGTCTGCGCCAGATGCATCTAATTCTCTAAATGTCATCTTTTTAGCATTATCAAGTTCAATATCTTCTTTAAAAGAAAAACCAGATTCTGTTAGACTAAGTTTATCATTGTTGTTAATTCTCATTTTAATTTCTGCTAGAGAACTATCACCTGTGTCTGAAACAGTTATTTCACTGTCGTTTTTATGAATTCTTGCTGTAATATCTTGTATTGTATTATCGTCACGTAATAGATATACGGAACCGTCGGCTGTGTTTATTGCTAGTTCGCCACTTTCTAATTGCACAGTACTTGGCACATTTCCGGCCACAGAACTCCGCTTGTGTTTAATCTTTGTTGCCATAAAAAGACTCCTATAAAGGTACGGGTCAAGTCATAAGACGCCCTAATTAATAACGATAGCGATCGTTATTATTATTTATCAATGATATATATTGCGGGTATTTTATTATTTAAAAAAACAAAAAATCAATCAATATTGTGAGTATGACACCCTTAAAAAATGCTATCCATACTACACCATAGTTTGATATTCTAAATTTTTCTTGAAACCAATGTATATATTTTTTATGTAGTTCAATCATTAAAAACTTCCACCGTCGATAGTATCTGTCCATTTAGGAGTTGCATCTGACGATCCTGTTACTGTTAAAACTTGAAAACTTGTTGTAGCATCGCTAGTTCCTGCGGCAGGTGTGACTGCTACTGCATCAGCAGTATTACCATATACGATACCATGTTGTGTAATAGCACTTACACCAGTACCACCGTGTTGTACAGACAAATCAGTTGTTAATACCAACGAACCTATTTCACCAGTATTTGCTGTAAGTTTATTGTTAATAGCGTCAATCATTTGACTACTATCATCAGCAAAAACACTTGCTTTAAATCCTGCCGCTTCAACTATTCCTACTACAGTCAATGCACCAAGCATTTTTACAAGACCTTGTGAATTACCAATAGTAATTGTTTGTGATGCCGCCCCACCAAAATTAATATCTGTTGCGTTAGTGTTAACCAAATTAAAAGTTGTGTTCGTTGTAGTTAGGTCAGCGTCTAATTGTATATTTCCTGCAACAGTTCCTCCGGATAATTTATTTAAAAATCTATTTCCAACATATTGAGCGACTGCATTCTGCGTTGGAACTGTGTTTATATCTTGTGTACCTAAACTAGATATTAATCCAACATTATCACTAACTTCCTGTAGTTCAACACCTACAGGAACCTGATTCCTAATAAATGGACCTATAGCAGACAATCCTGATAAATCAATTTCATTTGCATTAAGTGTAATTGAACCTGTTAAAGCATTTACACTAAAAAAGTTTCCAACTCTAAAATTACCAATTTGGTCAACTGTACCACCTGCAAATACCTTACCTTGATTTGTTTCAACTATTTCATTTACTTGTATTGGAGATCCACCAAAGAAAGGTAATGCATTGTATGTTACACCTGCTCCTACATATTCAAAAGCATGTCCTGAAGTAGATACTGTAGAAACATTATAAAGCAATCCTTGTGTGCCTTGATCCACTGCTACTACTCCAGGAAATAAATTAACATCATAAATACCACCGTATTGTTGATTTAAATCAGCAATAGCAGTATCGGTAATAGTAGATTCATTGGCAAGAATTTGATTCCTTTCACTTAATCTACTTGCATCTCCTAATGCATGATTATGCGGAATTTCTGTCCAATTTGTTATTTGTTTATCTGCTATTGCTTGTGCTATTCTATTAATAAAGAGTTGTATATTGCTACCTGCTGTAGTGCTACCATCAGGTATAGTTGTTGTTTGTATTGCTTTTCCTTGTCCTGTTGCTTGACTATTGGAAAGGCCATCGCTTCTAGTTACAACATTATTTAATGATACGTCTTTAGTTAAACTTGCAAGATATTTTACTGAATATTCTTCTATACCAGTACCAGTTGCTTTATAAGATTCTCCTGCTCTTCTATGTTGTTTGTTACCACCATACATAATATCATACATTACAGCATCAACAATGTAACCTATATCTCTTTCACATTCTATTTCATTATGTGTATGATCAACTATATTGTTGAAAATATATGTTATTACTCCATCTTTGATAGTTTCACGTGCATTAAAATATGTAAGTGCGGCTTGTGTAGTAGAAGATGGTAACCATGAAAAATCTGGTTGTATTTCTCCAGGTGTTCCTACCAATGTTGCATTGTTAATTGCGTTTATAAAAATATCTGTTAAACCTGTAGCCGTAGTTGCTTCTGTGGCTGTTCCATAATCACCACTTACGCTTTGTGTTTCAGCATTTCCAGTTTGTTTCGTAATAGCGTTACCTATTATAATATCATCTATTATTGATTTTAAATGTTGATATGCAGAAACTGTTACTGCTTTTTGGTATGTTGGTATATAATTTGTTGATCCTAAGAAGTAAGATCTAGTTGCAATTAAAGTTGCAACATTACTAACATATAATAAATCATGGACAATAGCATCTATTAAATATCCTGTATCTCTAGTACATTTTGCAATATCATGTGAGAATCCGTTATAAGTTGTGTTTACATAAGTGATAGTGCTATCTTTAATATTTTCTTTTTCACTTGCTAAATTGTTAGCCGCAGACAATATACCAGCATCAATGCCTAAATTGTTTACATCTGGATAAACTTTAGTTGGTAAATTATCAACTCCAAATTCAATTACATTTTCTACTATTTGAATATTACCAGCAATAGAGTCTACTTCAACACTACTTGCATTTCCTCCAGAAGTTACTTGAGATTCACTGTTGCCACTTTGTGCAGAAACAGCAATACCTAAAAGTACTTCATCTACAATTAATTGCAAATGATTGAAACCAGAAGCAGTTTCTGCTTGTTGTCCTGGTACTTGTGTTGTTACACCATCAACCCAATAAGAATTTGCGGCATCCCATGTAGCACTATTTCCGCCATAAGTTACATCATATGTCAATGCATCAATTATATATTTTACATCTCTTTCACATTTAGTTGCATTAAATGTATGACTTGGAAAATTATTTGAAATATAATTTACCACATCTTTTGCTAAAAATGTTCTGTTTGCTTGAAGTCTATCTCTAGCATTTGTAATATTAACTCCTGCTGTTGCTGGAGCATTAAAGACCAAAGCATCAGCCGCAGTATCTGTACTCACTACACCATTATTAATAATATCTAATATTTCATCTACACAAAGATTACTTCTAGTTTGTGCAGTAGCATTTGCAGATAAAGCATTTGCCATTTGTCCTTTGGTATAAGTTATTGCACCTACAGTTTGTGTTTTTTGATTATTTTGTAAGTATGTTGCATTGTATCTTTGATATGAAAGACCTGCTGTAACAGCATTATAATTTGTATTCAATACAGCATCATAATATCCAGCATCAACGATGTAACCAGTATCTCTTCTACATTTATCTTCATGATACAAATGATAGTTACTAGATACATATGCATTTACATCTGCAATTAAAAATGCTCTATTGTTTATAATTTGATTTTTTGCGTTAATTAAATTTTGACTTGCAGGTCCAGGATCTGGATATGTTGTGCCTTCAGATGGTAGTTGATTATACTCTGCTATAGTAATTACATCATCCCAACGATCACCAACATTAGTTGCAAGATTTGTATCTGCGGCACATTGAAGAACGCTTAATCTTTTTGCTTCTTTTAGTGCTAACAAAGTTGCAGGTTTCTGTTCATCATTTAGGTATGCACTATTTGCTCTTTGATATGCCAATCCCGCTGTGATGCTATTATGATTTCCACCAAGTTGAGCATCACGATATGTTGCATCAATTATAAATCCTACATCTCTTCTACACTTTTCTACATCATAGGATAAGTTTGGATAATTTGCTCTTATCCATGTGTACGCATTAGTAAGTTGTGTGCTTACAGAGTCAAATATTTCTCCAGCGGCGGCCACTAAAGCGGCAGTTTCTTGAGAATATACTGGATATGTTTCGCTTGTAGGTAATCTAGTTTTATCTCTTTGTTCAATAACATCTTGTGTATTTTGTAGTAATACATCTAATGCTTGTGCTTCTATTAGAGTTGCATCATTAGCAGTAAAGTTTTGTGTTTCACTATTTCCTGATGTAGGAGTATGTGTTAGTCCTCTTACAACTTTTTGTATTACACCTCTCATATGTGCAATACCTCTTCCTAATGAAGTTGCATCAGCCTGATTAAAAGTGCTTATTTTTCTGTTATCAAATAAGTATTTTGTTTCCCATACAATAGCACTATTTCCGCCATAAAGTATATCAAATGCTAATGCATCAACTATTTTTTCAAAATCATCTATGTATGATTGTTCGGTTGTACTATCCCATGCTGATGTTAGTGTGGCTTCGTTTGCTTTTAACCATGCTACATATTCTGCTCCGAGAAATGGTTTGTTGTTAAGTAAATGATCTCTTGCATCTTTATTATTTTCCAAAGCACCTGTATGATAAGGAAATTCAGGATCTAATGAAGTACTATCACCATCAAATATAATATTGTTTAAAATGTCAAGTCCTTGTGCAACTCTTTCTTTTGCTAAATTAGATGCATCAACTGCTGTTAAAGCCAGTAAAGGAGTCTTTAAATATCTAAATACATTTTGGTATAATTCTTTAAAAGTATCTCTATAAGTAAATTGTTCAGCGGCTCTAACTATATGCCAACTACTACCAAATACTACATAAAAAGTTAAACCTTTTACAACTTGAGTCAAAGCAATATCAAATGTTTCTTTATTATACGAAAGATCTCTAAATTGTTTTCTAATATAAGCATTCATTTCTTCTAAAATAAATTGCCTATTTTCAACTACATTATCTTTTGCTCGTCTATTTCCAATATCTATTGTAGATAAATCATTGTATACTAAATCAGGAATACCTGTACTATCACCTGCACTTAGTATACTTGTTATTAGTCCTATCTTTTCATCAATTAGATTTTTTACTGTATCACTTGTAGCATATAATTTTAATTGATCACGTGCGGCTTCAATACCATAAATGGTAGGTGCTAATTGATCTAAAATGACTGTTTTTGAATCTTTTCTTAAATATGATCTTCCTGCGGCTAAACTTTGGTAATTTGTGTTAAAAACAATATCACTTGTTACAGCATCTATTATTCTTGATATATCTCTCCTACATGTAACTTCGTTGTACATAAAAGGTTTTGTATCTTGAGTGGCCGCAGTAATATAATAATAAGTTGCATCACCCGCAAATTGTACCACACTTCCTACTTGTGGTATATCTCTTAAACTTCCTAATCTAACATTAATGTTTGTTGCTAAGTTTGCAGAAGCAGTGGCTTGTACACTAGCACCGCCTCCTGTAATTGAAATACTAGGAGTAGATGAATAGCCACTACCAGCAGTACCTACAGATATTGCATTTAATTTTCCTGTTGTGGTATCTATAGACGCAGTTCCTTGTGCTTGCACACCACCTGCTTTTTCTGGCAATGAAAAAGTTATAGTTGGAGCACTTGTATAACCAACTCCTCCACTGTCAATTGTTACACTTGCAACTGAACTTGAATAATTTTGTGTTGGTCTAGCATCTGTATAACTAGTTGGATAAAATCCATCTGCTACAACTCCTTGAGTACCAAAGTCACTGACAGAGTTAGATATTGATAGATATCCGCCTTTTGATGATTTAAATCCTACTGAACAGAATACAGTAAAGCATGAAACTATCTGAGTATAACCAAAATTTGTTATTTCAAAACCTGGGCCACCTTGAGCAACTTGTGTAAAAGCATCAGCAACCATTGATTTAACAAGACTTGCTGGATTGTATTGATCGCCATCAACAAACATTCCACCACCACCGCCGGTGTCATTTACTTGTTTTGCGTAAGGAATACTTGCATATTGTGATGTAAGTAAAGGTCTTGCACCTGGAGTGACGCCAGCAAGTTGTTCGGTTACAAATGGTACAAATTCAGTTCCGTCGTTGAGCCATGGACCGTTCATGTTAGTACAATTTTGCACGTAAGGAGATGTCGTACATAATGTGCCTGGTCTGATTTCTACGCACCACCCTGGTGCTCTTAATGCTCTAAAAGTAAGTTGATATAAGTAACATCCGTTACCCATATAAAAAATTGTTTGTGTGTTATTTTTTGGAAATATTTTTGTATTTCTAAGTTCACCACTGCCACATATAGTAACAAAGTCCGGAAGAGTAATAGGATTGTCTTCTTGATATTCTCCAGGAGCAACTATAATAGTTGTTCCAGAGGTGGCCGCGGCTACAGCAGATTTAATACTTGCTTTTGCTCCGCCAGCATCTGAACTTCTACCATCATTAGTATCTTTTCCGTCTTTACTAACATACAGAATGTTTGTAGTTTTAGGTCCTGCCGCATCTCCTGATACAGTAAGGTTACCTGTAATATTTGTATCACCGCCCTTTGGCTGAATAATCACATCGCCATCGGCTGTTAATACAATACCTGTATCACCTACTAAACGTTCGTGTATACTTTGCCTTTTAAAATAATCCATTTAAACTTCCAAGTAACTGACCGTCGCACTTAAATTTGCAGGAGAACCACTAGTTAAAATAATAAAATCTCCCGTATCTAAAATAATTCTTTCAACATTAAATGTAAATGTATCAGTTGCCGCTACTGCAATTTGGTTAAGTACTTGATTTGCATTTGCTTTTGCTCCACCACTAGGAACTATATGCATATCAAATTTTGTATCATTTGCTCCTGTTGCATCAGCATCGGCATGATTACAAACTAAAATTGTTGTAACAGCATATCTTTTATTAGCAGGAACTGTTAGTATTGTTGTTCCTGTTACTGATAATGCTGAGTTAAATATTGCCATCTTTGCTTCCTTAAAATAATAAACTAAAAACTATTGCTTTAGACCTACTTACTAGTTCATCTTCTGTAATATTATCTTCATTTTTGAAAAATACTCCAGATCCCCCTCCTGCAATCGTTCCACCGTATATGTTACTACCTGATGCAGGTGTATCTACATCTACTGCTGGTGTTACTGGTACTGTAACAGGATTGTTAATTTTTACACTACCTCCTGCTCCTCCAGAAATTTCTAAATCACCATTAGTAGTTGCTAAAGATATTCCAGAACTTGTTACAATAACATTATTAAAAAATTTAACCTGTGCGGCATAATTTTCTTGTGTCGTTGTACCGTCTACATCTACTTTTACACCACTTGTAAGATCTGAATTTTCTGTATCAGTAACAATTACTCTTGTTAATGTAGAATCACCTTTTGATATCCTATCTTGAAAATTATATAAATGATAATCTCTTACATAGTCTAACAAGTATCTTGTATTAGGTAATATGTCATCATCAGTTGGTGCTGAAAGTCCGTCTGGTTGTGATGCATCTGGAGTAATTGCAGTACCTGTATATGCAGAAATCTGTTTTTCGTAATTAACTGTACCAGTTACTTTTACTACTCCTGTTCCATCTGCCAACAAATAAAGATCTGAATTACTATCTGTACGAATACTACTAGCATATAGTCCAAATTGATTTCCATCATTGTCCTCTAATTTAAATGACCCTTGAATAGTAGAGCCATTCCTTAGAGTATTTTTTGTTTCATCAAATAAGAGTTTTGCATCTGCTAGTCCACCTCTATCAATTACAAAACCAGAAGTATTTAAACTTACACCATTTCCTGCCTCTCCTTTATTAAGAGTAATAGTGTTATCGTTTATTTCTAAATTTTGTGAACCGACAGTGGTTGTGTTGCCTGAAACATTAAGATTTCCGACAACTGTTATGTTACCAGTGGCACCAGCATTTAATTCAATAGTGCCAGCATCATTTATCTTAAGTTTGTAGTACCCTACACCAAGTTGCTCAACTCTTCTGGACATTTAAATTTCCTTAAGAAATAGCAGTTAATCTGATTAGAGATTCTGTAGAGTCGTCTTCAACTGTCCAAGTGTATCTGTTATTACTGTAATCTATTGCAGTTCTGTTAAACATTTTTTTCAGTAACACTGGGTTACCTCCTGTAGATAATCCTACAAGTGACATTTCGCCTGCCGCATTAGGTGCAGTTTCGTTTACTAATCTTACGACATATGTATCAGAACCATTTGTGGTTACAGTAAATTTGTTTGATCCTTTTTGATTCACAATATATCCTTCTACTGAAGAACTTCCGTTATGATATCTGCAAGGAATTGTTGGTTGTGCATTATTACCTGTTGCACCAAAAAACTTTTTGTTAATAGGTCTTCCCATTTTTTTTCTCCTTAATATTGACGTTCTAGGTCTACGAGGTGGGTACCCCATAAGTCCTGTTGACAATAGTATTTAGCCAAAAAGAAAAAATGGGTTATTAAGATGTTTGTTCGTTTACAATATTTAGGCTATTTCTAATATCAGAAATAGTTTTTATAGGATCTTTTGAATGAGTAATACTTCTTCCTATTATTAAATAGTCTGCACCTAATTGTTGGGCTAATTTTGGTGTTACTGTTCTAGATTGTCCTTTCAATTCTTGGTTATACTTTATACCTGGACAAACCCTAAGTAAACTTCTATCATATAAATTTATTGTAGGAATGTCATGTGGAGAACAAATTATCCCAGAAAATCCTACATTCTTTATACGTTCTATACTTTTTCTCCACATATGTTCTGGTACATCGTTATATAGTTCGTATTGTTCTTCAGCATTCCAACTTGTTAAATATGAAACTCCTAACAATTTTATTTTATCAGCAAATTCTTTTACTTCTTCAAATACAGAATTATTATTAAAAGTGCTTATTGTTGCCATTGTAGCACCTTTATCAACAATTTTTTGTAATACCTGTTTTACAGTATTAGGAGTATCCCAAAGTTTACAATCTACAAATAATTCATGTCCGTCTGTATAATCTTTTATGTATACAGATTGGCTCCATAATGTGTGATTTGTTTTAAATCCATCTACATGACCTCTTAATTTTGCGGCCATTTCTAATGCATCTAATGGATTAGTATAATCTAATGCAACAATTATTTTTTGTGCTTTCATATAGATACTTATCTGGAAATTAATGTGAGTAGGGAGGACTTGGGTTTCACCTCCAACTAGGTCGACCGAGATACCATTCTCCAAAATCCCCTAGCACTTACTTCCGCCCGGTAGGGCGATGTGATTTTCAGTCGCTAAACCTTAAACCTGGCTACCACGCCTAAGCAATCAAGTTATGCCTCTTGGTAAGACACGTTTCCTTGCACTACTCTAACTAGACCGTCGTCTAACTATGTTTATACTATAGCAAAATATTATATGAAGGTCAACCTTTTTTTTAAAAAAAGATAAAAAAAAATAGGCCCCGAAGGGCCTATTTTAATTCGTATTGCTACCTCTTATGAGAAGGAAACATTACCGTTAGTAATGTCTACTTTTGCTAGGTAGTCAGCCGCATTACCCAAAGATGATGCGGTATTTGAAAGTTCAACATAACCATATCTAGTCATAAACGACACAGTTGGTTCGAATGTTGAAGGATCCAACACAACACCGCTTGACATTAATGGAATGTATGGGCAGTAGAACGCGGCGGCATCTGATTCACTTGAGCCTTTATAGCCAACAAGTACAGCAGTTCCGTCTGCGGCATATGTATTCACATATACTCTCATTGCGTTGTTTAATGTACCAACAAATTTAGTATTGGTTGGTGCTTCAAAAGTTCCTTCAGTTGTTCTAGCAAATGCTGAAGTTGTTGCAGACTGAAGAATAGTAAGTGAAAATGGACTTACAACAGCCCAGTTACCTGCGCCTCTTCTTGTACGCTGAGCAATCAAGTTGCTTGCTCTGTTGATTTGAACTGCGAGAGCCGCATGCTCGTCACCAACAAAGGTTGCAGTACCGCTTACTGCGGCCTGATTGTAAGTCTCAGCGGCTGTGCCTGCTAAGGTATTAAGAGATGCAAGGATCTCTTGGTCGATTTCAGCAGTAATTTCTTGTGCTAGAGCGGCCATAATTTCCGCTTCAACATCAATACCATGCTGTGACTGAGCATCCTGTGCTGACTCAAATGTCCAACGAGCACTCAACTTACGAGTTTTCGCTTCAACAGTTTGCTTCAAGATCTGAATGCTTAGTTTATTTCCTGCACTACCCTCGAGTGATGCAGTATTTGCTGGTGCATTAGTTCCGTCTCCAGAATATGCTTCAGCAATTTTGAATGGTGAAAGTGCTTCTTCACCAGCAGTTGCTCCGCTTGCGCCTGAGCCTACTGTGTCTGAGTAGCGTACTCTCAATGTGTGGATTTGACCCACTGGTCCAGTCATCGGTTGAACACCAACGATTTCATTTGCAATCACTGTTGGCATTACACGTCTGATAACGGGTAGGATAACTCTGTTAAGAGTTGCGATATTACCGGCAGAAGTAGCACCCGCGGTTGCGGCCTCCGACAAATACTTGCGAGTATTTTCTAGAGTTGCACCCATCACGCTTTTCTTTGTGCCTTGAAGGCCTTCAAGAAGTGCTGTTTTTGTGTCCTGCCAGCGACTTTCTAGTAGTTCTGACATAGGTATCTCCTTAATTTAATCCTGCAAGACGCCGAAGATCAACTACGTTCTCATCATTAGTCTTGTCTGTTTCTACTACATTATTTCTGTTGCCTGTTACTTCTTTTGCCTCTGTTAATGGTGCCTTCTGCTTTGCTGGACTCTTTCCATCAATAACTGATGGTAGGTATTTGTCAAACTGTGTTTGTAAACGTCCAGTTTGTACTGATTCCAGTAAATCTTTCATTATCTCTTTTTGATCGTTGCTCAAAGGAGCAATTAAAGAGTTAATTTTATCTTTGCGAGCAACTGCCTCGTTAATTTTCTTAACTTCTTCGGCTTTTGCTTCAGCAAGTTTCATTGCTTTTGCCGCTGTAACTTTTGCATCTGATACTTGTTTTTCTTTTACGTCAACAAGTTTCAGTAGTTTTGCAGTTTCTGATTTTTCATTTAGATATGAATTACCATATTCTGCCGCAAATGCTTCAAATATTTTACGGCCAAAGTCATTTGTTCGTGCTTTATCAATGTCTTCTTTTAAGGCAGTGATCTCTTTTTTGAGTCCATTTCCTACTGTTTCTGACACTAATTTTGCACTTTTCTCAACAAAGTCTTTTTTAACTTTATTAATGTGTGCTTTGCCTTCACGTACTAAGCGTACTTTTGTTTCGGCAAGGTCCTTTTTATCTTCATAAAACTCTGCAAGTTCTTTCGAAAGAGATTCAACTACAAACTCTTCTAGAGCAATCAACTTATCGTGTCCTGCTTTTTGATCTATTCGTAGTTCTTTTACTTCCTTTCCTAGATGTTGCATTACAAAATCTTTTAAAAGATTTGCATTTTCACGCATAGCAATCGCATACTTTGCTTTTGCTTCAGCAAGTTGTTTGCGATCTTCTTGGAATTCCGTCATCTCGGATTGAAGTTTTTCACTCAGCATGTTGTCGATTGCATCAACCATAGTTGACTTATCATGCTCATACTTTTGTGCAAATTCTTCTCTCAGTTCTGCTGTTACAGCAAGCCTGTTTTCCTTAATTTTGGCATTCCATGCTTCTTCTATTTCAGTTTTCATTTCTTCTGAAATTGCATTGTTTTCGAAGAGTGACTTTAGTGTATCTAGCATGCTCTTCTCCTTAACTAAGCCCGTCTATTATATTTTTAATAGAGTTTGCTATGAATTTTTGTGCCTTAGTGTCGCCTGATATTTCCCTTGCTGTTAGGAACGCCTTATAACCTCCTTTGGTATTCATAAGGTGTTCATAAATCGGTGTTGGATAGGCGCCTGGAGCACTAGGTTGTGCTACAACGTCTACCGTAATAATTTCAAAATCTGATACTTGCCCTGATCCGTCTTCGTTAACGTTTCCACTGCCTCGCGATGAGACTCCTAGTTTTACACCATTTTCAAGCATGGTTTTTACTAGAGAGCCCATCGGAGTTGGTAAAACCTTTAACTTACCATATCCATTTGGTCCGTCCATCCACATTTCAGTAATCATATGACTAACACGATCCAAATTGATATTAAGACCTTCTGGATGATCGACTTCACCTAATACTGAGTAACCACCATTAATTTGCTCGTTGAGCGTGGTGACAGCCCTGCCAATTTCTTCAACGGGATATACACGCTGATTTGCGTTACGTACTCCACCTTGAATGCAAATACCTTTCATAAAAAGGTCTTTACCCTCGTTGGCAGACTCAACTACAATTTTAGCCTGGTCGAAACTTAAATGTTCGTTAAGTGAAACTTGCATCCTTTAGTCCTTAATTGCCAATAACTGCTTTTTTGTTATCAGCGTTCTCTGGTTTTGACTTCTTTTCAGCGCCATGACCAGGTTGTGCCTTCATACTTTTTGAGGCACTACCACCAGGAACATTTACGTTTCCTGCTGTATCTTCTTTAGGTTTGTCTGCTGAACCGCCTTTTTCATCAGCACCTTGTGCAATGTTACCTGCTGAACCGCCCATATCATTTGCACTTGCTACTGGTGATTTGGTATTAGCACCATTGTCACCCATTTTTGCAGTAACTTTGTTTGTGTATTCACGCATAATTTCTGCATTTGATTTACCTTCAGTTGATTCTTCAACTTCATCAGTTGCTTCTTCAACTTCTTCATCTGATGCTTCCATTGGAATAACGGATTCTTCTTCTTTATCCATGTCCATATCCATGTCCATATCACCTTCGTCATCCATATCCATATCGCCTTCATCATCGTCTCCGCCTTCTGCATCGTCCATAATTTTTGCAAATTCATCACGAAGTGCTTCTAATTCTGCTTCAAGATCGTCTACTCTGTCTTCAACATCTCCGCCTTCGTCGTCCATTCCCATGTCATCAGCATCATCATCTGAGTCCATATCCATAGCAACGTCACCCATCATATCATCAGCAGGGTCGGCTTCAATTACACCTTCTTCTACTTCTGCATCATCTGCTGTTGCTTCTTCAACTTCTTCATCTGTTGCTTCTTCAACTTCTTCATCAGTTGCTTCTTCAACTTCTTCAGACTCGTCTACTTCTTCGTCTGTTGCTTCATCCACTTCTTCGTCAGTTGCTTCATCCACTTCTTCATCAGTTGCTTCATCTACTTCTTCATCATTTTCTTCTGCAAGTAGATTTTCATAAATTTCTCTTGATTTTTCCACTACAATATCGTGGAAGATTTCTTCTGCTTTAGATCTGTCTTCATTAACAAGATGCTCAAGCATTTCTTCAAATTTGCTTCGATCAGTCATTGTTTATCTCCTTTATATTAATGTTACAAGGCTGTCTATTATATTTACACTTTTTGGGAAATATACGCTTAAAATAGGGTCAAAACAGCGTATTTTAAGATTTTTTTACTTTACTTTGAATTTTTTACGGAATTCAGGTACTGTTATATGACTAATATTTTGTATATCCTTTAAATGATCAGGTATAAAGTAGTCGCCTTCAGCAACAACTCTAACATATCTTATTTTAGGATAGTTGTTTGCAACCATCATTGTTTGCCTAGTCCAATTTCCATAATACGTTGCTTTATCATTAGTTCTTTTGTAATTTTCAGTTCCTGCATATATATTATTCACTTCTTCTTTATTATGCCCTAATCCTTGATAATCAAATCCTAAAATATAAATCGAATTGTAACTATGTTCACTTGCAAGCCATAAAGCAGTTGGTCCACTACTCCAGCCTTTATTGGGTTTAAATATGTGCAAACCTTCTATTTGATTAGTCATATTATTAGGATTTGTCCAAACAGTATGCCTTTTATGATAATCATTTAATGTTATTTCTTTAATCATTTTTGTATCTACTGCTATTAAATAGTCAGGAGCAAACTCTCTATACAAAGCATTACAGCCATATATAGGAGCGATTTCTTTTAAACGATTTAAGTTGATTGGTTTACGGCTAACACCGTTCCCGAGAACAAAAGCATATTTGTTTGACATTATACAGCCGCGGCGGCTTGTTGTGCGGCAAGTCCATACATTTGTCTTATATAATGTAGGTCTTTCTCTGCTTCTTCCTTATGTGCTTCACTGGCTTTTCTTGCCCGATTAATTGCTTTTAAAGTCAATCGAGACTTGCGAGTATCATCTTTGTCAAGAACACTATCATCTTCTCCTTCTTCATAGCGAAGATCTTCTACAGGTTCTTTTAGTTGATCGTCAAAATAATATAGTTCTCTAAGTATCATATTGTATTTATATTGTTTGTTCCGTTCCCGGTGGGGTTGTTCCGAGTTCTGTACCAGTTACTGTCTCAGGTGGTGTTCCTTCACCAGCAGTTATTCCGCCTTCTGCGCCTTCTCCTTCCGTTTCTATACCTTCTAGATCAGCCGCTATATCACCTCCGCCGATACCGGCTCCCCTCATTTCTGCTGATACATCTTGTTCAAATGGTTGTAAATTTTCTTCATTTTCTTCACGCCACATGCGTTCGTTCTCTTTTATTTCTTCTTCACTTAATCCTAAAAATCTACTCAATGCAAACCTATTAGACATATAAGGAATTGCCGCCATTTGTGAAAAAGTGCTTATTCTATTATTGTCTAATTCTGCTTGTCTATAACTTGCAAAATTCTTTGGAGGTTGTAAACTTATATTAAACATGCTATGATCTAAATTTACACCTTTCTCGTGAAGATATAATTTGAATTCAGCATTAAAGACTTCTTGTAACATACTTTGTAGTCTTTTACAATATGTATTAAATCTTAATTCTTGAATATATGCTGTGCCTACTCGTCCATCATTATATTGACTTGCTCCATCATCTGCACCTGTAGGCAGATAACTTGAAGGAATACGCAGGCCACGAACCAATTTGTTAGTAAAATATCTAAGATCATCAATTTCACCTAAATTAGTACCTCCAGGTAATGTTTCTACTTTAGATCCACGACCTTCAGCAGTTTGTGGAAAAAAGTAATCTTCATTAATTGACAGTGGATTATATGATGAGTCTATGACATTTGTTCCACCACCTGTCTTGGATGGGATTCGTCTTTGATGTATTTCCGTTTTTACTCTTTCAACAAATTGCATTGCCAAATGCGAAGGTAAATTACCCACATCAACGTAGAATACTCTTCTTTCAGGTGCTCTTTGCACTCTATAAATTATAATAGCATCTTCAAGTAATTCTTTTTGTTTATAAACTTTAAAAATACTTTCAAGCAAACTATTTCCAAATGGATAATTTTGATCTAATCCTTCACTCATACTTAAATGTACAACATGATTAGCATCTACAAAGATTTCATTACTTTCGTTTTGAAATCTACTTGTATTAGCACTTGGTGTATTATTTTGTCCGCCTGTGCCATATTGTCTATCAACTGTTTGATATCCTTTTGTCGTGCCGCCTGGACCATAACTATTTGCTTGATTTAAAGGAGTTGCTTCTAATGCTCCAAATGCGAAATTTAAATTTTTAATAGCATATTGCTCAGGTCTTTTTCCTTCGCTTTCGTTTACAATAATTTTTGTTACTTGACTAGGATCAACATGAAACCATTTTTTATTTTCTGGATCTCTAATAAAAAATTGATCTCCATACTTAAATGCATTTCTAATTATTCTAAACATTCTAGTTTCAAATTGATTTAATTTACACCATTGTCTTAGGTATTCACTCAATATTTTTACTTCACTACTACTAGGCGTGCCTTTAAAGTCTATATTAAAATTTGTAGTGTTAGTATCATTTTCCTGTGTGCAAAATTCAGCAAGGATATCTAATGCCGCATTTACTTCGCTATCGCTATCCATTGTATTGTATTGATTATATCTTTCAATACGATTAGGAGAACCTACATATACATCTGGTAAATGTGAACTATAGTTACTAGCCGCAGGTCCCATACCTTGACCGGTACGTGTATTTGAAAACGGACTATAACTTCCTTGCGTATTATTCCCTGTTGGAACTGGGGTAAAATATTTTTTCCAACTCATATGTTCTTCCTATTATATAATACTTATCTAATTATGTTTATTATAACAAATTAAATGATACTTGTCAAGAGTTAGCATGTACGCCTCTTAATCTATTTCCTTGCAAATTACCAACTCTTTTCTTAGTTTTTTCTTGCACACTTAATTGGTTACTGTTTATTCTTGTAAGATGCTCTAAACCATTGACTACTTCAGAAGTTTGTTTATTAATTGCATTTATCAATTCACTTCCTGGCATTGATGTAGCATTCATTGCCTGTTGCCTATTGTCTACACTTCTACTTGTTAAATTATCCAATGCTTTTGCAGATTTAATTCTACTCATTATGTTTGCTGGGCCACTAATAAATTCTGGACCATATTCTCCAACCATACCTACTTGTCCTGATCCTAAATAACCTCCAGTATCAAATCCTCTAGTATATCTTTTACCAGAGGCTGTAGCCCTTTGAAACTCTGCAATCCTCGCGGCAGTAAATTTTTGTCCTTCAATAAATGATGCTTTTAATTCTTCTTTTAATGCTTCCATTTTTTGACTTAATTCAGCGGCTCTTTCAAAATTTCCTTGAGAAATCATCTCATCTCGTTGTGCTTCTAATTCTGCAATTCTATAATTTTCATCTACTAATTTTTGGATACCATCAGTTTGCTGTTTATTTAAATCATCAACCTTTGCTCCAAGTTCTTGTGCCGCTTGTGCGGCAGATTCATCATTTAAATTTACTTCATCTGCTTCTATCATTGCTTGCTGTACAGCATCAAAAATTCCCATTGGATCAACAGCAGATCTTTGTGCATCTTCTATTCCAGTAAAAACTTTATTCAATGCATCTTGTACACCTGCGGCAATATCTGTACTACCTATTACGTTTCTTACATCTTTTATAGCCGCTGTTCCTAATTGTTCTAAACGTTTCATTGCTTCTGTTTGTACTGCAATTACTGTTTTTCTAATTTGTTCTTGCATAGCAACAGTTTCTTTTATTAGTCCTTCAGCATTTTGTTGTGCTTCTTGTTGAGATCGTGCAGTTTCTTTCATAGATTCAATCACTGTACTTAGATCTTGTGCACCTTGTGCGGCCGCATCAGTTGCTTGTCTAAAATCAAAAGTAGATTCATATAGGTCTCCAACACCGGCTGTAACATTATTAATATTACCTAGCATTGCGATTGATCTGAAGTCCTCATCTTTTAATCTTTGCATAACACTACCTTGTGTTCTTGACATTTGGCTATCAAAAGCAGAGAAGTCACCAGTTTTGTTGGCTTGACTATATTGAGACGAAAGTTTTTCCAGTTCAACACCAGCATCACCTAATGTGGACATTAGTAATTTACTTGAGTCTGATACAGGAGCACCTATTATTGTAAGTTCTTCAAATAGTTTTGCTACATTAGGACCCATTGTTGAACTTATTTCTTGTGTTGCTTTTTGAAAAGCCATTGCTCCTTTTTCACTTTGGCCCATTAAGAATGCCTGTACATTACCTTGCCTTCTTCTTTCTCTCATTTCGGCGGCAATCTCATCTTTTTGTTTTCCAGTGAGTTTTGCTAATGCATCCATAGAAGTTGCCATTTCGTACGCCGCCTTATTAGCAGTTCCGTTTGCTAATTGATTTTGTAAAGTGCTTGCTTCTTGAAGTTCTCCAAAAAGTGCTAGTGATTCATTTATATCTCCAACATTATATCCCATCATACGTAATCTATTTGAGAATCCTGCACTATCATCTAAAAATCCTTTGCTAAAATTTCTAAATGTTTGTGTACCTTGTTCTACTGTTCCGCCAAAACCTCTCATGGAATCTTTATTTTTAAGAAAAAATTCAGTCATATCTTTTACTTCCATGCCCATTTCAGCCGCGGCTATTTTTATATCAGCCATTTGAGCACCAAAAGTAGCACCAAGTTGTGTTAACTGTTGATACTCTCCTAAACTACCTTCTGCAAATTTTACTAAACCATTAACAGCCTTACCAAATGTTCCTAGTATTTTGGTGTTTGTTTCAAGTGCTTGACTATATGCACTGATTGACTGGCTACCACTCAACAGGTTACCGGCTAGTCCTAATGCCGCACTTGCCGCACCTTTTGCTTCTTGAGTTAAAGAACTTAGGATTCCGGTATCTTCCGCCATATTAATAAAACTCCTATATTATTGGATATAAATACACGTATATAAAGTATTTATCTAAGGAAAATATACATGACTGTAACTGAAAGTCCTTTAAAAAAATACAGAAGACAGCCTAAGATTCAAATAGATTTACCAAGTCAAGGCAAATGGTATCCCAAGGGTACACTTCACAATGGTAGTCACAGTAATTTATCTGTCTTTAGTATGACAGCAAATGATGAAGTTTTATTCAAAACTCCTGATGCATTATTCAATGGAGAAAGTACTGCTAATGTAATTAAAAGTTGCATTCCAGCAATTCTAGATCCATGGAGTATGCCTATGATTGACATTGATACTGTATTGGTTGCAATTAGAATTGCATCTTATGGTCCAGATATGAATGTTACTAATCCATGTCCAAGTTGTAATGCAGACAACACTTATGCAGTTCCTTTGAGCAAATATATAGACCATTATGCAGGAAAAGTTTATACTGATACTGTAACACTTGACAATTTTACTTTTTATTTACGCCCTTTAACTTATAAAGAGAATACTGCAAATCAAAAAAGATTGATGCAACTTAGACGTAGCATCAATTATGTGTTAACCAACTACAAAGATGATGAAGCAAAACAAGAAGAATTATTAGACGGGTCATATAAAGAAATTGCTCAATTGAGTTTGGATACAATGTTATCATCAGTGAAATCTATAGTTGTTGATGGCGAAACGGAAGAAGATAAAAAAGAAATTTTTGATTTCTTTGAAAACAACGACCGTGTGTATTTTAATAAAGTAAAACAAACTATTGAAAAAAATATCAACGACTGGGCATCTATGACACATGATGTCAAGTGTGAAAGTTGTGAAGCAGAACACACACTCAATGTAAGTTTGGATCAATCTGATTTTTTCGCATTAGGCTAACGTCTCTTAATGACGCTGAAGTCGAGGCGTTAGCCCAAGAATACGAAAATGAAATCAAACAAATTAAAGATAACTGCTATCGTATGAGTTGGTATCTAAGAGGCGGTAGTTCTTATGCTGACTTGATGTACGATACTGATCTTGAAGACCACGAAATAATTGGTAAATTAATCAAAGATAACATTGAAAATACTAAAAATTCACGACTACCATTAATTTAAAAATCGCCAAACAATTTACGTAAAATATTATTCTTTGCTTTTCGCAAAGGACAACTATTGTCTAAATGTTTTGATTGTTCTGGTGCTGTTCTACACAACGGCTCGGTTCTATGAAAGCATCTGTGTGGACAATGTGCTGTACCATGTAACGTATTGTCCGCTATCAACGAGTAAACTATACCAATCATTGCGGTCCAGGTCGTGCATCAGGATCAGCAGGCAATCCAGGAGTTGAAACAGGTTCTATATCTAAATCTCCCATGGCATCTAAAGTTTCATCGTCTTGTTGATCTGCCATGTTGTTTTGCATTGTGCTACCAAACAACTCATCAAGCAACAGTTGTCTTTGGTTTTTATTGATATAAGGAACCAACAGGTCCTCTGCATCTGTGCCTGGCGGAAATAATAAATCTTGGAATACCAACTTTGCCCATTCACTTGAAGCATAAGCAGTTCCTTTTGCACCTTCTGCTGAATAACTTCTCTTGGTAAATCCTGCACCAGCCGCATCTCTAACACCTAGTGTATCCAATAAATCAAAATCCAAACCTGTAACAGCATTTACAGCATTTGCCGCGGCTACTGTGGTTCCACCAATTATTTGCAATCCTGCACTTGCCCAAGTGTCAGTTCCATAACTCAGCACCCACATGGCAAGTTTTCTCTGTACCCAAGGACTGGCAAGTGCCGCCATTGCCAATTGAAATCCTACTTCTGTTACCAACATGCTTACTATAGATGGTATTGCACCTACACCTGTGGCCGCAAGACCTAATTGTCCTGCTCTAATTAGATTCCTCAACTGCTTTATTGCTGATAGTAATCTAGTTTTTGAAGCCATGTAAGCAATCATAACTGCGAGGATTTGTGCAACCCATAGACCGTACATGGTTTCTACAGCCTCTTCAAATGGTGTCCCATCTGGTAACTGTGTTCCTGGCTCAATGCCTTCGTTGTATTGATCTCTTAGTGTTTCAATGTTGATCAACAAACTTTGCCACATAATGGCACTAACACCAAAGAAACCTAGCATTCTCATCCAACGTGCAAATTTTACATTGTTAAGAAGTCCAGCAACACCTTTTCTGCTTTTAACTTGTTCCCAAGTAAGTTGTGTTGTAAATCCTTTGCTTGCCCAACTGCCAAGTTTTTGTGTTTTATATTTTTCTTTAATTTTGTCTAAAGCATTTTTGTTTTTGCTTTTATCTGCTTTTTTAAATTCTTCTAATGCTTTTTCGGCATCTGCTTTGCTGTTAAATTTATAAACTTCGTCCTTACTTATAGAAAACTGAAAAGTCTTTCCGGATTTTTCAGTGGTATACATATCACCAAGATCAATAACCTGTGCTTTTTGTAAAGGAAATTTTGCATCTTTGAAAACATTTCCAGATGTCTCTTCAAATAGTATAGAAGTTGTAAAGTTTAGTTCTGAGAGTTTCATGTATGTATTTATTAACTTAGAGTTGAACTACGTTCAACTGTGTTTTTCGCTATCGCTCAAACACTTTATTATCAAGTGCTTTGCACTTGCGTTTCATGTAGATTTTCTTGTCAGACGGAACCTTACGCAAGGTCCCATCATCTCAGTCGCTTCATGTGAGTCATTCCAGCCGAGATCGGAAGTAGGTATTTTTGACTTGCTCTATGGGCTCTGACCTTTCCCAACCTACGTCGACTAGACGAAAAATTTGCGAAACCGCATTGCTTCGCAACCGCTTCGCGGCTTCTCCGCCTTCTCCTGCTTCGTTCCTAATGCACGGAGTTTTCTAGAGCAATAGCCTGTTGGACAACACTAGATCTGATGTATTATTTTTTTTAATACAACGCAAAGTGAATCGAGCAACCTCGATTAAACAATGTCCTTATATTGCCTTAATGCTTCTTTGAGAATTTTTGAGCCACCTACCCGTACATTTATAATTCCGTTGTAATATTCGTCTGTCTCTAATACGCCGCGGATAAATTGCTCTTTTGCCTCTAGGTAACTTGCTACACCTCTACTAGGACACATATATAATATTTCTCTAGTAAAGTTTTCTTCGCCTAATTCTTTTACATCTTCGTTCAGTCGATCTGAACTTCCCCAATAATCACGCCAGTCACTTTCTTTATAACCTCTGCGTTTATTTTTTTTGCCTTTTAAAGGTGGCTTTGTTGTTTTAAACTTTGCAAGTTTTTTGCCTATGTATTTCATATTGTTAATTTTATTAGTAATCAAATAAACAAAACCTTCGCAGTCATCTGGAAGAGTTGTTATTTCTTTATCTTTATAAAACCAACTCATATACTATGTAGTCTTCTTATGACTATTGTGTTGCCATTTTTGACTTTTTCTAATATCATCTAATACTACATTATATTTTTCTTTTACTTCTTCTTGCCTTTTCTTTGCTAGTGTAATAATTTTTCTAAGTTCTCGCCTTGTTGTTCTTTTTGTTCTTTCACTTGGACTTCTTTCAAAGTCTTCACTTGCTTTGAAATAATTTAAAAAAGTTTGTGCCAATTCATCGTGTGTGTCATTCATTTGTTGTGCTTTGCCACATTTCTTGGTAAAACCATAATGGCCATGTTTTCATTTTAAAGGTATAGTTTTCTTTTGTATATAAATTTTTGTAAAAGTCTAAAATACTTTTATTTTTTGATCCTTGTTCTGTGTGTTTTTTTATTTCTTCTCTAGTTTTTTTAATATATTCTATTTGTTGTTCGTGTGTACTTCGTTGAGGATAATCTTTTAAATCTCTCACCCAATTATTTGCTAGGCATAACCAAATTGCATCAGGAAATGCGGTTACATATCCAACATTGCTATCAACACAATTGGCTTCATTGTAAATTTTGTCTTTAATTAAATTTACATGATTAAGTTTTTTGCCTAACTGTTTCATATCTTTCCAAAATTTATTATCATTTCTATGACTCAATGTATAATGCACAGAAATAAATTCAGCGATATCATCAAAATAATAATTCATTTTCCTGTTATAGTAATCTTTATCTAGATTCCTGTTAAACATCCAAGAAATACGTTTCATTCCAGCAATGCCTGTTGCTATTGCTGTTGCTTCTAAAGGATCAACAAAA
>MDSZ01122589.1_pt1 | contig 35532 bp, 30 predicted proteins | sample 811201 | NCBI WGS metagenome assembly MDSZ01 (sample SAMN05326647, study PRJNA326480) | marine metagenome | isolation source: seawater | place: Indian Ocean: North | collected 2010
CCCCCCCGGCGAGGAGGGCACACCACCATTAGTGGTGGAAAGAAGCAAAACGTTGACACACTCACAGCTCTTTTGCGCTCTCGAAAGAGGAGGAGAGGACGACGACGCGTTGCATTTTGACGACGTTCTAATTTGTGCGTATTGGGATCCACACAACATCCAATCCACGTATATAATGTCGGCCAATGCGGGTCGTCACCAGCAGCAGGTGAGCAGCGCTCTTTTTTTGTTTCTCTCTCTCTCTCTCTCTCTCTCTCTCTCTTTGCGATCGAGTCGTCGTCGCTTTTTTTGTCTCCTCGCGGGGTCGTCGCGGGCGGGGCGCTTTTTTGTGTTTGCGATGGAGAGATGGTGTGGTGCACACGCGTACGCACGCGCTCTGGAAGAGTCTTCACCATTCGTGGGGAGGAGGTCTTTGACGCGGAGGAGGTTTCCAATCATCATCATCATCGTCGTCGTCATCGGCATCTTTTGTTGTCGTCAGTGCACGACGTCGCGTCCAATACTCGCTCACCGATAACGACCACCAACACGAAAAAAACCACCACCAATGACAACAACAACAACAACAACAACAGGCGCAACACTACTACTCCGCGAGGCCCCGATGTTCGTTAAAAGTGTGCTCCCTGTTCTGCGGCTGCGGGGCGTTCGATTTCGGCTTGGCGCAAGCTGGACACGACATCGTCATGCAAACGGAAGCGGACGAATGCGCGCGAGAAGTGCTCACGAGCAGATTCCAAGGGATTTATCAGCCGACGCACGCGTCTTCCGTGGCGGAGTTGCCGGAAGAAACGGACGTGTTGACGTGCTCGCTGGGCGGGGCGGGGATTAGTTTGGTAGGACATAGCGAAAAGGAAGGATCGATAATGTACGACCAGCAACAAGGGGAGCTGGAAACCGGGTGGCAAGAGAGTTGGTCGTCAAACTCGGTGCAGTCGAAGATGAAGCAGGTGTTGCGGCTGGCGAAGAATCGCTTCACCGGGAGGTGCGTGCCGTGGGTCGTCGTAGACTGCGGGTCAGAGAGGATTTTAGATACCACGGACGAAGGGAAACCACCGATAATTGCGGAGCTAGTGAGAGAGTTTGAACAGTTAGGTTTTCGATGGGCGCATCGAGTGGTGCAACCGACCGCGTTTGGCATTCCCGACGATCGAGGTCGGTTAGTGTTTTTAGCGAGTAGACACGGCGACCCGCGAGAGGTTTTGTTAGTCGACGAAGATACGACGACGAGTAGCAACATGGGTTCAGCCTCAGATTTAGCTTCGCAACGAATCAATAACAAAAACGCGCCGAAGTTGTTTGCCAGATGCGGATTTACTGTTTTGGAAAACGAAAACGAAGGCGGAAGTCAGTTTCAAAGAGCGACGCCAAAATACAAAGCGTCGACGATCAACGTGTGCGCAGACGCGAGACCGGACAGAGACTCCGTCGTGTGCTCGGCTGACGGTCAATTAGCGCCTTTAGACGTTTCCGACGCGGAGGGTTTGCAAGGCTTGTTGCCGGGATGGACGGTGGTGTCGCCGCCGGGCGTCTCGAGAACGTCCGAAGCGGTTGTCGGCGAGATTCTCAATCGGTGGCGCGCGTTGAGGGCAACGGGAGGGTGCGTTCCGTTAGCCGAGTGGATTGGACGGCGTTTGTCGGATCCGTACGGGAACGAAAAAGGGTTCGATTCCAAACGAAAATCCGCGCAAAAGTTCCCAAAATGGTGCGATGGGAATGTAGTCAACGCAAACGAGATCAACCCGCGGGATGTAAGATGGGCGACGACGAACACCTCGAATTCGTTTTGCGCGCAAGAAGCAGCAGTAGCTGCAATGACGGCGTTGAATAACAGCAACGGCGAATTAGGAGGATTTAAATGGCCTCAACACGCGTATAACATTGGTCACGGCCGCGTTTCGCACCCGATGAAACGCATCCCAAAACCAGAGTTTTTAAAACATCCGGAAGCGAGAGAGAAGACGGTGTTGAAAGCGTATTTACGAACAACTTTGGAGAATTGCGCGGGAATGAATGACAATCCGGCCGCTATCGAGGAGTACATTCCAAGAGAAGTGATTTTAGCGTGTGTTCGAGCAACGAGGGAGGCTGGAATGGAACCGCCGCCGGTGTTGGCTGCGTTGGAGAGACAGTTTGGTGGAGACGGGAAGGAAGTAGCGCCGGCGGCTGCGGCGAGAATAGCGGGAGGAGATAAAAGCAATTTATCGGCAATGCCCTCCGAACGAGACTTGATGGCGGCTGAAGCGCTCTTGGTGACAAACTCCAGCGCTCGAAAAGGCGGCGTTGAACTGAGAGGCGGTACCGATCTCGTCAACGTCTCCGGCAGAAAACGACAAAACGGCGCTTCGATTAATATCGATAACATCATCAGCAACAACAACAACAACAACAACAACAACAACAACAACAACAACAACAACAAAGAATTGTCAAAGCGACAAAAGTCCTCGCTCAAGCCGACAGCAGCAGTAGCTGCAGCAGCTCCACTGGAAGAAGAAGTGATCGACCCAGTCGATGGATCGTTCGTCGTTGCCGGCATTCGCATGATGAAACCGAGAGAATCGCAAATCGTCTGGGCGAAATTGCCGGGACATCCGCACTGGCCAGGATTACGAGTGGACGAATTGAAACACGGCGACGTCGTTCCAAAAGCCGCGAAACAAATGCAAAAGGACAAAAACGATATTTGCGTTGTGTTTTTTGGCGAGAAATCGTTCGGTTGGTTACCGGAAACCTCTATTGTCGATTTTGAGGTTGGCTATAAGCAACATTCGCACGCTCCGGTGAGAGGGAAGGCTCGTTTTCTAAACGCGTTGAAATTCGCCAACGCTGAGAAGGAGTTACGAAAGAACGAAGCTAAGAACAGATTGACAAATGAAAACGCAAGAGAAAGAGCAGCAACAGTCAAGGCTGGAGATGCCACCGCCGCCACTACTGGTGCCAATGGCGAGCTCCCCCTCCCACCGGCCAACCCGATGGGCGCCGTCGAACCGATAGATTACGATGCCGTCGAACGCAACAAAAAAGAGGTTGAAAAAGCGTTATCTGAAGGTCGATGCCCTTGTAAAATGTGCGAAAACGTCAAATCCATCCGAGATTCCAACCCAGAAACCTGCTTGCGCTTAAAATGCATTTCCGCGTCCACTTCGGGTAAAACCGGCGCCAAACTCGCCTCGCAGGGCGCCAAAGCTGTGGGTAAAATGATTTCCATCCTCTGGCCGTTGGACGATGCGCGGTACATCGCCGAAGTCATCTCCTACGACGCTCGCGAGTTGAAACATCTCGTTCGATACATCGAAGACGACGTTCGCGAATACGTCAGCTTATGGGAAGAGGACGTCCAATTCGTTCGCGGCGACGCCGGCAAACACGGCGAACACCACCAAGGTGCCGTCAAAGGCGAGGAAGAGTTGGCCGGCGTCGATCTGTTGCTGAGTTTAGGCTCCTAAAAGTAGAGTACACGCGTGTCCACCTTTGTTTGTATTAATCACTCGCTGTAACACACACACGGACACACACGAACACACATCGTCGGACGCGCGCGCGAGAGAGAGAAAGAAAGAAAGAAAGAAAAAAGAAGAAAGAAAGAAAGAAAGAAAGAAAGAAAGAAAGAAAGAGAGGACTCTTCACAAAAATAAAAGAAACGAACGTATTTTTCTTCTTCTTCTTTGTCGCAAAATCATCATCGCGCGTCTTCCGCACGAATACAACTCCTCATGGGTCACGGCACGTCCACTCTCGCGCGCACGTTCTCCGAGGACATCGGGCAGGTACCACCACCACCACCCTTTCTTCTTTTTGCGTTCTTCTTCGTTTTTATTTCGTCGAAGCCGTCTTCTTCTTCTTCTTCTTCTTCTTCTTCTTCTTCTTCTTCTTCTTCTTCTTCTGTTCGCATCTCAACGAACTCTCTTCTTCCCTCATCATCATCATCGAACAGTTCTTTGGCGTTCATCCGCGTCGCACGGCGAACCGGGGGGGCACCGCGAACGCGCGGGAGGCGAGAAGCGAGGAGGAGGAGGAGGAGGACGAGGATTCTGGTCCGCTGTCGAAGGAAGGCGTGTTATCTGCAAAGATCATCGGGGCGTTGCCGTTGGAAAAAGTGGAAGGCAAATCTGCGCTTCTGAAGCGATGGTCGGTGAAAGAGCTCGCGCGGGAGGTCAAGGCGAACCACGCGAGCAAATGCCCACACTCGAAAGCGAAATTCAAAGGGCCACCGCCGTTAGAAAAAGAGGAATTGGTCGAGGTCGTGCTCTCTCTGCGAGGCGACCCGATGTGTTCCGTGTGTTTCGAACAGTTCGTCGAAGACGAGTACGTTCGCGTGTTACCGTGCGGACACCGATACCACATCGAGTGCGTCGATCGATGGCTCGCGTCCAAATCGATTCGGTGTCCAATGTGTCAACACCCGGCGGACGAGAGATGAGTGCGTCTTCTTAGCTTTTTTTTTGTTTGTTTTCACGCAGAGCACGTAGTCGTGGTAGAGTTCACGTCGACGGACGACGCGCGTTGACGACGACGACGATGGGACTTTTCGTCGCCGGGATTCAGATGAGATATTTTTGGTCTCGATTCGCCACAAAATCAATTCGCTCTGTCTGTCTCTGTCTCTGTCTCTGTCTCTCTCGCCTTCTCCGATGTCGTTCGTGGAGGACGAGACTGCCGTCGAATCGTCGTCTTCCAAACGCCGCCGGCAAAAAGAAAAGCGAGACGGCGAAACGAGGACGTCCTTGTCTCGATCGCTCTCGGATTCCATTCGCACGGAGAAAAAGCCATCCAATGGGGGGGTGTTTCAACAATTAAGCGTGCTCTTCCAAAAGGAAGGGCGCGACGTGCACAGGTTCGTCCATCGAGGGAACAAAGTCGGGCAGACGATCGCGAACGACGAGGGCCAAGACGTGGTGAACAAAGTGGGACGCGTGTTGGAAGCGGGCGTGAGAGAGAGCGTGTTAGCGAAGAAGAAAGAGAAAATTCGGTTCGAACGGAAACAGTTGGTGTTGAGACGAAAGAGTTTGACGGGGAAAAATGACCCCGCATCTGGAATGAAAGAGGACGACGTCGTCTTACCGGCGTTTAGTTTCATCTCGCACGAAGCGAAACAGTTTGAGAAATTACGCGAAGCGTTCGGTCTGAGCGAAGAAGAGTATTTAAAATCGTTCAAAGGCGTCGACGACGAGGAAGACGCGAAGACGTCGTTGAGAGTTATAGAGAGAGCGAACGCTGGCGGGAGATCAGGCGCGTGGTTTTTTTGCACGGAAGATACGAGATTTCTCTTGAAAACAACCAAAACGAGCGAGAAGAAGGTTTTGTTAAAACATTTGAAGAAATACACGGAACACGTGGAGAAGTACGGGAGACAGACGTTTTTACCGCAAATTTACGGATGTTATTCGATTAAAATCGGCAAAGGGAAGGGTTCGTATAAGACTTTTTTAGTCATGGGGTATTGGTTCGCGACTCAAATGAAAATCGGGAGTCCAAGGTACGATTTGAAAGGAAGTAGGTGCAAACGGACGGCGAAAGAAGATTCGACGAAGGAGGTGGAGTTGCTTAAAGATAACAATTTCGTCGCGCACGAGGAGAGAGATTGCGTGCGGACGTTGCGGCGCAAACCAATCTTGGAAAGTTTACAGAGAGACGCTGACTTTTTGTCTAGTTTAGGATTGATTGATTATTCGTTGTTGTTAGGGCATCACAACATGCGATCGGATTCGGATCTTCCGGCGTTTACTACTACTGCTACTACAACTACGAAAACCAAGAAAAAGACGTTCATAAAATCCGCATCCATGTTTGGGAGAGTGGAGAAAGGAGATTTGAAAAAAGAGAAATCAGAGAAACCCGTGTCGAGAACAAAATCGAACGAGCCGCGCATTTCAGAGAATGCGTCATCTTTCCTCTCGAGTAGTGGTAATGAGCCGGCTTTAGTTGGAGACGAACAAAGATTCAATCAGCTCCGGTTCGCGCGAACGCCAACCGGCGTTGCGTTTTTTGGTATCGTCGACGTGCTCGCCGAATGGACGCTGTTCAAGCGGTTCGAGTGGTTTTTCAAGAGTGCTTTGTTTTGCGGGAAGAGAGACGTGAGTTGTCAACCTCCGAAAAAGTACGCCGAGAGGTTTAAAAAGTTCATGGAAGAACACGTCATCAAGGATAGAGATTAATACGCACGCGCGCGCGTATTAATTTAGATTGTTCGTGTGTATTTTTATCGCATGTTCGTAGTCTACATGTACTCTAGAACAGTATAAGCTAAATTTCATCATTAAGTTCCATTAAGTAAGCGTTCAATAGCCGCGCTGACGTTTCCGTTCGTCGCCACTAAAGCTCTTATATTTTCCGCTGGATCGAAGAAACCCATATCGTTGAGTTGCGAAATCTGCGTCGCATACGCCGTTTCCGGATCTGCCGGCGGCGTTACCGCAGGTGCCCCCATACCTCCGAAAGGTGATCCCCCGAGTCCACCACCACCTAATCCACCGCCAGCCCCTCCCATGACGCGTTGCAAATGTGACATTGCCTGTAACGTTTGCGGGTCCGCTAACGCTCGAAGAAACTCTGGATTTCTCATTTGTTCCGCGAGTTGTGGTTGTTGTCTCAACATCGCGTCAAATTCCGGGTTGGACCGGCGAAGATTATCGAGCGCATTTGGATCCGAGGCGATCTGTGACATTGTTCGGCTAAACACTTGCATGAGTGCGGGGTTGTTTTGAATCATTTCCATCTGGCGTCGCATGGTCGCTTCGTCCGGCATGCCACCGCCCATACCGCCTAAACCGGCGAACGGATTTTGCATTCGCGGTTGAGACGTGGAAGCATCTCCTGTTCCCGCATTCGTCGCCCAAGGGTTCGGTAACGGCGCGCCATCTGAATTAGCGGCGTTGCTATTATTCGCCGATGATGATGATGTACTACCGAATAAACTCGCGAACGGATTTGCGGCGGCATCCGCAGGCGAGTCACTATTTTGACTATTTTGAATCGCGTTTTGCATCGGTACCTCTACGTTTTCGTACATCCTTCTTAACGCATTAAACCCTTCCGGATGGCTCTCAATATTCGCAAACGTCCGGTCGTTCGCCGCCATTTGCTCTCGCATCAAATTCGGATCCCTGGACGCTCTCAGCGCCCTCGATATGGTTTCTGGATCCTGCATCGCCTGTCTCAACTCTGGATTTGCGTTCATCAACTGTTGAATCTGTGGGTTTTGCTCCATCATTTGCATCATCGGTCGTAAAAGCTCCGGGTCTTGCATCGCTTGCTCCATGAACTGTCTCACGAACGGGTCGTTTTCAATCGCGCGAATTTCCTCCGGCGTCGGGTTCGGCATGCCGCCCATTCCGAGACCACCGCCGCCGAACATGTCAAAACCACCTCCTTGTTGTTGTCCGCCGAGCAATGCCGTAAAATCTGGCGCTTGCGGTTGTCTCTGACCCGCGTTCGCGTCGTCCATCCACGTCCGCGGTTGTTGGTGTTGTGCATTCGGCACTTGAGAACTGCTGCCACTGGCGACCCCTTGCGGTTGACTCCCCCCACTTCCTCCCGCCGTGGCGGCGTTCGTTTTCTTCGGCGCCGATTTCACCAGGTGTACCGCGTGTCCTTCCCCGATCGAGCACTCTTTCACCGTCTTGTCGTCTTTCAGCACGTGTCCTTTGTATATCAATCTGATCGAATCTGCGGTCGATCCGTCGTTCATTCGCGTCGCCAGTTCCGATTTCACCTCCGAAATCAGCGCGCTTTTTTTAATCTCTCGCATCGCCAGCGTCGACTGCGTCGCCGTTTTCACCGAGAACGAAATCGTCTCCGTCTCCTCGGGGGTTTCGCTCATGCTCTCTTTCTCTCTCTCTCTCTCTGTCTCTTGGTGGTTTTTGAACGTCGTCAAAGTCTTCCTTTTTAATAAGGAGAAAAATGTAACGTCATTTTCTCCCTTTCTTTTTCCTTCTTTTTTTTTCTTTTTTTTTTTGGGTCGCCTCCTCCTGATTTAAGGACTCAAAACTCCGTTTTCTTCAAAGAGTGGGAGCAAAAACAAAAGAAAAGCGGTAAATTGTGAAAAGCGGTAAATTGTAGACGCATTCGCGAAGAAATGACGTCTTCGTTCGCGATGATGATCAACACCACCAAGGTGCGACCCCGCGTCTTTCTTCTTCTCTTCTTTAGTTTCGTCGTCGTCGGTTTTCGCGCGCGAGGAAAGGAGAGGACGTTCGCGCTCGAGGGAGACTGGACGCGCATGGATTTTTACGCGTCGTCTTTTTACGCGAAAGTGTGAGCGGGTCCCACCAAAAGGGGAGAGGGACTTTAATAATGAGGGGCGGAAAACCTGAAGGGAAAATTGATGCGTGCGTTTTTGGACGCGGCGCGCGCTTCGAGAAGGACGCGGATGTCGGTGGAGGCGTCGCGGACGAGTGCGAAAGCAAACGTTCGGCGAGGACGCGGCGTTGGCAGGTGGTGCGCGTGGTCGCGACGGGTGCTTTCGGGACACTTTCCGCGACAAAATTTGCACGAGACCGAAAAACCTCTCTCTCTCTCGATGACGGCTTTTTTGGATAAAATTGAATTGGAAGTCCTCTTCGTTGGTATACTCACAAACACTCTCTCTTTCTCTGTCTCCCTCCGTCTCTCTCTGTCTCGGGGTGTCATTTACACGACACATGACACACTAAAACAGGCGTCCACGTTCATTCGCGGTGAAACCACCTTAAAAGCGGGGTCCTCCGTCAAATCTAGCAGCAGTAGTAGAAGACACGCATCTGTCTCCGTTCGCGCGGCGGGTGATGACGAGCGATTACGCTTGCACAACTTGAGTCCGTTGCCGGGCTCCAGAAGAAAACCGACTCGCAAAGGTCGCGGTTACGGCGCCGGCCAAGGTGGGACGTGCGGTTACGGCATGAGAGGTCAAAAAGCGAGGGGTGGTACGGGCACTAGACCGGGTTTCGAAGGTGGTCAAACGCCTATGTACAGAAGGTTTCCAAAGTTGAAGGGTATCGCGGGAGGCATGAGCGCCGGGAAGCCGAAGTTTGTGACGGTGAATGTTTCCGATTTGGCGCAAGCGTTGGCAGATTCTAAGATCAGCGCAGGCCAAGATGTCGATTTGGACACGTTAAAATCGGTTGGTTTGATTAAAGCGACTGGATATTACAGAAACTTGCCGTTGAAGGTGTTGGGAGACGGGGAGCTCACGCAAGGCTTGAAAGTCAAGGCAGCGGCGTTTTCGGCTTCGGCGAGTGAAAAGTTAGCTGCTGCTGGAGGAGAAGCGATCTTAGTGGAAGGTAAGAAACCGAAGTGGAGTCGGGAAGCTCACGAAGCCGCACAAGCTGCTGCTAAGTAAATTGAGAGAGAATATTTTCGCATATAGATTTTCTGGGAGGCGCGCGGAATGAAAAGGGAGCGTCCGTCGTCTGGAGTTTGTGACACACATATATTATTTCTTGAGTTGTTTATACTATACATTAATTCCTAGTTCATGTTATTGTTTCAAACCTAGTTTCGTTTCTCTAAGCTACGACTAAAAAATGACGTTACGGTCGTCCACGCCGTCTAAACTCATCTTGTTCCGCACCGCTTGTTCCGGAACGCCCATGCGTATCATCTTATGATACTTCTCGTGCAATGGATTTATTGCCGCTTTCATCTTGTTTTCACTGCTACTACCTTGAAAAGAAGGAGGAGCAGCAGCAGCAGCAGCAGCAGCAGGTGGTGGAGGAGCAGGAGGAACGGGCGACGGCGCCTTCGGCTTCCCTTTTTCTCTTCCTTCCTCCGTCGTAACTGCCTTCTCGTCATCATCATCATCATCATCATCATCGTAATTCTTTTGCACGCCTTCTTCGACGCGCTTCCTCGACGTCTCTTCTTCCTCTTCCTCGTCGAACGTCTCCACCTTCTTTTCCAAAAACTGCACGTTTCGTTCCATCCGTTCCATCTTCTCTTCGATTTTTCTCAGTCGTTTCTCGCACGCGTCGTGCAAAACGTTCAATCCTCGAGCGCAATCGCACAGAAATCGATTCACGCACGCGACCACGTGCTCGTCCGGGGCCATCTTCTTCTTCTTCTTCGGTGATGGTGGTGGTGGTGTTTTTTTTGACGACGACGACGAATGCTCCGTCGTCGTCGTCATCGGTTGGTGTTGTTCTTAATCATTCGGGGATGATGATGATGATGATGATGATGATGATGGTCCTCGAAAGACTCCTTTCTTCTTCTTCTTCTTCTTCTTCTTCTCCTCCAAAAAGCGTTCTCTTTCTCTCTCGTTTTTTTTGGTCCTAGTTATACCTATTCTAACTTCATTAACCAACCAACTACAAAGAATGAAGCTATAGAGAACTGTTTGCAATGGAATCAACAGTCCTTTCTTTCTTTTTTATACTTGGAACAACAAAAACCCTAAACAATATATTTTCAAAAATTAAAAAAAAAGGACACACAGGACATTTTCTCTCTTCTTCCTTAGTAAAAAAGGAGTACACTCGCGCGCGTGGCGCTTGCGCTTCTTTACGCGAGACGCAAAGAGAGAGAGAGAGAGAGATAGTATGGTCGTGCTCGAAAACCAGCGCGAGGTGCGCTCCGTGATCACTCGCAACCAGAACGGCGCCATCGTCGGGGCGAAAGACGTTCGGGAAAAATTCGGGGACGTGTTTGCCACGGAAATCGGACCCATCGTGTCCGCGCTCGTGTCGAATGATGATGGAGAGAAGAAGAAGAAGAAAAATACCAAGGAACTCGAGAGTTTGAAAAACGCCATCGCCAGAGACGGGGGAAAACTCGTGGCGGACGCGAAAGCGTACGAGATGGCGCTGAACGATTTGGAGCGAGGGTACGCGGGCGTCGCGAACGAAGCGTACCCGTTCGAGGAGAAGATGCGAGATTTGATGAAACGAAATCGAGCGACAGCGAAAGAGGAGGTGAAAATGGTGGAGGAAAAATTTGAAAAAATGGTCGCAAACGCGAGAGGCGAAGATAACGGGGAAGGGTTCATCATCACCGACGAACACGGGAACGCGACGACGGGAGACATTGGTGGGTCTATTTTGAACACCAAATGTCCACTCACCGGGATTGAATTGAAAGATTTACAAGAGCCGGTGGAGGACGCCGTCGGAATAGTGTACGAGAAGGCACAGGTGTTGACGTTTTTAGGGAGAGAAGGGAGGAAGAAGTGTCCGGAAGCGTTGAGGAATCACGTGGTGACGAAGGAAGAGTTGAAAGTGAGCGAGAAAGTGATGAGGATGAAACGAATGGGGCAAAGAACGAGAGAGACGAAAGTGGATGAAAATTTATGTAGTCCGTAAAAGAATGAAGAAACGGCGTCCATACGTCGCGCGTACGTATAGGAGGAAGAAGAAGAAGAAGAAGAAGAAGAAGAAGAAGCGTGTACATTATAAAATATATAATAATAAATAATTATATACCCTGGTAATACCTACGTACCGTACCATACAACCAAACGGTGAATATTAATAGAGACCGATAACTTTCCACCACGCGCCGCCGACGACTGCCCACAAAACAAAGTTAAACGCCCCAACTATCGCACCGATACGGAAGTAATCCTTCAAATCGACGTAGCCAGAACCAAAATACACCGCAGATTGACCACTGGCGTAGTGCGTGATAGCACCAAACAAGTTCGTGTGAAAGGCCATGGTCAAACCGGCGAGCATCGGTGGGACGCCCGAGGCTAACATCATGGCCAAAAACGCCGTCGCTAACGCCGCGACTTGCGCCGTTTGCGAGGCAAAGAAATAGTGAATGGCAAAGTAACTGCTGTGTAAAATCAAAAACACTTGCGGCCACGCCAAGTTGGCGGCGGTTAAACTCGAAGAAACTTTCGTCGCGATGAATTTAATAAACCCGAGTTCGTTCAATTGCGCGGACATGCCGATTAACACGGCGAACCAGACGAGCGTATCCCACGCGCCTTTTTCGTTCAAGCAATCCGCCCATTTGATGACGCCGGAAAATAATTGTAACGACATACCAAACATGGCGGAAATCACGGGAGTAATCCCAAATGGTTGGAATATCCAGCAAAACACGGTGATGCTCATGGTGATGACCACGGCTAACTCGTCTTGCGACAACGGACCGAGCTTTTTCAATTTCTCCTTTGCCATCGCGGGAGCGTCTGGAGTGTCTTGAATTTCCGGAGGGTAGAGCTTATATACCAACAACGGCGTCAAGATCAAACCGAGAATACCCGGAACGCAGGCGGCTTTAAACCACGTAATCCACGGGTTCGCGATGACGATGCCCAACCCGGCGGCTAACTTTAAGGACAACAAATTTTGCGCCGCAGCCGTCATGCACAACGCGGACGAATGACCAGAGCATTGCAATTGCGTTTGCATGAGGAACGAACCCATTTTTTTTGCCGTTGGTCCGGGTTCGGATCCACTGCTTTTAGCCAAAGAGGTGATGATGGGTAAATACACGCCGCCAGCTCTCGCCGTCGTCGATGGCATCGCTGGCGCCAACACGGCTTCGGAAATGCTCAAACCGTAGGACAATCCGAGCGTGCTTTTCCCGAGTTTCTCGACAAACATAGTTGCAACTCGATCACCTAAACCGGTGGAAACAAAACCTCTCGCAAAGAAAAATGCCAGAACGATAAGCCAAATGACATCGTTCGTCATCGCGCCAAACGCTTGCGCGAAGGTCAACGTCTTCGTCACCACGGCGGTTGTCAAACCGAGAAACGCCCACGCTCCGACCGGTAACGGAGACAAGACCAATCCGGCGACGGTAGCTAAGAAAATGGACAATAAATTCCAGGCTTGAGGAACCACCCCGTCCGGTCTTGGAATCACGAAACAGACAAACAGGCCGAGACCGATGGACATGGCCGCCGCTTTCACGTTGGCGCCTTTCCAAACAAAGGCTGATGCCGTCGCGGATTTCGCGTTCGGCGACCCGAGCGCAGAGGAGGCGTTCGGGACGATCCTTCTCCCATCCAATCTCCCGGGTCCCCGCGTCGCGGCGATGCTCCTTGTATTCAAAACGTCGTCGTCGTTGTCGTCGCACTTTCTCTTCGAGCGCACCACCACGTCTTGGTCGCCGCCGCCGCCGCCGCGCCGACGATGATGATTTCGAAGCGGGTCGTTGCGACTATTATACATCGTTCTTCTGGATAAAAAGCGCCCCCCAACATCGTCATCATAATTCGTGGAGCTTTGCGTTGTCGCCGCGTGATAGTGTTTTCGCGTCTTCTTCGCGGAGAAGGCGCGCCTCCTCGTCCTCCCCGCGGCGGCGGAAGAAAGGCCTTTTGCGGCGGTGCTCCCCGTCGTCGTCAACGTCGTCGTCGTCGTCGTCATCGAAGAAAGCGTTGTCAAAAGTCTGCACTTTTTGCCGACGTGGAAGGCCTTTTTCCCTCCCATCTATTGCTATTTAATGTATCATTAGGGTTTAGAAAATTGACAAACCCTAAATAGATCACAAGAGAGAAAGGAGGAGGAGAAGAAAAGGGACTTTGCTTTTTTTTTGTGCGTAAAAATCCCTCACACAAATTAGTAAATAAAGAAGGCGTAGTACTCATCGCACATCATGTTCGCACACGCAACGAGCGCGTGCGCGTCGTCGCAAATACCCCGCGTGGTTTCGCACAGAAAGTCGTCGAACGCGGTGGCCGCGACGTCGTCGTCGTCGTCCCGGTCGTCACATGCCGAAAATGCGATGATGTTGGGCTTTGGTGGTGCTTTTGAGACGAGACGATTTTCTGCGATGGTCGCGCGCAACGCGGTGTCCGACACCAACGCGAACCGCGCGAGCGGACGAGGAATGCTGCTTTTAGCGAAAGCAACCGCGGAGGTACGAATTTTCGCGTCGTTCGGTTGGGCGCAGCGGTGGGGAGAGGAGAAGGAGGGACGATTTCGGAGCGGCGACTTTTTTGTACGAGCGCTAAAAACCTCCTTTCTTTTCGTCTCCGCCGTCGGCCTCCTCCTCTCGAATTTATCTAAACTTTTTCTCGCGCGCCCGCGTCACAAATAGAAGACGACGAGAGGAGAAAAGAGCGACGACGACGGAGGATGCGTCGACCCGATCATCGGGTTTCTCGCGCGTCTCTTTCTCTCTTTCTCTCTCTTTCTCTCTCGAGACGATTGCCAAATACGTGCTCACCATTTTTCCCCTTATCTGAAAACACTTTTTGTGTGTGCCATCACCTCATTGTGTCGCATTATTTTATTATTGCGAACGAACAGGCTGAAGTCGCGGAACAAGAAGCCGTGTGCTACTTGAGAAACGTCCACATGTCCCCGTTCAAAGTTCGCAGAGTGTTGGATTGCATCCGCGGTAAATCTTACGAAGAGTGCTTGATCATGTTGGAATTTATGCCGTACAAAGCGTGCGAACCGATTTTGTCGGCGTTGTTCTCCGCCGCGAGTAACGCGAAGAACAACTTGGGCATGAACAAAGCAAAATTGTACGTTTCGGAGTGCTACGCAGACGGTGCGGGTACCATGAAGAGATTCCACCCGAGAGCCCAAGGCAGGCCGTTCCCGATCAGAAAGAGAACGTGCTCGATTACTTTGAAGATGAAGGAGCGAGATTAAATGTCCTCAAAGTCGAGGGAAATTTCTCTACGAATGCGAGAGAAGAGAGGGGCGTTCGCCGGCAGACTTTGTGCTCTCTCTCTCTCTCTCTCTCTCTCTCTCTCTCTCTCGATTGGGAGAGATATGATAGAATATACACTATTGAATTGTACTTAGTTAGCTCATCACATGTTATTATATAGACATGAATCGAAAATATACTACGTCTCCCGCCGTTCCGCGCGCCGCGAAGGCACGTCAGCTTTTGGTCGTCATCTCTCTATGTATCTACGCTAATGCTTTCTCGTTCTATTCTTCGCGACTTACTGCTTTTTTTTTTGCCAAAAGAACCGCCGATGTCCACTTTTCGCCTCGTCCTTTTCTTCTTCTTCTTCCCTTCGTTTTTGTCGTCGTCGTCGTTTCGTGGTGTCCTCTGTTTTGTCGCGCGTTTTCCTCTCCCGCTCGTCGACGGCGCGCTGCACGTCATCGTCCAATCGCGATGACATGATTCCAAAGCCGCCTCGTCCTCCAGTCGCCGCGTAGTAGTACACGCCGCTCGCGAAGCAGAACAGGCACGACGCGATGAGAACGTTTCCGGTGCGTCGCGTCCGAGGGTCGAACGTCATTTCTCCTTGCGACGAGGTGGTTGTTCTTCTTCAAACAAATCGCGCGTTTTGAAATGCCGGAAATTGTCGAGAGACATCCAAAACGACGACGACGACGACGACGACGACGACGAAAAATGCGACACAAAAATCATCCCGCGTAATAATAGTAGTCCACTGCACACCTCTGAATTGGAAAAAGGACGATTCTCATTCGATTTTGGGAAGAGAAACGATCGAGCCGAGCGAATCGCCGGCAATGGTCGCGATGTCTCGTTCGAATCGACGACGTTTCGGGCGAAGATTGCGCTCCGAATTTTGGTACGCGTAACCGTCGAAAGCCGCCAAAAATGACAAAGCGGAGAGATTCTGCTGTTGCCCCAAAACGCGATTGGTTCTCTTCGCGCGGAGACGTGCATTTTCGCTACCCCCATCGCGTGACTCTCCTCCTCCTCGTCGCGGGAAACGTTGTTGCAAAAGATGCTCTTCCTCTCCCCCGTATTGAACAACCGTTTGCGGAATGATCGATGACGCACTGCCGCCCCAGTCGGAGAGACATCAACGTTGTCGTGACGATTGGTTTCAGTAATTACACAGTGGCTGACTGCAAAGAAAATGCGAGAGAGAGGGAGAGATTGTTTACGAGTCGCGCGCGTTGCTATGATGACACATCGGTTAACCCAGCTCGCTTCGAGCCTCGGCTTTGAAGAAGACTTGTTCCAATAACTTACACGACTTTATGACTGAGCAATACTTTTCGCGCGGCGTCTCGTTTCGTCGAGGCTGATTCGTTTGCGTACTCACCCGTGCTCTCATCTCTTCTTTTATTATCATCTTCAACAGAACATTCAAAAGGTATATATATATATATATGTTTGTTTGTGTGTGTGTGTATATCTATATATCTATATTTATATGCAATTTTACGCGTCCGCGGCGAAAATGCTGCGTTTACTCTCTCTTTGCACGTGTGTATGTGGTGTATGTGTTTGCGTGTTTCTCTCCGTTCGCTCGATGTGCGAATCGGACGACGACAACGACGACGAAATCTTTTATCGCACATCCATTATCAATTGCAAAAGAACATCAAGGAAATGAGGATTTCTCTTTCCCCAATTGATCGACGCTGAAAAGAAAACAGAGCGCTAGGTCGCCACCTAGCAATTCTTGCCAGAATTAACTGATCCTTGATATTATGCATTGTACTCCTCTCGTGGGATATAATGGTGATAAAAGACGAACGAACGTCGATCGCGCGCGTATCGAACGAATGGAAGAGTGACGCTTCAATGCACACACCAACACCAACACCAACACACTCTTTCGCACTCGATCGATGTTACTCTTATTACATGTGTTATAACTTCGTTTTCTATTTTCACAGAGACAACCGCGTACGAAAAAGAGACAACAGTAACATCATCAAACAAAGGTACGAAGCTCTCCGCGAGAGACAAAACGCGTATGCTTCTTTTAGTTGGGCGGCGTTCAAATTCTATGAGTGTTTGCCCCGTTCCCTTGAAGCGAGAGCAAATGTAATCGTTGGAGTTCGAAGCCCGACAGATTGCAGGTCCTGAAGTTCTCGCTATCCGCTCGACTAAACTACACGACGTCGTTGCGGACTCAGATTTCAGAAATCTTTCAACCGAGTGTTCCGTTTTTTTTTCATCGATTCGCACGCGATGCAGTAGAGAGAGAAAGAAAGAAAGAAAGAAAAGAGAAATGCGCACATTTTGTAGCCTCGGGGGGATCACATCAGGCAGCTGTTCACGCTTTCAGTGCGTAGTTCGGCGTTCGACGCCCCGTAGAGCGATTCGTTCGCATTCTGAGTTCTCGCGGCGACATTTCTTACTAACTTGGTGCCTGTGCGTTTGACTCTGGAAACCGGACGTACACTTTCTTAGTTTTTCTTCTCTTGCACAATGCACTGCGTGAAGCACTTTCTTTCTTTCTTTCTTTCTTTCTTTCTTTCTCACTCTGTGTGTGTGTGTGTGTATTTTGGAATTTTGCGATGACGAAAGAAAAGAGGTTTTCTTTTAGCGGTCTATCAAAGCCGAATGCAATGAATAAACCCAAGAAATATACGACTTCTCCTTCCGCCGAGCAATTTCTTCTCAGAGAAAAGGTCGATGATGGAATACATTTCTATGCGCACTGCAAGCGGGGGTCAGGGAATCCGGCGCTTGCGTCGGGCGAACCTTCCTTGGTTAGCTCCCGTGACGATTCGTCGTCGGCGTGGCGCTAAGTTCGCAGTTCGGCTGCAGTCTGAGATCTTACTTTCCTCGTTTTGATGTTGCTCGCACACAAGCACATTTCGAAAACAGCGATCTAACAAAAATTTCTTTTTCATTCTTATATTCTACATGCAGATGTTATATTGAGATAGAAACGCTCGAAGCGCGTCGAAAAACGCGCTCGCGGCCAATCGCGCGCAATCTGCTGAAAAGATGCAGCGCTGCGCACAATTAGAACAACAGAGATAAAAGAAGAAATTGGGCGCGATGACGATAATCATACATTGTTTCACGACGGTCTTCCTATCGAGGATGCATCCTCATGCTGAATGATGTGCTAGTACTCTGAGTGCTCCAAAAATTTCTTTTTTTGTATTTGCTTTTTGCGTACGAGTGTTATTACAATTCCAAAACCTGCGTCGTAAAAAGTTACCACACGCATATAATCTTACGGGCACTCCAACGTCATCGCCGTCTGATCTCCACTGACTGGCGACACTCCATCCACGTTCGCGCAAATCCCCATCAAGACGTCTTTCCTTACGATCACCTGCGACCAGTCCGAGTCGTTCGCCGCGACCGTTTCCAAGTTGCTCGCGCCGGAGACGATAGCGTTGGTGAGATTCGCCCCGGTAAAGTTCGTGCGCAGCATGTTACACTGCCCTAAGTTTGCGTTTTCTAAGTTTGCTCCCGTGAAATCTGCGTCTTCCAAATTCGCCCCGAATAACGAGACGCCCGATAAGTTCGCGCCGGAGAAGTTCGCGCGCTTTAAAGACCCTTTCGTAAAAAATGTATCAGTTAAATCTTGCCCGTGGTAATCGAAATCGTCGCACGCGTTCGTCGCGCACTCGGACGTCTGCGGCACCGCCATCGCCGTTCCAACGTCGGCAAAAAACGTCGTCATCGCCATCGCTACCGCGGCGGATGTCACCAGACGCTTCAACAAAGCGACGTTGTTGTTGTCGTCTTCCTCCTCCTCGCGCAGAGACGACACAGACACGACATGATGTGTTGACCCACAGATGACAGACGATGCATCATCATTCGACAAAAGTCGTCTCGCGCTGCTTTGGTTGTCGTGGCGTCGTCGTCGTTTGTGCGAAGAAAACGTCGTCGTCGTCGTCGTTCGCGCGAGCATCATCGTCGTCATCGTTTTCGAAGAAGCGTCGTCGATTCTTCGGACGATTTTGATACCAAAGATATGTATCGATGATGGTGGTGACGTTTTTTTGTGCGAGAAAAAATACATCGCGCATTTTTTTTTCTTCATTTTTGGTAAAACATGGTTTAGGGTTTAGGGTTTAGAAAAAGGGGTGTCCAAATACTGTGTCAAAGTCTCTCGTAGAGCGCAGAGAAACCTACACAAAAATACTCCTGCTTCTACGTGGTAATGAGAGAGATTAATTCTACGAAGACTCTACTCGTTGCAAGAGTACAGCTCCTCACTCTCATTCATTCCTAAGGACTGAGCGAAGACTCTAAACCTACTCACAGAGAGTCTGATGATACCACTTTCGTCCTTAGTAGGTATTCGTGACTTCGCTCGCGCTATGGTGTTATTACAAGGCGCGAGAAGTTGACTGTGACTGTACTCTTTCTCAGCACTCTACTCCTCAGGGCCTTTGGTCTTTTTCAGGTATCGATGAGACAGTTGAATAATACACTCCCATAAAAAATGTGCCCCCAACGAACGACGACCAAAACTGTTGAGTGACTTTTCTTTCTCAGCACTCTACTATTCAGGGCCTTTGGTCTTTTTCAGGTATCGAGACAGTTGAATAATACACTCCCATATAAAAAATGTGCCCCCAACGAACGACGACCAAAACTGCTTTGATTGAGGAAAGGGCCCCCGAAAGAAGAGACCCGCCCCGACGAACAACAACGGTCGAAGATGACGACGACGAAACAAAAGCCACCCACACAACAACCGTCGTCCAAGAAGAAGAAGAAGAAGCCGATGACGACTTTGACGACCAAAAACAACAACCCTCCAACGCATCGAAGAAGAAGAAGCGGAAAATCGCGTTGTTCTTCGGGTACAACGGCGACGGCTACCAAGGGATGCAACGCAACCCGGGCGCGAAGACGATCGAGGACGATTTAGAGAAAGCCATCGTCAACGCGGGGGGGATAGCGACGTCGAACGCGGGCGACTTCAACAAAGTGCACTGGAATCGAGCGGCGAGGACGGATAAAGGCGTCAGCGCGGTCGGACAGGTGGTGAGTTTTAAATGCATGAATGCAGACGACGGCAACACGGAGACGATGGTGCGCGCGATAAACGAACATTTGCCGAGGAACAAAATCGTCGCGTTTGGAGCCACGAGAGTGACCGGAGGGTTCAGCGCGAAGAACCAGTGCGATAGAAGAAAATATGAATACGTCGTGCCCGTGCGGACGTTCGATGTGAGATTTCCCGGGAAGAGGAAGAGACGCGCGGAGAGGAAGAATGAAAACGAAGACTGCGGCGAAAAGAAAATCGACGACGAAGGAGCAGAAGACACTACTGCTCACGCGGATGCCACCAAGGACAGGGACGACGGCACGGAAGAAGAGAAACGAAAAGAGAACGCACGAGACGACGACGACGAAGAAGAAGAAGAGGGAGAGGAAGAAAAAAACCAAGAACCGTACGTCTTCGACGAAGCCGAACGGACAAAAGTGAACGACATTTTGAAACATTTCGTCGGCACGCACAATTTTCACAACTACGCGACCAAAGTTGATTGCGACACGCCCCAAGCTCGTAGGTTTGTCATATCATTCTCGTGCTCGATGCCGTTCAAAATTCAAGGCGAATACTTCGTGAAGTTTGAGATTCTCGGTCAATCCTTTCTGTTCAACATGATTCGAAAGTTGGTTGGCATGACGATCGGAGTCGCGCGTGGCTATTGCGATATGAGCGATTTACTATTCGCATTAAGAACGAAACAAAGAGTCAACACGCCAATGGCGCCTGAACTCGGGTTATTTCTCTGCGAGTGTCAATACGACGCGTACAACAAACGCTTCTCTACAGAACGGGTACCGTTGCGCTTGGACAACTGGCGCGACAAGGTCGAGGCGTTCAAACAACAAACTGTGTATAAACACATATACGACCGCGAGTACGTGATTAAAGACAACATGGGCGAATGGATTCACAAATTTATTAGCGATAAAGACGGATTTCGAGAGCAATACGACTTAGCTATGCACCGAGCGTTGTTGAAGGAGGAAAAATTGGCGCCTTTAAGCGCGAAGAATTCCCAGAAACAACGCGCGAATAATAGTCAAAATCAGCAAGGTCCGAAAGCGCCATCGGCGACGCCTGGAGGAGGAGAAGCGAACGCAAAGAAAGACGATGGAACCAGCGACCCAAAAAAAGTAGAAGCATCAACAGTAGCAAAGGAGGAGGAGGAGAAAAAGTCCGAAAATAAGCGAGACGAAGAAGCTTTACTCCTCCGAGCGGCGAAAAGTGCCGCCGAACGCGTCTCCAAAAAGCGCGCGCTCGAGCTCGAGAAGCAAGAGGAACGGAAACGAAGGGAGATCGCGAGACACGAAGAGCGCGTGAAAAATGGCATGGTCGTTGGAAAAGTCGAGTATAACGACGACGAGATGAGCGAATGATGATGATGATGATGATGATGTTGATGATGTAACAGTCGTGTTGTTGGTGTTGTATACTCCTCGCCGTACGGTAGCAGCTCTTTTATCTTCTTTCTTTCTTTCTCTGTTTCGAATAATAATGCCGCACAAAAATTCGTCCCGACGACGCGAGAGACCTTTGAAAGCGTTCGCGAGAGACCCAGGGTTTCGCGCGACGACGCACGGGTACCGCGCGGGTATAAAGAGAGGTTTTTTTTACGATACTACTCCCGGACGCGCTCGTGTGCCTGGCGATTTGGCTCTCCGCCGCGCACGTCGTTCGACAGCACTCTCTCCGCTCCCACTTTGGATCCAATCCGGGATCCAATTCGATTTGACATCATCATCGTCGAGACGTAAACGACGACGTAAACGACGACGAGGACCTGGACGCCTTTGCGGCAGCGGAAAATAATAATGATGAGATTGTTCAGTACGAAAAAGAGACAACCGACGGCCGACGACTCTTCCCGGTCGTCGGGGTCGAGTCAACAAAAGGGGTCGAGAAAACCGCGCAAACCATCAGCGACGATTGGAAACGAGAATAATGGGGGTGCAAAACGACCACCCAGTCGAGCGCGCATGACCGACGAGGAGCTCGTGAGAGAATGGCCGTACCTGACGAGGAAACAAGTCGAGGAATATAAATCCATGTTCGACGATCTAGACGTCGAAGGCACGGGCAGAATAACCGCGGAAGACATTCAAGTGCGATTGGAACAAGTCGGCTCGTTCAAAACGATAAAACAGATTAAAAGAAACCTGAAGCGATACGACGCGGACGGAAATGGGACTCTGGATTTTTGCGAGTTTTTGACGTTAATGTTGCACGATTTGAATATGAGTAATCCGCAGGAAACGTTGAGGAATGTTTTTTTAACGTTCGATGAGGACAGAGACGGGAAAATTGCCGCGGCGGAGTTGAAGAGGACGATGGAGATGGTTGGTATTCCGGTGTCCATGCGAGAGGCGAAATTTGTGATTAAAATGGCCGATCGAGAAGGTGACGGGGAATTGTGTTACGACGAGTTTGTGGATTTTGTGTTGGGGGCAGATCCACACCCAAATGGATCGGGTACGGAAGAAACAGAAACAGGAAGAGGAGGAGGCGCTGCAGAAAAGGAGAGCGCGGGCATGGAATACTTGGCGCCGACGTCGCTCACCACGCGATTGGGGCGTTTTTTTAGATCATCGAACGAGGAGAGGACACAGAAAGATAGACGAGAGGAAGATTCCGAGATAGACATTCTCTCGGACGAAGAGAATGCCGTTTTAACGTAAACGTCTGAGGGTAAATGAAAACGCGTCGGCGCGCGCGAAAATACGCACTACTATATACTCGTACAAAAAATACAAAGGCTAAGGGGAGAGACCCGTTTTACTGCTACTTAATATCATCGTTCGTATGCGCTACTAGAACACGGGAGGACGTGTTTCATTCGTACTCTTCCATCCCATTATTTTCTCGATAACTTTTCGGATACGCGTACAAAAAAATGTACCACCAGGCCGCTATGGGTACCACGAAGACGCCCGACACGGCTTTCCAATCGAACACAATCGTCGGCAAAGAAATAATCCCAACGCCGGTGAGCACGATCGTCCACGGTTGACACCAAAACGGTTTCGTTTTCCACACGTCCTTCTCCTCGTCGTCTTCTTTCTGCGATACCAACAACATGTCTTCTAAGGTTGATCGTCTGCGGTCCAGTTCCATCTCGTCGTCTTTCGACGCCATCCTCTCGTTGAAAAACCGCTCGTTTTCGGCGACTATTTTTGCCTCGTCGTTTACGTCGTCGTCGTTCGATGACGATGCTTTTACCGAGAAACGACGACGCGCAGTGGTGCGACGACGAGTCGTGGCGATTGATGATTCGTGCCGAGTCGCCGGGCGACGCAGAGAGAGAGCGACTTTTATCATCGTATCGCTTTTGGTGCGGTCAAAATGTGTGGGACAAATGCTCCAACTAAAAATGTAAGTATTGACTACAGGTCTACAAACACAAAGAGGTACTGCTACTACTAGATGTCAGCGACCCGCGCGACGATCGTTGTAACTCCACTGTTGCTGTTGCCGTGGCTGTTGATACTGTTGTTGTTGTTGTTGTTGTTGTTGTTGTTGTTGTTGTTGTTGCTGCTGATGGTGATACGGTTGCATCGGCGTCGGCGCTACGTTCTTACCGTTGTTGCTAGTGTACGTCGTTCCTCCTCTGCTTCCCGTTCCTCCCGACGATATCATCTTCGTCCTCGCGAGTTCGATGCAGTCCCTCGCGTCTCGTAAAAACGCGTCGATAGCGTCGACATTTCTGGTATTCTCTGCTGTTTCGGCGATGATGATACACGTGGCAGCGATACCAGCGACGACGTCTTCGGCCGACATGTTGCGGAAGGTTTCGATGACGTGATTAAGGTTTGGCGGTAACGGCGGGTTTTCGAGCAGCGCTTGGACGAGGGAAGAGGCGCGGCGGGAAGGTTGGATGTCGTATGGTTGTTGATTTGGCGTTGTTGCTGGTGGTGTCGATGAGTTGTTGTTGATGTTTGGTCTCTTGAATTGTTGTTGTTGTTGTTGTTGTGGATGGTAAGGTTCCGCTCCGGTATTCAGGTTATACTCCGGCGAACGCTCGCGTTTTCTTTCGTTGTAGTAATTGTTTTCCGCGTTCGCACCCGAGCCGGCGGTAGTAGTTATCGGCGGAGCTGCCACCCCTGCCGACGACGGTTGTTTTACCGCCACTTCTCTATCCCAATCCATTCTCACTTCCCCGCTTTTCCTCCCGTTCAACAACTTCTCCTCCCACTCGCTAAACAAACCTTTCAACTGGTCGTAATTCGGCACCTCTCCGTATTTCAACTGCGAAACCGTCTTGGAAAATTCCATCAACGCTTTTGGCAACTGTTTCCTATCCTCACGAACGGCCAACTCGCACAATAAACTCGGTATTTCCTTGCAACTCAATTTCTTTTCCCTCGCCATGACTTTATAATTCGCATCTTCGCTCTCGTCCACGCCCACCGCTACGGTTCTTTTCCACGGCAACGACCCGCAATACAACTCGGCTAAGATGTATAACAGCGAAAACAAGTCGTCTCTGGGACTTTGCTCGCGATTTTCCATCGCGTTCGCACTCGCGTAGGTCGTTGTCCCTCTGAATTGAGCGTCTTCTCTTTCTGCGATCACTTTATCCGTCGTTTCGTCTTTATACCGTCGAGCCAATCCGAAATCGATGAGATACGTCTTCGCTCTCTCCGCTCGCGAACCTCTGCCTATGCATATGTTCCCCGGTTTCACGTCTCTGTGCACGTAGCCTTTTACATGCATATACCCCAAAGCGTCTATAGTTTGCGCCGCAATTCGAGCAATCGTAATTTCCGTAAACAAATGAGTATTCCCTCGTTTCGTCGTGGTGTTAGTATTATTCTCGGACTGACGATGATGCGACGACGACGACGACGATTCGACATCCCTCTTCAAATCCGCCAAGTTTTCCCCGACCAATTGCATCGCGATGAACGGACATTCTTTCCCATTCTTTTCTCCTAAAAACACTCCTTCGTCGTACATCTCCACGATCCCTTTCCCGGACCCCGCGAGGTGTCGCATCGCCGTCGCTTCCCGTTTCGTCGTTTTCATCTCCGATTCGATTTTGATCGCGCATCGACGCCCGGATTTCGTCGGTCCATCCGACCCACCCGTTAAGTCCACCGCCGAGTACACCTCCGCGAATTGCCCGTGGCCGAGGAGTTTGTGCGAATCGATTTTGAACCGCCCTTGTCCTCCTTGTCCTCCTGACGACGACGGCAACACGTCGTTTCTTTTTAACAACATGAGTAGTAGTGGTAGTAGTACTCTGAGTAGTATCGCGTCGTCGAGGTGTGCGTGTGTGTGTGTGTGTGTGTCGACTACGTGTTCTATATATTGTGCGTCTCGAATGAGACGCGAAAAAATGGGGGACAATCGGAGGTCCAATTCAGCCCAATTTGGAGCCATTTTTAGGCCGTCCCATTACTTCGTCATACAACGGAAAACACGCACACGCATAAAGAGAGAGAGAGAGAGAGGAACAACGGGAAGACAACACAAGAAGAAGAAGAAGAAGACGACGAAGAGGAAGGAGAAGAAGGAGTACTGAGACGCATGGACCCGGCGGCGACGCTGGTCGTGCTTCTCGTCGTCCTCGTGTTCGGCTTCCTGTTCGGGAACATCGCTTTGTGAGTAGACGCGGGCGCGCTTTATTTTTCTCGTCCCAAAAGCGTCGATGCGCGACGTCGTTTACCTTTTTTGTGCTCGTTGTCTCTTCGTTTGAATTTGCTCAAAAACGCGCGCTCTTTACGAAAGATGATGATGATGATGATGCCTCTCTCTCTCTCTCTCTCTCTCTCTCTCTCTCTCTTGGTGGTGTTTTGTTGGTGGACTCGCAGATACTCGTACGCGCAAAAGAAATACAACCCGAACGGGACGAAACCGAAGAAGATTGGCGCGAAGAAGAAGAAAATGCTCGCGCTGAAAAGCGGGATGCGGAGACCAGAGTGATTGAAACTCCCCTTTCGTCGTCGCGCTCTAGTATTATTGAGATTCCGAACGGTCGCACGTCGCGTGTAACGAACTATTTAAAAGCACAGAGTAATACGCATAACAGTAGTTTTTCTCTCTCTTTCGACGTCTCTTTCCGCCGCTCTTTCTTCTAGATGTGCAATCGCTCGAGAATAATCTTCTCTTCTAATTCTTCTTCTTCTGCTCTCCTCTCCTCTTCCTCTTCCCTAATCAATTCCCACGCGCTAAACCCCGCCATGCTTTGCTGGAACACGCACAAGCGCTTCCAGTTTTCCTTCTCGAACATTTCCGAACCGATGATGCCGACGGTGGTTCTCTTCGCGATGGAACAATCGCCCACCGTGCAATCTTCCGCGAAGATCGATTCGCACTTCGATTCGCACACCGCGTCCACACCCATGCCGTGGGCGTATAGGCGTCGGAAACTTTCGTCCGAGAAATCGTCCATCGCTTCAGTTTCTAAGGTGTATTCTACGTGTTTTCTCGACGCGGCTTGCTTGACATAAGACACGGATTTCTCCGGATTCGCTTGCGCGTTGGTCGTGTTTTCGTTTGCAATCTGGTCGTCGCCGAGTTCGCCGATTTGGACGCTCACGTGCGCGTTGTTTCGGGAGAGCATGGCCATAGCTTCGTCGTAGGCATCGCGAGAAGGGTCGGTAAATCGAGGGTAGCCGCTCGTCGCTTGCGCCGGTCTAGACTCGCAGTGGTTCCACCAGAACGTGTTCGGTAACCGCATTTCGAGAACGACATCCGGATATCTCTCTCGAATAGCTCTGTGTGCGCTTTGTAACATCCGTTCCCCGTGTTTCATCAACTGCCCGTGGTAAAACGTGAGAAAAAATTGCCCGTAATCCGTCCTCCAGGATCCATTGTCTTGAAAAAAGTGCGAGACCGGGCCAAAATCGTTCACTTCTCCCGCATCGTGCGGCCCAGATTTCCCCCAATCCCCGCAATTCCTCTCGTTTGCGTACTCTTGCAACATCTTCAACGCGTACTTATCGTTCACTTGGAAACTTCCGACGCCCGGGAACACCCACACGTCTTCCGGAAACGCCGGGTACCTCAATTCACCGTTCGGCCCGGCGCCAATCGTCGCCGTCGTAATCGTACCATTGGCGAAATATTTCTCGAAAGTGTCCACAAAGCTCGTCATGAATTCCTCGTAACACTGAATGGCCGATCGAAACGTCTTCCCGTCCCCGGTCGGCAACAAATTTTCGTCTTGTTCGGCAAACAAACTTATAACCGCGTTTTCTCTCAGACCGGATTGGTCCATGTAAAACACCTCAGGGTTCCCTCGTTGTTCTCCTTTTTTTCCAGCTAACGGTCCCCACGCGGTCTCGTGTACCCAAGCTGGTAAACTCGCGGTACACGCGTCCCCTTCTTCGCCTCCGCAGTCCTTCGCGTGAAACGCAAACTCGACCGAAACCTCCAACTCGCCCGCCGTCTCCCCGGCAATCTCAAAGAGTTCCTCGTACGCCGACCAGTCGTACACTCTCGGTTCGCTTTCCACGATGCCCCAAAAGATTGTCACGTGTATCCCTCGCATTCCAGCCACTCTCAGCGCTTGGAATCCGATTTTCAACGCCTCCGGTTTTGAAAGAACATTCGTTATCGTCACCGCGTTCGACGCGACCCGACAAAACAGAGGGACTATTTCGTTCTTCTTCTTCTTCTTTTTTCTTTCTTGTTTCTTCGTCGTCTTGGATTTTGACGCCCCTTTTTTGGACGACGCCAAATTAGCTCTTTCTTCTTCTTCTTCTTCTTCTTCTTCTTCTTCGGTCGTCGTCGTCGTCGTCGTCGCGTACCTTCCGTCCTCGGTTGTTCGTGTTGTTGTTGTTGGTGGTGTCGTTCCTCGACTCCCACAGCTCGTCGTCGTGTGGTGGTGGTGCCGTCGTCGCCCTCGGTCAAAGTCGCGAGGACAAAAAAGTCGCCTTTGGTGCAATGCCGACGTGGAAAAGCGACGCACATGATGATGGTGTTGATAACGAGAAAAAAAAGACATCATCGTCGTCATCGTCTCAATAATGGTCGAAAACGCGCGTCGCGACGTCAAATCCACGCGCCGTCCGTATCCTCTCGCGCGATTTTCGTCTCTCCACCGACTCTTCGTCGTCGCGTTCTTCTTTTCTCTCGTCGAGCACAAAAGCGCGCAAAATGTGGTTTTTATTCTTCCAAAGACAAAAGACGACGCTTTTTTTTTTTTTTTTTTCTAAACCTCAAAATCGCCTCGTCGTGCGTCCCGTTTCGAGGCGCACGTGAGGGCATCTCTCGGAGGAAAAGACCGGGGTTCATTTAAAGCCTCACAAAATCAGAGACGTTTTGGACGCCACTTATTATGCGTACGAATAGTTTTTTTTTTCGTCTCTTTTGTCCATCGGTCCCAAAAACACACACACACACACACAAAAAATTTGTCAAAACTATCAAGTTTTAAACTACTCTCTGAGAGAGTCCTAACGAGCACCTTATTTTTCACCTTTCGGTAGCTCTTTTAAGGTGCTAGTTAGGACTCTCTCAGATAAAAAAACCCCTCATTTTTGGACGACAATTGGAAGACACAAAAACACACACGTTTTGTTGTGTGTTTTGTGACGGCGCTCTGTATACACGCGCATAAAAGGAGGAGGAGGAGGAGGAGGAGGAAGACCACCAACGACACACAAAACAAAGGCGCGTCGTCGAGGCACCACCACCACCACCGCCACCAGCTTTACTACTCCCTTTTTTTTTTACCTACGTTGTCATCAGATGTCCTCGACACATACGCACGACGGAGCGTCGTCGTCGTCGTCCTACGACGAGGTGGATCTCGAGGACATGGAATGGGACGAAGCGCTGAAAGCGTACACGTACGCGTGCCCGTGTGGAGATATCTTTCGAATCACGCTGGAAGAACTGCACGACGGAGAGGAAATCGCGAGATGTCCCAGCTGTAGCCTGATTTTAACCGTGGTGTACGATCCAGACGATTTGTCGCCGCTCGTCGCGTAGTCATCATGTAGCAGAGTGAAATGTATGAAGAAAGTAGCAAATGTAAAGTAGAGAGAGAGAGAGAGAGAGGAGTAAGAGAGGAGTGCTTAGTAGTATTAATCGCGCTTGATGTCGACGTCTGTACTTCGAGCGAAGTATTTGATGTTGACCGAGAAGCGAGGCTTTTTCTTCTTCTTCTTCTTCTCTTTCTTCTTCGTCTTTTCCTCCTCGTGGTTTTCTTCGTCTTCTCCCGTGTCGCTGCTATTCTCGCTATCGTCTACTCTAGTGTTATTTTTATACCTATAATCTTGCTCGTCGTCGTCTTTCTTCCTCGCGAACGACGACTCCAACTCAACTCGATTGATAAACGCAACGAACGAACTTAAAACTAAGCTCGTCAACATGATCACGTATACGCTCAAAGCGGATGTGTTTTTCTGCGCGTAGCATATCGTGCTCGTTTCTGTTCGGACGATGAAATCGTTTTTTCCATCGTCGTTGCAATCCAACACTTGCGCGCGAGCGATGGGCATGGACGGTAAGAAAATGGTGGCGATTTTCGTCCCAGATGGAGACACGATTACCGCTCTTTTCGAACCAACAATTAAGGAAGCCTCCAAAGTATGATGACGCCGAGTTCGTTTGTTGAAAAGGAGACTTCTTCGCGATACGAAAGGTGAATTCGTTCGATTATTGCCATCACTCGACGACATCACAATGTTGTTGTGCGACACTCCGTGATGTCGATGGTGTGTGCGAAACTTGAACGTCGCCAACGTAGGAACAAATCGGTCCATTTCTTTGTCGTCGTTGTTGTTATTGTTGTTGTTGTCGTTGTTTACATCACCGTCATCATCATTATTACCACCACCATAACCTGCGCCACGAGGAAATAAATCGTATATGCCATCTTTAGGTGGTCCGTTGACGTCAATCTTCCAACTTGCGCGCGTGTTTACCATCCACCTCTTCGTTCCGTCTTTCGCGTAACACGTCAACTCGCCGCGAGAGTTTAGAAATACCGCGTCTTTTGTCGCGCGACGGAAAGACCGGTTCCTTTCGCTCTTGTCGTCTCTGCGGACGATAATTGGCGTCAAAACGTCCACATCGTCTTTGTTTTTGTTCCTCAAGTAAAAATCTGAGTTTTGTTGTTGTTGTTGTTGTTGTTGTTGCCTCTTACTTTTCGCTTGTTGTCTCGGCGTGCTCTTCAAAGAACGACTTTTCCTCGTCGGTTTACAAATGGACCCTTCGAATATAGTTTGGACGTCCGGTGCTCCCGAAGTGACCGAAGCCCAACAACCGGGCGAAAAATTATCCATTGCCACGTCCGCGATGTGCGCGCGATGACCCCGAGCGTCTAAATGATCGATGACCCCGTCGCCATTGATATCGGCGTGGTACCCGGGGTGTTGCAACGCCAACTGACATATCAATTCACCCGTGAACGCGTCGAGAACTTCGACGCCGTCGCGATGGTGCGCGATAATTGCATTTTTGATGTTGTTATTCGAAGACGACATCATGTGTTGATGAAACTGGCGGTTATGGTAATCTAACTTTTCGCGTTCGTCGTCGCTGTGGTGCACGGCGCTCTTGCCGAGGTTGAGATACGAAAAACCTCGGGAAAGTAAACTGGAAAAACTGTTCGTTTTATCCGCGATCGCGAAATTCGGGTCGCGAGCCATAGCTTTCAAGTTCGTCGTCGCCGCAGGTGGCGTGAGCGCACGTAAGAAGTCTCCTCCATTTCGTCTTCTACCTCTCTTCGTCGCCACATCACCAAGCGAGGACGTTTGTTTTTGACTCTTTCCAAAAGGTGCCGAGCGCATGCGCGTATCCTCCGCGTCTCTCCACGCGTGTGGGAGCGCTTCGGCTAAGGCAGACTCCCTGTATGATCTACAAATTCCATCTGTTTTCGATTTATGCTCTTCGATTTTCGTCAAGTGCGGATCCAATCGGACTTCGTGCATCGGCGTGGTGGTTCGTAAAAGTTCTGCAGGATCGGCGACGAAATCGGATGCGACGCGACGCCAGACGAGTTCACCACTTCTCGCGTTGAAAGCGAGATACACGAAAGCACCGTTTTCCGAGGCAAAGGCATAGTCGTCGTCTTCGATGACTTCTTCGACTCCTTCTTCTTTGAATTTGATCGATTTGTCTCGCCTTCCGCCTCTGTGCATGGAAAGCGTGTCCTCGTCGTTCAATTCTCGTTCGTACGCCTCCATACCGCGATCGTAATCATCGTCCTCTTCCTCTCCTTCTTCTTCTTCTCGATTCGCATGTTCCACGCGTCCACCAACAACTACTAATCCGTCCTCGTCCTTCCCTTTTGCCGAGACGACCATTACCGCAATCTCTTCCACTTTTATCGAACCTACGTCTCCTCCTCCTCCTCCTCCTGGGTGAAGACGACGACGACTACTCCTCCCGCTAAACAACGCGTCCTTCGCCGACCTTTCCCATTTCTTCTTCGCGTTGTGATCGAACGCCATCACGCGCAACTCCTCGGTCACCACCGCGAATATCGCTTTGCGTTTAATTACGATCCGTCCCCGCGTTCCTTTCCCCTTCCTACCGCTATCGTCGTCGTCGTCGCTCGTCGAACCGCGTCGTCGTTCCTCATTCCCGCGTCTCGCCGTCGGTCTTCCTGCCGCAATCGCGATGGCACTTTTCCCCGTCCCGTCTCTCCGTACTCGCGTCGTTTTCGTCGTCATCGTCTCTCGTAAATCGACCATTTTGAGCACTCTCAGATGCTTCGTTTTATCGACGACGACGCGCGTTTTGGTGTCGTCTCCCTCCTTCTCCTCCTCCCTGGATGATCGCGTTCTTTTCTTCTTCGCCGCTGAAGTGTCACCACTTCCACCGCGGGGCAAAAATCGCGCGAGGAGTCTCGTCGCAAACGACGACGACGACGACGTCTTCGACTGTTGCTGCGATGTGTCAGAGCGCATCATCATCTTCTCCAAAGTCGACGACGATGTTCGTCTCTCGCTCCCGTCGTAAATGCCGACCGTCGCGTCGTCGTTTGCGATCAGCGTTTCCTGCCGACCGTCGCCGTTCAAATCGAAGAACGCGACCGGTAAGGGCGGACGTCCTCCTCCCTTCGTCGTCCCACCTCTCCTCCGAACCACCTCCCATCGCTTCTCGAACTGTATCACCCCTTTAGTAGTAAAGCCGATGGAAGACGATGATGTCGACGAGTCGATGTCGAAGAGGTACCGGAGGAGCGCGACGAGGAAGAGACACGCGACGAACGCGTCGCGACGACGCGATCCTCCTCCGGGAGTAGTCATCTCTCTTCTTCTTCTTCTTCTTCCCGGCACGAAGAAGAATAGACACAAAAAAAGCGCACCAATGGAATAACAACAACAGTTTTCAAAAACTGTCCAAAAGTTCCAGAACTCAGAAACCCACCCAGAGGCTAAAAATAAATAAAATAACTAGTAGAGCTATTATTCAAGTGCTTTATAGTAGCTACGTTTTCATATACCCTCAGCGGCATTTCGCTGTATTGCAGTATGTATATTATTGCACAGACTTTGGAGTCCTGTAATAATAAGTCATGTAAAATAAGTGTCGATTTTTACTTTCAGAAATGTCTCTGAAAGATGTGGACTTCAAAAAAAAGAGCAAAAATCCAACATTTATCACTTTTTAACACAAAAAACAACAAAAAAAAAGTGTATTAGGGTTTAGGGTTTTACCCCCCCCCTTCCCCTTCCCCTTTACCTCCAAAAAGAAGAGACGAGAAATATAGTTCAGAATCCGTCCATAGTCTATATAATACTGTATAGAGTATTAAAACTTCATTCTAAGAACACCTTGATATTTTACTTCAAGCTATATAAAGAACTGTTTGCAATCTCATCAGACAAAATAGGACGATCTGGAAACTACTAGTAGAAGTCGCAAATCGCATTTTTGACTTTTCGAAGATCGCCTTTTTTTTTTATATTGTTGACGAGAGAGATATATAAGTACACACACACACACACCATGTCCAACGACGACGACGACGACTTTGACGGCGAAAAGAAGAAGAAGAAGAAGGAGGAAGAGGAGGAGGAAAAAAACGACGACGACGTAAACGACTTTGTTGGCGACGACGACGGCGCAAAAGGGAAGAAGAAGAAGAAGAAGGACGAAGCGCAACAAAGGGATGATTCCAACAATTTTCGGGAAAATGGTCACAATGGGGACGTCGTCGTTGGCGCCGCTGGAAACAACAACAACGGGAAGAAAAGAGAAAGCGAAGAGAAAGACGCGGGGGAAACTGCCGCGGCGACAATTGAGGAAGAGTCGAGGAAAGAGACGAAGAAAGCAAAGACGAGAAGGAAGAGCGCGGAGCGCGAGGAGGAGGAGGAGGAGGAGGAGGAGGACGATGGCGACGATGATTTTGATGATGGTGCCAAGAAGAAGAAGAAGAAGGATGCCGCGAAGAAAGATGAACCGAACGAAGAGGAGGAGGAGGAGGACGAAGAGGAGGAAGACCCGCTCGCGGCGGGAGGGAGTAGCAGACGAACGAAAGTAGATTACGCCGCCGTCGCAGTCGCGGCGACTGGCGGCGGCGGCGGCCCGAGCCCGAGCGGCTTCGTGATGAGGAAAAGAGTACCCGCGGCGGATCCAGAAGAGGAACCGACGACGACGACGGCACGTGCTAACAACAACAACAACAACAACAACAACAACAACATTGCCACGGAAGAAGATGAATCGAAAAGACAGGAAATGAATGTTCCACCGCCACCTTCGGCGAGCGCGGCATCTGCTGCGAAAAGTGGGGGCATTCCTGACCAAGCGTCGGTGAACGCGATGGTGGCGCAGGCGCAAGCGAAAGCGGCGGAGTTGGCGGCGATGGCGATGCGAGCAGGAGCTTCGGGTGGAGGAGGGGGAGGAGGAGATGCAGGGGGTACTACTGGTGGAGGAGGATCTGCCGCCGGGCCAAACGCGGCACCTTTGAAAGTGGAGTTTCGTAAATTCGACGCGTCTCAGCAAACGTTCGTGCCACCGGGTGAAACGCAGAATACCTCTTCCAATAGGTTCGGAACTGGACCTTCCGACAATGTTCACGAAGAAACTCGAACGGTGAAATTGGACTGTCCGCAGTCGTTAGTCGGTAAAATCATCGGTAAAGGCGGAGAAACGATTAAAGGTTTAGCCGCGACGACAGGCGCGAAAGTTGTCGTCGACCAAATGTCCATGGCTGAGGGCGAACCGAGGAAAATTGTCATCACGGGGACCAACTCGCAAGTTGAAAAAGTATCGAAAATGTGCGAGGATATCATGAATGGACCGCACGGGACGGTGTCCGCGGTCCAAGCTGCACATCCCGGTGCGATTGTTATAAAAGTCGAGTGTCCAAAAGAATCCGTCGGAAGAGTCATTGGTCGAGGCGGAGAAACGATTAAAGGCATTCAGTTAGCCACCGGCGCTCGAGCGCAAATCGACCAAACGTGTACGCCGTGTTTGGTGATTATTTCCGGCGACCCGCAATACGTGAAGGTGTGCCAACAAGTCGTCGTAGAAATCATCAACGGAGGTTCCGTGGCGCAATTTAACGATCTTGCTCGACAACAAATCATGGGCGGTGGAATGATGATGATGGGCGGGGGCGGAGGTCAGTCTCAGCAACAACAACACTTGTACCAGCAACAACAGTACGCCATGCAACAGGCGATGATTGCGCAGCAACAACAGTATTATCAACAACAACAACAACAACAGCAACAGCAACAGCAGCAACAGCAGCCGATTCCTTTGCGTAAAATTGGAGATTGGCAAGAGTTGGACGACGGTTCTGGGCGGATATACTACTATTCTTCGGCGACGGGGACGTCGACGTGGGACAAACCCGAGGGATTTTAAACGACGAAGGAAGGCGCCGAAAGACAAAAGAGGGAGAAGAAGGGAACTTTAATTTGCTGCCGTTAAAACGCATAACAGCATTAGTAGTCGCGCACAACAACACTGTAGTACTACCCTAGGTAAAATACATAATACAAATACTACCACAAAACAGTCGAATCGTTCGTCTGTCGAGCAGACACACACGACTCCTCTATAAACTCACGAACACTTCCACGCGTTTCGGAAGCGTCTCTTCGGTGCACTCCGCGTCGCTCTTCTCGCACTCGATCGGCGCCGGCGTCGACAAGTCCACCACGCCTCTGTGCGTCGTCACCGCGAAACCTACCGCGTACGCGAACACCGTCGCGAAGAGTAAAAGTTGACTCGCAATCGACGTCTGTTTCAACGCGTCCTCCTCCTCGCGCGTCTTCGCGTACGTCCGAAGAATATCTCTCGCGTCGACTCTTCTTCTTCGATGATACAAGGAGGAGGAGGAGGAGGAGGAGGAGGAGGAGGAGGATTCCTTTCCCTCCTTCGTCAAAGTCTTAGGGTACAGAGCGTCGATTTTCGCCTGGTTTTCTCTAACAACCGTCTGTTCTTCCAGCGCTATCCCTCGTTTCCACACGTATATTTTCTCTTCTTTTTTCGCTTTGTCTTCCAATGTGTTTTTCTCCTCCGACGTTTTTGAAAAGAAGACATCTTTGGGAAAGACTTTGACGACATCTTCGGGGAAAGACAACGTACCCATTCGCATAGACGATGACACTAATGGAAAGCATTTGGTACAAAAAAAGGTGTTCTTCTTTTCCTCGCCGTTCGTCGTCGTCGAAAGTCTTCTCGCGAAGACAAACGCGTTTGAAACAAAACGCGAGAAGAGCATCGAGAGAGAGAGAGAGAGAGAGAGAGAGAAAGAAAAAAAAAGAGCCCCGTCTTCGGAGTGCGATAGTGTGATGCTCTCTCGAGAGAGGAGTAGTATTCGCAAAGTGGCTTGAGGAGTAGTGCGTCACATAAATGTCAAGCGCATTTTTTTTTCCAATAAATTCAATTCATTTGAGAGCACGAGACCTGTTCTTAAAATGACCTAAATATGATACCCTAAACTATACAACACCCCTAAAAGACTCGTATTGAGAACTGGTCGTACCGTTCTCTTTCTCTCTTCATTAATGCGAGATGCGCGCACA
>MDSZ01198506.1_pt1 | contig 35531 bp, 30 predicted proteins | sample 811201 | NCBI WGS metagenome assembly MDSZ01 (sample SAMN05326647, study PRJNA326480) | marine metagenome | isolation source: seawater | place: Indian Ocean: North | collected 2010
CGGCGCTCCGTTTCATCCATAGCTCTTTGCATAGAACCAGTAATACGATCGGCATAAAGAATGGCCTTACCATTTAAATTACGTGCAGCGCGACCAATGGTCTGAATTAAGGATCGCTCAGAGCGCAAAAAGCCTTCCTTATCGGCATCCAAAATAGTCACCAATGATACTTCGGGCATATCCAAACCCTCACGCAGTAAGTTAATGCCCACCAGCACATCAAACTCACCAATGCGCAAGTCGCGAATAATCTCTACTCGTTCCACCGTATCAATATCAGAATGAAGGTAACGCACCCGCACACCATTTTCATGCAAAAAGTCTGTTAGGTCCTCAGCCATGCGTTTAGTTAAAACAGTAACTAGCACACGTTCATTCACAGCTGTACGCTTTTGGATCTCACCCATCAGATCATCAACCTGTGTCGTAGCTGGACGTACCTCTAATTCTGGGTCCACTAATCCTGTAGGTCGGACAACTTGCTCCACGATCTGATCAGCATGCTCCTGCTCGTAGGGGCCTGGGGTAGCTGAGACAAAAATTTTCTGAGGCGCAATACGCTCCCACTCAGCAAATTGCATAGGCCGGTTATCTAGTGCCGAAGGCAAACGGAAACCATACTGTACCAGCGTCTCCTTGCGCGATCGATCACCTTTATACATTGCCCCTAACTGAGGAATGGTAACGTGGGATTCATCTACCACTAATAGTGCATCTGGGGGTAAATAATCAAATAAGGTTGGTGGTGGTTCTCCTGGCCCGCGGCCTGATAAATAGCGGGAATAGTTTTCAATACCTGTGCAAAAGCCTAATTCTTTAATCATCTCTAGATCATAGCGAGTACGTTGATCAAGACGTTGTTCTTCCACCAACTTATTATGATCACGAAAATGAGTAAGGCGATCTTTTAACTCATCTTCAATTTCATCAACAGCTTGTAACAGAGTTTCCCTTGGGGTTACATAGTGGGTTTTGGGATAAATAGTTAAGCGCGGTACTTTGCGTAATACCCGCCCCGTTAGGGGATCAAAGAAGCTCAGTTGCTCGACTTCATCATCAAATAGCTCTACCCGCACTGCCTCTTCATCGGATTCGGCTGGGAAAATATCAATAACGTCACCCCTAACCCGATAGGTAGCCCGATGGAAATCCATATCATTACGGGTGTATTGCAGCTCTGCTAGACGCCGCAGCAGATGCCTTTGATCCATCTGCTCACCACTATTTATATGTAACACCATGCGGTGATATGCCTCTGGGTCTCCCAAGCCATAAATGGCCGATACCGTAGCCACAATAATCGCATCTGGACGTTCTAATAATGCTTTAGTAGCTGACAAGCGCATTTGTTCAATATGCTCATTAACGGAAGCATCTTTATCAATAAAGGTATCAGAAGCGGGCACATAGGCTTCAGGCTGATAGTAATCGTAATAAGAAACAAAATACTCGACGGAGTTATTGGGGAAAAATTCTTTAAATTCCCCATATAACTGAGCCGCTAGGGTCTTATTATGAGCCATTACTATGGTCGGTCTTTGGGCTTGGGCTATCACCTGAGCAATCGTATAGGTCTTACCTGACCCTGTTACTCCCAAGAGGGTTTGGCCAGCTAAGCCAGCTTCGATACCAGTCATCAATTGTTGGATAGCAACAGGCTGATCACCTGCTGGCTGAAATTTGGCTTGGATATCAAATTTGCTATCAGACACGATTAATCCTTTTGCTGCTGCATATGCCAGAGATGGGCATACTGGCCGTTAGCTGCCAGCAATGCCTCATGGGTACCCTGCTCAACTAACTCACCTTGTTCAATAACCAAAATATTGTCAGCATCGACTATGGTAGACAGCCGATGGGCAATAACAAGAGTTGTTCTTTGCTTGGCAATTTCTGCTAAGGCCTGCAGGATACTGCGTTCGGCAGCGGAATCTAAAGCTGATGTAGCCTCATCGAAAAGCAATATCGGTGGATTCTTTAATATCACCCTAGCAATGGCAATGCGTTGTTTCTCACCACCTGATACCTTAAGTCCGCGTTCACCCACAATGGTTTCCACACCTTCCGGCAAAGAGCTTACAAAAGCACGCAAGTGAGCCATTTCTATAGCCTGCCATATCTCTTCATCAGTGGCTTCAGGACGACCATAGGCAATATTGTTCCAAATTGTATCGTTAAACAACACAGTATCTTGAGGTACGACCCCAATTTGCTGGCGCAAGCTTAATTGTTGCACTTGATTTATAGCCTGTTGGTCGATAGAAATACTACCTGACTGGACATCATAAAAACGAAATAATAAACGGCCAATAGTGGATTTACCGGAACCGCTTGGTCCCACAATCGCGACTTTATTGCCAGGGGCAACATTAAAACTAAGGTTTTTTAAAATGGGCCGTTCAGGCTGATAAGCAAAGTCTACATTGGCAAATTCAATACCTGCTTGATGCACTTCTAGAGCCTTGGCTTGGGGTAAATCTTCTACACCAGGCTGGCGCTTAAGTAGGTCGAACATATTCTCTATATCAGACATAGCCCGCCGAATTTCACGATAGATAAAACCTAGCGCGCCCAGAGGAACAAATAATTGCAGTAAGTAGGCATTGACCATAACCAAATCACCCAAAGTCATGGATCCGTCCACCACTCCCTTGGCTGCCAGATACATCATGGCAGTCAAGCCAATACCAATAATCAAAGCCTGGCCAGAGTTAAGTAATGCTAAAGATAAACGATTATTTACCCGCGCCTGCTCCCAAGCTTGTAAATTGACATTGTATTGCTCAGCCTCATAAGCTTCGTTATTAAAATACTTAACCGTTTCATAATTTAATAAGCTGTCTATTGCCCGGGTATTGGACTGACTATCTAGACGATTAGCTTCCTTGACAAAGCCGGTACGCCACTCAGTGGTTATGACACTAAAAACAATATAGGACACCACACAAATAAAGGTAATCAGAGAAAACCAAATATTAAATGCCAGTAGCAATATAACAATAATAATGGCGAGCTGAACGATAGTGGGTAAAATATTAAAGACCATAAAGCGCATCATAAAATTGATGCCATTGGTACCACGGTCAATATCGCGAGAAATACCACCAGTTTGGCGGCTTAAATGAAAATCTAATTCTAATTTATGTAAATGATTAAATACCTCTAGCCCGACCTTACGCATGGCACTTTCAGTAACGCGACTAAAGACGGAGTCTCGAAGTTCACCGAGAAAAACACTGGCAAAACGCATTCCGCCATACAAGAGGACAAAACCCAAGGGAATAACTAAGGCTTTACCCACATTACTATCGAGGTCATCAACTAACCATTTTAATGCCCAAGGTAAGGCTGTTGACACCGCAATAGCCCCCACCAAACACAGCATGGCAATAACCACTCTGGTTTTATGGATAAGCAAATATGGCCATAAGGTCTTAAACAAAGCCAAGAATTCAATTTCTTTGTAAGACTTTATAGGATGTTGGCCGAAGCTGCGTCGAGCACTACTTTTCATTTAAACCTCAGAGTCACAAAAAGATCCAGACACTAGGCCCAGACAACTGGCACCATTAAAGACGAAAAAGTAATCATAAAGTGTTGTTTGCAGTTACTTAATGGTACCCATGACCATAATCGCTTCCATCTCAATTTGGACGGCCTTGGGAAGTTCTTTTACCCCTACTGCAGCACGAGCTGGATATGGTAACTGAAAATAATCAGCCATGATTTCATTGACCGTTGGAAAATGACTCAAATCAGTCATAAAAATACTTAACTTGACTATATCAGATAAATCACCACCAGCTGCCTTGGCAACGGCAGCTAGATTATCAAATACTTGACGGGTCTGATCAGCAAACACCTGACTACACACTTCCATAGTGGCTGGATCCAGCGGTATCTGGCCAGATATATACACAGTATCCCCCACGCGCACTGCTTGAGAGTAAGTACCAATGGCAGCAGGTGCATTTTCAGTCGCAATAATTTGCCGATCAGTCATAAAACTAGCCTCTTATGAAAAATGATAACACTTCAGGAAACGTAAAAATAACGACCACACATAATAACAGGGTCGATCTATTAGATGCTAGACAAAAAACAGTTACCGCAAAAACAAAAGGCAGCAAACCAGCTTTATAAAATTCTGTTCATTAAGGAAGCCAAGCTAATAATGTCAGCTAGGTAACAGGATCATCTGAAAATGTTTTTTTATCTAACTCAACTGCTGGTGGGCGATCTTCAGCGCCACGCCAACGACTGTTGTGCAAGGCACCTTGACGGCTTAATAAAGGATAAGCAATAGCCGTAAAGTGTGAATGCAAGCGCTTAATATCACGCATAATGTCAGTAAACAGACTATGGGCCAAAGGACTCACTCTTTGATCCATAGCACGTTGACGTAATGTATCGAGTTGCTTTTGATGCATAACATTAAAGGCCTGTTTGGCCTGAAATAAGCCTTTGGCCGCCTCAGCATCCTCACTCATCATCACTTGAAAAGATAACGGCATCACCTCGAATAAGCCTTGCATACAGGCCTCAATAGCTTCTTTTTCTTGGCTGGAGAACTCAATGTGCAGGTTATTCTTTTTCTTTAGTAGCATAATAATACTACGCTCAATAATATCCCCAGCATGCTCAATATTGGTGGTGAATAAGAGTAAATCCTGACAACGATCGCGTTCTTCTTTCGTTAATTCCTGACCACCTAATTCCAATAAATAAGCATTAATCTGTTGATGAAAATCATCAATAATATCGTCACTTTGATTGATTTTTTTCGCCAATACTTCAACATTTTTATACATATTACGATGCACATCTTTAAGCATATCCTCAAGTAAATCACCCATGGTCAGGGTATCCCGCACCACATTAGAAATAGCGGCGGCAGGTGAGGTATCCAAAATATCATCTAAATGTTTGGGTGATGGCGTAGGGGTTAATTTTTGCGGGGGCAAACGATAATCAATCCAGCCAGCTAACTTACTCACGATTAACATGCCGAAACTAGCCACAGCCAAATTAAATAGGCAATGCAATACCACCAGTTGCCAAGCACCAGCAAACTGCAAGGTATTAAATATATTGTGTATCCAGCCTAAGATTGGCAAAAATGCCATTACGCCTAGACAACGCAGAAGCAAATTACCCAAGGGCGCTACCCGCTTTGCATTACTCGCTCCTCGAGACATATAAACAGGTATCAACGCACTACCAACATTGACACCAAGTATTAACAACAAGCCACCGGGCACATCAATAACCTGGGCCGCAACAAGTCCCGACAACAGCAGCACCATAACCAAACTGGAATGCAACATAAAAGTGATAGCAGCGGCAAACAATAGCGCTAACCAAGGCTCAGCCAATAAGCTACGCATAATATCGACAAATAATGCCGACGCTTGTAGAGGCTCTGCCATACTCCTCAGAGTGGCCAAGGCTAAAAGCATCAAACCTAAGCCCATAGCTGCCTGCCCTATACCCTGCAAACGTTTACTGCGCCCACGCAATTCAAGGCCAACTCCCACTGCAATGAGTAAAGGACTTAAAGCACTTAAATCAAAGGATAGAATTAAGGCGACAATTGTCGTACCCACATCAGCGCCCAGTAAGAAAGCTAAGCCAGCTTCCCCTTGCACACCTAATGAACCGGCTAATAACGCGGCAGCTGTACTACTTTGCAAAATTAAGGTTAGGGTAGCGCCGAGACCCAAAGCTGACCATACGCCAGCAAAGCGATCCCTAACTAGATAGGCAAGTTTACTACCATAGGCACGATTCATACCCTCTTGTACGCGTTTTAGACCCCAGATAAGCAACGTCACGCCCCCAGCCAAACCAATAAACAGCTGGGTGATATTCATATCATGGGCGATTTCCATATAAGGCTACCTGGGTACCATTCTCAAGGGTTTAAAAAAAACGCGTATAGACACTAGTGACTGTGCCATTTCAGGCCAAACAAAGCAAGTTGTTTAGCCCTGTGGGCAGCCTAAAACATTAGTTTCTGCGACAACTCGGTCATCACCGAGGGTTTGTAGTACAAATAAGGCCTCGCGCCAGTCTTTGCAAAACTGATTACGGAATTTCAGCAACGGCGTTGCGTGTAAATCGATTAACAAAAAGTCAGCCTCTTTACCGGAGGCAAAGTTGCCAATTTTGTCATCCAAATCCAAAGCCTTTGCTCCTCCTAAAGTAGCCATATAAAAAGCCTGCTCAGGGCTCAAATTGACTTGCTGCAGTTGCTGGATTTTATAGGCTTCAGATAAGGTCTGCAGCATAGAAAAACTTGTGCCGCCACCTAAATCTGTCCCCATACCGATATTAATGCCGTGCTTTTGTAGTTTCTTTAAAGGGAACAAGCCAGAACCAATAAACAGGTTTGAGGTAGGACAATGTGCGATAGCTGAGTCAGTATCTGCCAAACGTTGACATTGATCATCACAAAGATGAATACCATGGGCAAAAACACTGCGTCTTCCTAACAAACCAGCCTGATCATAAACATCTAAATAACTATCTGCTGCAGGGAATAATTCTTTTACCCAAGCGATTTCATCGTGATTTTCAGATAAATGGGTATGCAAATAGACCCCAGGGTTGTTGGCAAGTAACTGCCCAGCAAGACGCAATTGCTCGGGGCTTGATGTGGGTGCAAATCGGGGAGTTACGGCATACTGCAAACGATCCACGCCATGCCATTTATTTATTAATTGCTGACTTTGCTGATAACCCGTCTCGGCGGTATCCAATACTTCCGCTGGTGCATGGCGATCCATAAGCACCTTGCCGGCAATCATGCGTAATTTGCGTGCTTGGGCGACCTGAAAAAAGCCCTCAACTGATTCTGGATGCACAGTACAAAAAACCAATGCTGTGGTAGTACCATTACGCAGCAATTCTTGTAAAAAAACCTCAGCCACCTCCCTAGATTTTTCAAGATTAGCGAATTGCGCTTCCACAGGGAAAGTGTAGGTATTTAACCAATCCAATAATTGCGTCCCATGGGCTGCAATCATTTCCGTTTGTGGATAATGCACATGACAATCGATAAAACCGGGCACCATTAACTTATCAGGATGGTGTTCAAGATAGGCCAGTTGATGGTCGTCATAGTTCGGTTTTAGGGTCTGATAATCACCACAAGAAATAATATGCCCATCTTTAATATGCAGTAAGGCATCATTGAAATATTCAGTTGCATCAGTGTTTTTATCGGGTTCAGCCAGACAGTGTAATAAGGGGCCACGCAGAAATCGGGTGCCGGGCACCGGGTGAGAATGTGTAGACATGCTTATACTTTTTCCTTACGCGCCTGTAAAACAGTTTCAGTAACCAGCTCAGGGGTTGGTATCACCTCAGCATGAGGCATTTGTTGATATAGCTTGACCACAGTAGCAGCAACAGATAGTGCTACTTCCACAGGCAATTTGCCTTTAATACTAGCTTCGCCCATAGGGCAATGAAACGTCTTCATGGACTCCGCTAAACCTTTTGCCAAGAGCCGATGACGAAAACGAGCCGCTTTCGTACGTGAACCTATAACACCAATATAGCGTCCATCACCACGCTGCAATGCAGCTTCAGCTAACTGCAAATCCATACCATGATGATGGGTCATAATAAGATAACAGCTACCCGGCAAACAATCTGCAATAGCATCTACAGGATGTTCCTCATGCACACAACGGACGCCAGCAGGTACCTGTTTAGGCAACATATCGTAACGGCTATCAACCCAGGTCACTGCTACTGGCAGAGACGCCAAGATAGGCATTAGGGCTCGCCCCACATGGCCAGCTCCAAACACTACCACTGGCATCTTAGAGACACCCATCTGCTCATAAAGTAGCGTCACTTGACCACCACAACATTGCCCCAAGTTTGCTCCCAAAGCATATTGCTGCAATTCTGTGGTTTGTTGATTGGGCTTATCAAGTAATAACTGACGGGCGTATTTAATAGCCTTATATTCGAGGTGGCCGCCACCAATGGTGTCAAACTGATCCTCGAGAGTGACCAACATTTTAGCACCCGTATTACGTGGGCTGCTGCCCTGCACTTCACAGATACTAATAAGCACATAGGCCTGCCCCTGTTCCTCACATTGCCATTGAGCTTGCAACCAAGTCTTCATGATGTTTCTCCCTTAGCTTGTTGCATAGCCCATAGCACACGTTCTGGAGTAGCGGGTGTGTCGAGTTGCGGGTTACATTGTCTATTTCCTGCTTGGTAGATAGCATCACGCAAGGCACTCCAAACACTAATAGCATACATAAAAGGTGGCTCTCCCACGGCTTTAGAGTGATAAATGGTCGCTTCATGGTTACTGCTATTTTCTAGTAGAGCCACATTAAATTCCGCTGGCGTATCACCCACCGCTGGGATCTTATAGGTAGCTCCAGAATTGGACTGTAAACGACCGTCATCACCCCAAACTAATTCTTCTGTGGTCAACCAACCCATACCTTGCACATAGGCTCCTTCAATTTGGCCAATATCAATGGCCGGATTTATACTGGCGCCAGCATCATGCAAAATATCCGTACGTGAAACTTTGTACATACCCGTTAACCGATCAACCTCAACCTCGGTCACCGCGGCCCCACAAGTATAGTAATAGAAAGGATGACCCGCCCCTTTATCACGATCATAATAAATTTTCGGGGTGCTATAATAACCTGTTGATGATAATGAAATTCTTGCTAAATAAGCCGCCTGCACAAGCTCTGCAAAGCTTTGCTGACCACTTGGCCAGATAACTTGGCCCGCCTTTAATTGCACCTGACTAGGAGTACAATTATAGGTTTCAGCAACAAATTCTTGTAACCGCTGACGAATAGTTTCACAGGCAGCCCTCGTGGCCTGGCCATTTAAATCAGTGCCACTAGAAGCGGCAGTTGGTGAGGTATTGGGTACTTTATCTGTGCGTGAAGCTGTTACAACAATAGCATCTAGCTCAACACCCAATTCAGCCGCTGCAATCTGACCAATTTTAGTATGTAAGCCTTGGCCCATTTCCGTACCACCATGATTTACCTGGACACTGCCATCAGTATATACATGCACTAAAGCACCGGCTTGATTAAGAAATTGAGCAGTAAACGAAATACCAAATTTAACGGGTGTCAAAGCTAAGCCACGCACCATTCGCTGTGCACTCTTATTAAATGCAGAAATGGCTTCACGTCGCTGCCAATATTGGCTGGAATCCACTAGCTCACCAATAATACGTTGCATTGCAAAACCCTCCACCTGTTGATGGTAAGGCGTAGTCATGCCACGCTGGGGGCTATATAGATTGGCCAAGCGTACACTTAATGGATCACGGCCTACAGCGCGCGCCACATCATCCAACATCTGCTCAGCTAACATCATGCCTTGGGGGCCACCAAAACCACGAAATGCGGTATGTGAGACGGTATTTTGGAACCAGCGATGACCGGTAATTTTGGCAGCAGGTAAATAGTAAGCATTGTCAGTATGAAACATGGCGCGGTCGACAATGGCATCGGACAAATCAGCACTACAACCACATAAACCATTTAGTTGCGCCTTTACTGCTAATATCTGGCCACTATGATCAAATCCCACCTGCGCCTGATTAACAAAACCATGGCGCTTACCAGTTAATTGCATATCATCACTTCGGCCTAGACGTAATTTAACTGGTCTCTTATTACGCACTGCGAATAATGCAGCCAAACAAGCCCATTGAGCGGCTTGGGTTTCCTTACCACCAAAGCCACCACCCATACGCCGCATATCGACCACGACCAAGTGCATTGGGATACCCAACACTTCAGCCACCAACTTTTGTACTTCCGATGGATGTTGGCTAGAACTATAGACTAGGACACCACCGTCCTCTTGCGGCAGGGCTAAGGCAACCTGCCCCTCTAGATAAAAATGTTCTTGGCCACCAATCTGCTGTTCGATATCCAGTTGACATGGAGCCTTAAGCATTTCTGCAGCCACATCGCCCTTAGTTAAGCTATGACTAGGCCGTACCGTGCGGTTGGCAGATTGCGCATCCTCAAGGCTTAAAATAGGCTCTCTGGCCTGAATTTGTATAGCGGCCTGTTTAGCCGCCTGCTGTGCCTGTTCTCTGGTATTAGCCAGTACGGCAAATATTGGCTGACCCATAAAACTCACTTGTCCCTCAGCCAAAAGGGGGTCGCCAGGAAACACAGGGCCTATATCTCTATGGCCTGGAATATCATCTGCGGTGATAACATCTACCACACCCGGGGCTTGCCAAACCTTGCTAAGATCAGCTTTAGTAATGCTTCCACTTGCGACGTAAGCCCCGCCAATATAAGCTGATAAACAGTTGGCAGGCGTGGGAATATCGTCAACATAACGAGCTTGTCCCGTAACATGTAAATAAGCACTTTCATGGGCCTTGCTGGCACCAACAACATTAGAACTGGCACTAGTCAGGGTAGCATCCTGCTCAACTTGAGGTAGTTTTCTCATGCCCAACCTCCTGCTTGTTGGTGATTCTCAGGTTGTAGCCAGAAAGAGAGTATATTGGCACATACCTGCAAACGATAAGCGGCACTGGCACGCACATCATTCATGGGGCTTACATCCTTTTTTAGCCCAGCTAAGATATCTTTACTATTGATCGCAGCTGGCAGCTTACCCTCCAAGAAAGCTTGCAGCTGTTCAGCTAATACGGGCGTTGCCGCCATGCCACCCAAACCAATTTTGCAGTCTCTGATATGGCCATCCTCAAGTTTATAAACTATGGCTATACAGGCAGCAGAGATATCATCTTCATAACGCTTGGATATCTTTTCTATATGCACTTGTTGATCACCCAAAGGAACCAAGATTTCCCGAATATATTCACCCGTGGCTAAAACCGTTTGCCGATAACCTGTATAGAAATCGGCTAGCTCAACCTGTCTTGTCTTAGTGCCTTGTTGAAGAATTAACTGGGCTTGTAAAGCCAGTAATAAAGGTGGGGTATCGGCAATGGGAGAGGCATTGGCAATATTGCCACCTAAAGTACCTTTATTGCGTACCTGTCGGGAGCCCAATACATGTAATATTTTTTGCCAAGCATAACTTGCTTGATCACTATAACCTTGCAGGTAATCAAATAGTTGGCTGTAGGTAACCGAAGCGCCTATATGGAGCATATTTCCATGACGCTGAATGTGCTGCAACTCGGCTACTTGAGATAAATCAATATAAGCATCTCGGGTATTTAACTGTTGAGTCACTTCCAAGCCCAAATCTGTACCGCCACTGATAAATGTGGCTTCAGGCATCGCATCAATGGCTAGGGCTAACTCCTGTTCTGTAAAGGGTTGTTGGTATGCTAAGGGCTTCACGGATGGACTTAATCCAGCCAGGGTTTTGATAATTTGTTTGCCGGTGAGCCCAACTAAATCGGCCTTATCCATTTCACCACCTAAGGTGAAAGGTGCAAGGCTTGCGGCGGCTTTAAGTATGGGATGATAACCTGTACAGCGGCACAGATTGCCCGATAAAGCCTCTTCTATATCATGGCGATGTTGCTTTATTTCCTTATCAGTTTGCATGGAGTTAGCTGGTGTATTAAGCCACCAAGCCATCATAGCCATCACAATACCTGGGGTACAAAAACCACACTGACTGCCATGAAAGTCAACCAAACCCTGCTGCACCGGTTGCAGTTTATTGCCTTTACTAATGCCATCCAAGGTGACCAAGTGACATTGGGACAAATTACCAAGCAGGGCTATGCAGGCATTAACGGCTTCATAATGTACTTTGCCGTTATGTAAACGTCCAACCAAAACAGTACAAGCGCCGCAATCACCGGCCCCACAACCTTCTTTTGTTGCAGGCAGTTGCTGCTGTTCACGCAACCATGTTAAGAGTGGCTTGCGATAGTGTTCTTCAGCAATGGCTAGGGTCTGATTATTTAATAGGATTTCCATTCTCTCAGCCTTGAAACTACATATTATAGACGTATTTTCACAAATCTTGTCTATTTGGTCAACTTTTAAGGTTTGCTATGAAATCTGATACAATCACCAAAAGCCTTGTGCCAACCTCAAGCAGAAATAACCATGATAAATAGAACCATGCCCCGTGGCCCCTACAAACCTGGCAAAATACGTCAAAAAAGTGAACAAACCATGCTCGATGCAGCCATCCAAGCCTTTTCTCAATATGGCTACAGTGGCACAAGTATGCAGTCTATTGCCGATATAGCTGGGGTACCAAAAGCCAATGTGCACTATTACTTTAAAAATAAACTCGGTGTCTATACTGCTGTGCTAGGCAATATCTTGGACATGTGGGACACAGTACTTAACGATATTACTATAGCTGATGATCCAGCAACTGTCTTATGCCGTTATATTGATGCGAAAATTGATTTTTCTCGAACTCACCCCCAAGAGTCACGGGTTTTTGCCAAAGAAATGCTGAGTGGTGCTCCCCATTTACAAGAATTCTTACAAGAGAAATATACCACTTGGCTTGATAGCCGTTTAAGCATCTTTAGGCATTGGATCAAGGTCGGCAAAATGGATGACATTGATCCCACCCATCTGATGTTTATGATTTGGGGTTCGACTCAGCATTACGCTGATTTTGCACCACAAGTAACACAATCATTAGGCACGGATACACTGCAACAAGTGCATTTTGATGAGGCGGCTAAGACAGTCAAGCAGGTTATTTTAAGAGGTTGTGGATTAACTCCGCCAGAGTAGTTCTAAAGGCATCCAAAATAGCCTATCGGAAGTCTGGCTAAGACCAACTAATTAAAATGCGGATAAATTAATTAATAGTAGTTATAACTATACCCAAGACACTACTTGTCTTGGGTATAGATTAGTAACACATTTAGTAAATAATTAGTTACGCTTGCCCTAACTACTCTTCCCCAAATTGCTCATAGGCCTGATCGAGTTTCACCAAAGGCTCATCATCAAGGGCTTTTTCAAACGACTGCAGACGCTTATATACGGACAAGAGTTCCACAATGGTTGGCCAGGAGTTAACCAAATACTGGAATGAATTACTCACCTGACCAAAAGCCGTCAATATCTGCTGCAAAATACCAAAAGTAATGGTACCTGCCACAATCGTTGGAATAAGGAGGATATAGGCAAAGATATTATCTGCCTGCAGATAAAAGCTACGCGCAACATTGAAGTATAGGTAGTGGAAATAAAGTCGGAAATAGTTTCTGCGAACATTATTAAATAACTCACCTAAGGTAAGGGGCTCAGCACGATCTTCATAGTCCTCACCGTATACCAATTCTTTACGATAAGCCGCTTCAACCCGTTGGTTCTTAAATTCTAGGCCGGGTAATTTGATACCCACAAAAGCCAAGAAGAAAGTACCAAATACAGACCAGAAGATAGCGGCATAGAATAATGGTTGGGCTATCTCACCAACGATAGGTAACTCTTTAACATATTCAGATAGTGACCAAAGTACCGGCAAGAAGGCTACTAGGGTCATGACCGAGTCCACCAAGGCCACACCTAGGCCTTCCATAATGCTAGCAAAGCGCATGGTATCTTCTTGTACCCGCTGAGCGGCACCCTCTACATGGCGTAATTGACTCCAGCGACTGGCATAGTAGTTGTTCATGGCCGTGCGCCAACGGAAAATATAATGGCTTACAAAGAAGCGGGTAAAGACAAACACACTAACAGCTAGAAAAGCAATTTCAGCAAACACAATAATCAGGTCATATAGATAGTCTGCTGTCACACTATCGGGCTCTGCCAAAGCACCCTGCACACCGTCAAAGAATGGCCGCCGCCAGTTGTTTAAGGCTACTGATACTTGTACTGAGAAGTAAGTACCAAACAGAATCAAAGCACTACCAAGAATTGACCAGTCTTGCCATTGAGTTGGGTGATACCAGCGCCAGAAGCCATAAAATAGTGCCACTGCCACTGTGTAGTAACAATAGAACCAAATAAAATCAGTGGTAACAAAGTGTCCCAAGCCGATAACTGGTGCCGCATCCTCTGCTGGTAATTGGAATCCCAAGACAGCGGCCATGGCATCGCCATACATGTACCAGAGAGTGATCGTTACCACACTCCAGATAAGTGCACTGATAAAAAACCAAGGGGGTCTAGGAAAGAATGATTGCAACATAGTAATAAATTCTCAGCTATTTTTACTATAGTGTATTAATTCTGGCAATTATTACAAGGCTTGTTTTGAAGCTAATGCAGAACATTATTCTCTGTATAAAGCTCCGCTAGGCTATCATTTATGGTCTTAATTGATACATGCCACTCAGCTATTCGACACGCCTCAGCCAGCATCTGCCATAAATTCTCTGCTAAATCATCGGATAAACTGATTTGCATTTTTATGCCCTCTTCGTCAGCCTGACCAAAGATAAGGACAAGATAATCATTTTCTTGCTTGCGATAAGCAATAGTCGACACCAATACGGGCTCGTCTCCCAATGGCCGCTCAGTCTTATCTGAGCCTAGATATTGTTCGTCAAAACGCACATCATCAGAGCCTTGCTCAGTCAGGCTATCACCTTTATTTGGCTGCCATGCTTGTAATTTTTGCTGACTATTCTCTGACAGTTGTTGCGGCATTGTATTAAGCAACAAATCAACATAACGGCGAGTTAACCAAACTCGAATTTCCGTATTATCTCTGCTGAGCACACGCAGTTGTAAGCGGTCCTCGACGGCATCAAACTGAATATTAAATTGGGCAATACTATTGGTATTCATAGGAAGGTCCGTTAACCCATAATCTGCACAACACTTTCATGGGGATCACGACTTTGGTTTGCTTGTTGTAAATCTTGTAAATAACTTTGCCAATACTGCGTTTGATTAAGACATAGATCATAGAGATAATCCCATGTGTAAAGACCTGAATCATGTCCATCATCGTAGACTAGCTTAATAGCATAATGTCCAACTGCCTCAATACCCTCAAATTTGACATATTTTTTGCCGGTCTGCAGTTGGGCCTGATCAGGAGAGTGCCCTCTGACTTCCGCACTGGGAGACATTACCCGCAAATATTCTGCACTCAGCTCATAGCTATTATCAGCATAGGTAAGCTGTAACAGGTTTTCTGACTTTTTTAACTTAATAGCATCGGGACTCATACAGTTATTCTCTAACTAACGTTTACGCCGCATCATATCACGTAAAAAGAAACGATTGGGCTCTAATCCTGCTGCCACATATTGACTCACAGGTAATGGTTCACCACTTATTTGTGCCGCCAGTAGTTCTGCCCCAAGTGGTGCGGTAATCAATCCCTTAGAACCATGACCAGCATTGATATATAAACCGGCAAGCCAAGGCATGGGCTTATCAAAACGGTAATTTTTGTCTTTTCGTAAGTGGGCAAAGTTGGCCAACATAGCCTCCCCATTGGCCAACTGCCCTATCATGGGCAAATAATCCGGGGTAGTGGCACGGAAGCCAACCCAACCATGGGAAATATCTTTAGCGGTTAACTTGGTATCGGGCAATAACTGCTTTAAACGCTGCATATTGTCCTCGTGATCCGATGCTGTTTCAGCTCTATCGCTGCTGGTCAGATTATAACTTGCACCTATGGCCATATAGCCATCCATAGGCGGCGTGACATAACCATCACCACAAACGACTTTGGCAGGCGCATCTTGACTAGGCACATAAGTGACTTGACCGCGTATGGCTTTTAAGGGCAAATCTAAATCAGGCAACCAAAGTTTGGCATCATTGGCATTACAAAGTACCACACCATCAAATATTTCGACCCCAGAATGGTCACCCTGCAAGCCCAACTTCCACTGTGTTTTAACTTGTTTTAAATCATTTAGACAAGTATTTAGCCAGGGACTTAGGTGTAGTTGGCCAACTAGTGCCTGACACCAATCCCGAGGACTAGCCCATCCAGCCTGGGGAAAGAATAAACCGGACTGATCTAGGCGCTGCTCTGCCACTTTTGTAGCCTGCCCTGCATCAAAAAAGTTGAGCCATTGAGAGGGAAAATCTCGGGCTATAACACGCTGCATCTGGTTGGCTTCATTTTGATTCTGTGCCAATTGCAGCAAACCATTAGCTTGCCAATATTGTGGGTCTAAATCCTCATTCAGACGCTGCAAACTATATTGCAAACCTTGCTGATGGAACTGCCCAGTTAGGGTGACACTATCAGGTAGTTTGGCATACAAGATACCCTGCTGATTACCGGAAGCTGCAGGCGCAATTTGGTCACCTTGATCAATAAGTTGTACCTGATAACCACGTTTTTGCAGTGCCAAAGCGGTATAACAACCACTAATGCCCGACCCAATCACAGCAATCTTGGCACCAACAGGTAATGGTTTAATAGCTTGTTGCCAAGGAGATAGATAAGTTGGTTTGGTATGAACCAATGATGGTTTAAACACACCACTTAACTGATCACGTTTTTGGCCATAACCCTTTTCAGTTGATACCTCAAAACCAGCCTGTGCTAGGTTATCTTTCACCAGTCTAGCAGCGCTATAGGTAGCAATGGTTGTGTCAGCATGGCTCAGGTTAGCAATCTGTTGCAGTACCTTTTGACCCCACATGTCCTGATTTTTAGCAGGATTAAAGCCATCAAGATAAACGGCATCAACCCTGCCTTGTATTTGTGCCAAAGCTTCCTCAGCCGAGCCAAGTATCAAGTGCAGGGAGACATCACCAAATTCTAAGCAATGAAAACCTTTAATGGGCAATGGATACTGGGATTGTAATTGCGTCGCTAAAGCCGCCAGATCTGGCCATTGTTGCTGGCATTTCTGCAAATCTTGCAAGCTCATTGGAAAGGCTTCGATACTGGTATAGATTAACCTTGCCGGTTGTCGAACCTGGGCTCTTTGCTGGCGCCATAGTTGCCAAGTTAAGAGAAAGTTTAAGCCCCCACCAAAACCCAACTCAAGCACACTTAAATGCTTATCAGCTGGTAGTGCAGCCATGCGCTGAGATAAGTTATTTGGATTTAGAAAAACATGGGTTTTTTCTTTAACGGCATCGCCTTTGGTGGCATAAATATCGTCAAAGTTGCTAGCAAAAGGCCCTTCAGCGCGCCAATCAATTACGGCATTAGATAATGCCTGTGGATCACTAAATAATATTTTTTTGGCCACTATTTAAGCTCGGTGCTACTAATCCAATTGTTTAGCTTGCAAAATCAACACTGGGGTTGCCGGCCAATCACGCATAAAGCCTTTGGTGGTGGTTGGTACGGCAGCAATTTTATCCACCACATCCATGCCTTCAACAACTTTGCCAAACACAGCATAGCCAGCATTACTAGGGTTAGCATCAAGAAAAACATTATCATTATGATTGATAAAAAATTGTGAAGTAGCGCTGTTAGGATCATTGGTTCGCGCCATAGCAATGGTGCCACGCATATTGCTTAAACCATTATTTGCCTCATTGATGATTGGTGCCTGTGTTGCTTTGCGATCACCCTGCAAATCAAAGCCACCGCCCTGAATCATAAAGCCCGCAATAACCCGATGAAACTGGGTATTTTTATAATAGCCTGAAGAGACATAATTTAAGAAGTTCGCCACTGTTTTAGGTGCCTTATCCGAGTATAACTCTAGCTTAATAACCCCCTCTGTGGTCACTAACTCTACTTGTTCGGTTTTGGCAATAACATGGCTACTTAACAAGATGGCCAATATTAGGGACAAAATACGCATTACGAATACTCCTCAAAAAACACTTGCAGACTAGGCCTCTGGAAATACCTGCTTAAAAGGTTTGATCAGCATACTTTCATAGACACCTGTTAGCTGATAAGGATCAGCCTGTGCCCATGCTTCAGCGGCCGGCAAATCGTCAAATTCAGCCACAATCAAACTACCCGTAAAACCCTCACCCTCTTGATTAGGGTGAGGCCCTGCTAAGACAAGCCGGCCAGCCTTATCTAATTCAGCTAAACGGGCTAAATGATCTGGGCGGGCAGCTAATCTTTTTGCCAAACTATTGGGTATATCTTGAGCGGAGAACATAAACAACATGGTTATTCTTCCTCACTTTTGTTGCTGTCGGGCTTATGTTCCATATGCCTTACCATATAGAAGCCCTGCAATACGATAAATACTATGGTTAGACCCAGCATGCCAAATAATTTGAAGTCTACCCAAACCTCTTCACTAAAGTTAAAGGCGACATATAAGTTTACCAGCCCCATAACGGTGAAAAAGCCAACCCAAACCAAGTTCAAACCACGCCATGCGTGTTCTGGCATTTTCACACCTGACTCCATAATGCGCTGAACCACAGTTTTTTTACCAATAAACTGACTACCAAGAAATACCACAGCAAATAACCAGTTAACTACAGTGGGTTTCCATTTAATAAATACACCATCTTTTAACAATACGGTTAGACCACCAAAAAATATCACCATAATAAGGGTGACGAGATGCATTTTTTCAACTTTGCCCGTGGACCACTTGATATAGGCAATTTGTATCATGGTGGCAGGAATCAATACCGCCGTGGCCGTGACTAAGTCGCCAGTAAACTTATAGACAACAAAAAAGATAACAATAGGGAGAAAATCAAGGATCAATTTCATAGTGTAATCAGGCCAGTAAAATATCAGAGTTCTATTGCCAGGCAATAATTGAGACAAAACCAAGCAGTCAGGGACTAGAATTGTAGCATGGGATACTGCTAATTTGTGGTGTCTAAAGGATAATAATGGCGAATATATTAAATCGTCATAAACCGCACAAATTATTTAAAATAGGAAACACAAATGAGCAACCTTAAACAGCTGCAACAGGATTATAACCATAGTACACCCATTGTGGTTAAATGGGGCGAAATGGATGCCTATCAGCATGTAAACAATGTGGCCTATATCCGTTATCTAGAGGATGCCCGTTTAGCTTTATCTGCAGAGTTGGGCATGCTCAGTGATGCTAAGCACACAGGCAAAGGCCCCATTTTGGCCAATATCTCTTGCGATTATCTAGCCCCCGTTACCTACCCTGACACCCTGCATATCGCTACCAATATAGAACAAACAGGTTCCAGAAAGATCGCCTTAGAGCAGGTTATATTTAGCGAAAAGTTAGATCGGCCAGTAGCCCAAGCTAAAAGTCTTATCGTTTACTATGATTTCGCTAAACTAGCCAGTTGTGAGGTAACTGAGGCCGTCAGCCAAGCCCTGCTCAAGCTTAACCATAGGCCTCAATAAATATGCTATAGAAATACAATATAGCAACATAAAAAAAATAGTATTGCTATATATTGCTGATTAGCTAGTCAATAAAGCGTGGATTAGACTGCACATAATCATAGGCTCTATAGAACAGAACCACTGACCAAGCACTTAGAATACTGCTTAAAATACTTAATACAGCATTACTTAAAATCACATTACCACCGCTGGCACCATTTAAGATAAACAAGGTTGGAATGGCACTAACCAGAGCAGTAATCAGTAAACCAAAGAATAAATCCCAGGTATAGCCACGGCTAAATTTCCAGCTACTCTTTAGACTTGCTAAAGCACCCTGACCTTGGATTAACAAAAAGTAAGGTGCCAAAACCCAGCGCACAAACACATAAATACCAGGCAGAATAAAGGCTAACAAGCCCGCCATAACGCCAAAGCTAATCAAGATTTGCATAAAAATAAATGGCAATAAAGCCACTAAAGCACGACTACTGCGTTGGGAAAAGCTAAGGTTTTGTTTAGCCAAAACACCCTGTACCAAAAGGATCAGTTTAATTTGTATAAATGACTCAAAAATAACAATGACACCAATCGCTGTTAGTAGTGTCGATAACTCAGTGCTGACACCTGTACCCATTTCATACCATCCTAGGTTAGCCAGCAAAAACTCTCGCATTATTGCTACGGGAACTACAATGGCGACTATGGCCCACCAGTAAGTGCGACAAAAAGACAGGCTGTCACGCAACCATTCAGACATATATTTTTCCTTAGTGCTTTAACCGATAACCGGTCTTAAATACAAAACTAATCAAACCTAGGCAGATGGCCATAAATACCATCACCATTAACAAACTGACTCCCACTCCAACATCAGATATTTGGTAAAAGCTCCAGCGAAAGCCACTAATCAAATATACCACTGGATTAAACAAGCTGACTGTTTGCCAAGCCTCGGGTAACATTTCAATACTATAAAACGCGCCCCCTAAAAACACCAAGGGGGTAACAACTAATAACGGTATTAATTGCAGTTTTTCAAAGTTATCTGCCCAAATACCAATTAAAAAGCCAAATAAACTAAAGGTAATACTGGTTAGCACCAAAAACGTAATCATCCATAGTGGATGGGCTATCTCTAAGGGTACAAAAAAACCAGCCGTAGCCAAAATGATTAAACCAATCATCATTGATTTAGTCGCCGCCGCACCAACGTAACCCACAGTGGCCTCCCAAAAAGACACAGGAGCCGACAGCATCTCATAAATGGTGCCAGAAAAGCGGGGGAAATAAATACCAAAGGAGGCGTTAGAAAGACTTTGGGTCATAATCGACAACATAATCAAACCCGGCACAATAAAGGCGCCATAGGAAACCCCATCAACCTGCTCGATACGGGAACCAATAGCACCTCCAAACACCACAAAATACAAACATGTGGATAATACAGGGGAAATAATACTTTGGCTTATAGTGCGTTTGGTACGGGCCATCTCAAACTTGTAGATGGCTAGGATAGCGCGCCAGTTCATACTGTCTCCTGTAGCAATTCGATAAAGATTTCTTCCAATGAAGATTGGGCCGTATGAATATCAGCAACTTCCACACCCGCTTGGTGAATCGCTGACAACATAGCACCCACCTCAATCTGCTCACCTTTGCCGCCATAGCGCAGCAGTAGTTGCTGCCCCTCTTTTTCCAAACTAAAGCCCAAAGCAGATAGGCTTTCTGGTAGCAGCGTTAAGGGTGTTTTTAAATCAACCTGGAGTTGCTTTTGCCCCATATTGGCCATAAGTGTGTCTTTATCTTCGACCAGTAACAACTTACCGCCACTGATTACCCCAACACGGTCAGCAATAGCTTCGGCTTCCTCAATATAATGTGTGGTTAATACCACCGTCACCCCTTGCTCGCGTAGGCGTGCAACCATCTGCCACATATCCTGGCGTAGGGCTACATCCACACCCGCTGTGGGCTCATCCAAAAATAGAATCTGTGGTTCATGCACTAGGGCTTTGGCAATCAGTAAACGTCGTTTCATGCCCCCAGAAAGGGTCATAATACGGTTATCTTTTTTATCCCATAGAGATAAATCACGTAGCACCTGTTCTACCTTAGCTGGATCAGCAGGCAGACCAAATAAACCGCGACTAAAATTAAGATTCGCCCAAGGCGTTTCAAAGGCATCTGTAGTTAGTTCCTGAGGCACCAAACCAATCAAGCTACGTGCCTGACGAAATTGTTTTACATTATCAAAACCGCCTACAAGCACCTTGCCATTAGACGCATTCACAATACCGCAAATAATAGAAATCAGTGTGGTCTTTCCGGCGCCATTAGGGCCGAGTAAAGCTAGGATCTCACCTTTAGCCACATCCAAGTTAATATCACTTAGAGCCTGCTTACCACCTTTATATATCTTATTAAGATTTTGAACAGATAATACGGGGGACATAAACGTTAATAATTATATAGACAAAGGCGAAGCATATCAGGAAACAGCAAGCGCCACTATAGCTCAAATGGAAATAGTGTTCTGATAATAAATGGACATAGGTAAAAACTAAACTTACAAATAAAGCTGTAAAAATTAACCTTTTGAAAGTTGCGTACAAATTTTTGGGGCTGCTTCATCTAAACAAGAATAGTGAGACAACTCTTTCATGTTCTCAGCACTAACATTACTTGTAATGGTATTGGCAAGTGAGTCTGCCATAGCAGGTGGTGACCAATTATCTTCAGTGCCATGCCAAAGTTGAATACTAGTATTATATTCCTTTTGCTCACGCCACTTTACATAGTATGTTATATCCCTAATATAGCCCTTGGCACGATACTTAAAACACTGTTTTAACACACCAATAATATGTTTTTTAAAGTCACTCTGTTGGATTAATTCCTTATCTTTTCCAGCAGCAGTGGCAAACAGCATATTGACTAGCATTGATGGCGCTAGCCTCGCAATCATACTTTGAAATTGCGTTAGCAAGGAAAAGATCGATGGTTTACGCATAGCTAGTTTAAATACTAAACCACCCGCCATATGGTCTAAAAAGTCACCTGAGTAAAGAGGTGCTACAGATGAAACCAGGTATATTTGGCGAACCTGCTCCTTTAGCAGTGCAGCAACCTCAAGAGCAATATAGGTGCCTATTGAAAAACCGACAATAGCAACTTGTTTGCCACCCGCCATCTTATCTATTTGCGTTGCTAGATGGTGAAAATAATCTTCACGACTTAGGGAGCTATCCAAAGCAAATCGATCAAAACACACGATATGCAAATTATGATCTTTGGCATATCTATCAAATACCGCGCATTCCTCCATAGCACCCGGAGCACTATAAAAATACACCACTAACTCACCATCTTTATCACCGTATTCACGATACACCACTGGTTGCTCCATATTGATAATAATCTGATGATTGTTAAGGACATAAGTTACTTTTTTTGGCATTACCTAATGACCATACACATTATAGATGTTCTAGCAGGCATAAAAAAACCCGCAGCCTTGCAGCTACGGGTTTATTTGGTAACGCTTAAGGCGTTAGCATCATGGATCGATGATTACATCATGCCACCCATGCCGCCCATACCACCCATGCCGCCCATATCAGGCATAGCACCAGCAGCGGCGCCTTCAGGAGCAGGCTCATCGGCAACCATACATTCGGTTGTGATCATTAAGCCAGCCACAGAGGCGGCAGCTTGTAGGGCTGAACGGGTTACTTTGGCTGGGTCTAGAATACCCATGGCGATCATATCACCATATTCACCAGTACCCGCATTGTAACCGTAGTTGCCTTCACCGGCTTTCACTTTATCAACGACAACGGAGGCTTCATCGCCAGAGTTGCTAGTGATTTGACGCATAGGTGCTTCCATAGCACGTAGAGCCAGTTTAATACCAACAGTTTGATCTGGGTTGTCACCTTCTAGGCCTTCTACAGCTTGTAGGGCGCGAATTAGGGCAACACCACCACCGGCAACCACGCCTTCTTCAACGGCTGCACGAGTAGAGTGCAGTGCGTCTTCAACACGCGCCTTTTTCTCTTTCATTTCTACTTCAGAAGCAGCACCAACTTTGATTACAGCAACACCGCCAGCTAACTTAGCCACACGCTCTTGCAGTTTTTCACGGTCATAGTCTGAAGAGGTTTCAGCGATCTGTGCACGAATGGCGTTAACACGTGCTTCGATATTAGCCACTTCACCAACACCATCGATGATCACAGTATTTTCTTTGCTTAGTTGTACACGCTTGGCTTGGCCCAGCATTTCAATAGTCGCGGTTTCTAGTGATAGACCCACTTCTTCAGAAATAACCGTACCGCCAGTCAAAATGGCAATATCTTCTAACATAGCCTTACGACGATCACCAAAGCCTGGTGCCTTAACAGCACATACTTTAACGATGCCACGCATATTGTTTACCACCAAAGTAGCCAGGGCTTCACCTTCAACGTCTTCAGCCACGATCAGCAATGGACGGCTAGATTTAGCAACAGCTTCCAAGGTAGGTAGCAAATCACGGATATTGGAAATTTTCTTGTCGACCAATAATAGGAAAGGATTTTCCAATTCGGCCGTCATATTGTCTTGGTTTGTCACGAAGTATGGCGATAGGTAACCGCGGTCGAACTGCATACCTTCAACAACGTCCAATTCATCTTGCAAGGAAGTGCCTTCTTCAACAGTGATAACACCTTCTTTACCCACTTTTTCCATAGCATCAGCAATAATAGTACCCACGGTGCTGTCGGAGTTGGCAGAGATAGTACCTACCTGAGCAATGGCGTTAGAGTCGGCACAAGGGATAGCCATGGCAGACACTTGTTCTACTACTGCAGCAGCCGCTTTGTCGATACCACGCTTTAGATCCATTGGATTCATACCAGCAGCAACAGACTTTAGGCCTTCATTAACAATTGATTGGGCTAGAACCGTGGCTGTAGTTGTACCGTCACCTGCAGCATCGTTGGCTTGGGAAGCAACTTCCTTCACCATTTGCGCGCCCATATTTTCAAATTTATCGGCTAATTCAATCTCTTTGGCAACAGAGACACCATCTTTGGTTACAGTTGGTGCACCAAAGGATTTTTCTAATACAACATTGCGACCCTTAGGACCCAGAGTGGTCTTAACGGCATCGGCCAATACATTAACACCGCGAGCCATACGGCTTCGAGCGGAATCACCAAATAATACTTCTTTAGCAGCCATTTTTTTCTTTCCTGTAAAAATGTTAGGTTTTTTACCCAGATTTATAATTTGAAATTAAGATTCAACTACGCCGTAAATTTCACCTTCGCTCATGATCAATAGCTCTTCGCCATTCATCTTCACGGTATTATTACCAGCGTACTGGCCAAATAGAACCACGTCACCAACCTGCACGCTCATGGCTTGCAGTTCACCATTACTAGTTACACGGCCTGGGCCAACTGCAACAACTTCACCTTGGTTAGGCTTTTCTGCAGCACTACCAGGTAATACGATCCCACCAGCTGTAGTCGCTTCTTCTTCTTGGCGACGAATAACCACGCGATCGTGTAAAGGACGGATGCTCATTTCGCTTTTACTCCTAATTTTTTGTTTAGCTTCATTATTTTGAAGCGGGTTTAAATATCACTCACAAAGGTTTCTTATAGCAATACCAATGTGTCTGTCTTGCTAGATATGGGGCGTATTGGCCTTTTCAATAGCTAACATAGAAAAAAAAGGATTTTTTTAGGGTTTTCAACCAAGTTGATACAGATTAAACATATTTTAAGTGCCTAGATTACTCTAACTGCAGCTTTTTTTATTCTAATGCTTAGCTTTAACATATCATAACTGGTGTCAGAAGTTTAGATTATGATAGGCGGTCGTTTTTAGTTGGATCATTGCGCTCTGTGCGATCCTCGTATTCGCCTTCAATAATAGTATCATTTTGGTCATCAGAAGCTTGTGAGCCGAAGCCACTAAAGTGATTGCTGCCTTGGGCACCCGTAGCTAAAACCACAAAATGTTTTTTTAAGGCAGCAGCCATCATGCCCCGTGTAAGTGGGAATAAGCACATAAAACCAAAAGCATCGGTAATAAAACCGGGGGTCAGTAGTAAGGCGCCACCGATGGCTAAAAAGATACCCTCAACCATTTCTTGAGCAGGCAATTGGCCTGATTGTATGCGCCAGTTGGCTCGGTTTAAAGTAGCTAAACCTTGGGCACGAATCATATTGATACCAATAAAGGCGGTTAATACCACTAGAGCAATAGTCAACAAAGCACCAATCCATTGGCCTACCTGAATTAAAACGGTAATCTCAACAATGGGTACAACAATAAATAGTAGAAATAAGAAACGCATAATGATTTTAGCCCTTTGCTTGCATGCCTTACTATATAAGGTTTAAAGCCGATAATAAAACTCTACTAGGGAAAAGATTATACTTAAGATAGTAAGAATGTTGACTAAACTTGATAACTATATAACCACCTTACTATGTAGTGTTAAATTACTTATAAGATAAATGCCTAAACCTCGAATACACACTAAAGAATCTATTTGACGAGTATTATGGATAACCAAGAACTGGCCAAATTACAGTTATATCAAATGATTGCTGCGATTCCCCACGGGCGGGTTGCAAGCTATGGGCAATTAGCCCATTTAGCAGGTAGAAGTGGCGCTGCTCGATGGGTAGGTTATTGTTTGCGGCATTTACCGGCCGACTCAAACCTACCATGGCATCGCGTCGTCACTGCCAGTGGCAAATTGGCCTTTAGTGTCAACAGCCATAACTACAAACGCCAACATCAGTTACTGGTATCTGAAAATATCCACCTACAGCACCACAAGGTTGATATGAAACAATATCAATGGCGCCCATAGGATAGACAGGGACTACCTTGCTGCTATAGCATGCATCTTTTAATTATGGATAGCGGCTATGAAATCAAAACTGTCGCCCCCAATTGCCTTTATGGCACTGCTTATATTAGGCACTATCTGGGGCAGTACTATTTTGCTGGCTAAACATATCGTTTCTACTGGTCATGGCGCCTTAGGCCTGACTTTTTGGCAAATGACGATTGGTGCAGTGATTTTAACTGTCGTTGGCTGGATACGTAGATCCCCCCTCCCAATAAGCTTAAAGGATATTAAGTTTTATATTATTCTAGCCCTGATTGGCACCCTCATACCTAATTCCATTTCGTATACTGTTGCGGCCCATTTGCCGGCTGGTTTAATGGCCCTCACCTTGGCTACAGTGCCTATGTTTGCCCTGCTTATTGCCTTAGGTTTAGGGAGTGAAAAACCGCAACTAGGCCGCATTTTTGGTATCTGTCTTGGTGGCCTAGCCATGTTATTGGTACTTGGCCCCAAAACATCATTACCCAGCGCCAGTATGGCCATCTGGGTACTAATCGCCCTACTGGCACCCCTGTGCTACGGCATTGAAGGGAATTACCTAGTGCGGTCAACACCCACTCATATGAATGCCCTAAACGCCTTACGCGGTGCTTCCATTGTTGGCGCCTTGATTGCTGGCCCCCTAGCTCTTGCTACAGATAATTGGGTGAGTTTAAATACCCATTGGACCAGTGTGGAATGGGGTATTTTGTTAAATAGCTTATTACATGTCATCACTTATGGTGCCTATATTTGGCTAGTTGGCCGCACAGGCGCAGTGTTTGCCAGCCAAGTTGCTTATATTGTGACTCTATCTGGGGTATTTTTAGGTATGATGGTGTTTGCTGAGCAGCACTCTACCCTAGTCTGGCTCGCGCTAACCCTGATGATGGTGGGCTTGGCCATGGTGCAACCTAAAGAAGTAAAGCCAGAAGCAAAGTAAGCACTCGAAATAATAAATAAAAGGGGCATAAATAGCCCCTATGATAATAGTAACTCTGGCCAGATTAATCGCGAAAGTTTTGATATTGCAAAGGCAGATCAAAATCAGCCTCTTTTAAAGCAGCGATCACTTGCTGCAAGTCATCACGTTTTTTGCCCGTTACCCTAACTTGTTCACCTTGTATTTGGGATTGTACTTTAAGCTTTTTGTCTTTGATTAGTTTTATAATCTTTTTTGCCAACTCTTTATCCAAACCAGAGCGTAATAAGATAGGTTGTCGACAACGTAAATTTGCCGTCTCAATATCTTTGGCCTCAAGGCATTTGGTATCTATACCGCGTTTAATCAGCTTTGCTTGCAGTATTGGCAACATTTGTTGTAATTGAAAATCAACCTCTGCATGCATAATTACCTGCCCATCACCTTGCTCAAACTTGGCATCCACACCTTTAAAATCAAAACGCGTACCTACTTCTCGATTAGCCTGATCAACGGCATTAGACACTTCATGCATATCTAGTTCAGAAACCACATCAAATGAGGGCATATTTAAACTCCTACAACTTATTTAACTGTTCTAATACAATTTATAGGTTAGACTGTGACACAGAATTTTACCTTAAGCGTAACTTGGGCAACAGTAAATTACCTCTATGAGCAAACAACTGCATCAACCTTGGCATATTTTAGGTGCTGGCGCTATTGGCTGCCTATGGGCCCATAATATGCAGCAATGGCAATTACCAGTCACCCTATTGGCACGTACCCAAGAAGAGCATAAACAAATGCAAGCCAAGGGTATACAAGTCACGGTAGGTAAAGTAACCCATATTAGTCGACCTGCTAGCATATTCCCCAGTATGTCAGGCGGCACCATAACCAACTTACTGATCTGTACCAAGACCTACGCTACCCTTGGGGCAATCAAGGCTTGGCGCAAACGACTGCATCCACAAGTCAATATATTGCTACTACAAAATGGCATGGGCACTGCCCAAAGCCTGCAATCACTGTTACCAAAAGCCAATATTTATTGTGCCACGACTACTGACGGCGCTTGGCGCAAAGGCTTATGGCAAGTGGTTCGCGCCGGCACAGGTAGTACACAAATTGGTGCTTTTAGTGCTCACTTATCACCTCAGAACCCACCACCCCCTATCGCGCAACTTATCTCCCTAAGTGTTAGTGAAACTGATAACTTGGCGTTACATTGGCATCAAGACATTATTACACCTATGTGGCATAAACTGGCTGTAAATAGTGTGATCAATGCGCTAACTGCCGTGTATCAAGTCAAAAATGGCGATCTAATTGATCACCAGCAAGGTCGCTTGCGGTTGGAGCAATTATGTATAGAAACAGAAGATGTGATGAGTCGCTGCCATATCACGCCCATACCTCAAGGGTTGTTACAAAAAGCTTTGCGAGTTCTGCAACAAACGGCAGATAACCAATCATCCATGTTGCAAGATTGTTTAGCTAAAAGACCAACAGAAATTGACGCTATCAATGGCTTTATTATTCAACAAGGCGCCATCATGCATTTACCCTGTGCTGCCCATAAACAAATTTGCCAGGATTTACGCCAACAATACCCAAATGCTTAACGCCATATTAGAGCAATGGTTGAGCCAATAGTTGAGCCAATAGTGTTGAAACCATAAGCACTAGCAAAAAATGCCAAGAGCAACAAAAACGGCAGAGCGGATAAATCCGGTCTGCCGTTTTAAGTAGGGATTAACTAGTTAATCTAGTCTAAGTGCTCTACATTACCAAATGGCGAATATCACTCAGAACTTTGCCTAAATAGCTAGTAAAGCGAGCAGCATCGGCGCCATTGATGGCACGATGATCATAAGAAAGGCTTAGAGGCATCATCAAACGCGGCTCAAACTCACTACCGTTCCAACGTGGTTGCATATCGGCCTTAGAGACACCCAAAATTGCCACTTCAGGAGTATTTACAATAGGCGTAAATGAAGTACCACCAATACTTCCCAAACTAGAGATAGTAAAGCAACCGCCTTGCATATCAGCTGGCATAAGCTTTTTGTCTTTGGCCTTGGCACCCATAGCAATCACTTCAGCTGATAGCTCCCAGATGGATTTCTTATCAACATCACGTAATACTGGGACTACTAGACCTGCTGGGGTATCCACAGCCACACCAATATTGACATAATGTTTTTGAATCAGATGTTCACCATCATTATCCAAAGAAACATTGAATTGTGGGAATTCACGTAATGCCATAGCACATGCTTTCAGCATAAATGGTAACGGTGTAACCTTAGTACCACGACGCTCTGCTTCAGCTTTTAAGCCCTTACGGAAAGCTTCAAGATCGGTAATATCAGCATGATCAAACTGGGTAACATGGGGCACATTTAACCAACTTCGCGTCATATTCTGAGCAGTGAGACGATGAATCTTGCTCATCTTCACCTTCTCAATGTCACCAAATTGACTATAGTCGATAGCAGGTGGTTTCTCAATTGATCCACCAGCACTGGCTGTAGCCACAGGCGCACTTAAGCGTTGCTTAACAAAAGCCTGTACGTCTTCTTTTAGAATACGGTTTTTCGGCCCAGTGCCAGCAACTTGTCCCAAATCAACGCCAAATTCACGGGCTAACATACGTACAGCTGGACCTGCATGGACTTTACCACCATTAGCAGGCACAGCAGCAGGCGCTGTAGCTGGTTTTGGAGGTGCCGATTGAGGCGTAACGGCAGGTGCAGCTGGAGCAGCTGGTTTCGCCGCTGGTGCCTCAGCAACTGGCGCAGGCGCAGGAGCTGGAGCAGGCGCAGCAACCGATGATTGCACTACGGCCATCAGGTCACCCTGATTAATCTTACTGCCTTCAGTTAATTTAAAGCTGGTTAGCTTACCACCGGCTGTGGCCGGCAGTTCCATAGAAGCTTTGTCAGTTTCTACCACCACAAGGGTGTCACCTTCAGCGATATCATCACCTTCCGCAACAGCCACTTCAATCACTTCAACATCGTTGGCACCGCCCATATCGGGCACCAGTATCTCTACTTCGGCGCTAGTTGTTTCTTCTACCAAGGGTGCTGCTGCAACAGGTGCGGCTTCAGGAGCAGCCTCAGGAGTAGGACTGGGGGTAGATGCAGGAGCAGGCACGCTTTCAGTAACAGCAGCCTGTACCACGGCCATTAGATCGCCCTGATTAATTTTACTGCCTTCAGACAATTTAAAACTGGTCAGAATACCACCAGTGGTAGCGGGTAGCTCCATAGACGCTTTATCAGTTTCGACGACAACTAAGGTATCACCTTCAGCGATTTCATCACCTTCAGCAACGGCTACTTCGATAACTTCAACATCGTTAGCACCACCCATATCCGGTACGAGGATTTCAACTTCAGCACTAGCCACTGCAGCAGGCTCCGCTGCTTGTGGTTGTGCCTCTGGCACGGCCTCAGGTGCCGGGGCTGCTGCTGGCGCAGGGGCTGGTTCCGCGGCTTCTGCCACAGCTTCACCCTGTAAGTCAGCCAGTAGATCGCCTTCGTTACAAATGCCACCCTCGCTGACATGCAGCGCACTTACCACACCTGCACTAGGTGATGGAATTTCCATTGATGCTTTATCTGTTTCCAGGACGATTAAAGAATCACCTTCGGCAACCGTTTCACCGACGGCCACACAAAGTTCGATAACTTCGACGTCTTTTGCACCACCCAGATCAGGAATAGTTACATTAATATTTGCCATTATTGCGTTCTCCTTGCTGGATGATTACAGTAAAACCGGGTTGGTCTTATTGCTATCAATGTTGAACTTCTTAATGGCTTTGCTAACTTCAGCAGACTTCACCACACCTTCTTCGGCCAGTGCTTTAAGGGCCGCTACAACAATGTAGTAGCGGTTCACTTCAAAGAACTCCCGTAATTTTTCTCGGCTATCACTGCGTCCATAACCATCAGTACCTAGTACTTTGTAAGTAGTGGGCACAACTTCACGAATTTGTTCAGCATAAGCGCGAACATAGTCAGTGGCGGCAATAACTGGGCCAGTGCGACCTGATAGGCATTCTTCCACATAGCTTGTACGTGGTTCCGCTTCCGGGTGGAGCATATTCCAACGCGTGGTGGCTTGGACATCACGACCTAGCTCATTAAAGCTGGTAGCACTCCAAACATCAGCGCCAATACTAAACTCTTCCGCCAAAATGGCAGCGGCAGCCTCTACTTCACGCAAAATAGTACCAGAACCTAATAGCTGCACACGTTTTTTGGTGCGCGGCTTCACTTCTGACAACAAGTACATACCTTTGATAATGCCTTCTTCACTACCTACAGGCATTTCTGGCTGCACATAGTTTTCGTTCATTACGGTTAAGTAGTAGAACTTGTTTTCTTTTTCCTCATACATGCGACGCATGCCATCTTGAATGATTACCGTCAACTCATAGGCATAAGTTGGATCATAGCTGACACAGTTAGGAATCAAGTTAGCCATGACATGGCTATGGCCATCTTCATGCTGTAGGCCTTCACCATTCAAGGTGGTTCGACCCGCCGTGGCACCAATCAAGAAGCCACGTGCCTGACTATCTCCAGCGGCCCAAGCTAAGTCACCTACACGTTGGAAACCAAACATAGAGTAGAAGATATAGAAAGGAATCATGGCATAGTTGTTATTACTGTACGAAGTCGCACAAGCCAACCAAGCCGACATAGCGCCTGATTCATTAATACCTTCTTCCAGAATTTGACCCGCTTGATCTTCGCGGTAATACATAATCTGATCAGAATCATGGGGCACATACTTCTGCCCTTCAGCTGTGTAGATACCTAGCTGACGGAACATACCTTCCATACCAAAGGTACGTGCTTCATCTGGAATAATGGGCACCACACGCTGACCAATGGATTTGTCTTTAACTAGGGTAGTTAAAGTACGCACAAATGACATGGTCGTAGAAATCTCACGCTTGCCAGTGGATTTCAACTGACTACCCAAAGCTTCTAGCTTAGGCGTTTCTAGGGCTTCAAAATCTGCTCTACGTGAGGGAATCACACCACCCAAACTATCACGACGGGCGCGCATGTATTTCATCTCAGCGGAATCTTCATGGGGTCGATAGTAAGGAACGGTTTTTAATTGATCATCATCAAGAGGGATATTAAAGCGATCTCGGAAGGACTGTAAGTCGTCCATACCTAGTTTTTTCAGTGAGTGGGTTGGGTTCTTGGCTTCACCAGATTGACCCGTACCGTAACCTTTAACCGTTTGTGCCAAAATAACTGTTGGGCGGCCTTTGGTATTAACAGCTTCATGATAAGCAGCATAAACTTTATAAGGATCATGGCCACCGCGATTAAGCTTCATGATATCTTCATCAGATAGATGTGACACCATTTCCTTTAGTTCTGGACTTGAACCGAAGAAGTTTTCACGGGTATAGGCACCGCCCATAGCTTTATAGTTTTGCAACTCACCATCAACAACTTCGTCCATGCGTTTCTGCAATAAACCGTCTGTATCTTTCTCGAATAGTGGATCCCAATGACGGCCCCAAAGCACCTTAATGACATTCCAGCCAGCGCCTTTAAAGATACTTTCTAATTCTTGGACAACCTTACCATTACCGCGAACAGGACCATCTAAGCGCTGCAAGTTACAGTTGATAACAAATATCAGGTTATCAAGCTTTTCGCGGCTAGCAAGTGAGATACAACCTAAGGTTTCTGGCTCATCACATTCGCCATCGCCAAGGAAGGCCCATACCTTACGGTCACCTTGCTCAACTAGACCACGGTTTTGTTGATAACGCATAGTGCGAGCTTGATGAATAGCCTGAATTGGGCCTAGACCCATAGATACAGTTGGGAACTGCCAGTAATCAGGCATTAACCAAGGATGAGGATAGGAAGATAAACCATTGCCATCAACTTCACGACGGAAATTGTCCATCTGTTCGTCAGTTAGACGGCCTTCAAGGTAGGAGCGAGCATAAATGCCCGGTGAAATATGTCCTTGATAGAATATTAGGTCACCTTCTTGCTTATCAGTATTACCACGGAAGAAGTAGTTAAAACCAACATCATACAGAGTAGCAGAGGAGGAAAAACTGGAGATATGGCCACCCAAAGCATCATCATTGTCATTGGCACGAATAACCATGGCCATGGCATTCCAGCGTATAAGAGAACGGATGCGGCGTTCCATAAATAAATCGCCAGGCATACGTTTTTCGTCTTTAGGTAATATGGTATTAACGTATGGGGTGGTTAAGGCACCTTCTTGGGCGGCACCTTCAGCGCGGGCTTTTTCGCCCAATTTAGTTAGAATATAGCGAGCCCGATCGGCTCCTTCGTTGTTAATGACAGACGTTAAGGCATCTAGCCATTCTTGTGTTTCAATAGGATCGATATCAGTTGTGGAGCTCACAAACTTCTCCTGCTATGTATAACCCGCAGGATGACTACGGGAATATTTGCTTTATCTGGCCCCTTATGAAGACCAGCCTTGCGCAAAAGCTATTTATGTATGGCTGTTAGGGTTACATTAGCCATATGCTTTTGCCGATCAACAACCCAAATGAGATTAAATGGGTCATTAATTTTTGTAAATATATTACAGTAATGTACTTAAAACGGCCACCAAGGGCATTGCTTTTTACATTCTTGTAATATATTTACAAATAAAACTATTTTCCAAGCAGCAAATGCTGGGGGGCTTATTCTATATTAGTTGAAACAAATTTAACACTCGTTTTCACTAACAAAGAATATAAGTTGCCTTGAAAAGCCCCGAAAGCCTTGATGTTACAGGGTATTTACGATTTTTTATGACACTCGAAATTGATGGCAATTGCCCCCTGCTACAGCTATGGTAAAATGCCATCCCTCAATTATATCAACCCAAATAACCGAGCAAACCATGAGCGAAAACCTAAAAAGTGATTTAATTGCAAATGTAACTACAGCTTTGCATGAAGATTTGGGGTCTGGTGATATAACTGCAGCACTTATTCCAGCCAATGAACAAGCACTTGCTCGTGTTATTACTCGTGAAGCAGCCACCATTTGTGGTCAAGATTGGGTCAATGAAGTTGCGCAACAAGTCGACCCAACTATTCAGATTGACTGGCAAGTTGCCGATGGTGACCGCGTGGCAGCCAAGCAAACATTATTTGAGGCTCAAGGTTCAGCTCGAAGCCTGCTTACCTTTGAACGTTGTGCATTAAATTTTCTACAATGCCTATCAGGTACAGCAACAATATCTTCCCATTACGCCAGTATGGTTGCCCATACAGGGGTCAAGTTATTAGACACGCGTAAAACTATTCCCGGACTGCGTAAAGCGCAAAAATACGCTGTTAGTTGTGGTGGCTGTTATAACCACCGTGTTGGCTTATACGATGCGTTTCTTATCAAAGAGAATCATATTGCGGCCTGTGGTGGCATTACCCAAGCTGTGCAAACGGCTCGCCTTCAATCACCAGGCAAACCTGTAGAGGTGGAGGTTGAAACATTAGCAGAACTACAACAAGCCATTGATGCCGGCGCAGACACTATTATGTTAGATAACTTTAATCTGGATGATATGCGCACTGCCGTGACACTAGCTGGTGGTAAGGCAAATCTGGAAGCTTCAGGCGGTATTACTGAAGCCACCCTAGTGCCCATTGCCGAAACGGGTGTGGATTATATTTCTATTGGTGCTTTAACTAAAGACTGTAAGTCAATTGATTTATCTATGCGTTTTGTTTAGATAATTACAGCTTGTTAAGGCACCAATCAACTCCACACCAAATGGGTAAGACTTAATGCAACTTTAGGCAACTTGGGACTGCGTCGATACTTTTTTAGCCTCATCCGTAGCCGCAAGATAACTAGCTAAGTCTGCAACCTCATCAGCTTGCAGAAACAAACCCAATTTAGTGCGTCGCCAGATAATATCGTCGGCGGTTCGAGCCCACTCCTGCTGTACTAAGTAATCAACTTCCTTTTCATACAAACCAGCACCAAAATGTCGGCCTAGGGAATCGATAGAATTTGCATCCTGCAAAATGGCATAACTTAAGGTGCCATAGCAACGCACATAACGACTTATTATGCTGTATGGCAGCCAAGGGAAAGCAATACGCAGATCTAACTTAAGTTGATAAGGGCCATCAAAGTCGCCACCGGGTAGAGGCGCACTGTGTGTCCAAGAGCCACTCATATTTGGGAAAAACTCAGTGATCTTATCTACCAAGCTTTCAGATAATTTACGATAGGTGGTGATCTTACCACCAAATACAGAAATCAATGGCGCTGCACCATCTGGGTTATCCACCTCAAAACTGTAATCACGAGTTACAGTCTGAGCATCTGTGGATTCGTCATCAATTAAAGGACGCACACCCGAGAAAGTATGGACAATATCATCGCGGCTAATTTTGTGCTTAAAATGACTATTGCTTATGGCTATTAAATAGTCAATTTCAGCATCAGATATACGACTTTTTTCAGGTGCCCCACTGTA
>MDSZ01117671.1_pt1 | contig 35524 bp, 28 predicted proteins | sample 811201 | NCBI WGS metagenome assembly MDSZ01 (sample SAMN05326647, study PRJNA326480) | marine metagenome | isolation source: seawater | place: Indian Ocean: North | collected 2010
CGATGGACGCTGCCCACCCGGCACCTGAACGCCTTCTGAGGTCGGCTCAGCCTCGAGCCCAAACGAGCGGAGCACGTTCACGGTGCTCTGGATACGGTCCGATTCCTTGTGCGCAGCATGCGGAGCTCCATGCAGGCGTCCGCCTGGTCCGAGCGCAAGCAAAGCAGCAAGGGGAGGAAGGAGGTCGTTGGCGTCGCACAAATCCACATCGAGCGGCTCCGTGTTGGATTCGACGGTCGTCAGGGCCCCCTCATCGGACCATGCGACGCCAAGTGCAGGCGCAAGTTGGGCCAAGAGATCGCAACCAAGAGCGTCTTCGGGCTGCGGCCATCGCTTGAGATGGACGGCACCTCCGGTGCTCCGCACCCAAAGCAAGGCAAAGGCCGCCATCGAAGCATCGCCCGGAAGAAGAACCTCGTTAGGAGCTTGCACCTCCCACCTCGGAAGATGCATCCCCTCGTCATCCAAACGTCCCGGCCAACCGCAGGCAGAGGCGATGGTAGCCGACAAGGAGAGATGGAGGGAACTCCGCGCCTCTCCTTCAAAGCGAACCTCCTGGTCTGTTGATTGGAGCGAGCTGGCCAGAAGCAGTGCAGAGGCGGGTTGCGACGAGCGGTCACGACGAACCACGATCTCAGCGGTGCCCTGACGCCAGGGGCCATGGAGGTCCACAGGCAAACCCACATGGGCATCACCTGCACGAAGGCGAACGCCCTGTTGCTCGAGCACGTCAGCCAGATCTCCGAGCCCTCGCCGCCGAAGGCTGGCGTCACCGTCCAGCATGGCCGGTTGGTCAAGATGCGAGGTGAGCGCCGCCACAAGACGAAGCGCTGTCCCCGAATTCCCGAGGTGCAGAAGGGCGGAAGGACGGCGGGGGGAAGCCGGAGGATGAAGGTGCCACGCGTCATCATCCTCCTCGACCTTCAAACCAAGTTGCTCGAGGGCCCTTCGCATGGAACACGCATCGTCGCCCAGCCCTGCAACGCCCCGAAGGGTCACGCTGGAAGCACCGAGTGCAGCCATCTGCAACCAGCGAATGGCGTGGCTTTTCGACGCGGGAAGCGTCCACTCCACCGGTTGGACCGCGTCCAGAGCATCAACCCTGAGCACCTCGACATCGTTGGGCACATGTCCGGCTTTGGTCGGCGACCAACGACGTGCCCAGCGAGGACGCACAAGCCGCGGTTGCGGGCGCGACTCATGAAGGCTTGTCGGGGACAAAGGCAGCCCTAAGTCCCGAAACGGTCTGGAACCAACATGGAGGCGCTCGACCGACGAGGGCGCCCGTTGCGCGACCTGCGCATTTCCGTCACCGATCGATGCAACCTGCGTTGCACCTACTGCATGCCGAGGGAACATTTCGGCCCAGAGCATGCCTTCTTGCCCAAATCGGACATCTTGCGTTTCGAGCATATCGCGAACGTGGTGGACGCCTGCAAGGACCTCGGCCTTCAGAAAATACGCATCACGGGAGGCGAACCGCTGCTTCGGCGTGATCTGGACGTCTTGGTGAGGCTTCTGCGGGACGTGCACCCTGATGCGGACATCGCGTTGACCACGAACGGTGTGCTTCTCGAACGCCATGCCGAACGCTTGTTCGAGGCGGGTTTGGATCGCGTCACCGTCTCCATGGATGCGCTGAGCCCTTCGGTCTATAGCGCCATGGGGGACGTTGAACATGGACCTGAAGCCACCTTGCTGGGTATCGAAAAAGCGCTTGAGGTCGGCCTTCGCATCAAGGTCAACTGCGTGGTACGAGCGGGCGTCAATGAGGGAGAATTGCTTCCACTCATCGAACACTTTGGCCCGCTGGGCATCCCGGTTCGCTTCATCGAATTCATGGACGTGGGGGCCACCAACCAATGGTCGTTGGATGAAGTGGTCACCAGCAAAAACGTGCGACGTATGCTTGCTGAACGGCTTGGCGACGTCACGCCCCTCGAAGCCACCGCCTTCGGCGAGGTGGCACGACGATGGCAGACCCCACAAGGATGGGAATTCGGAACGATCGATTCGATCAGTTCCCCCTTCTGCGGCGATTGCACCCGCGCACGCTTGGCGGCAGACGGAAGCGTCCACACCTGTTTGTTCTCGACCGAAGGAAAGCCCCTGATGCCGCTGATCAAAGCAGGGGCGACCGTCACTGAACTCCAAGAGGCCGTGAGAAGCATCTGGACGGAGCGCAACGACGCCTATTCCGAAGAGCGCACGCAACACACGCAGGCCACGTCCGAACGGGTGGAGATGTCCTACATCGGTGGATGATCAGGACACGATGGCTGGGAGCCGGACATCAACCAGCACGACACCGCTACGCTCGTCCACCAACTGGAGGCGCCAACCGCCTTCATCCGCCCCCAGGTCGGCCGATGAGACCACCAAGTAATCGCCTTGCGTCACCGAATATCCGGCGTCACGGTCGTGGAAACTGACCGGAGCTCCAACCACGCCATAGACGTCGTTGTCGACCAGATACCCCTGCTCCTCCGTTCCGCTGCTGGCGTTGTACAAGGTGTACCGCACCGCCGCAGGATCAAGGGCTTGGTCCAAACTTGAGAGCCGGACGACGTGGAAACCGTTCTCCAATCCCTTGACGCTCGTGGACGCCTGCGGAGGGGATTTCTCCGTGGTGGAAAGTGCGCCCTGGAACATGATGAAGACCATGCTCGTCAGCAAGACCGTGATGGCCAGAAGAAGGACGGTGGCGATGACGGGGCTGACCGCCTCATCGTCACGCACGCGCCGGCGCATGTGCAAAGGTCGCGGGCACGGGCCTTGAACCACACGGCAGGAAAGCCGTGCATGGAGGCCTTCAGAGCACCCAGAGTGGGCGGTCGCATTCCATGGCTCGCTTGATGCCGCCAACGGGACCAAGGATGCGAAGGATGCTTTCGGTCAAGAAGTCGTTTCGCATGAGCGCATAGCCCATGTTCTTGCTGCGAAGGGAATTCTTCAGGGCACGACCAAACGTGAATGAGATGCGATCTTGGTAGGCCTGCAGTGGCGTGCCGTCGCGCCGGTGGTCAAGGATGGCATCGGCCGCGAAGCATCCTGAAATGATGGCCTGCGAGATGCCGCCACCATTGGACGGCATCACGAGGCCGGCCGCATCACCCACGGCCAACGCATTTCCGTCGACCATGCGCTTCACAGGACCACCCATGGGGATCCAGCCACCTCCAACCTCAAGGATGTCGAGGTCAAGGTTGTCGCAAAAGGTCCTGAGATGGTCCTTGAGTCGACCGTCAAGTTTGCCTGCACGCACACCCAACCCGACGTTGGCCGTGTCGGGGCCTTTCGGAATGATCCAAGCGTATCCATTGGGGGCCACGCTTCCAAGGAAGACATCGAACATTTCCGGCACCTTCCCTCGCACCTGGGCGTACACGGTAGGAACTTGGTCTGCTGGTCGGCATGCTGGATCCTTTCCATGACGCAGGCGGCCCACGTGCGCAAGGCTCCCCGTCGCGTCGATGAGGTAATCGCAGGTCAAGCGCCCCCCGTCACTGGTGACCAACAATTCCCGGCCTAACTTGCGTTGCTGCTGGAGGCGCAACAACGCCACACCGACACGAATCTCAGCCCCGACCGATTCAGCACGCTCCGCGAGGTAACCGTCGAATTGTGGCCGATGACCGGCATAAGCATCGAGTTTGAAGCTGTAATGGTGGCCTGAAGGCAGGAACACCCGCATGCCGTCGAGCCGGTGCAACTTGATGCGATCTGGAACGTCGAAGGTCTCCTGCAACCATACGTGATCGTCCAGACCCGCGAAGGTACCGACCACTTCTCCCCAGTTGGGGATGCATTCGCCGCATTGTGCAGGGTGTCCAACCACCTCTCGCCGTTCGAGCACCAGCACGTCAACGCCGGATTCCGCCAAGCGCCGAGCGCAGGTGGTCCCGGCAGGACCGGCACCGATGACGATGACCGTCCTGTGCTCCACCTCTGCCATACGATCACCTGGTCCTCGAGCCGATTTCGTCCAGCATGCCAACCATCAGATCCGCCGCAGGACCGGAGCCTGCTGCTCGCAAGGCGTTCGCTGCACGCTCAAGGTGCAAATCCACGAGGAGTTCCACGTAATGCAGCGAATCTGAGCGCTCGAGGATTGCCATCAACTCGTCCCAGCGCTCCTCGCTGAAGTCGGCGAGCACCTTGGCAAGGGTGGCGCGGTCCTTGCCGTGGGAGAGGGTTAACGCGTGGATGAGCGGGAGGGTCATCTTCCCTTCAGCGACGTCAACACCTCTCGGTTTGCCCATGTCGGGAGAGCCCCGGAGATCGAGCAAATCGTCCACCAGTTGGAAGGCAATGCCGAGTTCCTCACCAAAGGTACGGAAGTGCATGGCTTGCTCTTCGCTGCACCCCGCCAACAAAGCCGCCGATTGGCACCCTGCAGCGAAGGGTCCTGCGGTTTTCCCGCGCACGATGTCGAGGTAATCCTCGGGCGAGGTCGTCAGGTCGTCGACGTGGTCGAGTTGCTTGAATTCAGAGACCGCGATGTCCGCACAGCAGTCGGCCATCAAGCGAACCACGCGTTCCGGATAACGCCCACCAAGTCCAAACCCTTGGACGAAAAGCCAGTCCCCAGCGATCAGGGCCTTTTCTGGCCCCGCCTCAAGGTGCAGGGTTCTGCGGCCCCTCCGTTCGTCAGCATCGTCGTTCATGTCGTCGTGGACAAGGGTCGCGGTATGGATGAGTTCGAAGGCCAAGGCGAGCGGCATGACGTGGTCCCTCTCCACACCGCCTGCGGCCTCGTAAGAGAGCATGAAGAGGACCGGACGGAGTCGCTTTCCTCCGCTCATGAGCACATGCCGGGCCATGGCGACCACTTGACCGCCACCCGCCGCTTCTGCCTCGTCAAGCAAGCCTTCGAGGCCGGCGTCAACCTCGTCCTTCAACCCTGAAAGTCGCTCGACCTGCCCTGAACTGAGCCCGGTCATTGCATCGATGACGGGGGAGGGCTTCTTAACGGGTGTCGAGCGCCCTCGGCACGTCGAGGGAGCATGATGGAGGCGGAGATGGAGCGGCTTGTGGTCGCCCTTCCTCCTGACGACGACGACCGTGCATCCTCCCACGCCTCAGGCGTGCTCGGTCAAGCCACCCAACCCACCTTTGTCCTCAAGGAAGCCCCGAGCCTCCATGACGCCATCAGCCTGCTCCATGACGGACATGTGGATCTCCTTGTGGCCTCTGCCCCGATGTGGGGCGAGATGGAGCAAAACGGTCTGACCATCGCAGCATGCCTGCAACGACGCGAGCCAACCTGGGTGATGGTCTCCGACGACAAGCCAGAGATGCTGCACCATGCGGCAAACATCGGCTGCGACCACCCCCTTTTGCACCGTCAGTTGACGCGGCTCCGTCCCGACCTGACCCTCGTGGACCCCCGGACGATGGTCGAGGATTGGGACAGCATGAGCGGCGCAGCGCGCACCGCATGGTACGAGCAAGCCCGCCAAGATGGAGACCTCGAAGGCTACGTCATCCCTCGGGCCCTTCATCGAAGCCTTCCTGGCCGCCCACCGCGCCGCCATACGCTTGGTCTTCACCGGGACGACCCCACACGCCCTCGCTTCGTGCCCCCGCCCCTGGGCGGCATGACCTTGCTCATCAGCCGCTCAGGCTTCCCGAACGAGCACCTGAAGGCCATCAGCGATGCTGGCGCACTGCTGGCCCACCGCATTGAACGCGCCATGTTGGCTGCTGTGCCAGCAGCGCTGCGACCCATCACCGGCATCCACGTCGAACGTCGACGCCCCAAGACCTTGCTGATGGAAGCGGCCAAAATCGAGGACGAGCACACGCTGGAATCCATGCTCGACCCCGAGGCATCGCTGAAAACGAAGGGCCACCGCGTGGAAATCATCATTGAAACCCTCGGGGCCAACGGCCGAGGAAGCGCTTCAAGCGAACGTGTGTTCCCCCTCGAACACACCCACACCGGCATGGTGCGGGCCCTCGAAGAGTGGTCCGAAGTGCTCCAAGCCATGACCAGCGAACACGCGGCCTTGGTGAAGGGCGCGCAATTCATGGGTGAATTCGAAGCATCCTACATCGAAGCCCATGGCGCCATGATGCACCTCGAGGACGACGGCTGAACCAAAACGGTCCCGCATCGGCACCTTCCGCCCTGTTGCGGGGCGAACGCCCATATACCGACGTGACCGCAAACGACTCAGGTTGAGCCGATGACCACGCCGCAGGTGATGCTTGAAGAGCTCTTCCGAGCTAAATTGGACGACCTTCGTTCGATTGCTGCAGCCTACGATGTGCCGCGCTCTGGCGGCGTCGATTTGCTCCGCGCTCGCTTGATCAGCGAGCTTGTGCTCGACATGTGGGACCTCTCGGAGGATGGAATCGCCCAGCTCAAAAACAACGAACTGGGAGACATTCTGGGGGCGTTCGGCATCAAGAAAACCGGCTCCATCCGCGCACGTCGACAACGGCTCTACCTTCACCTGAACCATGACGCGAAGGCGCTCACCGTGGAATCCCTCAACGAACGCACGAAGGAGGACCTTCACGCCTTGGCCAAGGCCCTCGAACTGCCGGTTTCAGGCACGAAGCAAACCCTTCAGGCCCGTATCGCTGGGGTCTTGGAGATGCAGCGCGGAGCATGGGGCCCGATCAAGCGCTCCTTGCGAAGGGACGGTGGGCGAAGCCTGACCATCCCTGTTCCTGACGATGCACCCGCTCCTGAACAGCGCCTCGAGGTGGAACCTGTGGCCACCGCCACAGACGGCATGGATGAGGTCGTGGAAGCCTTCACAGAAGCGCACCCAGAAGGGTGGACGGCCGAGGAGGAAGCCGAAATGCGAGAAGCCTTGCAGGCGTCAGGCGTGGACGTGACGCGAGGTGACGTTTCCGCGGAACTCGACGCCGCCTTGCGCTCACGCGCACCACCTGCTGAGGAAGGCCTTGACCTTGTGATGGATGAAGAGGTGGAAACCGTAGCTGAATACGACCCTGGCGACCTGCCTTTGGACGCCATGGCCGACCTTGAGGATCTGGAGCGTCGTGCAGCAGAAGTGGAGGCAGCCTGCCGCCATTTCCTGAGCATCGGGCAAGTCAGCGACACAGAAGACGTGGACGCCTTCTTGGACGCCCTCAGCCGAGAAGGATTCGACACCGAACGAGCACACGTGCGTGACGCCATCCGTCACCGTTTGATGGCCGTGGACGTGCGTCGTCGAGCCGAAGAGAAAGCCCAACGAGGACGGCCGACCACGTGGCGGGCAAGGGAAGCCCTCCGCGGGTTCGAATCGCTTCGCTCTCGCCTGATCGAAGCCGTGGAGGAAGCCACGGCCGAAGGTGACACGCCGGAGGCGAGGAGCGCTTACCTCCGTGCGGCCAAGGGCCTTGGCGTGGACGTTGCGGAACCCGCCGTATCTGGCCGTGTGCACGCGCTGTACGACCTTCACGTGGACCTGATGGCAGAACGGGCCGCGATGGACCCCGTCGCGGCACGGAGGCAACGTGCGTTGCGCGTGCTCTTCCACGGCAGCGTTCACATGGACCTGAGCCAGCGGCGCACCCTCGAGCGCCTTGAACGCGGCTTGCCTGGATTTGAAGACCTCATTTCTGCGGTGCTTGACGACGCCGATGGGCGCATTGAACCGACCCATGAAGCGCTGATTCTGACGTACCTTGAGCGCCGAGGATTGGAGGTCAACACCCCTGACCTTCGGCCGCGCGTCATGGCCTGTGCAGGCGTGCTGGCAGCAGAATTGGGCCTGATTTCACCCTCTGAGATCCCCCGGCTCGCCCCAGGCATCGTCCTGTCCGACGACCGCATCGAAGAGATCGTTGACGAGCTGAAGCAACTCGCCGCGAGTTTCCGAAGTTCTCCTGTGAGCCAATCGTCTGAAACCCTACCGGAAGCCCCAGTTGAGCGGGACGGCCGACACCGACGCGTGGACGGTGCGCGCTCAATGGTCGACCGCGCGGATGACGTGCTGGCTCGGCTGCTCGAAGAGCGCTGATCAGCGTGTCGCGTAGAAGTTCTGGATGATCGACGTCACCGTCTGGATGTCGCGGATGTCCCGACGCTGAAGGTCAGCGAGGATGGCCATGCGTTGTTGGACGTGCTCTTCGAAGACTTCAGGCGTCACGCCGGCCGCGTTGCAGATGCGCTCACGGAACTGCGAGGGGATCCCGGTTTCGACGATTTCATCGCGAGCAGCATCGTACTTCCAAATCGCGTTAAGACGTGGCTTGTCACCTTCCATGCCGGCCACTTCTGCGACCTCGGTGATCTTCCTCGCGGTTCGGCCGTGAACGTGAAGGCGTGCTTGGATGATGATGAGGTCAAGACCGGTCAACATGATCGGGGGCACGCTCATCGGCGGATTGATCATCCTCGTCACGGTTTCCTGCGCGGTGTTGGCGTGCAGGCTACCGAAGGAGCCGTCGTGGCCGGTGTTCATGGCCGTGAGGAGGGTGGCCGCCTCTGAACCGCGCACCTCACCGACGATGATGCGGTCTGGACGCATACGGAGGCTGGACTTCAGGCAGTCGTTCATGTCAACTTCAGGGGTACCGTCCGGTCGCTCCCGACGGGTTTCCATGCGCAGCCAGTGGTCGTGGTACACCTGCAATTCAGCGGTGTCTTCGACCGTCAGCAGGCGGCGGTGCCATGGAATGTACATCCCGAGGCAGTTCAGGGTCGTCGTCTTACCTGAACCGGTCCCACCGGCGATGACGAAGTTGGCGGGTCGAGCGTCCAAGCCCTCGATCCAAACCCACATCATGGCCGCAAGGCGAAGGTTGACCGTGCCGAAATTGATGAGGTCAATCATTGTCAGTGGGTCTTCCTTGAACTTCCGGATGGTCAGCGTTGGGCCGTCAGGAGAGACCGGAGGGATGGGGCCGTTGACACGGGAACCGTCGGGAAGACGGCCGTCAAAGATGGGCACCATGCCAGGTCCATCGCCCAACGGGACGTTGGTGAACGAGGCGATGTTGGTGGCGATTTGGAGGCCGTCTGCATCGTCGATCCAGACGTTGGTTCGGCACATGCCGTGGTCGCGGTGAGCGACCTTCACGCACTGTGTACCGCCGTTGTACATCACTTCTTCAAGCGAGTCGTCCTCAAGCAAGGCGGCGAGGTCGCCGTAGGGATTGGCCTCGATGTTGCCCTCGACATGGTAGATGGGCGAGGGGTGGTTGGGTTCGTTGTAAATGGTCACGCGACCGTATTGCGCCAAAATGTCCGACATGTTTCAACCTCCAATCATCAACAGCGCCCCGTTGAACAGGGCCATGGACGTCATCGTCCAGAATGGAATCCACCACAACATGGCCCGCATGCGCCCAAGCATGCGGCCACAAATGGCCACGGCGACGGCGCTTGCGGCGCCAAAGAAGACGGAGAAGGTGGTCGCAATGCTGTCGATTTGGTAGCCTGCGCTTGGCGGCGCGAACAGGCCGATCAAGACGGCCAAGAGCCCCGGCAATCCAATGCAGATGAACAGCACGATGGTCATGACCAAGCCGGAGAGGTCCTTTTCTCGCTTATCGATCAGATCGTTGAGGCGTTGGTAATCGTTTGCCAGGTCATAGAGGACCGACTGGAGGGGTGAATTCTGCTCCACGGCCGTTTGAATGAGTTGAATCACACGCTGAACTTGCGAAGAACGGGTGCTGGTGGCAAAGGAGGCCAGCGCCGCGTCAAAGCTGGTGACGTGGCTCTTGGAGAGCGACTCACGCAGCAAGGCACCGAAGACGCCTGGCTGGTTGCTGCTCTGGTCGGACATCACTTCTTGCAAACCAAGTCCCGCGCCGACACCGTCGCTGAGGGCCTCGAGAAAACCGGGAAGCGCGCCTTCGATGGAACGCCGCCTCCGACGCTCCATCATGGGCGGCAGTCCGCCTGCAGCAAAGGCCAATCCAATGGCCAAGAGCAACAACAACGGGAGGTTGTCGTTGAAGGATTCCACCAGGCGCCAAATCATCTGAACACCTCACAAACCCGGGTCCGTCGTGTGCGCTTTGCGTCCAATGAAGGCCATCAGCAGCACCGTCACACCCAATCCACCCACGGTGATCACTGGAAGAATGGGAATCAATCCGCTCAAGCCGAGCATGCCCTGAAGGTCCTTGGGAACGATTTGAGGGGCCAAAGCGAGCACGGCAATCAGGATGGGAGAGAGCATCCCAACGGACAACATGGTCTCGGGCAAACCGCCCAACCCCTCGATGTATTCCTTCACGGCCTCGGACCGCTCTTCTTCCATACGTCCGCCGAGTTTCTTCAGCGAATCGATGACATCCGTGTTTTGCGTGAGGTTGTTGTACAGCGTGTTGAGCAAGCGCCGGTATCCGTCGGTTTCGCAGGTGGTCATCAATTTCTTGAGTTCCTTCTCCAAACCAGGGGATTTTCCGCTTTGCAGACGCTTGAGGACGGCAGCAAAGTCCTCCGAAATCACGCCGTAGCCGCCACGGCCAATGGTGTGCATGGCCGCCTCCAAACCGACGCCCGACGACATCATGACGTCAACCGCACGAATGACGTAGAGGATCTCTCGGCTTTCCTCGATTCGACGCATGAAGCCACCTCAATCCTTGTCTTCAAAGAGTTCGAAGGTGAATTCTTCGCTGGTCCCGTCGTACTTCAGTGAGCCGAAGACCACCTTCACGTCACGCTCTTCAAAGGGGTCGTGAATGTAGGGCTGACCGCCACGAAACATCTCGATGACCTGCTTGTACAGATCGATGGGCATCAAGCCACGAACGGTGTAGACCGCGCTTTCAGCGCCTTCGTCGTGAAGGTCATCGCCTTCACCGCCCCGGACCACCGTTCGGGTGATGCGTCGGGCGATGCGCACTGAAATGTCCGCATTCTGGAAACGAATCCAGTCGGCGCTGGTCTTCGCGGTGGCGGGTCGGATGAAGAAGTCCATGCTCGGCATGTGAACGGTTCCACATCCACCAGCGGACCTTGAATGTGATGGCCGTCATTCCACCAAACGATACCAGCCGAAGTTCGGTTCGAGGATGGAGCCCTCATCGAACAAGGCATCGAGGGTGGTGTCGGCAAGTCCTGCGTCAAAGCCCCGTGCACCCATGTTTCGAATCAGGGTCTCGTAATCGACGCCCTGACCTTGATCCAAGGTGGCGATGAGTTGCTTCATCACGTCGTTGGCGTCGTCCGAACCACCTGCAGCAGAGGCTTCAGCTTCGCCGCCCTCCCCCCCGTGGACCGGGAGTTTTGCCGGTTCGGTACGTACGGCGTCCATTCGACCTTCAGCGATGTCCAAGGCTTGGAGGACGTGCAGGCGGTATTGCTCGACAGAAGCCCCATCATAATGCGGAAGAGCCAACGAAAGGCCCGGCACCAAGTGGTCCGGAACGCCCGCTTGCTTCATGGCGGCTGGGCCTTCGCTGACCACGCCCTGTGCGCGTTCGTATGCGGCAAGACGAGCAAGGGTGGCGTTCGCCGTGCGGGCCAACCATGCCGAGTAACGCGAGGGGTCGATACGGACGACTTCCTCTGGTCGCAAACTTGTGTAGATGGCCCCTTCATCGGTCTGATACCACCGAGCTTTGGCGACCATCATCACGTGCATCGTCTCGCCCTCCTCAAGCGCTCGGCTGAGGCCAAGGATGGATTCCCGTGCACTTTCCGGGTCGTAATCGCCGACGCTGAAGTACATCAGCCCTGAGGGGTCGCGAAGTTGTCCTTGGTACATGGTCTGGCCAGAGGACGTCTCACGGGCTTCGACACGTTCCAACAACCCTGCCACCAAGCAGCGGTTGATCTTCGCACCAAGGCGCGTGATGACGAAGGAAGGATCGTATTCCCCGGACCCCTTCTCGTTGAGGGTTGCTTCTCCAAATTCTGAGGCAAACACATGCCAGGCGGGTTGACGTCGAATGTTCCTGCTGGGCTCCATCAGGCCACCTCCCACTGCGCACGGGCTTCGGTGGCCATCATGGCACCGTCCTCGTCGACCGGCTCGAGGGCTTCGGCCATGAACATCGAACTGCGCTCATCGACCAGAAGCCGTCCGCGAATCGTCGCACTACGGCCGAGGAAACGGGCCCGAAGGGTCTGCACCCACGCCATGGCGCCGTGTTCAGCGATGGCCGCACGCAAGGCGTCGAGGTCCATGCCGAGCAAGGCCAACGCGGGATCCCGTCCAAGGAAGACCGAGATGGTCGATCCCTCGCCTTGCATCACCAGACGCAGACGGACGTCCTCTTGACCGTCTTGAGCACCGTGATCTTGGCACACACCGTCGCGCAAAACGCGACGGCATTCTGGACACCGCTGGATGAGGCCAGAATCGTCACGGATGCTGACGATGAGTCCGGTGGTCGACACGCCCACTCGACCTCCGCCCTCGGCCAGCTCGTCGAAGTCGACCTCGACCGAATGGGTCGCGAAATCAATGGCCTCTTCCCATGGAGGTCCGTCGAGAACTTCCACTTGCTCTGCGCTGTCCACGGTGATGTCGGGCACGCCTTGCCATGCTCGGACACGGACGCCCGTAAGGCGCACGGTGACGGGGAGGCTCGATTCATCGATGGGCAACTCGTCCCACGCGCTCATGCGGCAGCGACCGCTTGGGTCGGCCACTTGCCCGGACCACAAATGCCGCTCCTCACCGTCGCGGGTGAAGGTTCGGCGTTGCCATTCGTGAATCTCCACGACACAACGAACATCACGGGCGCCATCGCGCAGGTCGGCAATCGTGGCCGCAGCGGCGGCCTCAAGGTCCTCGGTCGAGGCAAAGGCCGCGTCGTGATAGGCTTCCACGGTGGTCGTTCGCCCGAAGTTCAGTTCAGGCGTGTCGCGGAAGGTACGGACGTTGGCGCCGTCGATCTTGACGAGTTGACCCACGTCAAGCTCGAGGGGCTCCCACGACAGGAAACCAATGGAACCGGTGTCGTCGGCCAATCGGCCGCGCACCACGTCGATGCTGCCCGTTCCGTCACGTCGGTGGATGACGTCTGGGCGGATGCCGAGGATCCGCCCCACGACGCAAACGTTGCCCTCTTTGGGCAGGTCAGCGATGCTCATCGGCTCACCTGGAGCCACCACGGGAGCCGTGCCCTCTTCGAGCACCACCACACGGGTTGAGCGGTTCACGTTGATGGATCGCCGACCTTGGTATTCGTTGACCGAAGCACCCTCGAGACGAACGATGCTTCCCGCCCTCAATTCAGACTTCGGCGCCCAATCCTTGTATTCCCAACGGGTGGACGGAGTGCTCGAATCGTAGGGTTGATCTTCAAGCAAACCAAAGGCGATGGTGCGTTGTTCACCACGAACGGTTTGTTCGCGCAGGTTGTGCGAAACGAGTTGCACCGTGATTTCCACGTTCTGATCCTCACCGGTCAGGTCCTCCAGCCGCTCAACCTTACGCATTGGTTTGGCGGTCCGCGTGCTTCCTCCGGAGGGCGAACGGCCCGTGCCTGTCGGCGTGCTGTTCACCTGGAGCTTGCGGATGATGGAATGCATGGCGTCCTGAGGAGGGATGAAGAATTCCTCTTCGTACTGCTTGAAGGCCTTGATGACGTCTTCTTCAGCAGCATCGGGGCACGACTCGAGCACGAGAGCAACATGGTCGCCGTATGGGTGGTCGCTCATGCATGTCCCTCCACCTGCTTGGACTTCTTTTCGAGCCAGCACGGTGGACTGGCGGCGGGTTTTCGTGTGGATTGGTTGAGACTGAACACTCCCTTCACCTCCTCGGAGATGGCGAGCGATGACGAGGGCCTTTGAACCCTCCCAAGCCCAAAGAAGCGGGCCTCACGCGGGATTCACACCGATCGTACCGCTCAGCAGCACGTCCGCCAAGTGGAGATGGCCACCCATACGGCCGTCACGTTCGTTGGGGCGGCCGAGCACGACCGTCCCGGACAAAGCCTCCGCCAGGTTTCCGGTGACGCCGGCTTGGCGGATGGCGCCTTGCACTTCACCGTCCACCACGCGAAGCACGCTTGAGGTCGTGACGGAGAAATCGCCGCTGGTCGGGTTGGCCGTATGCGCTCCCATGATGCTGTGCACCACCCAACCGTCGTCCATCTGAGCCACAAGGTCATCCGGCGAAGGACGGCGCTGAGCGGAGGTCAGGATGAGGTCGTGGGTGCTGGTGCCCGGAGGCCCTTCGATGGACCGCGCGGCTGAACCTGTGCTCTCTGCGTGCTCAACCTGTCCGTCAGCGACGGCTTTGGCCGCGTCCCGAACAGACCAATTGACCTGCGTCAAGCGACCGCCATCCACCAGCGTTCGGGTCGAGGTTGGCGTTCCGTCACCGTCGATGGACGCCGTTCGTGCACCGCCGGCAAGCCGACCGTCATCCACCAAGGAGAGGTGGTCGGCCATCACTTTCTTGCCAAGCCGGTCGGACCACAGGGATTCCTTTCGCGCCACACGTGGGCCACTGATGGCGGAACCCACCACCATTCCGAACAAGGAGCCAAAGGCCCCTTCGCTGAGCACCACGTCCTGCGTGCCCTTCACGGGTTCAACCTTGATCGGGTCTCGCGTGCATTCGGCCCACTTGATGGCCAAATCGACGCAATCGGGCACATCGGGAAGCAACGCATCGGAGGATGCGCCTTCCCAGCCGCTGGTCAACTGATCGTCAACGTCGATGGTGACCTGAACACCAGCTCCCATGGACGTCGAGGCGGAGGCACGTTCGATGCCCTCGCTTGAGAGGAAGGCGGCGGCGGTCGCAGAAGCTCCAAGACCGCCCCCGGTCACCACCGCATGCGGTGATTCTGAGGCAACATGCACCAGCATGGCATCGGCGCGGTCCATCAGATCCTCCGCGGCCAAATGAGCCACATCAGGATGGAAGGCCGAAGGGCCTGCGGAGGCCTCGGACGCCGAAGGGAGTTCGAACCCTTCGACGCGAGGAGCCTTGTTCATGATCGACACCGCCTGTCCGACCGCACGTTCGGCCCCGGAGGGGTCGACCAAACGGGCGAAGCCGAAGCGGCCGTCGTCGACAACGCGGACGCCGAAGCCCCCTTCGCCACCGGCACCGACCATCGTGATGCGGCCGGCTTCCAGGTTGAGGTTCAAACCGTAGGATTGCTCCCCCATGACGTCCCATTGGGAGACGCCGGCCGCCTCACAGGCTTGACCAATGGCGGCGCAGACCTCTTGCACGCGTTCAACCGCTCCATCAGGCAACATGACTTCACCCCACCAAGGCCGTCGAGATGCGCATGTACGGTCCACCGTCCCCGACAGGAACCGTCTGTCCCTTGCCGCAGAATCCTGGCGACGCCAAGCCTCCTTCGCGGGCAAGTCCATCGACATCGTTGAGGATCTCAAGCGTCATTCCAGAGACGCTTACGTCACGCAGAGGTTGCGTCAATTCGCCACCCTCGATCAGCCACGCTTCTTGCGCAGCGAACTGGAACGACCCGCGGCCGGTGTCGACTTGGCCTCCGCGTGTTCCGCAAGCAAACACGCCATACTCCACGTCCTCAACCAAGGCATCGAGGTCGCGGTGTGAACCGCCTTGAATGACGGTGTTCGACATCCGCACCAATGGATGATGGAGGCCATCTTGTGCTCGAGCCCCGGCGTTGGGTTCGAGATCAAACCGTCCCGCGGTTTCACGGTGGTTGAGGTACTCGGTCAGCACCCCATTGCGGATGAGCATCTTTTCCCGAGCATCCACGCCCTCGTCATCGATGGGATAGGCACCGTAACCACCCCGAAGGGTCGGGTCGTCGACCACGGTGACGATATCGGATCCGATTTTTTGCCCCAAGCGTCCTTCGAGGCAAGAATCCCCCGCAGCCACCAAATCTGCTTCGCAGGGGTGCCCGAGGGCTTCGTGAATGTAGACGCCGGTGAGGTCAGGGTCAGCGATGAGTGGAAAGCGACCCGAAGGAGCGGCCTCGGCTGTGAGTTGTCGAAGTGCAGCCTCTTTGCCTCGTCGGCCGAGTCCACCAAGGTCGGCGTGAAGGATTGAATCCGCCCCTCCTTCACCCCCGTGCCTCGTTCTATAGGCCGCGACGCGGTCGCCCTCGCGGGCGGTCACCGTGCAGTGAAGCAGCGCACGTTGCAAGCTCCACGCACGGTCCATGCCTTCGCTGGTCAGCACTTCTGTGCGGAGGTGCTCATCGCTCCAACCGGTGACCACGGACGCGATACGATCGTCGTCCTTCCCTTCGGCTTCAACGGCCATCATGGCGTCGAGCCGAGCATCGAGGTCAAGGTCCCGTACGTCGCCTTTCGGCGCCCACACCACCTCGTCGGTGATCACGGGGACCTCGGCCAACTCGACCATGGGTTCTCCTTTGGGCCGCCGTGCTGCAACAGCACGCGCAACACGAAGCGTTTCCTCGCCCTTGGCGTACACGGAATCGAGGTCGGTCGTGGAATGGACGCCCCACGCCCCGTCAGCGAGGACCCGGAGGGTTACACCGACCTCTTGGGCAGGAACCGCGGCATCCATCGAGCCGTCGCGCAGACGAACGGTGTTTGAGTCACACGACATGGCTCGAAGCTCAACATAGGAAGCCCCGAGGCCAGACAGGCGGTCAAACATCGCGGTGGCGCGTTCGGCGCTGAGCCATCGTCCGGTGGAGGAGCCGGCATCCATTACCATGGAATCACCAATCCGTCGGCCGGTGTTTAACCCTCGTGTTATGCGAGGAGGTCTGCTTCCGCGACCAAGCCCAACGCGAGCCGTTCCAGGTCGCCGTTTGGAGGAAGGCCGAGGCGCTCTCGCCCCGCTTCAGTCATCGCATGCGGAGCACATGCGGTGAACCCAAGGCCTGGCAGCAACGCCTCAAGGGCGGCCAGGTCCACGCCAAGTCCAACCAGCCAACCTTGGCTCGAACCCGCCTGGAGACCGACCGTACGGATGGCTTCACCGATGTGATGGCTTCCAGCCAGGCAACGCATGAGCTCTGCTCCAAGCGTCCGACCGACGGCTCGACCCCGTTCCCAACGCCGCCCGGCCATCGCCACCGCCGCAGCAAGATGGCGCTCAGACACGAGGACGTCAGCACCGAGGACGACGATGGTGCCCTCGACCTCCAAGCCGTCGAGGGTCATGGCAAGAGCGCGTGGATCCTCCACAGGAGCGCTTTGCCAAGCCACGCAAGCATGGTCCATGAGCAAAGGGAGGGCGTGCTGCTCATCAACGCTACGACGTTCGTTCGCCGGGCAGTGGTTCATCGTCGCTTCTTGTGCGCCGAGGAGGTGACGCCTGTGCAGCAAAGCGACCCGCGTCGTCCAGCATGCGCTGGACAAGAACCGGCCCCCAACCGCGCCATCCCTCGACGTCCGCGCGAAGTTTCGGCGTCATGTTGAGCAGGTCTTCTGGCGTACGAATCCCAACCTCCGCCAGACGACGGGCCCGCAATCGGCCCACATGCCGGACCTTGACCAAGCGCAGAAGATCCGCACGGCAACCGTGCCGAACGCGATGACGGGATTCGTCGATGAGCGTGGACAAGGTGTGCAGCGCAGCGGCATGATCGTCGTGAAACACGTCGTCCGTGGCCAAGACGGCCTCGCTGGCGGCAAGCAACCAAGCCATCAGGTCCGTCCGGTGATGCAGGTCGCCGGGAGCGACGTCGTGCATCGACTCGATCTGTCGAAGCGTCTTCTCGTCGATCCATGACTCGAGAAGCCACGCCGACTTGACGGTCGACAAGTCACGCTCTTGGAAGGGCTCGTCGACCAGCACTTCGTCGGTCACATGCGCGTATTTCTTCCACAATTCGGAATCGCGCTCCATGTCCTTGCTCTTGAGCCAGAGACGAGCAAAATCGTTGGTGGATGCGGCCAAATGCAGCAAACTGAACACCGTGACAGGGTCATCGCCCCTGACCAAACGGCGGACGGCGCGCCGCAACCCCGTGCGCAGCACGGAAGCCGACGCTGGGTCCAGGTAGAGGCGAGTCACCGCTTCCCCCATTGGCGTCGCTTCGTAACGGGTCGCTGGGTCACGTACGTCAGTGACCGTGACGGTGCTTTGATCCAAGGACGCAGCGGAGGTGAATCCGAACGACGCTGGGACCTGCCGCTTCACGCTCGCCCTGCTGGAGGGCATGGATTCTCCCTCCCACAACAGGTCATCACGGCCGTGGGCGGGAGCGGCCCAAACGGGCACGTCGTCGTCCCAAGCCTCTTCTTCGTCGACCGGTGCATCGGCAGACACGTAGGCCGGGTCTGGTTCCAAACGCCTGAGGAAGCGCTCGTCCACCAACCAATCGAGGATGGTTCCGAGGCGTTGCAAGAGTTCCCCCGAGGGCCACTGTGTGGCCAGGAAAGTTTTGGAGAAGAAGGACTCAATGTCACCGCGATGTTCGAGTCGACCTGCAGCGACGGCGGAGAGAAGGTGAATGCGCAACGCCGCTTCATTGGCCAGTTTGGACGTAACGTCTTCCACCGGCCCATGGAAGTAATGGTCCGCAATTCTGTCCGCCACTTCCCAACCGTCGGTGCCCTTGCAGAGGATCCAAGCCTCGCCAAAATCGTCGTAGCGCGGGCGTCCCGCACGTCCCAGCATTTGCCGCACCTCCATGACGGGCATCGGCCGGCTGGCCCCGTCATCGAAGCGCTTGACGTCACGTACCAAGACGCGCCGTGCGGGGAGGTTCACCCCTGCCGCGAGGGTTGGGGTTGCGACGATACCGACCAACTCGCCCTGCTTGAACGCCGCTTCAATCGCTCCACGTTGCCCGTGCGTCAATCCTGCGTGGTGAAAAGCGACGCCTCCTGACACGCAGGTGCGAAGCGTTTCGCCGAGGGTGGTTTGGTCCGCTCCCTCAAGCGAGGAGGACAGGGCTGCCAATCGCTCCAAACGGGCGGGGTCCTCGTTGGTCAAGCGTCGGCGAAAACGCTCCGAAAGGCGCTTTGCTTCGGACACGGCGGAACGCCGCGTGGCCACGAAAATGAGGACCTGCCCCTGCTGATCGGCGACGTCGTTGAGCACCGCCCATGTCGGATGTGAGGTGGGTCCCAGCACTTTCCGAGGTGCACGCAATTCGTTGCCCTCTGCAGCGTTGGACTGAATCTTTCTTGGTTCAAGGTTGAGCTCGTACAAGGTGCTGTATTCCAACGCAACCGGGCGCCAGTCCGAGGTGATCAGAGCAGCGTCCAACCATGCGGCCAAGTCCGGAGCATTGCCCACCGTGGCGGACAGCGCGATGATTTGCGCCTCTGGGCGAAGGTGGCGAAGGCGGGTCAGGTTGATCTCCAGCGTCGGGCCCCTGCTGGTGTCGTTGAGCAAGTGGAATTCATCGGCCACGATGACGCTGACGTTGGCCATGCGATCGGGCTTGGTGCGCATCAAGGAGTCGAGTTTCTCGGACGTGCACACCAGGATGTCGCATTCGTCGATGAGCCGCCGCTCTCCGGTGGCTTCGCCGATGCCAAGACCTACGGTCAATCCGACCGCCTCTGCAAGCTCGACCAATTCCGAGTGCTTCTCGCTCGCGAGGGCCTTCAACGGCACGATGTACACGGCACGGCTCCCGGGATGTGTCACCAACAAGCGATGGAGGATGCCCAAGTACGCCACCAGAGATTTCCCACTGGCGGTTGGGATGGCCACGATGGTGTTCCGCTGTGAGAGGACAGCCGGCATCGCTTCCGCTTGCGGAGGATGCAACCGCTCAATGCCCCACGATTCACGAAGGAAGGTTCGTGCGGCATCAGGAAGCGGCACGTCCTCGATGCGGTCTGCACCGAGTTCCATGGGGTGAGTGCCATGACGAGAGGACAAAAGGACTGTGCATCAGCAGCGACATGCTCAAACGCTCCCTCCGCCGCTCAACCACCATGAGCGCACCCGAAGCCGAGGCCGTTGACGAGCGTTTGGCCATCTTCGAGGACGAAGCCGACATCAACGACTGGATTGAGGTCATGTGCGGTGCAGCCATGGTGCTGCTCGGCCTGTTCCATATGTTCAGTCCCGGTGAATTGGTCGATCCGGACACGATGCGATGGTTCGCCGCCACCGTCACGGCGGCCGGCTTGGTGTGGATCGGTCACGGCCTCAAGGACATGGTCGTCAAGGACCTGCGCCGATCCATGGTCATGATGGACCTCAGCGGTGCGGGAGAGCCCGACCACGGCCTCATCCGTGACGTCCTTCTCAACCCTGAAGCCTACCGAGACTTCCTGCTGGACGCCTACCGTGAAGCGTGGGAAGACGGCATCATCACCGAAGAGGAGATGGAAGAACTGCGTTCCTTCCAAACCGCCCTGCGCATCTCCGACGCCGAGATGGAAGAGATCGCCGAGGAAGCAAAAGACGCGGCTCAATCCCAAGAGTGAACCGCACCGAGCATCTGCTTGGCCAAACGCTCTGCCTCCGACCTTCGTCGGTGCTCAAGCCGTGCACCTGCGCCCAGCATCACCACGCCAAGAAGGGTCACCAGACCAGGCATGCTGAGGAAGGAACCCGCTGCGCGAAGGCCGTCGTGGCTCGGAAGGTCGGAGCCTTGCAACCCGGACGCTGCAACAAAGCGAACGTCGAGCAAATCGAGGTCGCAATCGCACAACGAAACGGCGATGCGTTGAGGCAGCAACGCGTCTTGAAGCACAGACCATGCGCCCGCATCGATGGACGCCGGTCGGGTGCCCCACGCAGGAGCCGTCACCGAACCAGAGGCCGCAGTGTCAACCATAGGCGTACGTAGGTGCACCACGCTGCTGGACGGGCGTTCGTCCGTGACCAACAAGGCCTCAAGGACGATCAAATCGAGGAGCAAAGAACGTCCCGCAAGAAGCACAAATCGTTGGACGTGATCGGCTTCTGGGCCACCTGCTCCTCCTTCCTTCGCAACGTGTGCGAAGATGCGTTCATCGAGGCGAAGGTCGTCCAATCCCTCGGGATGCAGTTGGTAGCGACCGTCCTCGAGGGGCGTCGCCGATTCGATGACCAATCGAACGTGGAGTTCTTCGCCATCCAGCCGTCCAAAGGTCGCTCCTGAATGGGTCACAAGGGTCGACTCTGGAACGCCAGGGTGTGCAACGTCCCACAATTGAGCCAAGCGCTCGTCGATGAGGCCGTCAAGATCCAACTCCCCGTCCTGCTGGACGGCCGTCGATGCGGAGATGAGTGGGTTGAACACACCACCCACAAGAATCAGGACCAAACCCGGTACGCTCAGGCCCCAACGCAGGGTCCACGAGGTCGTGCGGCGCGTGAATTCGAGCAAGCCGACGCACAACAGCATGATGCCAGGGAAGGCACGCAACCCACTGGGCGGGTCGGGCAAGGTTTCCTCAGGCCCGGCACCCTCGACCTGCCCTCCTCCTGCTGGATACAAGCCCTCGCCCGTGAAGCCGCTTGGGTCCACTGGACCCATGCCCTCGAAACTCAGCACTCCGGCCCAGACATAGGGTTGGAACCGGTCGCGTTCTCCCTCAAGGCACAACGTGGCCTCACCCTCCTGCAACGCCCGCCAGCGGTAGCGTGTGAGGGTCCCGTCGTCGTCCGCCACGACCTCCACCTCAGGGGTCGGCGCCAGCAGACCTGTGGAGAGGCGCAGCTCAGGTTGCGTGGATTGTTGTTGCAGCTCCAAGGGAACGACGTCCCACGTGATGAGGACGCGCAAGGCCTCATGGGTTTCGATGTTGAATTGGAAACAATCGGACTCGCCCCCCACCAACGCACCGTCATGGGCGCTTTCAAACTCAACCGATGCAGGTGAACTGCGTGAACTGGGCTCATCGACGTCAGCGGCATCGGGGTCGGCCGACCAGGCCACGTCCATCTCAAAGGTGGAATCGCCGTGGAGGTTCAGGGTCCATGTGGCTGGACGGTCGACCGAGAAACTCAGCAGGAGTCGGGCGCCATCACCGGGCCACATGACGCGCCCGTCGTCCAGATCCAAGGAGACCTCGTCTTCGGTGTACGCCGGCCAAGCGCTGCCGTCCTGCGCAGCCATCGTCCACGACGTGGAACCCGAACCATGCACCAAGGTCATGGTCACATCGGGCCACGTGAGCCTCGTGGGGTCGTCGTCGAAGCGCAGGTCAACCATCACGTCGGTCAGGCGTTCAGGCAACAACGCCAATTCGTCTTGGGCCGGAGAGAGTTCGAATTCGAAGAGAACTCGTTCCGGAGCGAAGGGTGTGCCCTGACTCTGTCCAGAAACGACGTCTTCGCCCGAGGGAAAGGTCGTCAACCGGCAATCGCCTTCGGCGAGGCAGGACAGGTAGTGAACGTCGTCCTCCATCTGAAACCCGGCCGAAGCAAGCGGGATGGACAGCACCGCCATCATGGCCACAAAGAGGACGGCCAACCTCATGCGTCCACCCCTTTCGCGGGCATGTCCTGAAGCACCTTTCCACAACGACGGCACAGGTAGCGCCCGTTGGCCCGGCGCTGACGCGCATGCTTGACATCGCACGCCGAGCACGTCCACCACCAGCGGGCGGACGCCATGTGAAGCGCCTTGGCGAAGCCCTCCGCACCCCGCCCTTCAGGCGGACTCGGCCACGCCGATTCCCATCGGCGAAAGCCCGCGTCATGGAAACGGTGCCCGGTGGCGTGGATGAGTTCATGATGCAACACGAAGCATGCGTACGACCACCACTCGGCGTTCAGCAATCCCGGATGCAGGTCGATGACACGGACCTCGTGTGGCCTCAGCCGGTCGGGGCGAGCGCCCCGGATCCATCGCGTGACCCCATGCCTGCGGACGGTCCCGCGACGGAGGACACCAAGCGGAATGCTGCGAAGGAGGTCGAGATCGTGGTCCTGCCACGCTGCCATCGACCTCATGCCGTCGAAGACCTCCTCCTGGAGCGCCTCAAGGAGGCGAGATTGCTCCAGATTCGGCCGCAAGGAAACGCACCTCAGGACCATCGATGGTAGGCAGGATGGCCTTCCTTGACGGCCACGAACATGCCTTCACCCTCTGCGCATCGCTTTCCTTCGGCCTCAAGCGCCATGTCCACCCAGGCTTTTCTTCCTTCGATGTTGGTCACCCGTGCCGTCACGCGAAGATCGGTGTCCATGGGCGTCGGCCTCAGCAAGCGGACGGTGTAGGAGGCGGTCACGGTGCAAGGGATCTCTTCAGCCCCAGTGGCGTCCATCAATCCCACCGCTGCAGCCCAATTGCCGTGGCAGTCCAGCAAGGTGCCGATGATGCCACCGTTGACCATGCCAGGGAAGGCGTGATGATGCGGTTCTGGACGAAAGACCGCCACCAATTCCTCGCCTTCACGGTAGGAATTGATGCGGAGGCCGTGTGGATTGGCGGGGCCACAACCGTAGCAAATCGAACTGGGGGCATAGGTGCGTTGCACACCCTCCGGTGAAGCCATGCCGAGGCATGGAGAAGGGGGCCTTTCAGATGTACGCATCCCACCATTGATGAACGGCCGGTCCAAGGGAGAGACGTGCCCGGTCAGAAGAAGCGGCGGGTCATCAAGACCGCGCACGAGATTCCCAAGCGGCGCAAGCGGGCCATCGAGGAAGCCTTGGCCGCTCACGAACCCAGCAACAACCCTGAATGGGACCGTGGGGCCGAGTGGGGCCCCTTGCGCTTCATGCGAAAACGCATCACGCCGGGGACCTTTCGAACGGTCCACGTGCCCTTGCTGAACGTCAGCATGGGCGATCAATGGCCCATCCCGGTCACGGTCTTTCACGGGAGCAGACCTGGCCCGACGATCAACGTGCTGGGTGCGGTTCACGGCGACGAACTGACCGGGCCGAGCGCTTGCACGCACCTGCTCTCGACGAAATTCACCGAGCCCGGCGGGGCGCTTGACCCCGCCAACATGGCGGGAACCGTCCGCATCATCCCCGTGGTCAACCTTCCCGGATTCCGCGCGAAGTCCCGCTACCTCCCCGACGGGCGTGACCTGAACCGGAGTTTCCCCGGAAATGCCACGTCGAACACCACGCGGCGCGTGGCCCATCAGCTGTGGACGACACTCATGGAGGATGCAGACGCCATCATCGACATCCACACCGCCGCCAAGGGCCGCTCCAACATGCCACAACTCCGCGTTGACCTCGCGCATCCGTCGTCGTACCTCTTGGCCAAAGCCTTCGGCGCTGAGGTCGTGCTTGACTCCCAGCCGCCCCGCGGTAGCCTCAGGCGAGCCGCAAATGAAGAGGGGATTCCATGCATCACCTTCGAAGGCGGTGCTGCAGACACCCTGCAGCAAACGGCAGTGAAGGTCGCCTTCGAGGGCACCCTCAACGTGCTGCGCTCGCTCAAGATGATCCCTGGACGTCCTGCACGTCCTGCCTTCCGCCTGCTGGCCTCCGGCTCCCGCTGGTTGAGGGCCAGCGAAGGTGGCTTGCTGGATGTCTTCGTCCTTGAAGGCACCATGATGCGTGAGGGCGAGGTGGTCGCCACGATCTCGGATCCAGGTTCACCGGGCATGTCCGTCGACATCGTGGCGCCCGAAGACGGGCTGATGATCTCGATCGCCACCAATCCCTTCGTGACCGCGGGCATGCCCGTGGGTCACTTCCTTCCGCTGAACAAGCACAGTGCCTTGGTGGGACGTCACGTGGACGAGGAAGGACGCTTGCAAATGGCCGCCGCCAAAGGCGACCCCATCTGGCGAGAAGAGCAAGACGTCGAGGAAGTGACCGTCGAAGAATCCACGTCCGAAGAAGCGGAGTGGGTGACCGCTGTGTTCGACCTCGAGCATGAGGAGAAAGGGGAGGCTGATGGCGGCCCTGCTCCAGATCAGGAACTCGATTCGTAAGCCGCAATGGCCGCTTCGACTTCGTCGTCTTCCATCAGTCGGCGCTGCGATTTTGCGACCTCAAACAGGTGCGCCACGAGGTCGTCGCTGGCTTCCCGCCCGCGCTGCTCAAGCCAGTGGATGATGTTCGAACGCCCCGCCATGTGGCCGATGCGGATGCGCTGTTGAAGCCCGAAGTCACCCGCGGGCACACCGCTATAGACACGGTCAGCAAGCCAATGGTCGCCCTTGCGCATGGCCTTGATGACCGCGGAGGCGTGAACGCCGGTGCCGGTCTCGAAGGCATCGTCACCGAAGACGGGATAGTTGCGAGGCAGCGGCACGCCGGTGTAGGCGTGGGCCTTGCGCACGTATTCCCCAAGAAGGGTCAGGTCGTTGTCGATGGCGCCCATGAGCTTGAGGTTGACCAGCGTCTGATCCAAGGGTGCGTTGCCTGAGCGCTCACCCAGACCGAGGGCCGTTCCGTGGATCACGTCAGCACCGGCCTGCACCGCAGCGAGGTTGTTGGCCACACCGAGGCCGCGGTCTTGGTGACCGTGCCAGTTGACCTCGATCTCCGAGCGCTGGAAGCCGGCATCCTTGATGACGTGCTCGTCGATGAAGCCGAGGAGGCTGCGAACACCGTCGGGTGTGACGTGCCCGCAGGTGTCGCACACGCACAGGCGTCGAACGCCCAATTCAAGGGCGCGCTGGTACACCTGAACGATGTCCTCAGGCTTGGAACGGGTCGTGTCTTCGGTGACAAACATCACAGGGATGTCGTTGTCCACCGCGAAACCGACCGCGCCTTCCATCGTGTTGAGCAACTTCTCCATCGTCCAATTTTCGGCGTACATACGGATGGGGCTCGTGCCGAGGAAGGCCGAGGCCTGAATGTCCATCCCGTGCTTGGCCTGCAGATCGACCAAGGGTTCGATGTCCGACACGACCGTGCGGACGGCACAGCCGGGCTGGATGGCGTAGCCGTTATCGCTGATGTGGCTCAGCATCGCGTCAATGTGGTCGATGTGGAACGGACCGGCTCCTGGCAGGCCTAGATCGACCCGCTGAAGGCCAAGCCGCTCCATGTAGTCGAGCAGTTCCTTCTTTTGCTCAACGGAGGGATTCAACGCAGAGGGGCTCTGCAAGCCGTCCCGAAGGGTCTCGTCGTCAAACCAAATCTCGTGAGGGTGGCGGCTTGCGTCGCGTGAAAACTCACCGTCAGTGACGTTCCAATCGTGGATAAGACGTGTTTCGTCCATGCCTTCACCTCCCGTCGACGACGTGCGACGCGGTGTTTCCGCCAACCCGCGGGAGGGTTTGAAGTCGTCGGAGGAACCAGAGCCGTGTCATTCCTCTTCGTCGTCGTCGACCAAGCCTGCTGGAAGACGTGCTGCGAAGATGACTTGGTCCGCATAGCCGTTCTTCTTGCTGTTGCGAAGCTCGATCAAGCGCGTGCCCTTGGACACCCTGCCCTTGGTTTCCTTGGACTGGTGTGCAGGCATTCGCATCATCATGCCCTTCTCGGTCAACAGGAACAATTGGTCCGCAAGGTCGGCGACTTGACGCACGACCACGATGCCGTCATCGTCGTCCAGGCTCATGGTGCGCACACCTTTCGTGCCTCGGTTGGAACGGCGGTACCCGTCACGCTCGAAGGCCGGTTCGCCGTTGCTGTCGGTTTTCTGAACACCGTCTTCGCCGAGGGCGGGATGCATCTCACCGTCGCCGAGACGGCTGCGCTTGGCCATGCCGTTGCGCGTGATGGTCAAGATGGTGGTCTCAATGTCCGACGCGACGATCAGGCCGACCACGTGGTCACCCTCGTTCAGTTTGATGCCCGCAACACCCTGACTGATGCGCCCTTGAACACGCACGGTGTCCGAGATGGTCACTTCGCCGGTGTCCTTGTCGGTCTTCTCCTTCTGCTCAGCAGGATGGAACCGCACGGCCATGGCTCGCTCGGTCACCAACAACACGTGGTCTTCCTTCGTGAGCAACCGCACGCCAACGAGCATGTCGGTTTCCGTGGCCAGTTTGATGGCGTATTTTCCGTTGCGGTTGATCCGCACGTACTCTTCCAAACGGCTGCGCTTGACGCGGCCTTCTTTGGTGGCGAAGACCAAATCGAGCTCACCAGGTGATTCGATGACGTCCTTGCTCAGCGGGAGGATCCTGATGATGCGCTCCTCGTCCCGCAGGCCCTCAAGGAGGTTCTTGACGTGGCTGCCACGGGCTTGGCGCGAACCACGAGGTACTTCCCAGGCCTTCAGGCCATAGACGCGACCTTGGTCGGTGAAGATCAGCAAGCGGTCCTTGCTGAAGCAGGTGATGATCTGCATCGGCGTGTCCTCTTGCTTGGTGGTGACGCCTTTGAGGCCCTTGCCGCCACGGTTCTGCACGCGGAAATCGTCCACCGGCATGTGGCGCACGTATCCGTCCTGAGACAGCGTGATGACGATGGCGCGCTCTTCGATGAGATCCTCACGGTCCATCGACAAGGGCATCGGGTCGATTTCGCTGCGGCGATCGTCCCCGTGCCGCTCCACCAAAGCATCGAGTTCCGAGAGCATGATGTGCAGACGGCGTTCGCGCTTGGCAAGAATGTCCTCCAAATCGAGGATGGTGGCCCTGACGTCAGCGTGTTCCTGCTCGACCTTCTCGACGTCGATTTGGCTCAACTGGTAGAGGCGACGCTCAGCGATGGACTTGGCCTGCGCCTCGGAGAAGGAGAACGCAGCGATGCCCGAAATCGTTTCCTCACCGCGGAGGACCGACTCAAAGTGGTCGCGGCTGCGGCTGGCCTTGCCGGCGGCCACCACGTCGTCGATGCGCTGCTGCGCCAACACCAGACCCTCGAGGATGTGCGCCCTGGCGCGGGCCTTTTCGAGCTCGTGTGCTGCACGACGCTCGATGACTTGCTCACGATGCGCCACGTGGACGTGGAGCATGTGGGGGAGGGTCATGAGCACGGGGCGGCCGTCAACGATGGCCATCATGTTCGCGCTGTAGGACTCCTGCAGGCGGCTTGAGGCGTAGAGTTGGTTGAGGACAGCATGAGGGTCGGCGTTGTTCTTGACTTCGATGACCACACGGATGCCTTCCTTCGACGATTCGTCGCGGATGTCACGAATGCCGATCACAGCATCCTTGGACACCAAATCGGCGATGTGCTCGAGCATGGCCGCTTTCTTGACCTGATAGGGGATCTCGTGAACCACGATCGAAGACGAACGCCCGTCTTCCACGACCTCGCAGCGGGAGCGGACGTGGAAACGTCCCTTGCCCGTGCGGTACATGTCCTCAATGCCATCAATCCCGTGGATCTTGGCGCCCGTTGGGAAATCAGGACCCTGCACGCGCTCCATGTATTCCTTGATGCTGATGAGTGGTCGACCGTCGGCGTCCACTTCTCCAGCAAGCACGCGTTCCACGTGCAGGTGGATGGCGGAGGCCACCTCGGTCAGGTTGTGCGGCGGGATACGTGTCGCCATACCGACCGCAATACCGTCTGAACCGTTGAGCAACAGGTTCGGCAACCGCGAAGGCAGAACAGAGGGCTCTTGTTCGCTGTCGTCGAAGTTGGGCTGGAAGGTCACGGTGTCTTTCCGGATGTCTTCGAGCATGTGGCCCGCGATTCGGTCCAGACGGCTCTCCGTGTACCGCATCGCGGCAGGTGGGTCGCCGTCGATGCTGCCGAAGTTGCCTTGCCCGTCCACCAAGGGATAGCGCAAGGAGAAGTCCTGGGCCATGCGAACCATGGTTTCGTAGATGGAAGAGTCACCGTGAGGGTGGTATTTCCCCATCACTTCGCCCACGGACCGGGCCGACTTCGAGTACTTCTTGTCGTGCGTGTAGCCGCCCTCGAACATGCCGTACAGCACACGTCGATGCACCGGTTTCAGGCCGTCACGGGCGTCAGGTAGCGCACGGCCGATGATGACGGACATGGCGTAATTGATGTACGACGTCCGCATCTCTTCCGTGAGGCTTCGGTTTTCCAATTGACCCATGGGGGCCGTGGGTTCGTTGTCCTCGTGCTCAGATGTCAAGGTTGGTCACCTCCTTCGCGTGGGTTTCGATGAAGGCACGTCGGTCGACGACGTCCTCGCCCATCAGGATCTCAAACAGTCGATCGGCGGCTTCCGCATCCGCGACGGTGACCTTCAGCATCGTGCGTTGCTCAGGATCCATCGTGGTCTCCCAGAGTTGATCTGGGTTCATTTCACCCAGGCCCTTGTACCGCTGCACGCCGATTTTTGCGGTTTCTGAACCGCCGCGCAACTCCTCGATGAACAGGTCCCGCTCTTCTTCGCTGAAGGCGTACCGGGTCATGCGGCCTTTGGTGACCTGATACAGCGGCGGTTGAGCGATGAAGACGTGCCCTTCCATGATGGCGCGCTTCATGAAACGCCAAAGGAAGGTCAACAGCAGCGTGCGAATGTGAGCGCCGTCCACGTCGGCGTCGGTCATGATGATGATGCGGTGGTAGCGGAGTTTCTCTGGATTGAAGGAGCCGTCGTCCTCAGGATCGTTGCCCACGCCTGCACCTAGGGCCCGTACCATCGTCTGAATCTCGTTGTTCTGGAAGACCTTGGCGATGTTGCGCTGTTGGCGCTCGACGTTCAGGATTTTACCGCGGAGGGGCAAAATGGCCTGGATACGGCGATCCCTGCCCGTCTTGGCCGAACCGCCTGCAGAATCGCCTTCCACGAGGTAAATCTCACACTCGGTGGGGTCCCTCGACTGGCAGTCGGCCAATTTTCCTGGCAGGCCGCCGCCTTCGAGCACGCCCTTCCGACGGGTCATGTCGCGGGCCTTCTTGGCGGCTTCACGAGCGCGAGAGGCCAGCACGGCCTTCTCCACGATGCCCCGGGCGATGGAGGGGTTTTCTTCGAAAAACTCGCCAAGGCGCTCGTAGACGATCGTTTCCACGATGCTCGTCACTTCGCTGCTGACGAGTTTGTCCTTGGTTTGGGACGAAAAAGAGGGGTCCGGGTGCTTGATGGACACGATGGCCGACAGGCCTTCGCGGACGTCCTCACCGGAAAGTCCGGTCAAGTTCTTCAACAGGTTCCGTGATTTCGCGTAGGCGTTCACAGACTTCGTCAACGCACCACGCAGACCGGTGAGGTGCGTCCCGCCGTCCCGGTTTCGGATGATGTTCGTGTAGCACTGGATCTGCTCGCTGAAGGCGTCCGACCACTGCATGGCCAGGTCAACGCTGACCTCTCCGAGCTCGATCTCGCGCTCGCCAGAAATGTGGATGACATCGTCGTGCAAGACCTGACGGCGGTCGTTGAGCCGCTGGACGAATTGCTTGATCCCACCTTCGTAGTGGTGGTCCACGGTGTGTGGCTCTTCTCCGCGCTCGTCGGTGAGTTGGATGTGGAGGCCTGCGTTGAGGAAGGCCGTTTCTCGGAAACGGGTGTCGAGGATGTCGAAATCGAACTCCACGATGTCGCTGAAGATGGTCAAATCGGGACGGAAGCGGATCGTCGTCCCTGTGCTCTCCGTCTTGCCCGCCACCTCGAGGGCGCTTGCCGGCTCACCGCGCTCGTACCGCTGCTTGTGCACAGCCCCATCGCGCTCGATGGTCATGTCCAGCCATGCCGAGACGGCGTTCACGGCAGAGACGCCGACGCCGTGAAGGCCGCCGGACACCTTGTACGCGGCATTGTCGAATTTTCCACCGGCGTGGAGTTTTGTCATGATGACCTCGGCCGCTGAAATGCCGAATTCGGGGTGCTCATCCACAGGAATGCCGCGCCCGTAGTCCTTCACGGACACGCTGCCGTCCGCATGCATGATGACGTCGATCCGATCGTTGCGGTTCGCAAGATGTTCGTCGACGGCGTTGTCAACCACTTCCCAGACACAGTGGTGCAAGGCCGTGCCGTCGTGTGGGTCGCCAAGGTACATGCCTGGGCGCATCCGCACCGCTTCGAGTCCTTCCAGAACTTGGATGCTGTCGGCCCTGTAATCGTCGCTCATCTTCCATCCCTCCGACGCCCTCGACATGCGTTACGTGTCCTGATTTTTCCGCCCAGCACGGGCATGAAATCTGCAGGGGTCTTCTACCGTAATGAACCTTTGACGACAGCACATAAGGCCATCGGAATTTGAGGGCAAAAAATGCCCCGCTGTCGTCCGAATTGAACCCCTTCAGAAGCATCGTGTTCGGTCCGTGAGCGTTAAAGGGAGAGCGAAAGTCCACGCGCTATGGCCGAACTCAGGGTATGTGTCTCGTTGGAAAGCACGACCGTCGACGAGATGGTCGACGAAGCCGCCCGCGCCAACCTTTCCGGGGCCGACATGGTCGAGATTCGCTTTGACCGCCTCTGGCTCGACAAGCCCGAACCTGAGATCGTCGAAGACGAGAACGGGCGGACGCGTGAGGTCATGTCCCTCGAACACACCTGGGCCGTGAACGACCTCGAGCACGTCGAGGTTGAGGCCGCCTTGGACCGGTTGGTGGATGGCATCCAGGCCGAAGCCATGTTCACCATCCGCGGCCAAGACCAGGCCGGATTTTTCCCCGGGACCGAAGAACAGCGCCTCGCCATCCTCGAGGCCGCCCTCAGCCGTGGGATTCAGTGGGTTGACCTCGAAAACAGCATCGAAGGCAGCGCCCGCGAGAACCTCGTGGCCAAGGCGCGGGACGCGGACATCAGCATCGTGGTCAGCCGCCATGAAGCCAGCACCCCTGGCGCCGAGGACATCACGGCATGGATCAAGGATTCAGCCGACCACGGCGACCTCGTCAAGTTCTGCTCGATGATCTCCAACCCCTCCGACGCCCTGCAACTCGTTCAGGCCTCCATGGACCTCAAGGACGGCGAGATCAAGTTCAGCATCATGGGGCTCGGCCCCGGTGGCGATTGGACGCGCCTGCATGCCCCTGTGATGGGCCAGAGCTTGGTCTACGCCACCATGCGCACGGAATACGCGCTCAAGGACGAAGGACGCATCAACGTCCGTGACGTCAGGGACGCCTGGCAGTTGCTCGAGTACTGATCAGGACTCGACCTCGCTCAGCCCCGCATTTGAGTAGCGGTGCTGAACGACGGCCGGCACGGCCACCATGCCGCCGAGCAGCACGATCAGCACCAAGGCCACACTCGCCGGTGGCATGACGAAGGAACGGGGCGTGGCGACGGCGGCAACGTCAGCATACACCGCCGACTCCGGAGCCGTAGCATCCCCTCCATGCCCGTTGTCCCACGTGTCGATGACGAGGTAGAAGTCTTCCCACACCTCGCCGCTGAACAGGGAACGGCTGACCTCGGCCTTGTCCAAACTGAGGCTGAACGAGACTTCCTCCACCGCTTCGTAGGCGTGGACGTCACGGTACGTGGTCCAACCCATGGGATCATAGCGCCTCAATTCGGGTGCTCGATCGGCAAGGAGGGTGTCGAATTCGTCCCACCACCCATAGGGATGGTGCGCGTTGCTGTAGGCTTGCTCATAGCGCTGGTATTGTGTGGTGGTCATCAGATAGACGTCCGCTTCCACAGGCAGACGATTCCCGTCCTCGTCAAGTCCGCCATAGAACGTGACACAGAAGGTCATTCGATGATCAGCAGAGAGGTTGAATCGGTACGCGCCGACGCTGTCGTTCCCAACCGCCATGGTGGCTTGCATGGAGGTGCGCAGTGGAGAGAGCGCCTGCGGATAGCGCCAATTGACCATCCAGTCCTCTTCGGGGTGCAGGGTGTCGTTTCGCTCCGTGTACCCCGAGGAACCGTACGGTTCAGATTGCATGTCTTCCTCGTAGTACCAATCATCGTAGGGATCGTAGGGCGTGTAGAGGTTCCAAGGCACCATCGCGGCCCGTTCAACGGTCCGATTCCAATCCGCATCCTGAAGATCTGAACCGCAGGCCTCGCTGGCCGGGGCCGCGGCCACCGGCACCGCAAGGAAGGCCGCAAAGCACGGCGCAAGGAACAACCAGACCCCAAGGGTGGCCTTCATCGGGCGCCCCGGTTCATCGTCCATGTGCTTCACCTGCCGCTCCCGGCCATTGAACCTGACCGTTCAACGCCGCCTCAAGGGCCGCACATAGCCGCTTGCCTCGTCCCTTCGTTCCTCCTTTCGCAAGATGCGTGGAGCGGGCGGCGCCCGATGATCGTCAATGCCAAGCATGCCATCGACGTTCACCCGCTCGACGTCGGTGTAGGCTTCTGCGTCCTTCGTTGCCGCTTCCTCGTCATCGGTGGGGGCTCGCATCACCAAGTACCCGAGCACCAAAGCGGCGACCACAAGGGCGAGGAAGAGGGCGGCGTCGGCGCCGATGGACCGCATCCATGCGCCCCAATCCTCGCGGGAGAATTCAGAGAGCGAGGGAGGGAGGGTGCTCTGAGGAGCAACGTCGATGTCCAGGTCCATCACGTCGCACTGGTTCAGCGCATCGCATGCCTGAATCCGAATCGTTCGACGCCCAGCGTCGTCGTAGACGGTCGCCACACGGTAGGTGTCGTCACGGACTGGTCCAACCCAATCGTTGTCGGGCACACCGTCGCCGTCGGCGTCCACGTCCACATCGAGTTCCCACAGCACGGCGATGCGCTGCTCGAGCAACTCATCACAGTCCTCCATCGACCCGTCGTTGACGTCCTCATCCCGGCACAGTGAGCCGTCTTTGTCCAATTCGGCAAAGGTCACCTCCGCATCGATGACGGCGTTGATGCCGGCGATGAATTCGTCGGGGATGTCGATCAGCGTCACCTCTGGCGCCGCGTCCACGACGACCGTGAATTGTGCGCGCGTCACGTCACCGGTCAAGTGGGCATCACGCACGGTGAGGGTGATGGTGTAGTTGCCCGGTTCGGCGTAGGCGTGCCATGGAGAGGGCGTGTTGGACAAGGCTGAGCCGTCGCCGAAATCCCAAACGTACTCCACCAACCCGTTCCAGTCTTCAGAACCAGACTCCAACGGAAGGAGGCGCCCCTCGAAGCGTGCATCACCGTCGCGTGTCCCGTCCGAGTCAAAGTAGAGCAAGGGGCCAGGTGAAGCGTGGACGGACCCCGCATCATCGAAGGTTCGCTTGAGCGTCACGAGGCCAACGTCACCGTCGAAGGGCGTGGTGACATCGACGAGGCTGCCGTTCAACCATGCCTCGACGATGCGGACCTCGATCAGCGGGACCGGGTTGATCACGTCGAAGGTCACGGTGCGGGGGGCGCTCTGAGCGCCATCGGCGTCCGTAACCACCAAGGTCACGGTTTGAATTCCGGGGGTGGCGAAGGTAAACCTCGGTTGAACCTCGGTAGAATTGGTTCCGTCGGGGAAGGTCCAGTTGAAACTCAGGTCGTTCTGGTCGCCGACCAAACCGTCCGGGTCGGCGCTGTCACGGGCGTTGAACACGTACGGAACGTCGGGCTGGATTTCTGCCGTCAAGAGGTCCAAAACCTCGCTCGACGAGGCTTCACGAACGTTGAACGTCGCCGTAGGCCGCTGATTTTCCACGAGGACCTCCAACGTGGCCACCGAGGTGCCTCCGTCGTCGTCGATGACGGTCACGTCCACGGTGTAGGTGCCGGCGCGTTCCCACGCCACCACCGGTTGTGCCGTGGTGGCCACCACGGTGTTGAAGTCGCTGGTTCGGTCCACAGGGCCTGAACCAAGATAGACGCCACCAGGGAAGGACCAGCTCCACGATTCGATGGTCCCGTCTTGGTCCTCGAACACCAGAGGCATCACCGTCGGTGTTTGGGTGACGGTGGTGATCGGACCTGCTTCGATTTGCACAGGCAAGCGATTGTTGACGACCACATCGACCAATTTTGTGCCCATGTTGGCACCATCGGAAACGCTCAACACGAGCGTGAAGGTTTCGTTTTGGCCGTCGATGTCGGTCCATGCGTGATTGGCGCTGAACATTCCCGGTCCTTCGTCAACGCTGCCGTCGCCCCAATCCCATGAGTAGTTGAGGAAACTGGTGGGGACGTTGTCGGTGGTTCGTCCCGCAGAGAAGAGGATGCGTTGGTCCACCATCACGCTGATGCTTTCCCCGACGACTTGGTTGTTGATGGTGATGATCGGAACCGGATCGGTGTTGTCGATGACCTCGATCGGGAGCACGTCGACCTCGGACCACAGGCCGCCGAAATCCTTGACCTGGAGGGTCACGTTGTAAACGCCGATGTTTTGGTATCCGCGAACAGGCGATTTGAGGCCGCTGGTTTGGTTGTCGCCAAAGTCCCACGCGTACGCAACAGGTGGGTCGAGGTACGGCAAGGTGTTGTTGACCAAGGAAAGACCCCAAGCGTCGAAACCATCGCCGCTGAAGGCCACGTCATTCCAACTCAACGTCAGGTTCGTGGACACCGAACCGTTGGAGACCGGGCGCATGTTGGACACGCTCAACGGCGCACTGGTGGTCTCATCGACCACGGAGCCGAGCAAATCTCGCATCGTGAATTCGAAGGTGTATTGCCCGTCTGCATTGGGCGTGAAAAAGACGGACGTGCTGACAGGGACGCCACCTCCGGCTTCGACACGAGCGTCGAGGCGGTCAACAATGGCCCCCGTGCCGTCGCGCACGGCCACGTCAACATCGAGGTCCTCGAAGAAGGCGTTCGATAGCACGTCAAACTCGATCTCGACGGTGTCGTCAAGCCCGTCGCCATCGCGGTCTGACGTGGTCACGTTCCCGGTGTCGATGGTGGCCGGAGCGGTGATGCGCGCTGCTTCAAGATCGATGGTCCCGGTGGGATAGCTTGGCCCGCAACTGGTGTAATCGCAGTCTCCGATGTTGCTGGCCAGCCACACGATGACCCACACCTCGTCGGTGAGGTTCCCAAAGCCCGGCACCAGCGCCGTTGCCTGTGAGTTGCTGAAGGTCAAGTCGCTGACGCTCAGCAA
>MDSZ01009041.1_pt1 | contig 35507 bp, 23 predicted proteins | sample 811201 | NCBI WGS metagenome assembly MDSZ01 (sample SAMN05326647, study PRJNA326480) | marine metagenome | isolation source: seawater | place: Indian Ocean: North | collected 2010
AATATTTTAGAGGAATCATTCGGTTGAACTTTAGTTGCTGATTTGTAGAATAAAAATGGAGTAGATACTAACCCATCACCTAGCTCTTTATCCACAACGAGATAATCCCTATCGTACGCACCGGGACCAATATAAGTTGCTCCAATATCTAATTGTAGTCTTTGTTTATTCCAATCAAGTGCTCCCTCTCCAAGAACTAAAAGCTTGCCCCCTTTTTTAACAAAATTATTTACCCTATCCGCTTCTTCAGGGCTCATACATGGAACTCCAGGCACAATGATTAATTCAAATTTACTTAACTCTTGGTCACCAATATTTGCAATGGTAAAATTTATCTGAGACTCAAGAAGCATTCTAGTTATTCCTTCATCATGCTCCTGATTAAAAGATCTCCATAACGCAATTTTTGACTCTGGAATCCCTCCAATTCCAAAATTTTCAATACTTTTAACATAATCATATGCAAAACCAATATTTCTATAAGTTTCTAAATCCATTTCTCCGTTAGGATGTAATTGATCTCCAAAATTACAATTAGCCCCCCAAGATATCATTGATGCTGCTTCATATTTAAGAGCATTTGGATGCTTAAAACCTCCGAATTCTCCCCAAGCTTTGTGAAACTTTCCACTCATTGCAGTGATTGGATATCCTGCCGCTAAAAAGAATTTAGATTGAATTGGAAGCTTATCATACCCACCCCATGTCGTTGGTAAATCCTCTAAATCCTGAACAGTATTGTATTCATACATTTTATGTTTAAAATTTTGAGCTCCTCTTTTTAAAGTAGTACAACCATTAAAATATATTGTTGCGTTTGGATGATAACTATGAATTAAACGTGTGAGATCGCTTTGATGACGCTTGAAAGATTCAGCCTGAAATTTATATACATCTTGTTTATTTTTAAAATCATATCCCTGCTTTTTCATTAGTTTTTTACATTCTTTACCATAACATGGATTTGCTACTTGATAGATATCAAACCACAGCCCATCAACAGGATATAATTGACATATTTCTTCTATTTGCTTCATTATATGATCATGATAAGAAGTGTTCACGCACATATGAAACCACTGAAAACTTGGCTTGGGTGTATCATCTTTAGCTCTTAAGTCATAAGGCTGAGAGGAGTTCATATATTTTCCATTTTCTTGTCTAGCTATCCACTCCTTATTTTCAATTGCATCTATATGAGACCATCCAAAGGTATAATATAACGGAGCTAACACACCAATTTCATGACATGCTTCAATTTGAGCGCCTAATAAATCAAAATCTAAATTAGGATGCATTTTTCCAACTTTAGTTGGATAATAACTCCAGCTATGATGACATTTTGCAAAAATATTAATGGCATCAATTTTTCCTAACTTTAGAGCTTCCTGAAATTGGTCTTTTGAGAAATTCTGTCCTATTTCAAATAATTTTTCTGAAGTATGAAAATCTAAATGAACTTGACGCTTTCCAATATTGTAGTTTGAAGCATGAAGATTAATTGAAAAAGTTCCTACAAATAAAAATATTATAAAGTACATGTTTAATTTCATCATTTGCTATTCCTTTAAATTTCCATAATTACCAGTTAACATTGGATCGTTTAATTTTAATTGCTGGTCATATAATTCTTTTTTGAGTTCATTTACTATTTTTTGTTTATCCTTTTCATATATCAAGTCATTTGTCTCATAAGGATCTTTGAGTAAATCAAATAATAAATAAGTTTCAGATTCAGGATACCATACTAATTTGAAATCATTTTTTCTAATCATCCGCTGTTTATCTTTGTAAGCGCCATAAATTGATGAATAACTTTGCTTTCCTTTAATTACCGGCAACAGACTTTTAAACGCGATATTATTAGGGATTGGAACTTGTGCTAATTCAAGAGTTGTCGGCATGATATCTTGTAAATAAACCGGAGTTTTAATTGTTTTTCCTTTTGGAAAACCTGGACCACTAATAATTAACGGTGGTTTCATGCTATGTTCAAACATATTTTGTTTACCCATTAATCCATGTTGACCACATGATAAACCGTGATCTGAAGTGAAGATAATCACCGTATTATCAATTTGTTTAGTTTCTATTAAAGCATCTATTATTTTTCCTATTTGCATATCCATGTATGAAATAAGGGCAAAATACTCTTGTCTATTTTTCTTAACAGAATATATCGTTCTTGGGAATGGAGCAAGATCCTCATCTCTTGCCATTCCTTTTGCTAATTCCATTGCATAAGCGTGTGGATTTTCTGGTAAAAAATTTACTGGTACACCTATCTCATCAATTGGATATTTTTTTATATATTCGTTAGGAGACTGCCTCGGATCATGTGGTGCATTAAATGCAATTTGCATAAAAAATGGTTCTTTGTAGTTAGCAGCTTGATAAATAAAATCAACAGCTTCTTTTCTGATGACCTCACTCCAATGTATTCCTCCCTCCCAAAATCCTCCATAAATAGGATTGCTTGGACACCACGAATTGTCATTTATAGAAGAAGGTCTGAAATATCCAGCGCCTCTTTGATCCCACCTATAATTACCCCCTAATTTTGGATCAGAATAATTTGGCATTCCTGGGCGAATAGTTCCTGTAATATCGTAAATATTCTTCGGGCTAATATTGGATATATGCCATTTTCCGGTAAAATATGTTTTGTAACCACGTCTTTTTAAATACGTACTCCAAAAGTCAGCTGGATTTCTAACTTGGTCATCATAATATTTGTGTGCATCCCACAATTGTTTTCCAAGCATCAACATTGTTCGACTAGCCATGCAAACGGCACCTTGCCATGCTCCGCTATTATACGCATTCTCAAAAAAAACTCCATTTTTAACCATTTTATCTAAATTGGGAGTTTCTACTTCATTTCCAATAATTCCTATCGTGTCCCAACATTGATCATCTGAAAATAGAAATAAAATATTTGGAGTCGAGGCATTACTTTGTTTAGTAAAAATTAAAATGATGATAACTAAATATGATAATAATTTTTTCAACATTCTTTAATCCTCTTTTTGTTCTAACAAAGAACAAACTTTATCATATGAAACTTTCTTATTAAATTTTCTATCAAAAAATAGAGGGTAATCAGTTCGGCCCTTAATTGGACTATAATCTCTCCAACTTGCACCATCCCATACTCCCCAAAAAGTCACTCGTTCAAGAATTTCGTGATATTCTAAAAATATTTTAAAAATATTTCTATATCTTACTGCTTGAGCTTCTAATACATCTGGCGGTGCAAAGTTTACATAGGGATTAATAGATCCGGATACATCTTTGTCAAGACTTACGATATCTCCTCTTAAATGCCATGCATTTGGTAAAACACTTAAATCCAACTCGGTAATATGAATTGGAATCTGGGCTTCTTTACATTTTTTAAAAACCATTTCAATATTACTAAGCAATGGTTCATCCATCATAAAATGAGCTTGATATCCGATTGCATGGATTGGGATTCCTTTCTCTTTTAAACTTTTCACGAGATTAATAGCAAAATCAATTTTTGCTTCTTGGTCTAAATTGAAATCATTATACAATAATTTTGCGTTTGGATCGATTTCCATGACTGTTCTGTATGCTATTTCTATGTATTCAGGACCAATAATATTATACCATGGGGTGCTTCTAAAAAAAGCTTCGTAAATTCCTTCTTCATTTTTTTTAGTGTGAATGACCTCATTTACTACATCCCAATAGTCAACTTTACCTTTATAACGACTAACAACAGTTTTAATATGATTTTTCATTCTATCAATCAGAACTTCTCTACTGACCTGGTTACCCTCACTATCCCTAAAAAACCATTTTGGAGTCATGTGGTGCCATACTAATGTATGGCCAACAATTGACATATCATTCTTTTCTGCAAAGGAAATCATTTGGTCTGCTTCTTCAAAAGTAAAATACCCTTCAGAAGGCTGAATAAATTCAGGTTTCATACAATTTTCTGCTGTTATTGAATTGAATTCTTTTATTGTTAGTTTTTTTTCTTTTTTTAAATTTTTATTAATACTTCTCTCTGGATCTCCTAAAACTTTTCCGTGCCAAATAGTTCCAACTTCAAAATAGTCAGAAAAAACTTCTTTTAAAGATTCCTCATCATTAAATGATGATTGACTAGAAAGCATAAAAATAATTGTTACGACAAAAAATAGTAAAAAAATGAAGATATTCTTTATGCTAAATTTCATATAACTCCTAATAATTGAGAAACAAGATATGATATAGCTAACCCAAAAAAAGTATAGGACAAAACAAAAAAATAAGTCTGTTACTTGATGCTAAAAAAATTAATTGCTACTATATATTTCCATTAAAGAGTTCTGTAAATATGACTCTTTTGTGGAGCCAAATTTGATGACAAAAAAAAAGATAGAATACACCGAAGATAAAATTAAAACTCTATCCTCTCTTGAACATATTCGTCTAAGAACCGGAATGTACATAGGTCGAACTGGTAGCGGCGCCCATTATGATGATGGAATTTATATTCTTATAAAGGAAGTTATAGATAACGGAATCGATGAGTTTATAATGGGCCATGGAGATAAAATAGAAGTAAATATAGAAGATGATACAGTTACTATTCGTGATTATGGCAGAGGTATCCCTTTGGGTAAAGTTGTTGATTGTGTATCAAAAATAAATACGGGTGCAAAATATAATGATGATGTATTTCAATTTAGCGTTGGTCTTAATGGAGTCGGTACAAAAGCAGTAAATGCTCTATCTTCCTATTTTCTTGTAAGAAGTCATAGAGAAGGAAAATTTGTTGAAGCTGAATTTGAAAAAGGAGCACTTAATCGAGAAGAACAAGGGAAATCTAACGAATTAAATGGGACACTTGTTTCATTTTCACCAGATCCGATAATTTTTAAAAAATTTAAATTCAATTACGATCATTTATCAAGAAGATTAAGATTTTATGCTTATTTAAATTCCAAATTAAAAATATGGCTTAATGGGAAATTGTTTCACTCGAAAGGAGGTCTTTTAGACTTGATTAGAGATGAAAGTAAATTTGAGAAAATTTATTCTCCATTTCATTTCAGTGATCAAACATTAGAATTTGCTTTTTCACACACCCAACGTTTTACTGAGGAATATTATTCTTTTGTTAACGGTCAATATACATCAGATGGCGGTACTCATTTATCAGCATTTCGAGAAGGAATTCTACGAGGTATTAATGATTTTTCTAATAAAAAGTTTTCTGGTGATGATGTTAGAGAAGGGATTATAGGAGCTATATCAGTAAAATTAAAAGAACCAATATTTGAAAGCCAAACTAAAAATAAACTTGGAAATAGTGAAATACGGTCTGAATTGGTATCAAAAATTGCTCAAGCTACTACGCAAGCTCTTCATAGAGAAATTAATGAAGCTAAAAAATTAATTGCAAAAATTGAAGAGACACAAAAACTTCGAAAAGAATTAAATTCAGTAAAAAAACTTGCAAGAGAAAGATCTAAATCTGTTTCTATTCGTATACCCCAGCTAAAGGACTGTAAATTTCACTTTGATAAAATAAAGCAAAAATATCTTGATACTCAGATTTTTATTACCGAAGGACAATCTGCAGCAGGTTCTCTTGTTAGTTGTCGGGATGCTAATACTCAAGCAATATTTACCCTAAAAGGAAAACCTTTAAATGTTTGTGATTTAAATCGAGATGCTATTTATAAAAATGTTGAAATATATAATCTGATGCAATCTCTTCAGATTGAAGATAATTTTGATAAATTGAGATATAATCATGTAATTCTAGCTACTGATGCAGATGTTGATGGATTACACATAAGAAATTTAATGATTACTTTTTTTATAAGATTCTTCGAGCAGCTTGTGATAGATGATCATCTTAAGATTTTAGAAACTCCATTATTTAGGGTTCGTAATAAAAAAGAAACTATTTACTGTTATTCTGAAGATGAACGAAGTGCAGCGGTTGAAAAAATAGGTCAGCATGCAGAAATCACTCGCTTTAAAGGTTTAGGGGAGATTTCTCCTCACGAATTTAAATCATTCATACATGAAGATGGGATACGTCTTTCTCCTGTAAAAATTAACAATGATGCATCAATTGAACAAATCATAAATTTTTATATGGGAAAAAATACTCCAGTAAGAAGAGAATATATAATGAATCATTTAGTAATTGATTCCGAAATGATGTAGAGCAGAATAATGTCAAAGAATAAAAAATATAATCAAACTGATTTGTTTGAGAAAAAAAAAGAACTAAATGAATTGTTTCATCCATTAAAGCATACCGATGGATCTCTAAAAAATCTTCTTGATGACAATTTTTTACAATACGCATCATATGTAATTTGCGATAGAGCTATACCTTCTATTGAAGATGGACTAAAGCCAGTTCAAAGAAGAATACTCCATGCATTAAAAGATAAAGATGACGGACGATTTATCAAAGTTGCTAATATTGTTGGGCATACTATGCAATACCATCCTCATGGCGATGCGTCTATTGCAGATGCATTAGTTACATTGACAAACAAAAGGTACCTAATTGAAGGACAAGGTAATTTCGGAAATATTTATACCGGCGATAAAGCTGCAGCATCAAGGTATATTGAATGTAGATTAACTTTATTGGCAAGAAATGAAATATTTAATAAAGAGCTTACAGAGTGGATACCAAGTTATGACGGACGTAATAATGAACCCGTTCACCTTCCTAGCAAACTACCCTTAATGTTAATGCTTGGAGCTGATGGGATAGCTGTAGGTCTTTCAACTACAATTCTTCCACATAATTTTATTGAACTTTTAGAGGCTCAAATAAAATTAATTAGTATAAAAAAAGAAAATTTAAATAGAGTAAAATTAGATCTATTTCCTGACTTTCTGACAGGCGGTAAAATTGACGTTTCTGAATATAATAAAGGCAACGGAAAGATAAAAATTAGAGGAAAGATAAATTTTCATAAAAATAATAGTTTAATCATAACAGAATTACCTTATGGAATCTCAACAGATTCTCTTATTAGTTCTATTGAGGAAGCGATTAAAAAAAAGAAAGTACCAGTTAGAAGTATTGACGATTTTACTGCTGAAAAAGTTGAAGTTCAATTAACCTTATCTCAAGGGGCTGATCAAAAAAAAGCTCGAGAAGCCCTATTTGCATTTACTAAATGTGAAACAAGTATTTCAAGTAGACTTATCTTTTTAGAAAAAAATAGACCAAAAGAAAGTACAGTTAACGAAGTACTATGGAAAAATACACAAAACCTAAAATATATACTTCAACAAGAACTACAACTCAAAAAAGAGAAACTGCTTGATAACTTTCATAACAAAACACTAGTCCAAATATTTGTTGAAAATCGAATTTATAAAAAAATTGAACAGTGTAAGACTTATGAATCTGTTTTAAGTTCTGTAGAAAATGGATTAAGTCCTTTTAAAAACCAATTAAAAAGAAATATCAGTATCGAAGATATTGAAATGTTATTAGGAATTCGTATCAAAAGAATTTCATTATTTGATATTGAAAAAAATAAAGATGAAATTGCACAAATTATAAGAGATATAAAGGATATCGATAAACATCTTAAGGAAATTGACTTATATACAAAATCTTATCTTTCAAACCTTAAAAAAATTTATAAAAAACAATATCCGCGCTTAACAGAAGTTACAGGTCATCAAAATCAACCAGGATTTAAAAGCGTAGAAGTTCGAGAATTAACAGCAAACGAACTTCAAATTAAGCAAGATGAGAGTGGTTACATTGGTACTAACGTAAAAGGAGAAACTATTATAGAATGCTCCTCACTAGATAAATTACTGATCGTCTTTGGAAATGGCAGATACCAAGTAATGCCCCCGCCGGATAAGTTATTTATGGATAATAACTTAATTAGGTGTGAAATTTATAACCGTGAAAAAGAATTTACAGCAGTTTATTCAGAAAAAAGTATCTGTTTCATTAAAAGATTTGTTATTGGCGGAGCAATAATGAATCGAGACTATTTCTTAGGACAATCTGAAAAATCAAAATTATTACTCTTAACCGATGGGACTCCGGAGTCTATTTTTGTGAAATATAAGCCAGCAAAAAATCAGCGAATTCATCAACAGAAATTTAATCCTTCTGAAACACTAATTAAAAGTCCGAAATCAAAAGGAAATAGATTAACTAATAAACCAATTAAATATATCGATACTGTGCCTCGTAAATGGTGGGATAAAAATGATACTGGAACGACGGATAATAACCTTTTTTAAATTGGTCGGAGCGACAAGATTTGAACTTGCGACCTCTACCACCCCAAGGTAGCGCTCTTGCCAGACTGAGCTACGCCCCGTTTTTCTTTAAGCCATGAAAGCTATCATTGAGAATGATAGCGGTCAACGAAACCATTATAAAAAACTATACCGATTAAATTTTAAAGGTTAAGTTATCTTTTTAGAATGAATAAAATGAATGACATTCCATCAATTGAAAAAAAAGATACTGAAAAATATTCTTCAGCCATATCATTATCAGATATGGAAATTTTTATTTTTCCAGAGCTTTTATACAGCTTAGTATTATCCAATATAATGTCCCCCGTAATATGGGAATGGAAAAAAGATCCATGGTTTTCAAAAATTGATACTATGAAGCCATACAAAAGAATTCAGCGATTAAAACAATTCATTATTGATAATTATGAGTTCAATCTAGATTTAGATACTTGGGGATTAACAACAAAGGAAAATGAACTTGATAGATTCAATTATTTTGTTGATGAAAAAACGTTGAGCCAATCAAATGCTTTATTTGGATATGAAGGAGATAAACATTATTTCACATTAGATATAAGAAAACATTTTGGATTGGATAAATATAACTCCAACATCATCCCATACTGGAAAACCGAAACTATAGAAGCAATGAATGCTTTTAAACTTAAAGAAAATTATAAAATGGGAGCTGGTGAATGCGTATCATTATCCACCCTTTATGCAGCTGCACTATTTGTTATTTGTAAAATACCTCTAGAGGATATTTTTCTAATTGCAACTCCGCTTCACTCTCAAAACTTCATTTTAATTAACGATGGTATTTTAACTAATAACCGTCGATTAGTAACAAAAAATATGTGGTTCAATGGAACTGATCTTAGCACAAAAGCTCAACGAGCACTTAGAAATGAAAAAATAACAATTGTATCAAATATTTCAGGTTATATTCATACATTTTATAATGAGGCAACAATTAATCCTGAACAATTTGCTAAATTTACCGAAAAACTTTCAGCTTTCACAACAACGGAAATAACATATGAAATTATCGGAAATTTCTTGCGTGAAAGATCAGAATTTCAAAAATGCTTCCAAATTAAGTACTTGCGACATGGAAAACCTCAATATCTTCCCATTGAAATTGCATTTTCATACGAACTTGGAAGTCCATATAAGGTTTCAGAAATAACTACTTGTAATAAATTACTAGAACAAATAGATGAATATGAATTTTATCTTGATCCATTAATTGAACGAATACAACTTACCAAATTATCTGATTATTTAACCAATAACCCTATCTCATATGATGATGATAATAGTTTAAAAGAGTTAGCTGAAAAAATTGATTGTTGTAAAAATATGAAAACAAAAATAACAGTCATTGAAGCGTTAGTAGATTTTATTCATCTGCAACCTAATTTACCTAATCATACTGAAAAAAAATTTAAAGAACTATCACCTATACAGTTAAATCCTGAGATGGATCGTGAAGAAATAATAACAATATTAAATAATTTGAGAGAAAAAAATATAGTGGCCGATTTATCATTTTACGCAAATCGTAATTTACTTAATTGTCACTGGGAGCCATTTCTTAAAGCGGCCACTGAGAGAAATCCGGTAATCATTGATCATCTTAAAGAATTAAATGATGATAAACTTATTAATTACATTAAGGAATTAAACGATACATCTATCTATGATAAATTTAGACTTTCTCAACCTGACGAGTTATGGAATTTTAAGACGGGAGATGGTTTGGAAAAAGCTATTGCCATAGCGGTTTGTTGGAAAAATAGATATCCCCAAAGTCACATTGAAATTAAAAGTAATAAAAATGATGTAGAGCTATCTTTAAACGGAAATATTCATAAATTTAAAACAAATAAGGGGCTAGATAAACACATAATATTATGACGATTCGACTTATATTATTAATCTTAATAACAAATTTTGTTTTTGCAAAAGATAGTATTGAAACTTGGGGATACTTGATGAAAGGTGAGGAATCATATTTTCCAAAAAGATCCTCCATTACTGATGTTGCATATTTTGAAATGAAAATAGATGTAAATGGAGACCTTAAAGGTAATTTAAGTACTCCTACTCTTCCACTAGAATTAAGAAAAAATACTCGAAGTCACATTGTTATTACCTCATCCCACCATCCCGACTTATATCATCATTATTTAAACAATGAATTACCCTTTAGGACAAATATCATTAATAATATTGTAAAAATCAGTAAAAATTTTGACGGAGTCCAAATTGACTTTGAGGGTATTAATCAACGTGATGGGACTAATTTTTTAAATTTTTTATGTGATTTAAAACAATCGTTACCGAAAGATAAAATTTTAAGTGTTGCAGTAATGGCGAGATGGAAAAATCATAAAAAGCTCTATCCAATGGATGCTTATGATTATTCAATCATTGGTCGTATTGCTGATCGTGTAATTATAATGGCTTATGATGAACACTACCGGACAGGATCCCCGGGACCTATTGCATCTCTCCCATGGTGTCAAAAAATTTATGAGTATGCATTGGATACTATTCCAAAAAATAAGATAATTATGGGTATTCCTTTTTATGGTCGTGCTTGGCAGCAACTTCCAAAAGTTTCTAAATACAGTGATATTGAAAAATTAATAAAAAATAATAATTTGAAAACATCATTGGATACAATTGATGGCGGTTCTTTTGAAATAAATGGAATAATTAATATTCATTATGAGACTTTAAAATCACTTATTTCTAAGAGAAATTTTTACTTTTCTAATCCAATTAAAGGGGTTGCATATTGGAGAATAAGTCAAGAGCCCAAAAATTTTTGGGAATTAACTAACCATTAATTTCTTTTTGTAATTCACTATCAGATGCTAAGACATCTTTAGCCATTTTTTTCTTATAAGAAGCCAATTTTCTTCTTAATCCGGCATCAGCAGTGCCTAAAATTTGAACGGCTAAAATTGCGGCATTAATGGCACCGGCTTTACCAATAGCTACCGTCGCAACTGGTACGCCCTTAGGCATCTGAACTGTCGATAAAAGCGAATCTAATCCATCTAATGCCCAACCAGTTACAGGAATACCGATAACTGGAAGAGTTGTATGGCCTGCTAAAACACCACATAAATGCGCAGCCCCTCCAGCAGCACCAATTATTACCTTATAACCATTTTTTGCGGCATTTTCCGCAAAAGCTGTTGCATCGTGTGGTGTACGATGAGCTGACATTACTTTAACTGTACTTTCAATATTGAATTCTTTTAACGTTTTGACTGTATGCTCCAAAGTCGTCCAGTCTGTTTTACTTCCCATTACAATTGCAACTGTTGGTTTTTTAGATCCCATTTTTTTTTCTCCTTAATTCGTGATGTCCTATGTCGTTTCTATAAAAAGCATTTTCATAACTAATTGTTTCAACTGAAATATATGCCTTTGAAAGCGCATCTTCAAGATCTTCTCCTAAAGATGTTATCCCAAGTACTCTTCCGCCATCTGTAATAATTTTGTTTTGATCTACTTTAGTTCCTGCTTGGAAGACAATGGTATCAATGACATCATTTGCTTGTTTAATATTTTGTATTTCATATCCTTTTTTATATTCTCCTGGATAACCTCCTGATACCATTACAACGCATGCGCTTGATTTATCATGCCAACTTATTAAATCCGCTGATAACGTACCATTAATTGTGGCTATAATTGAAGGGATGATGTCTCCATTCCATCTAGCAAGAACCGCTTGCGTTTCCGGATCACCAAAACGACAATTAAACTCAACCACAAATGGATCGTCATCCTTAATCATTAATCCAGCGTATAAAATTCCTTTATATGAGATATTTCTTTGTTTTAACTCCTCTAGTAAGGGTTTATATACTCTATCTAAAACCTTTTTCTCTACTTCTTTATTTACAATTGATGCAGGAGAGTATGCGCCCATTCCTCCGGTATTTGGACCTAAATCTTTTTCAAAAATTCTTTTATGATCTTGAGATGAAGCTAAAAGAACAATATTTTCCCCATCAATCATTGCTAATATTGATGCTTCTTCGCCTTCTAGAAAATCTTCAATAACTACTTTGGAGCCAGCATTTCCAAAAACATTTCCTTCCAACGCATCGTGTATAGCGTTTTTAGCTTGCTCTAACGTTTCGGCAACTGTGACTCCTTTACCAGCTGCAAGACCATCAGCTTTAATCACAATAGGAAATTGTTTTGATTTAATATATTCACAAGCTAGATTGATATTTGTGAATGTTTGGTATTCGGAAGTTGGTATTTTTGCTGATTTCATAATTTCTTTTGCAAAATCTTTACTTCCTTCTAATTGCGCAGCTTCTTTATTTGGACCAAACACCGAAATATTTTTCAATTCTAATAAATCTGTTAAACCAGCACATAAAGGAGCCTCAGGTCCTATAATAACTAAATCAGGTTTATTTTTTTCACACCATTCAACAATTTTCTCAACATCGTTAACAGGAATTTCAACATTTTTTGCATGCTGGGCTGTTCCTCCGTTTCCGGGAGCACAATAAATTTGAGGGCGACACGAATCATTAGCTAGTTTCCATACAATTGCATGTTCACGACCACCATTTCCTACAACAAGAACTTTCATCAAATCTCCAAATAATATTTACAACATAACTTGTCATTTAAATAATTTAAAAATAAAAATTATAAAATTTTCTTTCTATTATTTTTCTAATGACTAAGCATTAATCTATGAAGACAAGCGATTTTAATTTTAATCTACCAAATAGTTTAATAGCTCAAATCCCTTCAAAAAATAGAGGGGATTCACGCATGCTTGTAATTAATAGGAAAAATAATTCTATTACTCATCATTATATCAAAGATCTAAAAAATTTTTTGGATTCTAATGATATCTTAGTCTTCAATGATACAAAGGTTATCCCAGCAAGATTATTTGGAAATAAAAAAACTGGAGGAAAAATTGAAATACTTTTGCTTAATGAAAATGAAGAAAATGAATGGAATGTTCTTATTAAAAGTTCTCGTAAACCAAAAATAAACGATGAACTTATGTTATGTGATGGTAGTATATATGCAAAAGTTATTGGGTTTAAGGAGAACGGAAGCGTTTTAATTAAAATTAGTTGTGATAAAAGTTTTTTGGAGATTATAAACTTAAAAGGATATCTTCCACTTCCTCCCTACATAAAAAGAGATTACTTTGATAAAAATATTCTAAAAATTGATAATGAGAGATATCAAACAATCTTTGCAAATAAACTAGGGGCGGTTGCAGCACCAACTGCAGGTTTGCATTTTACAACTAAATTAATAAACGAGATAAAATCTAAGGGTGTTCAACAAACATTCGTTACTCTTCATGTTGGATTAGGAACCTTTAAACCAGTGAACACAGAAAGTATTTATTCACATAAAATGCATTCGGAATGGTTTGAGATTACTAGAACAACAGCAAACAAATTAAATAATATAAAAAAAAATAATGGTAAAATTTTTGCCGTTGGCTCCACATGTGTAAGAACCTTAGAAAGTCAAAAAGAAATATGTGCGCATCATGGAGAAACAGATATTTTTATTCGTCCTCCTTATAATTTTAAACATGTAGATGCTATAGTTACAAATTTCCATCTTCCAAAGTCATCACTTCTGATGATGATGTCAGCATTTACTGGATATGATTTGCTTATGAAAGCGTATGAGGAGGCTATAAAACAAAAATATCGGTTTTATAGCTATGGTGATTGCATGTTAATTCTTTAAATCTTGTATTGAAACCATTTGAATACTCTATTATTTTCACTAATTCGTATTTAGAAAAAAAGGAATAAGTTATGGCACATAAAACTATGAAATTTAAAACTGAGCTTGAGCAGTTACTTCATTTAATAACTCACTCACTCTATTCTCATAGGGAGATATTTTTAAGAGAATTAATTTCTAATGCATGCGACGCAATTGATAAGGTAAGGTTTCAAAGTCTTACTAATCCAGAACTAATTGAAAATAATAGCAATTGGAAAATTACGTTAAAAGCTGATGAAGAGGCAAATACTCTGACGATTTCAGATAATGGAATTGGTATGTCAAATGATGAAGTAATTGAAAATTTGGGAACAATTGCTCATTCGGGTACGAAAGAGTTTCTCGCACGGGCTCAAGAAGCTGATATTAAAAATAATCCTGAATTGATTGGTCAATTTGGAGTTGGTTTTTATGCCTCATTTATGGTTGCTGACGAAGTCATTGTTGAAACAAAATCACATGATCAAAAAGCAGTAAAATGGAAATCAAAAGGTACAGGTAACTTTACAATTTCAGACTCTGAAAAAGATGATAGAGGCACAACTATTACTTTATTTTTAAAAGATGATGCTAAGGAATTCCTTAGTGATTGGACTATTAGATCAACTGTCAAAAAGTTTTCTGATTATCTTGAACATCCGGTGATACTTATCTCAAAAACAAAGGATGAAAAAACTAAAATTGAAGAAGAAAAAGAAGAACAAATAAATTCTCAAAAAGCGATTTGGTTAAGAAAAAAGAGTGAAGTAAAGAAAGATGAATATTATGAGTTTTATAAGCATTTGTCCCACGATATGAATAATCCATCTGAAATTATTCATTACAATGCTGAGGGAGCAATTGAATTTAAAGCACTATTATTTATTCCTGAAAAAAGACCATTTGATATGATGACTAATCACGATCCTAAAGCACATTTAAATCTTTATGTTCAACGTGTATTTATTTCCAATGAATTTGATAATCTTCTTCCAGGATATTTAAGATTTGTAAAAGGCGTGGTAGATTCATCGGACTTACCCTTAAATGTTTCACGAGAAATACTTCAAGAAAATCCATTATTAGACAAAATTCGAACTAATCTAGTAAATAGAATTTTAAAAACATTAAATTTAATGAAAGAAAAAGATTATGAAAAATTTAAATTATTTCATGAAGAATTTAGCTCAATTCTAAAAGAAGGACTTCAATCTGATTGGACAAATAAGGAAAAAATTGCCGATCTTCTTCTTTTTGAATCATCCTCAAAAGATGCTGGAGAAAAAATAAGTTTGTCCGATTATGTGGAAAATATGGATGATAGCCAAAATGAAATTTTTTATCTCGCTGGCGAAAGTAGGTCACAAATTGAAAATTCACCGTATCTAGAAGGTTATAAAAGTAATGAACAAAATGTTCTGCTTATGATTGACCCAATTGACGATTTCGTTATTCCACAGTTAATGGAATATAAAGGAAAAAAATTAAAAGCAATCAATAAAGGTGAGTCGTCTTCGGATGACAAATCTGATGATGAAAAAAAGATATTTGATGGATATATTGGATATGCGAAAGAATTATTAGATGGTGTTAAAGAAGTAAAAATAACATCAAGATTAAAAGAATCTGCGGCTGTATTAGTAGGAGATGAATTTTCTGCAAGTCCTCATATTGAAGAAATGATGAAGAAAATGGGTCAACCAGTTCCAGAAAGAGAATCAGTTTTAGAGATTAATCCCGATAATAGCTTAGTTAAACAAGCCCAAACTCTTTTTGAAAAAAATAAAGACGATGATAAAGCTAAAGATCTAACACATTTGATTCACGAACAGGCTATTATTGCATCTGGGGCTAAACTAAAAGATCCATCATCTTTTATTAATAGACTAAATAAGTTACTATCTAAAAATTAGTATTTCAAAATACATTTTTTGTCCCATGAAAAAAATGAATTCGCTTTGTTAAAAATTAACTCATAGTTTTCGGGTACAAATTGATAGGCATTCATTCCTAATGTTCTAGCCATTTTTATGTTTTCTTCAAGATCGTCTATAAAAAAACACTGATCTGGGTTTATAGTTAATGATCTTAATGCATATTCATAAATTTTAGGATCTGGCTTTCTTGAACCAATAATGTATGAAAAAAATAAACCTGATGCTTGTGTTAAAAGGTTTGGCCAATTTTCATTTATAGCTTTTACATGATAATCTGCAATATTGCTTAATGTATATACGTTTGTTTTTTGCTCAATAGCATGATTATATAAAATTCTTCCAATTTTATTTTCACTAAAAATTTTTTTCCATGCATAAACTAAATCTTGAACTTTCCAATTGATATTTTTTGAATGATTAACAAGTTCGACGTATTCTTGATCAGATATTTTACCAGCTTCAACATCTGTATACATTTGCTGATCCCATGATGAATCAATTGTCACCGATTTTTTTGAAATTTCTTCATATATATTCGATAGTTTATTATAATCAAAATCACATAACACATTACCAATATCAAATAAAAATACTTTCATACAAATAAGATTTCATGTTTAGACTCATTCTACAATATGTTTTGTGTTAGAAATTGTTGATTTTAGTGTTAATTTATAGATAAAGTAAATTCATGAGAAATCACATATCATATAGATCAGGTAATCCAGCGCTTACCTCAAATAGTTTTGATTCGACTCTTGATGCTTCATCATCTCAAGTAATGACGCTTGATGGTGCGGTTAATAAAACAATACTATGTCTAGGCCTTCTTATTACATCCGGAATTTACTCATTTAAAAACTATGAATATTGGATGGGATTGTTATGGCCATTAGTCATTTTGGGCTTTATCGTTGCATTAATAACAATTTTTAAAAAAACATGGTCTCCAGTAACAGCGCCAATTTATGCTGTAGTTGAGGGGTTAGCGTTAGGTGCAATAAGCATGGGTTTTGAAAAAATGTTTAGCGGTATAGCCTTTCAAGCAATTTATTTAACCTGTGGAATATTTCTCACCTTACTCTTTCTTTACAAATTTAAGATTATCCAAGCCTCAGAGAATTTTAAACTTGGACTTGTTGCTGCCACAGGTGGAATTTTTTTGGTTTATCTAATAAGTTTTATTATGGGATTTTTTGGAGTGAATATTCCAATTATGAATCCTCTTAACTCCTCGTTAATGAGTATAGGATTTAGTCTTTTTGTTGTTATAATTGCAGCTTTAAATCTTGTTTTAGACTTTGATTTTATAGAAGCAGGTGCTGAAAATGGTGCTCCTAAGTACATGGAATGGTACAGTGCTTTTGGATTAATGGTGACCTTGGTTTGGTTGTATTTAGAGATCTTAAAACTACTTTCTAAGCTTCGCTCACGCTAATTTCAAAAAAATTCATTATTTGAAAGATAACGCCATTTTCCAATCGGTAAATCTCCTAATATTATTTTACCAATTCTAACTCTTTTTAAACCAATAACTTTTAGTCCAACCATTTCACACATTCTTCTAATCTGTCTTTTTTTTCCTTCTTTTAAGATAAATTTTAATTGATTTTTATTAAGCCATGTAACAGATGCTTTTTTTAATTTTTTACCATCAATTGATAATCCATAATTCAGCATTTTTAATCCATTTTTGTTGATTGTCCCATTAATTCTGACTAAATACTCTTTTTCAATCGAAGAATCATCACCAATTAGACTTCTTGCAATCCTCCCATCTTGAGTAAAAACAAGTAAACCGGTTGAATCAATATCTAATCTTCCAGCAGGTGCAAGTTTATGAATATTTTTCAGTTTATTTGGCTCTCTCATTTTACATCTATTCCATCTATTATTCTTTTTAATTAATGAAATTGCTGGTTTATAATTATCTTCAGGTTGTCCAGAAACAAAACCAATAGGTTTATTTAATAAAATTGTTATTGAACTATCTTGTAAAATAATTGCTTCATCACTTAGTTTTATCTCACTATCAATCGGAACTTTGCTTCCAAGAACCGAAACGACATTTCCATTTACTGAAACAAAACCTTTTTCAATAAAAATATCTGCTTCACGACGTGAACAAAGACCTCGAAGTGCCATTATTTTAGAAAGACGTTCTAGATTTTCCATTTTTATTTTTTCCAAAAACTTGGTAATAATAAAACAAGAACTGTATATAATTCTAAACGACCCAAAAGCATTAAAAAAGTCAGGAAAGCTTGTCCATATGGTGATATAAATGAATAATTATCCATTGGACCAACATATGATATACCTGGACCAACACCCCCTAATGTTGCAACAACTGACGAAACAGCTGTTTCAAGATTAGGGGTAAAAAAGCTCATAACAAAAGAGCCAAATGCAAAAATTAAAACAAATATGACAAAAAAAGTTGAAATTTGGGCAACATCATTTGTTTCAACTGGTTTTCCATCTAACTTAGTATGAATTATTGCGGATGGTCTCATAAATATTTTCATCTCCCTGATCATTTTTTTAATAATGACATGAATTCTCATTATTTTCATTCCACCTGTTGTCGAACCTGCACAACCTCCAAAAAACATCATTCCAACTAATAAAATTCGCATAGCATTTGGCCATTGATCATAATTAACTGATGAAAATCCTGTTCCAGTTATCAATGCTATTGATGTAAATGAACCTTTTATTAGACATTCTGAAATCGGTGCATAATTGATGTTGTATAGTGATAAGCAAACAATTGTGATTACAATAAGTATAAGAAAACTATAAAATCGAAACTCGCTATCTTTAATATAATAAAGAGGCTTTCCTTTTAATGCATGATAATGGAGTGCAAAATTAATACCTGATAAAAACATAAAAATCATTATAATTAAATCAATTGTACTACTATTATAAGACCCAATACTTCCAGTTTTTGTTGAGAATCCGCCAGTTGCTATTGTTGAGAATGTATGACATATAGAGTCAAACAAACCCATTTTACCAATGAAATATAAAGCCAAAATTTGAAAAATTGTTAAGACCAAATATACTCCCCACAATAATTTAGCTGTGGTTGTAATTCGTGGGGTAAGTCGATCTTTCGAAGGACCAGGCATTTCCGCTCTAAAAATTTGCATTCCTCCAACGCCTAAAAAAGGTAAAATAGCTACGCATAAAACTAGGACGCCCATTCCTCCAAGCCATTGAGTTAATGCTCTCCAAAAAAGTATAGATTTTGGTTGTGATTCTAGATTTGATAAGACTGATGCTCCTGTTGTCGTAAATCCAGACATAGTCTCAAATAATGCAGAAATTGGATGCTCAATAACTCCGCATAACAAGTAAGGAAGGGATCCAAAAAGAGCAATTATTATCCAGCCAAACGTTACAACACCAAAACCATCTCTCCTTGTTAAATTAATACTACATCTAGTAAGAATCCATAAAAATAATGAGGATACGGTTGTAATACTTCCAGCTAAAACCAAACTTATGGTAATTTTTATTTCTTCGTCATAAAAATAGGACAACCCACTACAAAAAAACATAGAAAGGCCGATAACAAATAATAAATACGATATAAGATGGAAAACACTTTTACTATTCATAATGTTTATTGAAATATAGTCTTAATTTGATTTACTTCATCTGCATGAGTAAAAACTAATACTCTATCTCCAGAAAATAATTTTAAATCTCCGGTTGCTGTAAGAACTTCATTATTTCTTAATACTGTTGCAATGACAGACTTATTTGGAAGAGATATATCTTTGATATTCATTCCATTTATATTATGTCCCGGTGAAACAATCATATCCAATAATTCTCCCGGTAGATTGTGTAATAATGCAGCCGCTCTAACGCGCTTTGAACGAAGCCAATGAAGGATTGTATTGGTTGTAGATATATATGGACTTACGATTCTATTAACCAAATATAACTGCTCAACAACTGGAATAAAATCAATTCTAGCAATTTGAGTAGCAGTAAAAGCTGCTCCCATTTTTTGAGCCAACAAACAATTCATAATATTATTTTCATCATCACCTGTTAAAGCAATAAATGCTGTATTTTCATTAATACCTGATTCTTCCATAGCATTTTCTGTTAAAGAATCAGCTTTTAATACTAAGGTTTTTTCTAAACTTGCGGAACAAATTGATGCTCTATCATTATTTTTTTCTAACAACACACAATCAATTTCCTGCTCTGCCTCTTTTGCAACCATTAACCCTAAATCTCCGCCACCAGCTATAACAAGTCGTTTAAATGGTTTGATATCAGGACAAACCCATGTAAAAAAATCAAAAATTTGTTTTCTTGTGCCTACAATATACACCAAATCATCTTTTTGAAAAATAGTTTCTCCTCTTGGGATAACTAATTCATCAATTCTTCTTATAGCAATTGCTCTTACTTCTTGCATTAAATCAAGAACATTGCATTCTGCAGGTGTTCTATCTAATAATGGACTAACAGCATTAATTTGATAACCAGCAACCATTACTTTCCCATCAAACAAATCAAAAACTTCGTGTGCTCCAGGCATCATTAGCATATTAAATACTTCATTAGCACACTCTTGCTTTTGATTAATGATCAAATCGATTCCCATACGATATAGATCATATTGATCAGTATCAGCAAGAAATCCTGGGTCAGTTACTCTTGCAACTTTACCTTTGACCCCAACATCATTTGCCATTAAACAGCTTAATATATTAACTTGATCTGAATCTGTAAGCGAAACGAATAAATCTGCCTTATCTACTTCTGCTTGTTGAAGTATTTTTGGATGAGTACCTTCTCCGCAGATAGACAGAATATCTAAGTTTTTTTCAGCATCAATTAAGTTTTGTTGATTTGAATCAATCATGACAACGCTATGCTTTTCTTCACATAATCTTGAAGCAAGCTTTTGTCCAGCATTTCCTGCACCAACAATTACGACCCTCATAATTTCTCCTAGTTAGAACGTGTCATACGCTTTTATTGAAAGTTATCAATATAAAAAAGTAAGAGAAAATTTTTTCAATACCTGATTTTTTAATGAAGTTTTAATCATAAAAATTTCCTATAACTTTAAAAAAGCAATATTTTTTAAAAAAATTAATAATGATACTTGCTCGATTTAACAGATAATCGCAATATAAAGATTTCAAAAAACTCATAATTAAAATTAATGATAATAGTAAATCAATATCCAAAACTCGGCTCTAATTTAGTCAAATTTTGTGGCGAATATATTGAGTTTGTTGTAGAAACTTCGGAAGGAAATTGCGCTGCATTTCTTAGAACAAATATAAATCAAAGTAAAAAAGCAAATTTAGAAATTGTTCAAAAAATAGAAAACAATATTTTACCGCTAAGTAATGACTGGTCAGATATTCCAATGCAACAAATTGAGCCTTTTAAGTTCAACATTAATATCCCATTAATGGAGATTGGTAACTTCGAAGCAAAAGTTTATGTAAGACTTGAAGATGGTAGTATTACGTGGCCTGAAGGTTCAAACACAAGAATAAAAGTTGAACCAATAATTACTTTTGCTGGAAATACTATTTACACAGCATTTACAAGACTTTTTGGAGAAGCAAAATTTAATGGGGCAATCCAATCAGATGATGAAGAATATGTAAAAAAACTAGATCAAAAAGGATATTGTGTTCTACCTCCATCAGGAAAATTTAGAGATTTAATTGATCAATTAGATTTTATAATTGGTGAATTAAGATGCAGAATTATCCAATTATTACCAATTCATCCTACCCCTTCTACCTATGCTAGAATGGGAAGATATGGCAGTCCTTTTGCATCCTTAAATTTATTTGATATTGATTCATCTTTAGCTGTTTTTGACAAGAAAACAACTCCAATGGATCAATTTAAAGAATTAGTAGATGCTATTCATTATCGAAATGCATTAATTTTCCTAGATATTCCAATAAATCATACGGGATGGGCCTCAACTCTTCAAAATCACCATCCAAATTGGTTTTTAAAAAATGAAAATGGTGAAGAATTTAAGTCTCCCGGAGCGTGGGGAGTTTTATGGGAGGACTTATCTAAATTGGATTATGAAAAAAGAGATCTTTGGATATATATGGCTAATATGTTTCTTTTTTGGTGTAGGAAGGGAGTAGATGGTTTTAGATGTGATGCTGGTTATAAAATTCCTATCCCTGTATGGGCTTATATTATCGCTAAAGTAAGGTTGGAATATCCAAATACTGTATTCTTATTGGAAGGACTTGGAGGTGATCCGTCAATTACAGAAGAATTACTTGGATTGACAGGTATGAACTGGGCCTATTCTGAAATTTTTCAATGTTATGATCATAAGTCAATTGAAAATTATCTTCCCTACTCTATTAAAACTTCTTCATCAAAAGGGAATTTAATTCATTTTGCAGAAACACATGATAATAATCGATTGGCGGCAGTTTCAGAAATTTTTTCAAAATTACGAATTGGTATTTGCGCTCTGACATGTACAAACGGAGCTTTTGGATTTTCAAATGGAGTTGAATGGTTTGCAAAGGAAAAAATAAATGTTCATAACGCACATGGTCTTAATTGGGGCTATCAAAATAATTTAATAAGTTGGATTAAAGTAATTAATACTATAATACAAACACATCCAAGTTTTTTTCCTGAATCTACTATTTCTATTACCTCGCATGATAATCAAAATAAAAAAATATTTTCTATTTTAAGAGTATCAAAGAATAATGATCATTCCCTGTTAATATTTTCTAATCTCGATATTGAAAATGAGGTAAACCTCGATGACTACGATAAAACATTTAAATATAACCTTTTAGATAGCAGAATGAATATTAAAACATTAGCTCCAGGTGAGACCATTTGTCTATCAAATGACTCATATTGGAGAAAGTTAATTTTAAATAAAATAAAAAATCCTTTTACAAAATTAGAAAATATAGAGGAAAATTTAATACGTTTTAAAATATTACAAATTATCAATTATTTCGAATTACCAAAAAAATCTTTTGAAAATAAGGAAAAATATATCAACAGTATTTTTGATATTTTTAATGATAATCCTTACGAATTCTTACTCAAAAACATTAATTTTTATAATATTGTCAAATGGAATGACAATGAAGATGATAACAGAATTATAATGTTACCCTTAGATAATATTTTATTCTTACAATCAAAATATAAATTTTCTGCAGAAATCAAAAGCCAAGAAAAAACCATTGTTCATGAAAATTCATTTGAAACAAAAAATGATAAACACATAGTAATTTTTCTGCCTATAAATAATATTGACATAAATTTAAAGTATTCATTGCATCTAAATTTTCTCAAAAATCGTAATTCAGTATTTAAACAATCAGATATTATATTATTATCAAATTCTAACTCATTATCTTTACCCTGTATTTATAGAACAAGTCAAAGTCAGAAAAACGATCAACTTGCAATTTGTACAAATAATATTAGTTCATTGACCCAATTGAGATCTGCTTGGGGAGAAATAAAGAGTAAATATGATGGTTTATTGCACTCAAATTTAAATGAAAAATTTCCCTCTGAGAGGCATATATTATTAAATCGATGTCGGTGCTGGGTATTACATAATGGATTTTCGACAAAACTAGATATTGGATGTCAAACTCATTTTGGGAAACTAAAATCCGGAGAAATAATTTGGCATTTCAATGTTCCTGTAGGTCATGGTAAAGTAGTACCAATTTCGATATTTATAAGATTACACAAAAATAAAAATTCTTTAGAAATTAAATTTGAAAGAGATTTAAAATCATCAAATACAGTCGAACTTGAAGACAACGAACTTATTGAATTAATTGTTAGATTTGATATTGAGGATAGAAATTCTCATCATATATCAAAAATAGACAACGAAAGAAAAAATTATTGGTCATCAAAAATAAATATCACAAAAAATGGATTTAAATTCACTCCTGATAAAAATCGAATATTAAATGTGATATTTAATGATGCCAATTATTTTATGGAATCTGAATGGTATCATGATATTCAGCATTCAGAAGATATTGAAAGATGTATTGATGGGTATTCTGACTTATATAGCCCCGGATATTTTAAAACAAAGCTTATTGGAGGAGATACCAAAAAAATATTTGCAAATGTAAATTGTGAAAATCAAATATATAAAAATTCAAATTTTTCCGATGAACCAATAAAGCTTGAAGAAGCACTTAAAAATTCAATTAAATCATTTATTGTCAAAAGAGATGATTGTAAATCCATTATTGCCGGGTATCCATGGTTTCTAGATTGGGGTCGAGATTCTTTAATTTCACTAAGAGGGATAATTGCTGCTGATCTATTAGATGAAGCAGAAGATATATTAATTCAATATGCCTCCTTTGAAGAAGAAGGAACAATACCTAATATGATTAGAGGAAATGATAGCAAGAATAGAGAAACCTCAGATGCTCCATTGTGGTTTTTTGTTGCATGTAAGGATTTTATAAATAAAAAAAATGATGATAGTTTCATTTTTAAAAAATGCAAAGAAAGGAGAATTATTGATATCTTAGAGTCCATTGTAAGTCATTTTATAAAAGGGACTCCAAATGGAATTGAGATGGACAAAGAAACTGGATTAATTTTTAGTCCCGCTCATTTTACATGGATGGATACAAACTATCCGGCATGTACTCCGAGAGAAGGATATCCAATTGAAATTCAATCTCTTTGGTATTTTGCTTTGTCTTTTCTTTTTAAGATAACCAATAATAAGCGATGGGAGTTATTATCAGAAAAAGTTAAGGAATCAATTTTTAAATTTTATATGATTAAAAATGATAATTATTTTTATTTAGCAGACAATATTTCTGCTCATAAAGGATGTTCGCCAAAAAATGGAAAAATAGATGACGCATTAAGATGCAATCAATTATTTGCTATTACATTAGGTGTAATTGATGACAATAAGATAAACGAACAAATATTGGTTTCATGTGAAAAACTACTTATTCCAGGAGCAATTAGATCGCTTGCTAATCAACAAATTACTCATACTGAAGAAATTTATCATGATAAAGCATTATTTTCATCTGCTAATAATCCTTATATAGGAAGGTACTCTGGTGAAGAAGACTCGAAGCGAAAACCCGCCTATCATAATGGAACTGCATGGACATGGCCTTTTCCGTCATATATTGAATCATTATTAATATGTTATAAAAAAGAAGCCAAAAGTAAGTCGATGGCACTTTTAAATAGCTCATTTAATTTATTTGAAAAAAGGTGCTTAGGTCATATTCCTGAAATATTAGATGGAGATTCTCCTCATGAACAAAAAGGTTGTTATGCGCAATCTTGGGGTGCATCAGAATATTTTAGAATATTTGAATTCCTAAAAAGAATTAATTAATAAAAAAGACCGTTTATAAAAAATCTTGAATTGTATGATACTTATTGATTTTATTTGCACCTTGTATGCAAAATTAAAATAATGACTACAAAAAAAAATAAAAAATTAAAAGATGATCTTTTTTTAAAACCTTTTGAAAATGAAATGTTTTTAAGAAAAAAATTTGTTAAGAATTTTAAGGATCGGATTACTCAAAATAAATTATCATTAGAAGAATTTTCTAATGCTCATGAATATTTCGGTCTTCATAAAAAAAATGATCATTGGATTTTTCGAGAATGGGCTCCAAATGCAACGGCTATTTATTTAATAGGTGATTTCTCGAATTGGAAAATAATTGATGAATTCGCACTTGCTTATGGTGATCAAGATGGTGTGTGGGAAATTGAAATTCCTCTAAATAAAATTAACCATAAAGATTTATATAAACTCCAAATTTATTGGCCAGGAGGTGAAGGAGAACGTATCCCAGCATATGCAAGAAGAGTTGTACAAGACCCTAATACATATATTTTTTCTGCGCAGGTTTGGGATTCGGATCCATATCAATGGAAACACTCAACTTCTTGTAAAAAGAAGAAATTTCCATTTATATATGAAGCTCATATTGGGATGGCACAAGAAGAAGGTAAAATAGGGACTTATAGTGAGTTTCAAGATGAAATACTACCAAGAATCATAAAATCAGGATATAATACTCTTCAATTAATGGCTGTAATGGAACATCCATATTATGGGTCATTTGGATATCATGTTTCAAATTTTTACGCAGCTTCGTCACGATTTGGAACTCCTGAAGAATTAAAAACACTAATAGATCAATGTCATAAAAACAATATATCTGTAATTATAGATCTTGTTCATTCTCATTCAGTTAAAAATGAAGTTGAAGGTCTATCACGATTTGATGGCACAAAATATCAATATTTTCATGCAGGAGCTAGAGGTTATCATGATGCTTGGGATTCAAGATGTTTTGACTATGGAAAACCCGAAGTAATTCATTTTCTTCTTTCAAATATAAAATATTGGCTGGATGAATTTAATGTTGATGGATTTAGGTTTGATGGCGTTACTAGCATGCTCTACCATCACAGAGGTCTTGGTAAAGAGTTTAAATCATATGATGATTATTTTGATGGCAATCTAGATTTAGATGCATTTTCGTATATAACTTTGGCAAACGAACTTATTCATAATGTTAATCCAGATGCTATTACGATAGCAGAAGAAGTATCCGGCTTTCCTGGTATTGGTTCTCCGATAAAAGATGGAGGATGTGGATTTGATTTTCGTCTTTCAATGGGTATTCCTGAATGTTGGTTTAAGTTAGTATCTGAAGTATCCGATGAAAATTGGGATCTTCATTATTTATTTAATGAATTAACTAATAAAAGAGATGATGAGTCATCTATTTCTTATGTTGAATCTCATGACCAAGCATTGGTTGGAGGAAAAACACTTATTTTTGAACTTATCGACAAAGATATGTATTTTAATATGCACAAATCATCAAATAATCTTATTATTGATAGAGGTATAGCTCTGCATAAAATGGCTCGCCTTTTAACTCTTTCCTTATCTGATTGTGGATATCTTAATTTTATGGGAAATGAATTTGGACATCCAGAATGGATAGATTTTCCAAGAGAAGGAAATGGGTGGACTTATCATTATGCACGAAGACAATGGTCATTAGTTGATGACGAAAATTTAAAATTTAAAGACTTAGATAAGTTTGACAAATCATTAATTAATCTTTTTAAAAATGAAAATATTTTAAAATATAATATTTCTAATCATCAAATTGATAACAAAAATAAAATTCTTTCGTTTGAACGAGGAGATTATATTTTTTGTATAAATTTTCATCCCAATAAATCGCAAACCGATTTTTCAATAAATGCTTCCTATAAAAAATACGAATTAATTTTCAACACAGATATCTTGGATTATGGTGGGCATGAGATTATTAAAAATGTTAAACCCTACAAATCAATGGGAAAATTTAGAAAAAAATTTATAAAAGTTTACATTCCAGCTAGAACAGCAATAATATTAAAAAAATCAGGTATTTAAGTTCGTTTGTCCCCACGACTCATCACAACCTTACCTGTTCTTACTAATTCAATTATTTTGAACTTTCCAATCATATTTTCTAAAGCATCTATTTTATCAGGATTTCCAACAACTTGAATAATCATTGAATTATCACTTAAATCTATTGTCTTACAACCATAATGCTCAGCGATCTGTAAAGCCTCAGAACGATCGTTGCTATTTACCTCTATTTTGATCAAACCCATTTCTTTTACAACAGATCCATCATGGGTATGATCAATACATCTTAAAACATCAACAATTTTGTCTACTTGTTTGATTATTTGATCCAAACCTTCAAGCTCTCCGCTACAACTTATAGTCATTCTAGAAAAATTACCATCAAATGCCGGTGATACAACTAATGATTCTATATTATATCCTCTTCTAGAAAAAACTTGGGCTATTCTTGCTAATGCACCAGGTTTATTAGATACGTAAACACTAACAGTATGAATATCTCTTTTTATTTGTTCCTTCATTATGTTATTCCTATGTAGAACCTGTTGGTTTTTCCATTTTATGTTTAGGTGCTTCAACTAACATATCCTCTAATGCAGCCCCAGCTGGAACCATTGGATATACATTGTCAGTTTTTTCTACTTCACAATTTAATAAGCAGGGTCCTTCGTTATATTCTAAAACCGACGAAACTATTCTTTTAACATCACCGGATCTTCTTAAATTAAACCCTTTTACCCCAAATGATTCTGCTAATCTAACGAAATCTGGATTTCCTTCCAAATCTACTCCACTTTTTCTATCATCATAAAATAATTCCTGCCATTGTCTAACCATTCCTAAATAGTGGTTGTTTAGAACAACAATTTTAACTGGCAACTTATGAATTGCAGCAGTAGCTAATTCAAAAAAAGTCATTTGAAATCCACCATCGCCAACAAAGCAAATATGAATATCATTTGGTCTTCCAAAAGCAGCCCCAATAGATGCTGGGAAACCAAAGCCCATAGTTCCGGCTCCACCTGAACTAAGCCAGTCATATCTTGATTCATTTTTGTAAAACTGAGCCGCCCACATTTGATGTTGACCAACATCTGTGGAGACACATGCTTTTCCAAATGTTTGCTTGTTAAATTCATCAATTATATGCTGCATCTTTAATCCACCCTGTCTTACAAACTTTAGAGGATATTTTTTCTTATAATTTAATATACGATCATTCCATGAATCATTATCCATAGTTGGAACATGTTTAATTAATTCATCTAAAGCTATTTTTGCATCAGATGTACAAATAATCTCTGGTTTAATCATTTTTCCAATTTCAGCAGCATCAATATCTATGTGTACAATTAATGCATTTTTACAAAACATTTCAGGCTTACCTAAAATTCTATCATCAAACCTTGAGCCAACATTGATTAGCAAATCACATTCGCAAATAGCTTTATTGGCATATGCTGTGCCATGCATACCTAACATACCAAGTGATAACCTGTGTGATTCAGGAAATATCCCTTTTCCAAGCAAAGTTGTTGTTACAGGAATATTTGCTTTTTCAGCCAAATTAAGTAACACTTCATCAGCTTTTGCTATCATAGCCCCATGACCGGCTAGTATAACAGGTTTTTTAGAACGAGCTATTTCGTTAGCAATTTGTAATATTATATCGTTATCCACTTCATAATTTAGTTTATATCCAGGCAAATCCATTTCAGCTTGAAGACTTCCTGTAAATGGACCTGCACTAATATCCTTTGGAATATCTATTAAAACTGGACCAGGACGTCCAGTTGTAGCGATATGAAATGCTTCGCGAGTTATTCTTGGAATATCATTCGTTTCTCTTATTAAATAAGAATGTTTAACAACTGGCATGGTAATTCCAAAAATATCGGCTTCTTGAAAGGCATCTTTTCCTAACATCCACGAAACTGCCTGACCTGAAATAACTATCATTGGTACAGAATCCATTTGAGCAGTCATTATGCCTGTTAAAGTATTCGTAGCACCTGGACCACTAGTAACAAGAACTACTGCAGGCTTGCCAGTTGCTCTAGCATAACCATCAGCCATATGTGCTGCACCTTGCTCATGACGAACTAAAACAAACTCAATATTTGTCTCAGTTGTAACTAGTGCATCAAATATGGGTATGGCGGCTCCACCTGAATATCCAAATATATACTCAACACCTTCATTCTCAAGACATTTTACAAGTGCTTGTCCACCTTCTAATATTTTATTAGGCATTATTTTTCCTCATTAACTTCGCGGAATATCTAATATGATATAAATAATGTCAATTTTTTTATTAAAAAAAAATAATATGTTAAAATATATAAAAATATTGTAAAAATGACAATTTTTTATCTAATATTTTACGAAAAAAAATAATATTTTTAAATAAACTATTAAATTAAGATAAATATTTTACCAAAAAAATAGATAAAATGATATTATTTTAATTTAAATTCGTAATAATAAATATTATTAATAAAATTTTTGTAAAAAAAAATTATTAAATTACTGACTTAATGTTTTTTTTGTAGATTTAATGAAATTTTTCCACAATTCTTTCTCACTTGACGCATTAATAAGAGACTCTCTTGCTTCTTTATCTCTAAAAGTTCGTGATAATTGTGAAATTAATTTAAGATAAAAAGCACTTGTCGCTGTTGGAATAACTACAAAAAAGAATATTCGTGTTAATGATCTTCTTGACGAGTCAAACTTTACCCCTTTTTTACTTACTCCAACTGCCATAGCAAGGCCGCCGCCTTCCACGCCTCGAACATGTGGGAAAGCTAACCCATTATCAACCGCTGTACTTACAATCGCTTCTCTTTGTAAGGCTAAATCTTTCAGTTGTTCAGGATTTTTTGTAAAACCATTTTCTGCCATACGATTAGAAAGTTGTCCAAGAACTTCTTCTGGAGAATTTCCCTTAAGAGGAAGTGTCATTAATTCCGGTGATGAATATCTTTCAATGCCATTTTTTTGAATTTTACCGTACTGTCTTGTGACTTTGTCGCGCTCTATTTTAAAAGCCGGTTCAAACAAAAATCTAGTGCAATTCGGACAGCGGCTTAAATTTTCTGCTTTTATTACAGCTTGTACTAAACTTTTGGTTAAAGCCATACCACATCCTGAACAATTACCGTTTACAACCGCAACAATTGCTTCAGGATTTTTTTGCAATAACCTATTTATATGAGTTTTTACTGAAGGAGATAAATCTGAACTTAGAGCAGCTATAGAGTTTTCTAATTCATCAAGTCTAGCATTTTGCATTGATACTTTCTTCTGCATTTTCGCAGCAATAAGTTCTTGTAATTGAATTAGTTGATTTATCAAGCTATGCGCATTATTCATTTCAAATCCTTATAATCTGTCTAAGATAACATTGTTTAAATATATAAAAAGTCATTCTATTAAAAAATTAATTATTAAGTTCATATATATATCCAATTCCCAATAATGTTAAATGCTTCATATATTCCATTTTAATATTTGAATTTTTAAGAAACCATTGTGCATTTCCTCCCGTTGCACATAATTTTAGTCTCCTCACATTTAAATCCTTTTTAATTCCATTTATAATTTCTAAAACCATTCCTTTAAAACCATTTCGAGTTCCAATATACATTGCTTTTGAAGTACTATCCCCAATATTTTCATTGCATGATTTCAATTTTATATTGGGTAATAGAGCAGTTTTCTCATATAAATAATTTAACATTAATTCAGGTCCTGGACATATGATTCCACCAATATATCCTTTATTTTTGTCAATTACATCAAATGTAAGTGCAGTACCAAAATCGCATACAATAGAAGGTAAACCAATCCATTTTGCAGCAGCGGCTGCATTTGCAAGTCTATCAGAACCAATTTCATAAGGTGATGGGTAATTTATGTCTACGCCGATATGGTGATGATGATTTATCCAAAAAATATTTTGAAAGTTAGCTTCTGATAATTTTTTTGTCCATAAATCATTATAAATAGGTACAACTGATGCAATTGCAACTGTATCAATATTTAAAGAATCTAAATATATTTTAATTTTTTTATCGTTTGGATTTAACACTTTTAAGGACTTTGTAATTCCTTTATTTGAATAAACCCCAAGAGATGTGGATGTATTTCCAATATCAATAACTAAAATTTTCATTTTTTAAAATCCAAACCTAAGTTGACTGATTTAACTGAATGTGTAAGTGAACCAATTGAAACAGCGTCAACACCAGTCGCGGCAATATTCTTTATATTTTCAAGCGAAATATCTCCAGAAGCTTCAGTTTTACATTTATTATTGCAAAGCTTAACACATATCCCTAAATCCTCTATTGACATATTATCTAAAAGAACCCAGTCCGGGGGATCTTGTAGGACAATTTTTAACTGTCTAATTGAATCGACTTCAACATGAATTTTCAAATTTGGATTTTCTAATTTAACTTTTTTTATGGCGTTAAGTATCCCAAAATCATTATTTTTTTCAAAAATTGAAAAATGATTATCTTTAATCATTACGGCATCATAAAGACCAAATCTATGATTTTTACCTCCACCAGCTCGGACTGCTATTTTTTCTAATAATCTTAATCCTGGAGTTGTTTTTCTTGTATCTAAAACCAATAAATCGCTTCGACTAGATTTTTTTATAAAACTTGTGGTAAGAGATGAAATTCCACACATTCTTTGTAAAAAATTAAGTGCAACCCTCTCCGCTTTTAAAATCGATATGGTTGAGCCTTCAATTTTTATTAGCGATTGTTTTGATTTTAAAAAATCACCATCAGAACAATAATTTTCAATATGTAATCCTGAATCAATTAAGTGAAAAACTTTTTTTGCAATCTCTAGTCCTGAAACAATACAATCTTCTCTAGTTTTTATAAATGCAGTAGATTTACTACTTTTATCAATTAAAACATCAGAAGTAACATCGACATAATTTGTACCTAAATCCTCAATTAAAGCGTTTCGGATAATATTATCAATTTTAATACTGTCTTCTTTAAGCAACATCGAACCTATCAGCGTTCATAACCTTAGTCCATGCATTGATAAAATCTTTAATAAACTTATTTTTTGAATCCTTAGATGCATATACTTCTGAAATTGCTCTCAATCTAGAATTTGAACCAAAAATTAAATCTACAGCAGATGCTTTTAAATTACTTGCTGTTTTTGAGCAATATCCTTCATATATATCATCGTTGATATTTTTCCATTCAATATCAACATCAAGAATTTTTTCAAAAAAAGCTGTGTTTAATTGTGTATCATTTTCGTCAAATACTCCTAATCCAATTTCACCAACACCTAGAGTTCTCAATCCTGCTAAAAGGACTGTCATCTCAGGGGCTGTTAAACCAAGCAGTTGACATTTATCAATTAACATTTCCTCAGTGCGTAATTCGATATAACTTTTCTTGAAATTTCTAAAACCATCGGCATAAGGTTCTAGTACACTAAAAGATTCGACATCAGTTTGTTCACTTGACGCATCCCCTCGACCAGGCATGAATGGTACTGGTGTTTTTGAAGCTTTTTCAATAGCAAAATTACCAGCTAATACAATAACATCAGCAATTGATGCTCCTGTTTGTTCTGCGATTTTTTCATATATTGGTAATATATCTTTTAGCTTATTTGGTTTATTTATTTCCCAATTACATTGTGGTTCAAGCCTTATTCGAGATCCATTAGCTCCACCTCGAAGATCTGAACTTCGAAAAATTGAGGCGCTTGCCCAAGCAGTTTCCACCATTTCTGTCACAGTCAAGTTTACGTTAGAAAGATGTTCTTTTATTTCTTCAACATTTATATCCTTGTTTCCTTTTGGAATTGGGTCTTGCCATATTAAATCTTCAGCAGGAACTTCTGGTCCAAGATATCTACATTTCGGACCCATATCTCTATGTAAAAGTTTAAACCACGCTCTAGCAAAAGCATCTTGGAATTCATCAGGATTTTCCTGAAATCTTTTTGATATTTTACAATACTCAGGATCTTCTCGCATTGCCATATCTGCCGTAGTCATTATTGTTGTAACTTTCATTGATGAATCTTCGACATCAGGTGCTAAATCTGAATCTTTGGGGTTAATTGGATGCCATTGATAAGCACCAGAGGGGCTTTTAACTAACTCCCATTCATAACCAAATAACATATCAAAGTACCCATTATCCCATTCAATTGGATTCGGAGTCCATGCACCTTCGATTCCACTCGTTATTGCATCTCTTCCTTTTCCAGATTTGTAGTCACTCTTCCATCCAAATCCCATCTGATGAATTGGAGCTCCTTCAGGTTCTGCTCCAACAAGACTTGGATCTCCAGCTCCATGAGCTTTCCCAAAAGTATGTCCGCCAGCTGTTAAAGCCACAGTTTCCTCGTCATTCATTGCCATTCGCCCAAATGTTTCCCTAATATCAACTGCACTTGCTTTAGGATCTGGATTTCCATCAGGTCCTTCAGGGTTTACATAAATCAATCCCATTTGAACAGCAGCTAATGGATAAGTTAATGTTCTTTCTTCTGTATAACGTTCATTTCCCAACCATGTACTTTCTTTTCCCCAATTAATTTCCTCTTCAGGAGCCCAAATATCGCTTCTTCCACCACCAAAACCAAAAGTTTTACCTCCCATTGACTCAATCGCTACATTTCCAGTTAAAATAAACAAATCAGCCCAACTGATCTGATTACCATATTTCTTTTTAATTGGCCACAATAGCCTTCTTGCTTTATCTAAATTTGTGTTGTCAGGCCAGCTATTTGTTGGAGCAAATCTTTGGGATCCAGTGCCTCCGCCTCCTCTACCATCACCTGTTCGATATGTGCCTGCAGCATGCCAAGTCATTCTTATGAAAAATGGACCATAATGACCATAATCCGCTGGCCACCAACTTTGGGAATCAGTCATTAGTTTGCGTATATCATCCTTAAGAGCAAAATAATCTAGTTTTTCAAATTCTTTTCTATATTCAAAATCATCATCCATTGGGCAAGATTTCTTATCATGCTGATGCAAAATACTTAAATTTAATTGTTCAGGCCACCAATCTTGATTTGTTCTTCCTGCATTTGGCGATGTTATTGCACCATGAATTACTGGACATTTTGAAGGATCACTCATAACTTACTCACTTTCTTAATCATAAAATAAAATCTTCTTAAATATAAAAAAAATGTCAAATAAAAATCGGAATCAAAGACAACTTCTTACACTTAATTACAATTTAAAAAATTTGACATTTTGGACAAATAGTTGTTCCTCGTTGCGCAACATAAATTTTTTCCATTGTGTTTGAACATCTTTCACAATTTTCACCCCTTCGTCCATATGCTTTGACCATATCTTTGGGTCTTCCTGATTTACCATTTAAATCTTTATAATTACTCTTGCCTTTACCTAATGATGTTCCTCTATTTCTAATGCCAATTTTAAGTACTTCTTGAATTGAAGAATATAATTTTTTTTGATCATTGATGCTTATTGTATTAGAAATTTTTTTTGGGTGAATTTTTGCTAACCACAATGCTTCATCAGCATATATGTTGCCAATTCCGGCAATAAAAGACTGATCTAATAAAAATGGTTTTATCATTCTATTTTTTTTGTTCATCAGCTCATAAAAATATTTCCAAGAAAAATCTTTTGATAATGCGTCAGGTCCAAGTTTATTTAATATACTTGAAGGATTATATGTAAAAATCCATTTTCCAAATTTTCTGCTGTCTCTGTAAAAAAGCTTAACGCCTCCCGATAACAACATTTCAGCGCGGTCATATTTACTAGGCTTCTTAGAAAAACTTCCTGACATTCTTAAATGAATGAGTAAAAATTTATTATTACTTAATTCAAATATAATCCATTTTCCATTTCGTGACAGTTTAATAATCCTTTCATTGCAAATTTTTTTTGAAAATGAGGAACAAGAATAAGGAGCAATCATTTTAGGCCAATCGATTCTTACAGCTAAAATTTCTCGTTGCTCAACGCC
>MDSZ01016892.1_pt1 | contig 35504 bp, 32 predicted proteins | sample 811201 | NCBI WGS metagenome assembly MDSZ01 (sample SAMN05326647, study PRJNA326480) | marine metagenome | isolation source: seawater | place: Indian Ocean: North | collected 2010
ACAAATATCAGGTTGCAATTTATACTATGGAATTAATAAGAAACAAATTACGAAAGATAGTTATATTTTTTCAAAATATCCTCAAATATGGGGTTGGGCAACATGGAGAGATCGATGGCAGAAATATTATGATCCAGACATAAAATCCTGGCCAAAAAATAGAAATTCTTTTTTAAAAAAAAAGAATTTAAGAGACGGGGAAAAAAGATATCTAAAATTTGTTCTTGATAGAACATATAATAAAACAGGACAAGGATGGGATCAGCAATGGATTTATGCATGTATACAAAATGATTTAAAAACTATTGTTCCATCAAAAAATTTAATTAAAAATATAGGTTTTAAAAATAATCCTGCTGGTAAAAGTGCAAGAAAGTTTCGAAATTTATTTTTCGAAGATATAAAATTTCCAATAAAACATCCACGTAGAACATCAAATTCAGAAATATATGACAGATTTCTTTATTTAAATTTCTATAATAGAAAGTTTATTTTAAAAAGAATGATTAATAAAGTTAAGTTATACTTTAAATATAGTGTCTAGATTTAAATCAATTATAAAATCATTATTACCAGAAAAGCTTTTGGATTTTTATTTTGAATTAAAAATAAAGAATAAAAAATATTTTGGTCAAAATAAAATGGACAAAAAATTACTTCAATACCTTAATTATAAAAATGGTTTTTTTATAGAATTAGGTGCTAATGATGGATTGAGACAATCAAATACATACTATCTTGAAAAAAATCTTAGTTGGAGGGGTATATTAATAGAGCCTGAAAAAAAAAATTTTATTAAATGTAAAAAAAATAGATCAACAAAAAATTTTTATTTTAATGTTGCTTGTCAAAAAAAAAATAATCAAAAAAAAATGAAATTTTTGTACTCAGACCTAATGACTATAAGCCTTGATCGTTCAAACAATATAAAAAATCCATATATTCACGCGAAAAAAGGAAAGTTGTATTTACGAAATAATGAAAAGATTAGAAAATTTACACAGAATACGATGACTTTGGGTGAAATACTCAATATTTGTAATTGCAATAAAGTGATAGATTTTTTGTCTTTAGATGTAGAAGGTATGGAACTTGATGTTCTAAAGGGTGTAAATTTTAATAAATATAATTTTAGATATATATTAACTGAGTCATACGATGATAAAAAAATTAAATCTTTTTTGATGTCAAAAAATTATGAATACATAAAAAAACTTAGTAAGAGGGATCTTTTATTCAAATATACTTACTAGTTTTAAATCCAAAAATACTTAAAAAAGTTCCTATTGATCTGGAAATATACATTAAAAATTTTAAAAAATTTACCTTTAATCCAAAAGGTATAGATAAAAAATAAATTATTGATAAAAAAAATTCATAAAAAAACTTTAAAAATAATTTTCTAAAACCCTTAAGGTATCCATAGGTATTTAAATAAATAATTTTTGATGAAATCCCATATCTAAAGTTTCTTTTTATGAACCAGCTAATTTTTTTTTTTTTTAAAACTATATTTTCGTATACTTTTGCATCTTTACACCATCTAATTTTGTAACCCCTTTCATTTAATATCATGAAAAATAATTGATCTGAACCTCCTAAATTTGTGAGTTTTTCATAAAATTTTATTTTTTCCTTTTTAATAATTTCTTGTTTAAGAACTACATTATTTGTAGCTGCCCACTGAATTTTTTCACCTTCTTTTACTTTCCGTGCCAATAATAATAAAAATAAATTTTTTGTTTTTGGAATTTGTGGGCCTGTAATGATGTCTGTTTGAAATTTCTTTTTAAATTTTTCAATTTCAATTAACCAGTTTTTATCAATCTCACAATCGTCATCAAAAAAACAAATATATTTAGTGTTAAATCTTTTTGAAATTTCAAGTGCTTTATTTCTTGCATACGGAATTCCAATTTTTTTCTCTATTTCATAAATATAAGATATATTTTTTTTAAGGTTTTTTTCAATTTTTTTATAGAGTGTTTTTTTTTTTGAATTTTCTATAATAATTAATCTTATTTTTTTATTATTTAATTTCAAATTGTTGATACTTCTTATAAATCTATCAAAAAATATTGGCTTTTCTCTTGTACAAACTAAAAAAATATAATCGAACATCTATTTTATTTATTTAATCTATTTCTATTAAATTTTAACAACATAAGGATTGACCAAAGATATGGATGTGCATCTCTTTTTTTTGATATGTGAATATTAAAAAGTTTAACAACTTTACTTTTTTCAATTGGCAAATTTGAATAATTATTATCATCATTAATTATTTCACTTGACCATCTGTATAATTCATTACGTAACCATTCTTTAATAGGAATTTCAAACCCTCTTTTTTTTTTATTTAAAATGAAATTAGGTAAGTATTGTTTCGCATATTTTTTTAAAAAAATTTTTTTTTTAAAAAAAGAAATTTTTTCTTTTGAATTTAAATTAAGTGAAAAATTAACAATATCATTACTCAAGAAAGGCAATCGGCATTCTAAAGAATTTAACATGCTTGATCTATCGAGTTTGACCAGATAATTATCGATTAAATTGTTACTCATATCATAATTAAAGATGTTATTCATAGGATCAACTGAACGATAATTATCGAATTCATTTAGATCTAGTTTCAAATCTGACATTTCATTTACATTCCAAAAGTCTTTTTTTAAACTTTTTAAAAACAAAAAAGATGATTTCAAATCTTTCATTAGAAGAAATTTTTTTAACAAAATACTTTTATGACTATTACTAAATAGAAAAAAATTAGTTATAACTTCAGATATACAATTAGGTATTTTAAGATACGCTAATTTTAATTTCATCAAATTATAATAATTATATCCACCAAAGAGCTCATCTCCTCCATCTCCTGACAAGCAAACATCTACTTCATTATTTTTTGCAAAATTTGTCATAATTAATGTTGGTATTAAAGACGGATCTGCTATTGGTTCATCAAAGTAGTTATTATCATCTAGAATTACTTTTAATAGGTCATTTTCATCAATTATTTTTTCATAATGTTTAGAACCTATATATTTTGCGAACTTTTTAGATAGTTTACTCTCGTCGTATTTTTGATTTTTGAATCCAATAGAAAATGTTTTTAATTCATTTATTTCTTTTTTTGCTAAAATTGCAATTAGTGAGCTATCAATTCCACTAGATAGAAATACACCTAATGGCCTATCTGAATTTAGTTTTTCTTTAACACTATGTTTTAATTTTGTATCAAATTCGATTAAACTTTTATCATTTTGATTTAGATTTTCTGGTTTCCAATATTGTTTTAATTTAACGTAATTTTCTTTAAAAAATAATGAAGTTCCTGATGTTAGTTTATTAACATTATTGTAAATCGTCTTATTTGACTTTGTATGCCCAAAATTTATAAAATCATTAATAGAGTTATGATCATAATCAAATTTTATGTCAGAAATTTTCTCTAATGAACTTAAGGTAGAGGAAAAATAAAAAAAATTGTCTTTTTTAAAATAAAAAAAAGGTTTTTCTCCAAATCTATCTCTAGAACAAAATAAAGTTTTCTTTTCTAGATCTATTATTGCAAAAGCAAACATACCATCAAATTTTTTCACACAATCATTACCCCAATAAATAAAGGCGTTTAATAACACCTCTGTATCGGTTCTACTTTTCCATGAAAATTTGCTTTCTATTTCATTATATATTTTTTTATAATTATAGATTTCTCCATTAAAAATACATAAATACCTCTTGTCAGATGACATCATCGGTTGATTACCTGCATCGGATAAATCCAAAATAGAAAGTCGCCTAAATCCAATTTGACAGAAGCTATTCTTAAAATATCCTTCACTATCTGGGCCTCTACTAATCATCAAATTATTAGCTAATTTCAGATTTTCAACTGATTTTATACCGTCGACAAAGTTTACTGCACCAACAAAACCACACATATTAATCTAACTAACAGTTTATACTTAGATTATAAATTTATTTCATACAACATAATAATATATCAAATTAATTTGAGTCTAAATTTAAACAAAATAGAGTATATAAATAACTTACAAAATTACTTTAATGAAAATCAATCTTATTTACTTCATATCTAATTTTTCATTCGGTGGAGCTGGTAATTCAATAGTAAGATTATGTACAAACTTAAGTAGAAAGAAATATTCTATTAATATAATTTGCATTGGTAAATCTGGTTATAATAAAATACTACAAAAAAATAAAATTAGATTAATTGAAATTAAAAAATCAAAACTAATTTACTCAGTTTTTATTTTAGTTAAAATTATTAATAGTCTAATTGACAAAAATAAAAAAAATATTTTAATAACAAATATACATTATAACAATGTTGTTATATTATTCCTAAAAAAATTTTTTAAATCAGTTAAAATAATATTAGTTGAGAGAACACCAATTGAAGAACTAAAGATATATTTTGATTTTAAAGATTTTATAAAAAAAAAAATTATCAATATTTTAGTAAAACTGTTTTATCATAAATCAGATTATATTATTTGCAATTCAAAAGGTATAAAAAAAGGACTTAAAAACTTCACAGTAAAACCAATTAAAGTTATTTATCCTCCAAGTCTTGTTACTAAAAAAAAAGAAAGAAAATATATTTATAAAAATTTAAATTTATTTTGTTTTACTAGATTATCGAATGAGAAAAATATTATTTTACTATTTAAAGCAATTAAATATTTAAATAATAAAAAAATTATTTTGAATATTTATGGAGAGGGTCCTGAAAAAAATAGATTAATAGAATATGTTTATAAAAATAAATTAGACAAAAACATTTTTTTTAAAGGTTTTAAAAATAATATGAACTCTATTCATGAACAAATATATGTTTCAACATCTTTATTTGAAGGATGTAGTAATTCTACCATAGAAGCAATTAATAATTCAAAAATTACCATCTGCTCTAACTGTCCTGGCGGAAACGCAGAAATATTGTTATATGGTAAGGGAGGTGAACTTTTTAAAAATAATGATTACAAAAGTTTAGCAAGCTCAATAATAAAAGTGATTAAAGAACCAAAAAAATATCATAAAAAAACATTGTTGGCCAGAGAACAACTTTCAAAATTTTTTTTAAAAAAAAATCAAAGCGAATACGAAAAAATTTTTAATTCTTTGTAAAATTATATTTAATATTATCAAGTAATGAGTTATCTTGGTTAAGTTCAATAAATCCAGTAATTCTGGTAATCTATATAAAAGATTTATCTTTCATTAATTATTAATTTAAAATAAATATTTAAATATTCGGCTACTTATATGAACAAATATTCGGAAATAATTAAAGATTTATTAAAGAAGTTCAATTTTAAGATTGAACATGTTAATTCTTGGTACAAAAGGAACGAACATTCAATTGCTGAAATTGAAGATGAGGAATTAAAAATAATTAAAAGCATTACTAATTATTCAATGAGTACACCAGCTAATCATTGGGCTATTATTCAATCAATTAAACATTTAAAAAAAAATAATATTCAAGGTGACCTGGTTGAATGTGGTGTCTGGAGAGGAGGTAACCTAATACTTTTTAAAAAGATACTTGAAAAAATTAAAATGGAAAAAAAAATTTATAGTTATGATACTTTTGAAGGAATGCCTTATCCAGGAGAAAATGATTTTGATTTAAAGGACATTAAAGCAGATATTATTTTTAATAAGTATAAAAAGAAAGAAATGAAATGGTGTTACTCATCATTAGATGAAGTAAAAAATAATATAAAAAAAAACAATATTAATTTAGATGATGATTTTATCTTTGTTAAAGGAAAAGTTGAAGATACCCTTAAAGTTGAAAAAAATTTACCTCAAAAAATAGCATTACTAAGATTAGATACCGACTTTTATGAGTCAACTAAGATAGAACTTGAAATACTTTTTCCAAAATTAGAGAGAGGAGGAATCTTAATAATTGATGACTATGGTCATTGGAAAGGGTCAAAAAAAGCAGTAGACGAATACTTTGATTTAAAAAATAATTTTAAATGGTTTCACCGAATAGACTATGCCAGCAGACTTTATATAAAATAATTCATTTAGTAACATTTGATAAAAAATTTAACATATAATCTAGACCATCTTTTTTTAGAACATTTCGTAGTACATTTTGAGCATTATGAACTAATTCTTTTCTCAATTTGTCATTAACTAAAACTTTGTTTATTTTTTCCTCTAGGTTTCCAAAATTTAAATCATAAGTTAAACATGTTTGATTATTCATATAAATATTCGGCCAAGTTTTGATATATGAAATATTGGGATAAATTATACATGCTCCCATGATTGTGGCTTCAAATTCTCTATAACAAATTTCACCCCAACCAAAAGAGCCTACTGATATTTTTGCTTTATTTAATTTTTCTAAATATTTTTTATGATTAATTCTTTTGTCAACGTTATTTACACTATACTTTTTACGTAGAAAATTTGTAACAAAGTGTCTTTGAAAAAAAATTGATTTTTTTTTTGAGTTCAATCTTAAATTTGATTTTAAAAAAAAATCATCCTCTCTTTCATCCATATCGCTAAACTTTAATCTATTTTCAAAATCTTTTTGATTAAAATTATAAAAAATACCTTTTAGTGATAAGAGATTTTTTTTAAATCGATTATTATTTATTATATCAAAATAATTCCCAACACCTATGTTCCAACTTTGGACTAATTTATTTTCATACTTATCCTGTAGCTTAGTATAATTAAATGAAACTTGTTTTTCTAAATCATAATTTTTTTGATAGTAATCTGCATAATATCTGTTTCTAAAAAAAAATTTTTTATAATTCAATTTATCAATATAAACTTGATTTTTTGCGTACTTTTTAACATATGGCATAATTTCAAAAACTGTTGTGCCTGCACTATCACTAAGATCAAACCAAATTATATTAGGATTTTTAGTTGATATATTTTCTATCTTTTCTTTTAAATTATATTCATTATTTATCTGAAATTTTTTTTTTATTTTCATTTGAAAAGAGTCAGTAAAATATCTACTCACTAAAAAAATAAAATCTGCATCAAAAAAATCTTTGGTGATTTTGTTAAAATAACTAATTTTATAACCACTATCTTGAATTTCATTTTTAAAATAATTTAAAACAGACCAGTAACCGAAATGATAGGACCATTTTAGCTTTGATCCAGGGTGTAATATATTAATTTTTTTCATACTCTTTTTTAAATAGATTATATTCACTAAAAATTTTTTTAGCTCTATTTTTCCAAGAAAATTTCCTTGCCGTAGCTAATGCATTATATGAAATTTTTTTTCTTAATTTTTTTTTTTTAGAAATGTAATTAATTGCTTTTTTCCAATCGACAATATTCTCATATTCTTTTACAAAAATACAATTTTTTTTATTAATCAAAATTTCTTTCAAGACTTTTTTTTCTGAGGAAATAATAGGTATTCCAGTTGATAGATATTCAAACATTTTAATTGGGGACATAAAATTTGAAATATTATCTTTATAATCATCTGAGCTAATTGACACTCTCTTTTGATATGGCATTAATAAAAGGTCAGCTTTTTTAAAAGAACTGAGCACTTTTTTTAATTTCATAAAAGAATATATTTTTACATTTTTAGAGTAATTTTTAATCTTTTCATTTCTTTTTCCAACAAGGTGAAAGTTAAAATTAGGACAAATGCTTGCTAATTTAAGTAAAAAATTAATACCTCTTCCCTTATAAAAACTTCCAAAATAATAAATATTTTTCACTTTTTTATTTGGATTGTACTTAATTTTAAAATCTCTTTTATCTGAACCATCATGTAATACGATATAATTTTTAACTTTCGATTTGTAAAAGGACGCAATTCCTTTAGAAATAAATATATTTTTTATGATATATTTAGACTTAAAAAAATTTAATTTTAAGAATAAGAACTTAGAAAATCCCTTTATTTCCTGATGAATCTCTAAAAAGTGATAGATAGAAAATAGAGACATAACTAAACTTGCTATTATACTTCTTGAAATTATTAAACTATTTCTATCTTTGATTAATTTAATACACTTTAATGAAAATATAAATCTACTAAGAAAATTATTTTTTAAATTTTTCTTAAGTGAAAATTTAATTTCAAATTTTTTTTTTGTATGCAAGTTGTAATCATTTTTAATCTTTTTATAAGTGTAGTTAGTATTTTTATGAGGGCAAATTAGTGTTATATTTGTAGAATTATTTGATAAATTATCAAGCATTTTAAAAATATGAACTGACTGAGCTTTGTCTGATGGTAAGCTTAATTCGGTAATATAATATATATTATCCATTCAAAATTAATCGAATAACTCAAAGTATCTTAATTTATTTTTTTTTATCTGTTTTAAATGATTCTTAAATTTTGAATGATTTACTGCGTTAATAATAAGATCATATTTTTTCAAATTTACTTTGTGATTAATTACTCCACTATTTTTTGCTATTTTATTATCTAACATTGGATCAAGTGCATCAACATTTTTTATCTTTTGTTTCAATAATCTATATAATTTTAAAGAAAATGAATTTCTTAGATCTGCTACGTTGGTTTTATAAGACACTCCTAAAAATAAAATTTTTATTCTATTCTTCTTTTTTTTTATATCTCTTAATTTTTTGATTATTTGATTATAACAAAACTTATACATATCATTATTAGTCTTTCTACCTGCTAAAATTACATTCGTTTTAATTCCAGTTTTTTTAGCAAATGATGAAAAATAATATGGGTCAACTGGTAGACAGTGGCCACCAACCAGCCCAGGTTTATAATCAATAAAATTCCATTTGGTTTTTGCGAGTTTTATTACATTTTTAAAGTTAATTTTAGCCTTGTTACAAACTTTATAAATTTCATTTATTAAAGCAATATTCAAATCCCTTTGAATGTTTTCAATTACTTTAGATGTTTCTGCTTCTATAATTTTATCAGTAAAATATAAATTTTTTGCTAAATTTTTATAAACATTTTTAACTATAATTTTTTTTCTAGAATATTTAAAAGCTACAATTTTGTTAATCAAATTAAGTTTTCTATTTTTATCACCAGGATTTATTCTTTCAGGCGAGTAACCAACATAAAAATTTTTACCCTCAATCAACCCAGATTTATTCAGTATTGGTATACAAATTTTTTCAGTTACAGTTGGAAAAACAGTGGACTCATAAAAAATTATATCATCATTTTTTATTATTTTCGATAAATCATAAGAGCAATTAATAATGGGATTTAAGTCAGGTTTCATTGAATTATTTATTGGTGTTGGAACTGTTACAATGAAAAAATTTCCTTTACTAATATCATTTAAATTATTTGTAAAAATTGATCCCTTTTTAATACTTAAATCCTTTTTGTTAAATTCATTATTAATATCTTTTTTTTTAATGAGCTGTTGAATTCTTTGCTTATTTAAATCATAACCTATGACATTAAATTTTTTTTGTAGACGCAAAAATATTGGTAATCCTACATAGCCTAAACCTATCACAACAGGATTAATATTAGTTTTTTTGAACATTAATAACTTGTTTATATATCAAATATAGTTTTACAAAAAAATATTTTAGTTTAATAATTTAAAAATTAACCTGAGTATTTAAATAATTTCAGATTTAAACTAATTTTAATATAATTTTAAAATGAAGTTTTATTTAGTTTACACTTTATAGCATGATTTTTAGACAAACATATAACAAACTCAATAAACTAAGAGGAAGAATATACTCAAATATTGAATACGATATTAGTTCACATCAATTTTTTTATTCGATATTAGAAAAAAAAAATAAAAGGAGTAATTATAATAGATTATTTTCTTTAATATCCTATTTAATATTAATGCTTTTAAGCTATGCAACAATATTAAAAGGTAGAGCACTCGGAATAAAAAAATTTAATTATTTTATCATAACAGATAAAAACATTATTGATAAAAGATCTAAAAATATTTTAGATAAATTAAATCACTCAGAATATTTAAATTGTGTGAAAACTAAAGACTTCATAACTTCAATAAAAATTTACTTTAAATTTAGAAATATAATATTTTATGAAAGTCTATTTTTTTATCACTATTTGAAATCGTTTTTTTCAAGCCCAAATAAAAATCAATTATTAATGATCCACTCTAAAAATTTATATAAATATATAGTATTAAAAAAAGTTTTTTCTTTTCTTAAGCTCAAAAAACTCATAATGATAGACGATTACAGAGAGATGCAAATTTTCATAAAAGTTTGTAGAGAGTTAAATATAAGGTCTTTAGGATATCAACATTCACGTTTTAATAAATATATATTTGCATTGAAATATGGTTGTTTTGATAAATATATAGTTTGGACACCTTATTTTAAAAAAAAACTATTATCTTTAAACAAAAATTATAAGAAGAGAATAATAATTAATAATTTTAGAAAATTTTTAATAGATAAAAATGAAAACAAAAGTACAAATAAAAATCTAATATATTTTGTTGATGATTTTATTGATACAAATAAAATTATTTCATTTTTAACTAAATTAAATAAACTTAAAAATTATAATTTATTTATAAAATTAAAAAATAATTCTTTTATGCCAGAAAAATTAATTAATTTTTTGGCAACTAATAAACTCAAGATATTACCTAATAAACCAATCAAATATTTAGTTAAAAAGTTAAAGCCTTCGTTTTTTATGGCTGCGCATTCAAATGTTTTAATGGAATCATCTTTATATAATGCAATACCAATATTATTAAAGACAAATGCTGACTATTCATTTGATTTAGTAAGTGAAAAATTAGTATTTTATTTAAATGTAAATGATGATTTTGAAAAAAAAATAAATTATTTCATTAAAAGAAAAAAGATAATTTCATTTTTAAGAAAAAGAATTTGGAAAAATAAAAATGAAAAAATAAATCATTTATTTTAGATTTTAAAATTCGTTAATTTTGATGTTATTTCTATAGCTTTCATAGCTTGAAAAGTATTCATTTTAATTCCATTAGAATATTTAATTTGATGTTTTTTACATTGATAATATAGCTTTGTTTTTTTGGGTTTATAAACTAAGTCAAAAACAAAACTGGATTTGTTAATTTTTTTTAGTATTTGATCACTCAGAGGTGTTTTTTTTTGTAATTCATTTTTTAAATTACTGCCAAGTGGAGTACAATTAATTATAAGATACGATTTTTTAGTATCTAAATTATTTGAATTTAGAGTTTTAATAAATTTTGCTTTAAATGTATTTTTTTTATTTTTTTTTGAAATAATAATAAGTTTTTTATTTTTAAATTTCTTAGAGATATAATTAAATATTGCTAACCCAGAGCCTCCTAAACCTATTATAATAACGTTGTTTAATTTAATGTTTTTCCCTACAGCATCTAAAAATCCATAAATATCTGTATTATAAGCTGAGATTTTATTGTTTTTTTTAACAATTAAATTTGATGAACCAGAAAGTTTGGATGATATATCAAATTTGTTAACATATTTCTTTATTTTAATTTTATATGGCATTGTTACAGCAGATGCCAAAAAGTTTTTATCTGCTATAAGTTTTGTAATTTTCTTTTTAAATTTATTTTTACTAATTTCAATTGGAAGCATTTTAGATTTGATTTTTTTTTTTTTTAAAGAAACTATTCCAAATAAATATGGATCTAGGTTTTTTAAGAGGAAAACCTATTATTGTACAAAACATTAAATTATTTTTTTTTTAAAAAATTTTGCTAATTTTTTACTTTTTTTAATTACATTAGCAAATTGCTTAAAATTTAAAGGTTGTAAAGGATCAACTGCCGACTCTTTTGGATTTGGATGCATCTCAATAATTAAACCATTACAATTTGCTGATATTGAAGCATAAGTTAGTCCAGGAACGTAGGGGGCCCAAAAACTCGCGTGACTTGGATCTGAAATTACAGGAAATGTAGTTAATTCCTTTAAAGCTTGAATGGCTTGTAAGTCTAAAATAAATCTTGATGTAGACCTATGAGTATGAGGTGCGGAGATACCTCTCTCACATAATATTAATTTTTCATTTCCCTCAATTAATATGTGTTCAGCAGCTCCCAAGAGGTCTCTTAAACTTGCACCAAAATGCCTTTTTAAAATAATAGGTTTATTTGTTTTAGCAATCTCTCTTAATAATTCTAAATTCTGCATGTTTCTTGATCCAATTTGTAAAATATCAGCGGTAGAGCAAATCCTATCTAAATACTGTATCTCAGTTACCTCAGTAACAACAAGTAAATCAAAATACCTCTTAATTTCATCCATTATCTCCAATCCATTGAATTTAGTTTCTAAATATTTTTTTGATCTATATGGAAATGTTAAAGGTTTAAAGGCATGTCCTCTAATAATTTTTAAATTATTTTTTTTTAGCTCCCTCGCTACTGAAAACATTAATTTTCTATTTTCTACACCATTAGGTCCACTAATTACTGGTATTGTATTATTTGAAAATATTTCTTTTTTATCTATAAATATTTTTCTTCTAACTTTTTTCGTTGATAGTGGAATTTTATACTTTATATCGTCTTCAGTAATATCTTTTGTTGGCTCTTTATTAGTTAGACTCCTAACATATATTTTTTTCACTATATACCTAACTGGCTTTGTTTTTTTTTGATTTTAAATAAATTACTTTTTCTAGAATTATACATAGAATGTAAAATATTTAAAACATGCAAATTCTTTTCTATTTCTAAGTTTTTTGATGATTTGTTTATTTTTTCAGATAAAAATTCTTTTATTATTTTATGATGACCATTTCCCATAGCTCCAATTTGACCTTTGCCATTACCGAATTCTTCGGAATTTTTATTATCATCAATAATTTTATTTTGTTTTATTAGGTGAAACGTATTTAAACTAACACCTTTTACTAATGCTCTTCCTTTTTCACCAATAATATCCATAGCTGATCTATAATTACTATCTGCTCTAGTTGTAGCTTTTAAACTAGAAAATGTTCCATTTTTGTGAATGAAATTAATAATTGCAAGATCTTCTGCTTGAAGCTTTTTTTTATTAAAACCCAGAATAGAGTTAAACTTTTGTATTTGGCCAAAAATGTATACTAGAGCGTCAATTAAATGAATAGCTTGATTTGCCAAAACACCACCGTCAGAACTATATTTACCTCTCCAAGAAACACTATAATATTTTTTATCTCTTTTCCAGAGTAAGCTACAGTCTACTAAAAATATATTTCCTAAAACTTTTTTATTAACAGTTTTTTTTAATTTTTGGATAGCTAAATTGAATCTGTTCTGAAAAGCTACCCAACATTTTACTTTTTTATTTTTATTTAAATTTATTAAAATTTTCGCATCGGAAAGTTTTAAAACAAAAGGTTTTTCAATTAATAAATTTATAGAGTTTTGTAACAAAATTTTGGAATATTTGAAATGTAAGTTTGAGGGAGTTGAAATAAAAGCAAACTTTATATTTAGTTCCTTAATTAAATTAATATTAAAATCAATTTGTGTTATATGTTTATCCTTTTTAATTTTATATTTATCAAAAACATAAATCTTTTTAATTTTTTTATTTTTTTTTAATATTTCGAAGTAATGTTTCCCTGCTACTCCAAAACCAACAATTAAAACATTCATAAAATATAATTATTTAAATTCAAATTTGAGTATTTTCAATAAAATAAATTAATTCTTTTTAACATTACTTGAGTTTGAACTTTGCTTTTTCTCAAATCAATTTTTATATCTTTATCGATTTTGTAATTGTTACTCAAAGTATAAAATGTATTAAATTTGAAAGTATGACTAGAATTTACACCACTTCCATCAAAACCAATATTTTTAACTTGAGATTTGTTTGGAAATATAAAAAAATTATCATTACTTATAGAATACTTTATAAAATTTAATGTCCAAATATTTCTTTTATTAGTTTTCATTTTTTTAATTTTCTTGATTATTGGTGAGTTAACTTTTTTTACTTTAGAACGATTTTTTAAATAAATCTTATATTTTTTTGACCAAGTTGCCCACCCCCATGACATAAAGTTTTTAAGACCTATTGATTTTAAAGTTTTGCTTTTTTGAGAATGTAACTCGGGTAGTTGATATCCACATATTGCTTGAATCCTCATATTATTCTCATATGTTTTTAAGCTCTTTATTATAAAATCAAAAAATTGTTTTCTAGGTATACAATCATCTTCTAAAATAATAAATCTTGAGAATTTATTTGACATGATCTTCATTCCATCTTCTAATGATTTTGAAAGACCTTTGTTTTTATTTGATTTGTAAGTTTTAAACTTTATTTTTTTATTTGTTTTTATCATGAACATTATTTCATTTTGACAAGTTACATCTTTGTTATTTTTAGGTCCGTCAATAAATATATGAATTTTGTCTATCTTATAATCTTCAAGTGCTATCAACACTCTTCGTAAATGTGATGGTCTATTATATGCAAATAATGCAATACCAATATTTTTAGGTACTATCATTTAAAAAAATCTATTTTATTTTTTTTTAAAAATTTCAAAACTTGGTTAGCTATAAATAAGTCAAACTTATTGTGAATATCAATGCCAGTGATACTATCTTGGTTGACAATAAAATGAACTTTATTACCTATTCTTTTTCCTTTTCTCCAAAATTTAGCTCGGGTAGCACATGCTAAACCTGTATCTTCTCTGTATAAAATTGGTGCTATTTGCCTAGATGTATATTCTTTCATCCAAGGTAATACTTTAAAAGGTTTTTTTTTCTTAAAATGCCAAAAATGCTTATAAAGATGATGAACAGAAAACGCACTATCAATTTTTTCATTTCTTTTGAGAGTTTCCACTGCTTCCTTAATCCAAGAGACTTTTCTAAATGGGTTTGTGCATGTTAAAAATACACAAATATCAAATTTCTTCAAAAAATATTCTTCTGTTTGAATTAACGCCTGCTTTAATGTCTCCTCCGTTGTGACTAAATCACCTGAATATTTTTTTTTTCTTAAGAATGGTACTTCTGCTCCAAATTTTTTGGCAACATTTGCAATTTTGTTATTATCTGTTGAAACAATTATCTTATCACACACTTTACTATCAATAGCTGCTTTAATGGGGTAGTATATCAAAGGTTTACCTCCTAAGAGTTGCAAATTTTTTAATTTAATACCTTTAGATCCTCCCCTTGCTGGAATTATACACAAAACTTTTTTATTATTACTCATAAATTCTATCTTCAGTAAATGAATTTAATGAGTTAAATCCTCCATTAATCATCGCTGTCTTTAATTCAGATTTCAAAATATCTATAATTTTTTCTACGCCCTTGTCTCCGTCAAGTATTAATCCATAAATTGCAGCCCTACCAATTCCAACAATGTCTGCACCAGCACACATATATTTTATAATGTCAGAACCTTTTTCAACACCACCATCAACAAGTATCAATAATTTGTGTTTTTTTTTAATTTTGATATTTTGTGTAATGCTTCAATACAACTAATCCCACTATTAAACATTCTTCCACCATGATTGGATACCCATATTGCAGACGCACCATATTTAATTGCATTTAAGGCATCTTGGTAAGTTAAAATACCTTTAACAATAATAGGTAATTTTGTTTTTTTTTTAATAAAAGTTATCAATTTCCAATCATAAGATTTTCCTAACTCTGGTTCAGGTGAAATTGGATTGGTCCTTTTTCCAAATTTTCTAGCATCATAAAAACTTTCTCTATCTAAATATCTGTGTGATCTAACGTTTGCATCAATACAGATAGTGATGGAGTTGCACTTATATTTTTCAGCATTTTTTATTTGATTTTCAATCCATTTTAAGTTTCCAAAGGGAAAAATTTCCCATCCAAAAGATAAGTTTGGATTTTTGGTTCTAATATCTTCTATAGACATTCTGCCTTGAGTACTAAAAAAAGCAAGAGTATTAGATTTTTTTGCCCCTCTTGCAGTTTCAATCTCACCAAATTTATTAAATTGTGTTTGATGACCCATAGGGGAAATTACTATAGGGCTGCTAAATATATCTTTAAATATTTTTTGATTTATATTTACCTTCTTTATTTTACTCAAAAATTTTGGAATAATTTTAATTTTATTTAAATGCTCATAGTTTGCATGTCTAGTAAAACCATTCTCAGCAGCTGCTTCAAGCCAATTAAAAGTTCCTTTTCTAATTTTTTTTTTTGCAAGGTTTCTTGCTTGTCTTATTGTCTCGAATTTTTTCATAATTACAGGAAAGTGTATAAATGATTTTACATTAATTTAAATAAAGATTATACAAATAATAATTCTAGATTATAGACAAATTGAATGTGTGGTATTTCAGGAATAATTGATTTTTCAAAAAAAATTCATTCGGAAGAAGTTAATAAGATGAATGACTCTATAAAATACAGGGGTCCAGACTTTAAAAAAATTATAAGACTAAATTATGCAACACTGGGTTTCTTGAGGCTATCTATTATCGATTTATCCAATAAATCTAATCAACCGTTTCAGGATAAAGAGGGGCAAGTAACAATAATTTATAACGGAGAAATATATAATTATAAAAAATTAAAAGAAAGATTTTTCTCTAAAACTAAATTTAAAAGCACTGGTGATGGTGAGATTATTTTACATTTATATTTAAAATTTGGAAAAAACTTTATCAAACATATAAAGGGAATGTTTTCTATATGTATTATAGATGAAAGAAAAAAAAAAGTAATTCTGATTAGAGATAGATTTGGAATTAAACCATTATATTACTTTTACGACAATATTAATGAAAGATTAATTTTTTGTTCAGAAATTAAAGGAATAACTTCTACTAAATACTATCATAAAGATATAAACGAAAAAGAAGTTTATTTATATTTAAAAAAGGGATTTATTAATTCCACGAATGAGACATGGTTCAAAAACATATTTCAAGTTCCACCAGGATCGTATCTGGAATATTCTCAAAATAAAATCATTGTTAAAAAATATTATGAACTCAAAAATAATGTTGATGAAAAAATTGATGATGAAAGAATATCTTATAAAGAAACACTAAATAATATATATCAAAAAATATGTTTATCATTTCAAGAACATTTGCAATTTGACGTAAACGCAGGAATTCATATTTCTAGTGGGGTCGACTCTGCACTGATTGCTGCTTTAACAAAAATTCATAATTTAGAAAATATAAAGTCCTATACTTTTACTTACGAAAATAAAATTTACAGTGAACTTGAAAATGCAAAAAAAATTGCGAATTCTGTCAACTTAGTGAACAAAAGTTCAACACTTAAAGATAATGAAGTAGAGAAATTTCTTTATAAAGTTTTAAATTCTGAGTACGAACCATTTTCATCTTTAAGAATACTTAGTCAACATCATCTTTACAATAAATATAAAAATGAAGTAAGAGTAGTTATTGATGGATCTGGGGGAGATGAAATTGGAGGTGGATATATTTATTATGCAATTCCTTGGTATCTAGATATCATAAATGACAAAAGAGTCTCTAATGAAAAAAGAAGATTGTTAAATCTGAGTGAAAAAATTAAAAATAACACAATATCATTAAATCACTTTTTAATTGGCTCTCTTAATCAAACTTTTTCTCCTGGGTCTTCAACGGTTGATGGAAGTATTTACAGTAATAACAATCTTATAGATAGAGATTTTTTAAAATCAAATGAACATAATGATTTTGAAATTAGAAAACCATTTAAATCTCATCTCAGAAATGCCCAATTTGCAGATCTTTACCATCTAAAGTTACCAAGAGCTTTAAGATATGTTGATAGAGCATCAATGAGTAATAGCATCGAGGCAAGGGTTCCTTTATTAGATCATGAGTTTGTAGAGGAATGTTTTCAAATACCCTCTAGATTAAAAATAGTTAATAACCAACAAAGATCAATCTTTAAATACAATATAAGAAAACATATTCAAAAAAATGTTTTATTCAAAAATAAAAGAACTATTGCTGATCCTCAGTCATATTGGTTAAAAAATAACTTAAAAAAATTATGTAATGAAGTTTTTTTTGATAAAGGATTTAATAATAGTGGATATTTAAATACAAATAATTTTATTGAATATTATAATTCATTTACAAAATACCCTAAACACTTTAACTCGTTTTTCATATTTCAAGTATTAATAATGGAAATTTGGAAAAAAGAGATATTGGCCTAATTAAGAGTTATTAATTAAGAACATAGAAATACTTTTTCTGTATATTGGACTATCATTATTATATTGGATAGGACCTACTCCATGCAGTGAATTGAAGGTTTTTACATGCATATACATTTGATTTTTTCTAAATGGCATCTCTCTAATCTCCTCAGTGTCCTCAAAAGGCACTGTTTTGTTATATAAATTAAATTTATGTTCGTTTTTTTTTGGTTTATAAATTTTTGTTCCAATATTTTTTGCCTCGTAGATTTTATCATCATCAATTATGGGGATGACAAAACTTAGTATTTTGTTCCATCCGTCTGTATGAGGTAGAATAAATCCGTTGTTAGCCGGTATTAATGAAAATTCAAAATCAAATTTAGATTTAGATTCATTTTTAAAAAACCGTTTGATTAAATTTTTAATATTAGAATTTCCATTTTGACCTATCTTTAATTCAATATAATTCTTCAATAAAAAATCATTTATTAAAGTTAAAAAAAAGTCAGAATTAATATAATCATAAAAAAGACTCAGTGCTTTATTAGATGATATATATTTTGAAAATGATTTATCTTTGACATTATTACCAAAATTAAATTTATTAAATTTATTTATACTATTATTTGCACTGCTGCTTTTTTTATTTTCTAGTTTTCTAAAAAAATCAACCTTAGGAAACTCTTTGCAAATCTCTTGATAAAAAGAGTCATCAAGAAAATTTTCTATTAAACAATGTGGAAAAGGATCATAATAGAAAGTTGAATTTTCAAGATTTATTAAATTTTTTTTCATATAAATTTTTTTAATTTTCGATTTATTAACATTTTATAAGTTTTTTCATAGTAATAAGTTTTATATAAATTCATTATAATTATTGAAAATAATTCTACTTAAATTTCTAAACATTAATAGTTTATGTTATCTCATTAATTTCAGGATCTTTTTATATAGATCTTTATGTCCTAAATGATTCAGATGGTAACCATCTTTTCTAAAAAAAAAATATTTAAAATCGTTGTCTATAAAATTTTTGTTGAAAAGCTTTTTTAATTGTTCATTAAAAACCGATACCGAGCTAAAAGTATTTGGTCTTTCTTTATTGATATTCCTATTTGAGTGAATTCCTATCCAAATAATCTTTGATTTTTTAAAATTGTTTTTAAGTTTTTTAGCATCAGCAAAAAATTTTGTAGTACTTACTTTACTCGTATTTTTAAATTTTAGATAACTAGGATTATAAATTACATTAGTTTTAAATTTTCTCTGATTGTAATTAAATATTTTAAGCATTTTGAAAATTCTCTGATTAGTTTTTTCTGAGAACAATTGAGTTTTTACATCATTCACACCAGAGTGAACAATTATATAATCAGGCTTCCATTGTTTATAATAACTGATTGAGTAATTTATTAACATTGACGTTGTGATACCTCCCCATATAACCTCGCTAAATACAAAATTTTTTAGTTTTTTTTTTAACATAAAGATATAGGTATCCTCTAAAGGTAATCTTTCATTTTTAGATTTAGAAAATCTTGGGAGGCAATTTGAGTCTCCAATTATTAAGATTTTAAATAATTTTTTCATCGGTAACAATTCTAATATAAATTAATTATAATAAAGCATTTTGTATTTAAATATAAAAATTCTTTTAATTCCTCTATATTTAAATTAATAAGTTGCCTAAATTCTTATTTAAAACAAATTTTAAAAGTATTATTTATAATAAATCTGAAAAATGTTTAAGTCGAATATAAATTATATTAATATATCAATTAGTAAAAGTTATAAAAAGCAACTTATTATTTATTCTTTTTTTTCTTTATTTATTGCTTTATTGGAAACGATTGGTGTAGGAATTATTCCTGGAGTTTTGGCAATATTGTTAGATACAAATATTGTATTAGAAAAATTAAAATTTAATGAAGACTTATATAATTCAGTATTTAATTTTTTTAATTCAGACCAAATATTTATCTATCTAGCTTTAATAGTTTTTATATTTTTTTTTCTTAAAATTTTAATAAATGTGATTTACATAGTTTTTGAGTCAACTTTATTCAATAATATTAAAATTAATCTTAGCTCAAGAATGTTTAAGATATACCTTAAAAAAAATTACATATTCCACTCAAGTAATAATCCGATAATTCTTGGACGAAATATTTCATCTGAAGTAAACATTTGTGTTTCATATTTAAAAAGTTTATTACTTCTATTCAAAGAAATTATTCAAGTTTTATTAATTGGTTTTTTACTTCTATTCGCAAGTTTCAAGATTTCAATAACAATTTTTTTTATATTATTGGTCTTTGGAATAATCTATTTTAAACTTATTTCAAAACCTCTTAAACAAAAGGTAAAGGTTGCTTATTTTGAAAGAGGCGAAAAAAGTAAAATCATAAATCAAATATTAAATGCTATAATTGAGATAAAGCTCTATCAGAAGGCAAACTTTTTTATTAGAAAATTCAAAGAATCAATTACTAGAGAATTTAAATCTTTAGTTTTTTATGAAATTTTCTCTAAAGTACCAAGGCAAATAATTGAGCTTTTAATAATTGCGTTAATTTGCTTTGTAATTTATTTTTCTAATAATATTGGAATTAATATTGAAGCAGTTATCTCTGTGATACTGCTATATTTCTTCGCCGCTTTAAGAGTTTACCCCTCTATTAATAATATAATAATGCATAAACTTGCATTAGTTCAGGGTGAAATTTCAATGAAAGAAATATGCAACGATATAAAAAATGCAGATGAGCTTTCTGAGGCTATAGATCATGACTATAATAAATATGAATTTAGAAGTTTAGTTAAGATAAAAAATATAAGTTTTAAATATCCAGATAGAGAAATCACTTTGGATAATATTGATTTCGAAATCAAGAAAAATGAAATAATTGGAATTGTTGGAAAAACAGGTTCTGGTAAAAGTACTTTAGTTAAAATAATAATGGGCTTAATTGAACCAACGAATGGTGAAATTATGATAGATGAAAATCATTTAAAAGACATAAAATTCAAATGGCAAAAAAATTTTTCATATATTCCCCAAAATTTTTATATTTTAGACGACACAATATTGGAGAATATACTATTTGGTGAAGATAAAGATAAAATAGATAATAATTTATTATCTGAAGCTCTGAAATTTTCATCTCTAGATAAATTTGTACATGACCTTCCAAATAAACTTAATACAATTGTTGGTCCTAACGGCACTAAGCTTTCCGGCGGACAGTCTCAAAGATTAGTAATTGCAAGAGCAATTTATCAAAATACTAATATTTTAGTCTTTGACGAAGCCACAAATTCACTAGATGAGAAAACAGAAAGTGATATTATAGATAAAATTTATGGGTTGAAAGGATCTAAAACAATAATCATAATTACACATAATCACAAAATATTAAACAAATGTGATAAAATTTACGAAATTGATAACAAGAAGTTTAACGAAATCAGCTGAAATTAGAATTTTAAAGGCTTATTAAAAGGAATAATTTTATATTTTATATTTGCATTTTTAGCTGTTGTCATATCTGATTTACTATCTCCAATTAAAAAAGATCTTTTAAAATTAATATTCCAATTGCGAGAAGCTAATCTTATCATTCCTATACCAGGTTTTCTTAAATTTTTATTTTTTCTATATTTTCTATTTTTGGAGTCCTTAAAATAAGGTGCGAAAAAAAACTCATCAATATTACCGCCCTTTTGTCTTATCTTATTTTGTATCCAGCTATGTAATATTTCTAAATCAGACTCCGAATAAAAACCTCTTCCTATTCCAGATTGATTGGTAATTATAAAAATATAATAATTTAAATTGTTATATTTTTTTATAAATTCAATTATTTTAGGTTTCCATATAAAATCTTTAGACTTATATAAATATCCTATGTCTTTGTTTAAAACTCCGTCTCTATCAAGAAACAAAGCTGGTTTAAAATATATTTTTTTTAAAAATGATGACGTTCTTTTTAAATCTTTGTAAGTACCCATATCAATAAAATCATTATTATAGATCTTTCCATATAATCTCTTTTTTTTTATCAATTTTGGAAAAACAATTTTTTCTAAAGATCCACTTTTATTTAAATATTTGATTATATCTTTTCTTACGACTGATATACCTGAATTAATACTCATAAATTTAAAATTTTTAACCAGATTTATTTGATTTTTTTTATTTAAATTAAAAGCATCATATCTTAAGTTTTTTTTTATTCTTTTTAATGCAATATATGAGATTGCTTTTTTTTCTTTGTGAAAATTCATAATTAAATCACTCAAATTAATATCAAAAAATGTATCTCCATTAGACAATATAAAGTATTTTTTTAAATATTTTTGTGAGTTGAGTAAAGCACCAGATGTTCCTAAAGGTTTACTTTCATTGATACACTTTATTTTAATCCCAAATAATTTTTTATTGTGATATTTTTTCTTAAATAAGAAACTTTTATAACCGCATAAAAGTAAAGTTTCTTTAATACCAAATCTAGCAAAATTTTTAATAATGTGCTCTATAACAGGTTTACCATTTACTCTTATTAGGGGTTTCGGTATTTTTTTTGTAATTTTTGATATTCTATTCCCTAAACCTCCGCAAAATATAACAGCTTGATCAGTCAACATTTAAATTAATAATTGTTTTTATTTTTTCTAAAATCATTTAATTTAAATAACTGATAAAGTTCTTTAATACCCCTATCTAATGAAACTTTTGTTTTAAAGCCTGTTTTCTCTATTTTTTTATTACTTACAAAATAATCTCGTTTATCGGGATCTTTTTTATTTTTAATAACTTTAATATTAACTTTTTTTACTACTTTTTTTATTCTTTTTGCTAACTGAATTTTAGTTAAATTTGCATCAGATAAACCAATATTATAAATGTTATTTTTCAATTTCGAAAAATTATTTATTGCAAAAATAAAAGCATCAACTACATCAGAAATGTGTATATAATTCCTTCTGAAATGTGGCTCAAATAAATCAATCTTATTTTTTAATGTAGCTTCTTTTACAAGATAATTAACTAATAAATCAGTTCTCATTCTATACGAACTTCCAAAAACTGTTGCCAATCTAAATACAATTGAATTTTTAAATTTAAGTATAATTTTTTCGCAATCTACTTTTGTTTTTCCATATAATGAGATTGGATTTAAAGGAGATTTTTCGTCACAATATGCATTTTTTTTTCCTATTCCATAACCTGAATTTGTATTTGGATAAATAATTTTTTGATTTTTTTTTAAATTAGAAATCATATACTTGATCGAATTAAAATTTACATCTTTAGTCATTTTTGGAAACTTTTTACACAAAGGTGCTCCAACTAAAGCTGCGAGAGGAATGATAAATTCGTTTTGTTTTAAGTATTTTTTAATCAGTTTTTTTTTACGAACATCGCCATCAATAATTTTAAAATTATCAAATAAAAGTAAATGAGACAAAGAATTTTTTTCAAACATGAATTTATCGATTGCTGTAACTTCATGACCAAGTAAGACTAATTTTGTTGATAAATAAGATCCAATATATCCGGCTGCACCTGTAATTAAAATTTTTTTTTTCATAAGTTAACTTATTGGTTTAGAGTTTTTATCTCTTTGACTTAAAATTGGTTTCTTGATTGGCCATTTTATTTTTAATTTTGGATCATTCCATTTAAAAGATATTTGTTTTTTTACATCTGGATAAGCACCCTTATAAGAAAATTTATAATGAAATACACATTTTTTTGACATACATAAGTGAGCGCTCGCAAAATTTGGTGGAATCAAAACAATTATTTTATTTTTATCATTTAAAAAAAATTTTTTTTTTTGAAGATAATTTTTTGATTTCTTATCAAAATTGACAACATATAAAATAACTTCCCCCATAATACACGTAACCATTCTCCAAGATTTGAAGTCTATGTGAAAACCTCTTAATACGTTCTTTTTAGAAATAGAGAACTTATCATGATTAAAGTTTAACTTATTGAAATAATTCTTTTTCCAGGTTGTCCAATAATCTCCCCTCTTATCTCTAAAAAAAGACGGTTTTATAGTTTTAATTTTCATATTTTGTTAAAATTTTTCATCTTTATCCTTAAGAAGGATTTTACTACCATCATTTTCGAATTCAAAATTTACATTAACTAAAAAATTCATTTTCTTTAAAAATCTTTTTCTTTTTTCTTTTGGTACATAGAACAGAAAAAAACCACCTCCTCCTGCGCCTAAAATTTTTCCTCCTTTAGCACCATTTTTCATAGCTAGATTGTAAATTTCATCGACAGAAGAATTGGTTATTCTATTACTTAATTTTTTTTTTATTTGCCAAGAGATATCTAATAATTCTCCAAATCTCTCAAAATCTTTATTTACTAATAATTTTTTAGCCTCTTTTGTAATTTCAGAAATTTCTCTCATATAATCATGTGATTTAGTTGTTAAATTTTTTACATATTTCTTTAAATCTTCCCTCTTCAACTTTTGAATACCTGTATAAAGCAATACTAAATTATCATTTAGTTTTTTTTCATCTTTTTTGTTTTCAAAAATTTTTTTTACTTTGAAATTACCTTTTTTATCTATCTTTATATAATTAAAACCTCCAAAAGAGGTAGCAATTTGATCTTGGATACCCACAACTTCCTTAAGCACATTTCTCTCAATTGAAATAGCTTTTTTTGCTAGTTCATATTTACTTAAATTGTTATTTTTTATACATGAACATAAGTTTATAAGGCCAACGACAAAGGATGAACTGGATCCAACACCACTCTTAGCTGGCATTTGACCATCATAGTGAAATTCAATTCCATTATTAATTTTTTCATAAATCAAGATTTTTTTTAATGGGAATAATCTTATTTGATTAAACGTATTTATTTCCTCAATTGAACTATATATTACGCGATTTTTTTTTTTAAAAAATGGAGGTAGTTTTCTTAATGAAAGATAAATATATCTATTTATTGAGGTTGAAATAATTTCACTACCATAATTTGAATACCACTCTTTATAATCTGTGCCACCACCAAAAAATGAAATTCTGTATGGTGTTTTGCTAATTATCATTTTTTTATTAATTGATTATATTTTTCTAATATACCTTTGTAAGAGAATTTGAATTTGTTTAGTAAATAACTTCTACCACCGTTTAGATAAATATATTCATTTGGTAAACAGATTGATTTTATTTTTTTAAAGATATTTTTACTAGAACAAAATTCAAAAATAGTTGAGCCTAATCCACCATCAACATATTGTTCATCAATTGTAATGATACCTTTATTTTTAGTTAAGAGTTTTGTTAAATCTTTTGGTATTGGTTTTGATCGAATTAAGTCAATCAAATAAAATTTTTTTGAACTTATATTACAGGCGTTAAGAGCAACATGTGAAACTTTACCATGTGAGATTAATAGTATTTTATTTGTTGATGGCTTCCCATGAACAGTGAAACCCTTCACAACATCTTTTTTAGAAATATTTTGTTTTATGTTGATGGTTTCGTGTCTATCAAATCTTATATATGTAAAATGTGGTTTTTGACAAACATAGTCTGCCAATAAGCTAGATTGTTTGGGACCGGAAAGAGTATAAACTGAACAACCAACTATTGTTCTAACACAGGCGAGATCTTCAGTAGCGTAATGTGTAGGACCCGAGTCTGCATAACCTAAACCAATTCCAACTGAGAGGATATTAATTGGCAAATTCATCAAACCAGGCCCACATTTTATCTGTTCGATGGCCCTTAAAGATAAAAATGGAGCCATAGCATATACAAATACTATTTTATTATTTAAAGCTAAACCCGTTGCCATATCTACCATGGCTTGTTCGCAAATCCCGCAATGAATAAATCTATCGGGAAATTCTTTTCTCAGTCTATCAAGTGAAACGGCACCAAAATCTGCACTTAAAAAATAAATATTTTTATTTTTTTTCATTTTTTGCCTAATCTTTTCAATAAATATATCTCTTTGAAGCATCTATTGTAGCTCTCCCAAACATTTCTTAATATCTTTATCAGAAAGTTGATTCCAATAATGCCATCTCGCCTTACCTTCCATTAAACTTAAACCTTTTCCTTTGATAGTTTTTGCTAAAATACACTTAGGTTTAAGACTGCTCTTTTTTTTATTGAGAGATTTAATAATGGATTGAAAATTATGGCCATCACAGTTAGATACATCAAAATTAAATGACTTAATCTTTTCCTTAATGGAGTTTAATTTCATACATTGTTCAGTTGAACCTAAAATTATCAATGAGTTGATATCTATTATAATATTTAAGTTACTAAGATTATAATTTGAGGCAAATAATAGTGCTTCCCATGTTGAGCCCTCATACAATTCGCCCTCACTAATAATTACATAGACCTCATTTTTTTTTTTATCTAACCTATTTGAATATGCTAAACCTACACCGACACCAACTCCGTGCCCCAAAGATCCACTAGTCACATCTATTCCAGGTATATCATTGTTTCCAAAAATTCTTAGATTAGATTTTTTTTTTGTACCCCAGTTTTTCCAATCTTTTTTACTTATAATCCCAAATTCTCTCAAAATAGGATAAGATGCTGAGGTTGCATGACCCTTGCTTATTAATAAACTATTTTTAAATTTTTTTGCTTTTCTATCAAATTTTAAATAATTACAGTGATATAAAGTAACAAGAATATCCATCATCGAGAAAATTGAGCCTGGATGACCTTCATTTAAAGACAAAAATTTTTCGAAAAGTTGTCTTCTATATTGTTTGGCTTTATTTGCTAAAAATGATGCTTTGCTCATGTTGAAGGTTCCTCTAAAATTTTTCTTTTTAATTTAATTTTATTTATTTCTTTTATATTACTGACAGCCTTCATTCCAAATTTTTTTTTAATTTTTTCTAAAAATTTTTCGTTAGAATGATATTTGATGAATGACTTATCTCTATAATCTAATATTTCAGCAGGGGTTAAAAATTCTGTCGGTAAAGGCTGTGTTTCATATGAATGGAAAGAATATCCCTCATACGTTTTAGGGAGAGGATATTTTTTTTTAATTGCATCTCTGTAAAGTTGACTTCCTGGTAATGCCATCGCTGCATAAGCGTTCCAGCCAAGAGTATTCAACTCAATACTTAAGTCTAATGTTTCCTGCATTTTTTCCATATCATCACCCGGAAGTCCAAAAATATAATTAGCCATTATATCAATATCAGCCTCGTGAACTTTTTTTACGACTTCTTTAATATCTACATCTTCAAACTTTCCCTTTGAAACCTCTAATCTTACCTCTCTGCTTGAACTTTCGATACCAAGACATAACCATTTAATACCAGCTCTTCGAACTAAATTTAAAGTTTCAAATCTTTTAATTGTATCTATTCTAGAATATGCCCACATTCTTAATTCATCATTTTTGTTTCTTTTTGCTAACTCTTCACACAAAGGGATATAATATTTTGGATTTAGCATAAACATTTCGTCAACAATTCTTATTGTTTTTACCCCTAAATTAATCAACTTATCAAATTCTTTAATTATAAAGTCTGTAGACCACCATCTCATATTGCTATAATCACTTGATACCCCAATTTCATTATTATCATTTCTATTGATAATATTTATCATACAAAAGTTACAACCAAATCTACAACCTAGTGAAGTTTGTATTGCTGCATAAGGAGTCCTTTTACTATCATCGTATTCTGCGTGCCACATGGGAGATCTATACAAATCTAAAGGTTTGGATCTAAAAGGTAATAAATCCCATGCATAACCTGGAAGATCGATATCCATTTTACTCTGAGGTACAGTAATTTGTGGGGGGGTCATGAAGGGTTTACCATTTTTTAAAAAACATAAACCTTTTATATTTTCTATTTTTTCAAGTGTAATTTCTTTTAAAGATAAAATCTCCCTTAAAGAGTAAACTCCCTCGTTAGTAAAAACAAAATCGATGCTTTCTTCATCTTTGATGGTTTGAATCGGTAAAGATTGTACATGTGATCCAACAAATGAAATTAAAGTAGTAACTTTTTTTTTTTTCAAAAAATTTGATAATCTTACTGCGCCACTCATACTTGTTGTCCCAGCATTCACGTTTTGTCCATAAACAACAAAACATAATAATCTTGGATTGTAATTTAAAATTTTTTGATAAGCCTCTTCATCAGACAATTGCTCTGCTGTAGTGTCCAATATAGCTACTTTAAACCCAATTGAGCGACATGACTCAGCTAAAAGTAAACTCCATGTAGGAGTTTCAATTGCTGAAAAATTATTCGATAATTTTTGATAAATTCCCTTTGAATTATTTGGAGTTATAAACAAGACATCTATCATATTAATTTATTATATGTTTCAATTTTTCCTCAAATACATCTTCATTTTTTTCGATATTATAAAAATTATCTCTTAAAAAATAATCAACATCACTTCCTAAATTCTCAAACTTTTTGTTAAATATTTTAATCTTCTCATCAAAGTTGTCTAAATTATCTATATCTAAAGTTAAGCCAAATTTTGACTTTATCTGGTCTTCTATAGCAGTAAAATCTGAAAAGTGTTCAATTTTCTGGTTATGAACTTTATCTTTTGTCTCATAATAAATTACTGGTTTTTTAAAAATAAGTAAATATTCTATAGCAATTCCTGACTTGTCTGTTATTAGATACTTTGCGTTTTTCAATGCTTGTAACGGTATGGAGTCGTTATCAAAAATAAAATCTTGATTCTTAAATTTTTCTTTAATCGCCTCAAGAACTGGTTTTGATCTTTTAAAATGTTCAGGATGAGGCCTAAATCTTATCTTATAAGTTTTCATAGATAATAATTTATCGATAAGATGAATTATCTTTTCGGAGATAAAATTTTCTTCATTTAAGTTCCACGACGGTGCTATTAAAATTTCATTACAGTCTAAAAATTTGTTGTCTTTAAAAATTTGTTTCAAATAGTTAAAATATATATAACCAAATTCAACTAATTCTTTTTTTAAACCAGTTTTACTCTCTCGAAATTTAATTTCTTTTTTTTGATAATTTCCATTGCATAAAATTATATCATAATTATCAAATGCAGATACAGTGTAAGACTTGAAGGTGCTTATAGGTGAATGAAAAAAATAAATATACTTTTCAATTTTTTTTGTTTTTTTTAAAAAATGGTTATCTAAATCTGTTAAAGTTAAGAATAAATTTTTAGCCTTTATAACTAAAAAAAATATATTTCTAACAATCCCGTCACCAATATAAATATTCTTAATCTTTTTGTTATGGATCTTGTCATCAATATCTGAAGAAATATAGTAAATATCTTTATTAGTAATTTTTAAAACTAGATTTATGATTGATATAGAAAATTTTTGATAACTTTTATTTTCTGAATAAAAAGCGTTCTCAATATTTAGAGTTGATATTAAAAATAAGTTTTTGATTGAAGTTAAAAATTTTAAAAAATTGTTACTTTTTTTTAGGGAAATTTTACTCATATTGTAATGTATTATTTATCTTAATTTCAAAAATTTGTTAACTTCCGCAGATTTCATTAATTTTTCCATACAATATACATTTTTCTTACTTTCTCCTATTGAAACTACTAAATTACGATTCTTTAATGATGCATCAACAATATTTTTAACCTCTCTAAGGTATCTATGAGTTTTATCTTTTATGTACAAAATTTTCCTCACATTTTTTTTAAAAATAATTATTTTTTTTTTACCTTTTAAAAATGTTGACGGTATAATGATTTTCCCTTTTTTTCCTGTTATAATTGTAATATCATTGTTTTCATCTATGAAAGATGAGCTAAAAATTCCGACTTTATTATTCCCATAATGAATTTCACCAAAAAATTTTAAATCAACTTTCTTTTTTTTTACAATTTTTCCAAAGACCTTTTTTGGTTTTTTATTAAAAATCAAATTTATCAAACTAATTGAATAATAACCTAAATCGAAAAGACTACCGCCGCCTAATTTTTTATTAAATCTAATATTTTTTTTATCAAATCTTGTGAAACGATAAAAATTTGACTCAACTTTAGTTACATCTCCTATAACTTTTCTTTTTATTACAGATTGTAATTTCAAAATTAATTTATGATGTCTGTACATCATTGCTTCGGATATTGTGCAATTATATTTTCTTGATAATTTATCTAATTTATCTAAGCTAGTTTTGTCTAGGCAAATTGGTTTCTCACAAAGAACATTTTTTTTTTGTTTTAAAACTTTTTTACACCAATCAAAATGCATAGAATTCGGTAGTGGTATATATATAAAGTTAATTTTTTTATCTTTTAATAAAGAGTCATAATTTTCATAAATTTTTTTTATCTTATGTTTTTCAAAAAATTTTATATTTTTAAATTTTTTTCTAGTAGCAACACCATAGAGATTATATTTAAGGCTTTTTATACATGGTATTATAGCATCACATATCCTTGCGGTTCCAAGTATCCCCCAGTTTATTTCCTTAGTTTTCAATAATATCTCGTAAATATATTAATAAGATTTATTATTAGATGCTAACCACTCTTGCATTTTCTTAATATTATTTAGTGTGGTTTCTCTTGGTAAAGATTTTCCCCACGGTGTATCTTTGCTGTATTCAAATGGTAAACCAATATCATCCTCATCACCAAATCTATAAATTAAGTGCCCATGTTTTCCCCAATCTTTATCAACAAATTTAACTCCATATTCCTCAGCCTTTTCAAAAATAGTAGAACCAGGTAATGGGCATAAGCCTGAAACGTTTGCGAAATCTATTTCGTTATCTTTAATAAAATTAATCGTTTTTTCCAAAATATCCTCTTTTTCACCAGGTAATCCAAAAATTAAACACCCTTTAGTTTTTATGCCTAATTTTTTTGTATTTTCTAAAAAAGTTTTAATTTGTTTTTCACTCTGCCAATCTTTATTTATTAGTTTCATTACATTATTATCAACAGTTTCAATACCAACTGCCAATTCTACACAACCACTATCCTTAGCATGTTTAAGCTGATCTAAAGTTGCGTGTGTGGTTGTCTGTCCTCTCCAAACAATATCGTGCTCACTTATTGCATCAAGGATTTCTTTAGATACTTTTTTATTTGGATGAATAGCTACTTCATCTTTTAATAATAATCCTTCTATTTTATATTTTTCTTTTAAATATTTAATTTCTAAAGAAATGTTTTTTCCTGATCTTATTTGTAAGCCCCTGGGAATATTAAGCGTACAAAACGCACAATTAAACATACAACCTCTTGAAAAATAAGTCATTGTGGATAACAAATTTCCATATTGTGAAAACAGGTCCCTATTAACAATTTTAGAATCATCAATAAAGGAACGATCAGCAAAAGAGTAATCATTGAACTGATGTTCTCTCCAGGATTCTTTATAGATCTTTTTTGTCTCCTTTTTTTCAAAATCTTTGATAAAATTTGTGAAAGATGGTTCCCCAGGTCCTAAAATAATACTATCAAATTTGTTAACACACTCCTCATGCATTGTCTCAACATGGGTTCCCCCGGCAACATGAAGAGATTTTGGAAATTGTTTTTTTAAATTTTTAACGTGATTGTAGCACTCTATTGCATCGGCTGTTTTAAATATCCAATAAAAAAAAATATCAGCATCTTTAATACAATCATCTTGAAAATCTTTTTTTGACCTCAGGTCGGTTACTATTAATTCAAAATTTTTGTTATCTTTAAAATTTTTCTTTAAGATTGTAGAATGATATAATTCCCAATAGGGTTGATGTAAAAATGGGTTAGCAAGGTGATGCCAACTTGGTACTATAAAATTAACTCTCATTTTTTTAAATTGTTTTACTTTATAAATATCAATAGATCCATTTAAATTTAATCTAGCTTATAAAATCAATAATTTTTATGAATTTTTCTTTGTTATTAGCTGATTTTATCTGAACCTATTTATATTTATATATAAACTATAGATCATTTTCATGACATTTTCTGACTTTGTAATATTTTCGAAAAAAATTTTTGAATCTTTATTGTATATTTTATTATTTATTAAGATAACAAAATTTTTTTTCTCTACAAGTAATTTAAAATGACTTGTTAACTTTTTGATATCTTTTGAATTTTTTTTAATTATTAGAAAAGAAATTTTAGATTTATTTTGTATCAGCTTTTGTGTAATAAAAGATATGTTGGCAGAATCTAATTCAACATTAATGATTAAAGAATTTTTTTCTAAAGATGTTAAGTCAATTATTTTAATACAATCGGAAATATTTTCATAGGAACAAACCTTGGTGTAACCAATTCTATCTTTATTTAATGAATTTAAAATTTTAAAATCATTTGTTGTTCTCGTTGATTTACTATTTTTGACTAAATCAACTTTGAAAACATCGATACCAGAAAAAATATTCGAAATGATTTGAAATGCATTTTTTTTTGTTATTAAAATTTCTAAGTAACCATAAACTTTAAAATATCTTATCATGAAAAAAATGTATAAAATTTCCAAATCTAATGAGAAAATTTTATATTTTTTTGATACTGCAGCAATAAATTTTAAATTATTATTAAGATTTATTTTTTTAAATATGTTTTTTAAATTCTGTTTTTTTTCAATAATTTTAATTTGATTTGTTATTTTTTTTCTTTTAATTTTAAATTTTTTCAATCCCCAATTAGGATTTTTTTTGAATGTATGATTAGGTGGTAATCTTTTTACTAAATATTTCTTTCTATTATCAATTTTTGAGGAGCTTTTATTCTCAATACTTGCATCAAAAAATCTATAAGTAAAAATTCCAAAATTTGACGCATCTATTGCATCATATTTTAGAGAACTTTTTTGATGAAAATCTAAATCAGGACTAATCTGACCTTCATTCTCATTTATATAATAATCTTCTTTTAACCCCTCTAGATTTTCAAAAATTTTTTTTTTTGCCAAAATACCACCCCAACCACCACCAATAATAAAGCTAGGATTTTTCCACTTTTGAAGAGAAAAATTTACATTTTTAAAATATCTTTCAATCATTGAATTTGAAGGGTAATTTTTGAAATAATCAAAACTTAAATATTTTCTTGGTATATATATATATGACCTATCTAAAATTTTTTTATCTACAAGATTACCATTAATAAGGTTCTTTAAATTTTTAAGAACATAAGATGGATATAACTGATCAGAGTGGGATAATAGGCAGAACTCTGATTTAGATTTTCTAATTCCAAGATTATGTGCTTTTGAAGTATTTATTCTTTTTTTGAAGTCAATTTCTTTATTAGCGATAATATTTGGTACATGATAAAATTTAACAATTTTTCTATAATTTTTATCTATAAACAATGTGTCAGATAAAAGTTTTGAACTTCCCCAATCAATAAAAATGATTTCAAAATACTTTTGTAGTTTATTTCTAAATATAGTTTCCAATGTATTATTCAATATATATGAGGTTTTGAATATATAATTTTCAAGATAATCATCATTTCTTCCAGTTATAATTATAGAAACTTTTTTCATGAATTTTTTAATAGTTTAATAATCTTAATTGTTATCATTTCCACTACAACGTCAACTAGACTCTTGTAAAAAAAATATGAAATCAAAGTTTTTTTATCAATCTTTTTTATAATAATTTAAAATATCTAACTTGTTATTAATTTCTTTGGTAAGATATTTGTGAATTATTTCTTGAGTTTGATGTGTGAATACTTTCTCCTGAATATTCATCCCACTCTCATCATCTATAATGTTGAATATCTGTAATACTGGTCTTTGTATTTTATCAAATTCTGAGCCAGAGTCATACCAATGATCAGAATTTAAAACTAATAATAAGTCTTTTTTACGATTGTTCTTAATCTCATTAATAATTCTAGATAGTACAAAATCAGTGTAAATTAAATTTAAAAAATAATCTTCATTTATATTGTTTGTATTAAGAGACAACATTTGTTTAATATAATCTGCTGGAGTATGTGGAAGGTACAGGTGGACAAACAACATAGAATTTTCAGATTTAAGGAAATTTTCAAAAATATCAAAGTTTACATATCCAATTCCATCTATATCGGTCAAACTAGCTAATTGATCATTAAATTTTTTAAAATCTAATTCAGCGAAAGAAAAATTTCTTTTATTTGGAATTTCCTTAGAATTATCGCTTTTACTAAGTAATGACATTAATAAATTAAATTGAGAGACTATTGGGTAGGTTAGAGCAATCCCAGAATACCACTTATTTGAAAAGGTTTCCTCCTCATATTTTTTTGCTTGGCAATTCTGAACTTTTAATAAACTACAGTAATCTAAAACAGAACTATAAATCTCAGAATTTAAACCATCACTCTCTAATCTACCAAAAATGGTATTATCTTTATTAAAATTTATATATTTTTTATCTGGTGTTCTAATATCAATCGAGTTTTTGTTGATAGTAATATCTTCCGCATCCGTTCCAATTAAATTTGCCAACATAGAAACTAATGTGCCATTAGACGGGCTTATTGCATTGCTAAAATAAATTGACTTTTTTTTATAATCCTTGAAATTTTTTAATTCAACAATACCTTTATTAAATGCATAATACGGATCAAATGCATCGAAAAATATCCATATAACTTTTCTATCTTTATCAAAGTTCTCTTTCTTTTTATTTAAAACGTATGGCTCAAATTTATCTATTTCAGATTTAGTGTTTTGTGCATAAATATTAGAACTTAAAGAATATATAAAATTAAGAAGAAATATAAATCCAAGAATTGATAAAAATCTTAAATAATTTTCTTTTTTTTTAAATCCTATAAGTGCCAAAAAAAATATAAAATATGGAACAATAAAAATTAAAATTGTTTTTATAGAATAAGAAATATTTAGATTTATCAATACATACCTTAATATAAATTCTTTAAAAGATATAATATTGATAAAATAAAAAAATGTTTTGATTGTATACACTGTTAATAGTGTAACTAAAATTGTTAATAAAAAATTATAAATAAAATAGATTTCTTTAAAGAAATTCAAAACTTTAAAATAAACGAGAATAATTACTAAATTTAAGATTAAAAGAATGATGCATTGATATAAAAGATTAATAGCAACAAAATTTGAAAAAAAATAACCTCTAGTATAGAAATAAAATTTAAAGATTAATAATAAAGATAAGCCAATTGTAATTTTATAATTTAATTGCTTACTCACTTTTGTTGTTTTGGTCTAAATCTTTTTTAACCTCAGCCTCATTCTTTTTAAAAAATTTTTTATACAATTGTTTTATGTACCTAACCGGATAGCCTAAATAAAAAACAATAGCTGCGAGAAA
>MDSZ01099313.1_pt1 | contig 35465 bp, 35 predicted proteins | sample 811201 | NCBI WGS metagenome assembly MDSZ01 (sample SAMN05326647, study PRJNA326480) | marine metagenome | isolation source: seawater | place: Indian Ocean: North | collected 2010
AATCAGAGGCTATAACACGTCGCCAGAGACCTGATCTTTGGAAAAAATATTTAGAGAAAAAAAATGAAAAACATTGAAGATATAAATAAAGAAGCTGTCAAAAAGATTGTTTCAAATAGAAAAATTGCTGATTTTTCACCCGGCGATACTATTAAGGTTGGGGTAAAAATCATTGAAGGGAAAAGAGAACGTGTGCAGTTTTTCGAAGGTGTTTGTATTGCGAAAAAAAATAGAGATATCAACTCTTCATTCACGGTAAGAAAAATTTCATTTGGAGAGGGAGTAGAACGAACTTTTGCTTTATACAGCCCTAACTTGAGCTCCATTAAAGTTGTAAGAGCCGGGAAGGTAAAAAGGGCAAAACTATATTACCTTAGAGATAGAAAAGGAAAGTCCGCAAGAATTGCTGAAAAAATAAAGAAGAAAATTGGAATTGACGTTACAGCTCAAAAAAAGCCAGATGAACAACAAATTGAGACAATTTCTAAAGACAAAAATGAAAATGTAAATAAAAACGAAGTTAATCAAAAAGGTAAAGTAGAAACTGTTAAAAAAAATCTGGAAGAAAACACAAAAAAATAAATTTTCAATGCCAAAGACACTATATGACAAAATATGGGATTTACATCTTGTTAATCAGGAAAAGGATGGAACTTGTTTACTTTATGTTGATCGTCATTTGATTCATGAGGTTACAAGTCCGCAAGCATTTGAAGGTTTACGTATTCAAAAAAGGAAAGTAAGAAAGCCAGAACTAACATTAGCAGTTCCTGATCATAATGTTCCAACTTCAGATAGAACCAAAGGTATTGCTGATGAACAATCTAAATTGCAAGTAGATACCTTAAGAAAAAATTGTAAAGACTTTAACATAAGACTTTTTGATGTTAATGACAAAAGACAAGGCATTGTTCACATTATAGGCCCAGAACAAGGATTTACTCAACCTGGAACAGTTATAGTTTGTGGGGACAGTCATACCGCTACACACGGAGCTTTTGGATCACTAGCTTTCGGTATTGGTACATCAGAAGTAGAGCATGTTCTTGCAACACAAACTTTAATTCAAAAAAAATCTAAGAATTTTAGAATAAATGTTAATGGAAAGTTACCTATAGGTGTTACTGCTAAAGACGTAATTTTAAAAATAATCGGAACTATCGGAACTGCCGGTGGCACAGGATACGTTATAGAGTTTGCAGGTGAAGTAATTAGAGACCTAAGCATTGAGCAAAGAATGACAATTTGCAATATGACTATAGAGGCAGGTGCAAGAGCTGGTTTAATAGCACCAGATCAGAAAACATTTGATTATTTTAAAAACAGACCAATGACACCGAAAGGGAAAGACTATGAAGAAGCTCTTAAGAATTGGCGTGAATTGTATTCAGACGAGGACTGTATCTTTGATAAAGAGGTAACAATTGATGCAAATCAAATAGAACCCCTAGTCACATGGGGAACCTCACCTCAAGATGTAAGCCCAATAACCGGCTTTGTTCCTGACCCAGAAAAAGAAAAAGACAAAGAAAAAAAAGAAGCTATGTACAGATCTTTAGAATACATGGGACTAAGTCCAAATATGAAAATCACAGATATAAAAGTTGATAAAATTTTTATAGGAAGTTGCACCAATGGAAGAATTGAGGATCTTAGAGCTGCTGCAAAACTCTTAGAGGGAAAAAAAATATCAAAAGGTGTAAGCGCAATGGTAGTACCAGGCTCAGGATTAGTCAAAAAACAAGCTGAAGAAGAAGGTTTAGATAAAATTTTCAAAAACGCAGGTTTTGAGTGGAGAGAGCCAGGATGTTCAATGTGCTTAGGTATGAATGAAGATCAACTATCAGCTAAAGAGAGATGTGCTTCAACATCAAATAGAAACTTTGAAGGAAGACAAGGCAGGGGAGGAAGAACACATTTAGTTAGCCCGGGCATGGCAATCGCCGCAGCCATCACTGGTAGATTGTCCGATGTTAGAAAGATAAATTAGATGGATAAATTTTTAAAACTAAAAAGTATTCCCGCTCACATCTCTTTTATCAATATCGATACGGATATGATAATTCCAAAACAGTTTTTGAAAACTATTAAAAGAACTGGATTAGGAAAAAGTCTTTTTTATGAGATGAGATACGATGAAAAAGGAAATTTAAAGTCTGATTTTACTCTTAACAAAGAACCGTTTAAAAGTTCAAAAATTTTGATAACAGGTAAAAATTTTGGTTGCGGGTCATCTAGGGAACATGCTCCTTGGGCTCTTTTAGATTTTGGAATAAGATGTATCATTAGCCCAAGCTTCGCTGATATATTCTATAATAATTGTTTTAATAACGGAATTCTTCCAATCAAATTAGAGGAACAGTTTATAAATGAATTGATTAGTTATTCAAAAAGAAAAGAGGAGATTGATATTGATTTATCCAAACAACAAATTTTTTATGGAAATAAAAAAATTGATTTTGATATTGAACCTGACAAGAAAAAAAGATTATTGGAGGGATTAGATCAGATTGGCATGTCATTGGAAAAAGTTTCTAAAATCTCATCATTTGAGGAAAAAGTAAAAAAAACAAAACCATGGCTTTACAACATATGAAAAACAGTAGAAAACTTTTACTTTTACCTGGAGACGGTATAGGCCCTGAAGTTGTTAGAGAAGTAAGAAAGATTGTTGAATGGTTTAATAAAAATAAGTCGATGGATTTTAAAATTGATGAAGAACTAATTGGAGGAGCCTCCATAGATGTGAATAAAATCCCTATCACAGATGAAGTATTTTACAAATCATTAGAATGTGATGCAGTTATACTTGGAGCTTGTGGTGGACCAAAATGGGACAAACTTGAGTTTTCGAAAAAACCAGAGCGTGCTCTGTTAAAATTGAGAAAAGAATTAAAACTTTTTGCCAATCTAAGACCAGCGATCTGCTTTAAACAATTAGTTGACTCATCAACATTAAAACCTGAAATAGTTTCAGGGTTAGACATCATGATTGTAAGAGAATTAACTGGAGGCATATATTTTGGTGAACCAAGAGGTATTGAGCCAATTAAAAATAACGAGAGAAAGGGTGTTAATACGCATGTATACACAACTAGTGAAATTCAGAGAATAGCAAAAATGGCTTTTGAGCTAGCTAAAAAAAGAAAAAATAAAGTCACTTCTTGTGAAAAATCTAATGTAATGGAAGCAGGTGTTTTATGGAGAGAAGAAGTTCAGAAACTAAAAGACAAAGATTTCAAAAAAGTTGAATTAGAGCATATGTTAGCAGACAATTGTGCTATGCAACTTTTAAGGCAACCAAAACAATTCGATGTGATCTTAGCTGATAACTTATTTGGAGATATGCTATCAGACGAAGCTGCGATGTTAACTGGATCACTAGGCTTGCTGCCTTCAGCCTCTTTAGGATCTAAAGATAAAAATGGAAGGGTAAGATCGTTATATGAACCTGTACATGGATCTGCACCCGATATTGCAGGAAAAAATATAGCTAATCCAATCGCGACAATTTTAAGTTTTTCTATGGCTTTAAAATATTCATTAGACTTAGATAAAGAGGCAAATCTATTAGACGAGGCAGTTCATAACGTTTTAAATGACGGCTTGAGAACTAAAGATATAATGTCATCTGGAAAAAAAGAGGTAACTACTTCACAGATGGGTGATGCAATAATTTCAAAATTGAAATAAAGTAATTCTTATGAAATTTTCAATAATAGGTGCGACTGGAAATGTTGGCAGAAAAACAATAGAAATACTGGAAAAATCATCAATTAAAATTGATGATTTATATCTTGTAGCGTCAAAAAAAAGCTTAGGAAAAACTTTTAAATTTAAGGATAAAAAAATATCTGTTGAGGATTTATCAAACTATGATTTCAGTAGAGCAGATATAACTTTTTTTGCAGCAGGCAGTCAATTATCTCAAAAATATGCTTCTAACGCCTCAAAAAAAACTATTGTTATAGATAATTCAAGCTACTTTAGATTAAATAGTAATGTTCCATTAGTAGTCGCGGAGGTTAATCCTGATGATTTAAAAAACCACAGAAATATCATCTCAAATCCAAATTGCTCAACTATGCAAATGGTTTTAGTTCTTAAACCACTTCATGACAAATTTAAAATAAGGAGGGTAATTGTTTCCACATATCAAGCAGTTTCTGGAGCTGGTAAAGCACCAATGGATGAATTAATTTCACAAACTAAACAAGTTATTAATAGTGAAAAACCTATTTCTAAAAATTTTACAAAACAAATAGCTTTTAATCTAATCCCGCATATAGATAAGTTTGATGAGGATGGATACACTAAAGAAGAGTTAAAAATGGAAAAAGAAACTAAAAAAATCCTCGATAAAAACATTAAACTTTCAGCCACATGTGTGAGAGTTCCAGTTTTAAATTCTCACTCAGAGTCAATTAATATTGAATTTGAAGAAGATTATAATTTATCTGATTTAAAGAATATTTTGGCTAAAGCACCTGGTTGTAAGGTACTAGACTCACAAAAGGATGGAGGTTATATTACACCAGTCGAAGCTGAAGGTAGCTATACCACATATATTTCAAGAATAAGAAAAGATAGGTCTAATTCTAAAGCTGTAAATCTTTGGGTTGTGTCAGATAACTTATTAAAAGGAGCAGCATTAAATACTGTTCAAATAGCAGAATTGTTAGTAAAATAAAATTTTTATGCAATACGAAAACAATCCATTAACACCTCATCTAGATATTTACAGTTGGCAAATTTCTTCGCTTTTATCTATTACTCACAGAATTGTTGGAGTATTAAATATTATTGCAACAATATTAATTTGTTTCTGGGTTATAATCGTTACTACTTTTGATCTAAGTTATAATACATTTTTCTTATTCATAAATTCTTATATTGGTAAATTTCTTACGATTGGTCTATGTTGGACGTTTAGTTATCATATCCTAAATGAAGTCAGACATTTAGCATGGGACATGGGCTATGGTTTTGATTTAAAAACTTCCAAGATAACAGGAGTGCTTACTATTGTAGGGTCAATTGTTCTAGCTATCATGATATATATAATAGGAAAGAAATTAATATGATGCACAAATCTACAAAAAAGTGGTTATTTTTAAAAATTAGCTCGGCTTTACTAATTCCATTAATGCTTTGGTTTATTATCAACTTTGTATCAATATTTGATAATGAATATCAGGAGCTTCTATTGATTTTTAAAACATCAACTTTTAAGTCTTTATTTTCTTTGTTTTTAGTATTAATGTTTTTTAATTCATCCCTAAATATAAGTGAAATATTTGAGGATTATATATCCAATGAAAATATCAAAAATGTCGCAAATAAAGTCCTATATATTTTTGCTATAATAACACCATTAATTACTATAATATTATTAAATATTTAATTATGAGTGCATATAAAATTATTGATCACGAGTATGATGTAGTTGTTCTGGGAGCAGGAGGTTCAGGCTTAAGAGCAGCAGTAGGTCTTTCTGAGGCTGGTTTAAAAACTGCTTGCGTCTCAAAAGTTTTTCCGACTAGAAGCCATACTTCAGCAGCACAAGGTGGAATTTCAGCCGCTTTAGGCAATATGGGAGAAGACGATTGGAGATGGCACATGTATGATACAGTGAAAGGCTCAGATTGGTTAGGAGATCAAGATGCAATAGAGTATTTATGTAAGGAGGCTCCAAGAGCTGTGATTGAATTAGAAAAATATGGAGTTCCTTTTAGCAGAACAAAAGACGGAAAAATTTATCAAAGACCATTTGGTGGTATGACAAAAAATTATGGTAATGGTACAGCACAAAGAACTTGCGCTGCAGCAGATCGAACAGGTCATGCAATCTTGCACACATTATATGGACAAGCATTAAAACATAATACAGAGTTTTTTATAGAATATTTTGCATTAGACTTAATTATGAAAGATGGTGAGTGCAAAGGATTAATAGCATGGAATTTAAATGATGGAACAATTCATCGATTTAGATCACACATAACAATAATAGCAACAGGTGGATACGGAAAAATATATTATTCAGCTACTTCAGCGCATACATGTACAGGAGATGGTAATGGTATGGTTTTAAGAGCTGGTCTACCTTTACAAGATATGGAGTTTGTGCAATTTCACCCAACTGGTATTTACGGAGTAGGATGTTTGATTTCAGAGGGAGTAAGAGGTGAAGGTGGTTACCTTTTGAATTCAAAGGGAGAAAGATTTATGGAACGTTACGCACCTAATGCAAAAGACTTAGCTTCAAGGGATGTTGTAAGCAGATCTATAGCAATTGAGATTAACGAAGGTAGAGGTGTTGGCAAAGAAAAAGATCATGTCAACTTACACTTAGATCATTTAGATCAAAAAGTAATTGATGAAAGATTACCGGGAATTGCAGAGTCTGCTAAAACTTTTTCTGGAGTTGATGTAACTAAAGAGCCAATACCAGTTGTACCTACCGTTCATTATAATATGGGTGGGATACCCACAAACTATAAGGCAGAGGTATTAACGTTAAACGGTTCAGAGCAAACAGTTCCAGGTCTCATGGCAATCGGAGAAGCCGCTTGTGTGTCAGTGCATGGAGCAAATAGGTTAGGATCTAATTCACTGATAGATTTAGTGGTATTTGGAAAAGCGGCAGCAAAAAGGGCTGCAGAAATAGTCAAAGTAGGATCTTCTCATGAGAGTGTCTCAAATTCCGAAACCGATAAGTGTTTAGACAGATTCGATAAAATTAGAAATTCTAATGGGACTACAAAAACTTCTGAACTTAGACTATCAATGCAAAAAACTATGCAAAGTAAATGTGCAGTTTTTAGAACCGAAGAGACACTTCAACAGGGAGTAAATGATATTAGAAAACCACTAGAGGGTATGAAAGATCTAAATGTAAAAGATAAATCATTACTTTTTAATACAGATCTAGTTGAAAGTTTAGAATTCGATAATTTAATAAGGCAAGCGATGACCACAATGGACTCGGCCTTTCACAGAAAAGAAAGCAGAGGAGCACACGCTAGAGAGGATTTTACAAAAAGAGATGATAAAAACTTTATGAAACATACCTTAGCGTGGCAAAAAGAAAATGAAGTCAAAGTGAGATATAGAGATGTTCACTCTAGAACCCTAACTAACGATGTACAGTATTTTCCACCGAAGGAAAGAGTTTATTGATGTCAAAGTTTAGTATTCCTGAAAACTCAAAAATTATAAAAGGAAATTACTATAAAGACACCACCGGATCTCAAAATATAAAAAAAGTAAATGTTTATCGTTGGAACCCAGATGATAATAAAAATCCTCGAATAGACACATTTGAGGTTGATATGGATAATTGTGGACCAAAAGTTTTAGATGTTCTTTTTAAGATAAAAAACGAAATAGACCCATCATTAACTTTTAGAAGGTCGTGTGCTCATGGTGTATGTGGATCATGTGCAATGAATGTCGACGGGGTGAACACACTTTCATGCATTAAGTCTCATAGTGATATTAACGGGGACTTAAACATTTATCCTTTACCCCACTTAAGAGTTATAAAGGATTTAATTGGAGATTTAAGTAACCTTTATAAACAGTATGAGTCTATACAGCCTTGGTTAAAATCCTCAAAAACTGAAACTGAAAAACAAGAAATTATTCAATCACAAGAGGATAGATCAAAACTTGATGGATATTATGAATGTATTTTATGCGCGTGTTGTTCCACTGCTTGCCCTAGTTATTGGTGGAATGGAGATAAGTATTTAGGTCCAGCAGTTTTGTTACAAGCTTATAGATGGATAAGCGATAGCAGAGATGATGAAAAAAAAGCTAGATTAAAAAAAGTAGCAGATGAATTAAAGCTTTATAGATGTCACACTATAATGAATTGTACTAATTCTTGTCCAAAAGGATTAAATCCAGCAAAAGCAATAGGCTCAATTAAAAAAATGCTTGCAACAAGCTAAAAGCTTATTTATTCAATCAGATAATGAAACTTATTAAGCATTTTGTAAATGGAAAGCTCTATGATGGAGCATCAGAAAGAAAAAGTAAGATATTTGATCCCTCCACAGGAGAACAAAGTGGTGAGGTAATTTTGGCTTCAAAAAAAGATTTAAATTTAGCAGTTGAGAATGCCAAAAAAGCTTTTTTAAGTTGGTCCTCTAAGCCACCATTACAAAGAGCAAGAGTATTATTTAAATTTAAAGAGCTAATTGAAAAAAATTCTGATGAATTGACTAAAATAATCGTTTCAGAACACGGAAAAGTTTATGAAGACGCAAAAGGTTCTCTTACTAGAGGATTAGAAGTAGTCGAATATGCTTGCGGTATACCTCAATTACTAAAAGGAGAATTCACAGAAAATGTTGGATCAAATGTTGATAGTTGGTCAATAAGGAAACCTTTGGGGGTTTGCGCTGGTATAACTCCATTTAATTTTCCTGCTATGGTACCTATGTGGATGTTTCCAATGGCTATTGCATGTGGAAATACTTTTATTTTAAAACCTTCTGAAAAAGATCCGTCTTGCTCAATTAAATTAGCAGAGTTATTTTTTGAAGCCGGTCTTCCTGAAGGAGTTTTAAATGTTGTTAACGGAGATAAGGAAGTTGTTGATGCAATTATAGACAATAAAGATATATCCGCTGTTAGTTTTGTCGGTTCAACACCGATAGCTAAGTATATTTACGAAAACTGTGCAAAAAATGAAAAAAGAGTTCAAGCTCTTGGCGGTGCTAAAAATCATTGCGTCGTAATGCCAGATTGTGATCTAGATCAAGCGGTTAATGGTTTGATGGGTGCAGCATATGGATCAGCCGGGGAAAGATGCATGGCTCAATCAGTAGCAGTGGCAGTTGGAGACATAGGTGATAAATTAGTTGATAATTTGTCCAAGAAAGTTGAATCACTTAAGGTAGGCCCTGGTATGGACAAGAAATCAGAAATGGGACCACTTGTTACCAAAGAACACTTAGAAAAAGTAAAAAATTACGTTGATATTGGTGTAAAAGAAGGAGCTCAGCTTGTCATAGACGGAAGAAAATTAAAATTACAAGGATATGAAAAAGGTTTTTATATGGGAGGATGTTTATTTGATCATGTAAAAAAAGATATGAGAATATATAAGGAAGAGATATTTGGTCCAGTATTGTCTGTTGTGAGGGCAAGGAATTTTGATGAGGCTTTGAAATTAGTTAATGATCATGAATATGGTAATGGAGTCAGTATCTTCACAAGAGATGGTGATACTGGAAGAACTTTTTCGTCTCAAGCTAAAATTGGTATGGTTGGAATAAATATACCTATCCCAGTTCCTATGGCTTTCCATAGTTTTGGTGGGTGGAAAAGGTCATTGTTTGGAGATCAACATATGCATGGTCCTGAAGGAGTTAGATTTTACACAAAGCTAAAAACAATTACATCAAGGTGGCCATCAGGCTTAAGATCTGGCCCAGAATTTGTGATGCCAACTATGAAATAAAATGAATAAGAAAATTACATTAATCGGGGCAGGTCAAATTGGAGGTACATTAGCACATCTAATTGCAACTAAAAAGATTGGAGACGTTGTTTTATTTGATGTTGCCGAGGGTATTGCTAAAGGAAAAGCCCTTGATATAGCTCAATCTTCACCGATAGAAAATTTTGATATAAATATAACTGGTACTAGTAAATATTCAGACACAAAAGACTCTGATGTTATAATAATAACCGCTGGTGTGCCGCGTAAGCCAGGTATGACAAGAGATGATTTATTAGAAATAAATTTAAAGATTATTAAGCAAGTTGCAAATGGAATAAAAGACACGTCTCCAAATGCATTCGTAATTTGTATAACTAATCCTTTAGATGTAATAGTTATGGCATTACAAAAGTACTCTGGTTTGCCAAAGAATAAAGTTGTGGGTATGGCTGGCATTTTAGACTCTTCAAGATTTATTTATTTTTTATCCCAAGAATTGAAAATTTCTGTTAGTAAAATAAAATCATTAGTTTTAGGTGGACATGGAGACACAATGGTTGCTATGGTAAATCATACTTTTATTAACGGAACTCCCATAAAAGAACTCATTAAAGCTGGTAAAATTTCTGAAAAAAGAATTATTGAAATTATAAACAGAACCAAAACTGGAGGTGCAGAAATAGTAAAGTATTTAGAAAAAGGATCAGCTTTCTATGCCCCTGCATCATCAGGTATTGAAATGGCTGAAAGCTATTTAAAAGACCAAAAGAAAGAGCTACCATGTGCAGCTTATATCAATGGGGAATATGACGTTAAAGATATTTACGCTGGTGTTCCGGTAATAATAGGAAAAAATGGAGTAGAGAAAATTATTGAGTTGAAACTTAATAAAGATGAAAAAGAAAATTTTAGTAAATCAATAAATGCAGTTAAAGAATTATTTAATGCAGCAAAAAAAATTGATCCAAGTCTTTAGTAGATATTTACCTGTAATCTTTTTAGGCTTTTTTGCATTTTTTATAAATTATTATTACGGTTTCATTGGCTTAATGCCGATGGATAATACAGTTTTATATAACGGAGGTTACAAAGTACTTAACGGTTTTATTCCATTTAAAGACTATTGGTTAGTTACCGGGCCATTGCTTGATTACCTAAATGCAATGTTTTTTTTATTCTTAGATGTTTCGTGGCAATCATTTATAATTCATTCTTCAGCAATTAATTTATTTTTAGCGGTCTCTAGCTATTTCCTTTTTATAAGTTTAAAAATAAAAAAAAATTATTCTTTACTCTATTCAGCATTAATATGTTTATTATTTTATCCAGTAGTTGGCACTCCATTTGTTGATCATCATGCAACTTTTTTTCTTATATTAGCTTTTTATTTTTTTATTAGCGCAATAAATAATAGTAATAATATTTATTTTTTATTCATACCTTTATGTTTTTGTTTATCATTTTTATCTAAGCAAACACCAGCAGCTTATGGGATTATAGTATTTTTGCCTTTAATATTTCTTTATTGTTTTTTTAAAAAAGATAGTTTTAAACAGATTATTTTCAATTCATTTCTAGGATCGTTAATTTCTTTAGCATTTATTTTTATATTTTTTTATATAGCTAGTATTGATTTTAAACTTTTTTATAAACAATATATTCAATTTGCAAGTTCAATAGGAAATTACAGATTTGCAAATTATAACTTCAATTTATTGAATGTCATCGAAAAGTATAAGTTCATTAATTTTTTTATAATAATACTGACGATTTCAATTATTAAACTTTGGTTTGGTAAAGATAAAAATATAAAAAAAATATTTAATGTATTAATTGCAATTTCTCTTGCTTTAATTCTAATTTTTCATCAATACTATACCTTAAATCAAAATTATATTTTTTTTATCATACCATTCTTGTGCGCAATATTTCACTCAGTAAATGACAGAATTTTTAATAAAAATTATGTTTTAATATTTTGTGTTTTAATTTGTGTATTCTCTGTAACAAAGTATCATTTGAGATTTAATGAGCACAGAAAATTTAACGAACTAGAAAAAGTAAATCTAGACAAAGCAGTTAACGCGGGTCAACTCGGTGATCAACTTAAAGGTTTGAAGTGGATTACATATCGGTATCCAGAAAATCCTCAAAAAGAAATCGAAAATTTACTAAATGTTAAAAAAATACTCTCTTTAGATAATTCCAAGAAAGTTATAATTACCGATTATCAATTTTTAGCTTCACTGCTAAATACTCACGACTATTCACCAAATCAATGGCATCATCCCTCTGTAAGTTTTCCATTAGAAGATAATAAATATTTTAATGATTATAAATTCTTTTTTATCAATAGTTTGAAAGACAACAAGATAGATTTCATTTATGAAACTGTAGAAAAAAATAAAACTATTACAGAGCTTATTTTAAATAATGAGTGTTATTCAAAAACAAAAATAAATGATATGCTTATTAAATTAAAAATTAACAAATCATGTCACGATTTTAAATGAAATTAATTAGGTTTCTAGCAATAGTATTTTTTGATATTATAGATAAATATTTTCATCAAGTAAAAATTTTAAATTTCTTAAAAAAAAATAAAGTTACTATCAGAAGTTTTTTTGATATTGGAGCTCATAATGGAACATATACAGATTTAATTAAAAATAATTTTCAAGTAAAAAATATATACATGTTTGAGCCCCAAAAAAATGTTTATAATTATATAAAAAAAAAATATAAAAATGACAAAAGAGTTAAAATATTCAACTGCGCAGTATCGGACACCATAAAAGATCAAAAACTTAAAATAAACTTACATGATTTAACAACATCATTAACTGAATCAAATAAAAGTAATTCTTATCTAGAGTATAAAGCTAAATTATTTGATAGTACTTTGGAAAATATGGTTAGTGAAATTTACTCAGTGAAAAGTCTAAAATTGAGTAGTATTTTGAAACAAAAATCAATAAATACTATCGACTTTTTAAAAATTGATACCGAAGGGCATGAATTGCAAGTTTTAAAGGGCATGGGAACTCACATACGAAAAGTAAGGTATTTATTAATCGAATTTCATATTGACAATATTTACTTGAATTATAATCCGAAAAAAATACACAGTTACTTGATAAAAAATAATTTTATATTAAAAAAGACACTAAAATTTCCATTTACGACTTGGGAAGATAGATTTTATTTAAACAGAAATACAAAATGAATATTCACGAACACCAAGCCAAAGATATTTTAAAAACATACGGTGCTCCCGTATCAAGCGGTGTAGTGATATTTTCAGAAAAAGAAATTTCAGAGAAGATCAAACTACTAAAATCAAAAAAATTTGTTTTAAAAGCTCAAATTCACGCTGGTGGGAGAGGTAAAGCTGGAGGGGTAAAACTAATAAATAATTTTAATGAACTTGAAAAAGAGACGAAAAAAATGTTTGGTAAGACTCTCATTACACATCAAACAGGACCAAAAGGAAAAGAAGTTAAGCGTGTTTATATTGAGGAGGCTTCTGATATTTCAAAAGAATTTTATTTGTCTTGTTTAGTAGATAGATCTTCCTCAAAATTTACTTTTATTAGTAGCACCGAGGGTGGAATGGATATCGAAAAGGTTGCAAACGAAAATCCAGAGAAAATTATAACTACAAAGATAGACTTAAAGAGAGAAATAGATGATAAGGACATCGAAAAAATAATTAGTACTTACAGCTTGAACAACACTCAAAAAAAAGATGCATTCTCTTTAGTAAAAGCGCTTTATAAAATCCTTATTGAAAAAGATGCAAGTTTAATTGAAATAAATCCATTGATAATTACTAAAGAAAATAAACTAATTTGTTTAGATGCGAAGATGAATTTTGATGATAATTCACTTTTTAGACAACCAGATATTTTAAAATTAAGAGATTTGAATGAGGAAGAAGCAACAGAAATTGAGGCAAGTAAAAATGATTTAGCTTATATAAAATTAGATGGATCGATAGGATGCATGGTCAATGGCGCAGGATTGGCTATGGCAACAATGGATATAATTAAATTGTATGGTGAAGAGCCAGCAAATTTTTTAGATGTCGGAGGTGGAGCATCTAAAGAAAAAGTTTCAGCCGCATTTAAACTTATTCTAAAAGACAAAAATGTAAAAGGAATATTAATAAATATTTTTGGAGGAATAATGAGATGTGATGTTTTAGCCAATGGTGTTGTTGAGGCCGCTAAAGAAACAAACCTCTCTGTGCCTCTAGTTGTTAGACTTGCAGGAACAAATTTTAAGGAAGGAAAAGAAATTCTTGATAAATCTGGACTTAAGATATTATCAGCCACTGATTTAAATGATGCAGCAAAAAAAATAGTAAAGGCAATAAGATAAATGTCCATTTTGGTAAACAAAAGTACTAAAGTTATATGCCAGGGTTTTACAGGAACACATGGCTCTTTTCATTCTGAGCAAGCTCTTAAATATGGAACAAATTTAGTTGGTGGCGTAACACCAAAAAAAGGCGGACAAAAGCACTTAGGTTTACCTGTTTTCAATTCTGTGCAAGAAGCCAAAGACATGACCAAACCTGATGCTACAATGATTTATGTCCCCCCAAAGTTTGCAGCTGACGCTATTATTGAGGCAATTGAAGCTGATATTAAACTAATCGTATGTATTACTGAAGGAATTCCAATTTTAGATATGATTAAAGTTAAAAATAGATTAATAAAAAGTAAAAGCAGACTAGTTGGACCCAATTGTCCGGGAGTTATTACTCCTGAGGAATGTAAAATTGGTATAATGCCAGGAAACATTCATAAAAAAGGCTCAGTGGGTATAGTCTCTAGATCAGGAACTTTAACTTACGAAGCTGTTGCACAAACCTCTCTTAATGGAATGGGTCAATCAACATGTATTGGTATAGGCGGAGACCCAATCAATGGAACTAACTTTATAGATTGCTTGGAACTATTCTTAAAAGACACTGAAACAAAGTCTATAATCATGATCGGTGAGATTGGAGGGGTCGCTGAAGAGGACGCAGCAGAGTTTATTAAAAATTCAAAAATTAAAAAACCAACTGTCGGTTTCGTTGCAGGGTTGACAGCACCACCTGGACGAAGAATGGGTCATGCAGGTGCAATTATATCTGGAGGCAAAGGAGGAGCAGAGGATAAAATAGAGAAAATGAAATCAGCAGGAATAACAATAGCAAAATCACCTGCAGACATAGGCAAAACATTAAGCATTAAACTTAATGGTTGATTTAATATAATTATGTTAAGATATTGACATGTCATCCACAAAAAATAACTTACTCAAAAAAACATCATTCTTATCAGGAAGCAATTCTTCATTTATTGAGAAATATTATTCACAATATCTTACAGAGCCGAGTACACTACCAGAGAGTTGGAGAGATTTCTTTGAAGGTTTGAATGAGGAAGACTTAGTAGTTCAAAAAAATATTAATGGCCCAAGTTGGTCTCCTAAAAAAAATCAAATAGTATCAAATGTTGAAAATATAGTTAATAAAGATGACAAGTCCAATGGATCAAGCACAGTTCATAGTCCAGAGGAATCTGAGCAAGCATCAAAGGACTCTGTAAGAGCTATAATGTTAATTAGAGCTTATAGAATCAGAGGACATTTAATAGCAAATTTAGACCCTTTAAATCTGCAACAAAAAGAACAGCATCCCGAACTTAAACCTGAAACATATGGCTTTACAAAATCTGATTACAAAAGAAATATTTTTTTAGATGGAGTGTTGGGATTAAAATATGCAAATTTGGATGAAATTATGAGAATTCTAAAAAAAACATATTGTTCAAATATCGGCTATGAATTTATGCATATGGGTGATCCAGAAGAAAAAGCATGGATCAGAAATAGAATAGAAGGACCAGAAAAAGATATTGAGTTTACTGATAATGGAAAGAAAGCAATTTTAAATAAAGTTATAGAGGCAGAGGGTTTTGAAAAATATCTTCATATTAAATTTGTTGGAACAAAAAGATTTGGATTAGATGGAGGTGAAGCGCTTATTCCTGCATTAGAGCAAATTATTAAACGGGGAGGAAATTTGGGTGCAAAAGAAATAAAAATTGGCATGCCTCATAGAGGAAGGTTAAATGTTTTAGCCAATGTTATGGGTAAACCCTATAAAGCTATATTTAGTGAATTTTTTGGGAAATCAGTCTCTGCAAAAAAAGATTTTGAAGGTGATGTAAAATATCACCTAGGTGCTTCAGCGAACCGTGAGTTTGATGGAAACGTTGTACATATAAGTTTAACAGATAACCCATCACACCTTGAGGCTGTAAACCCTGTTGTTCTTGGTCAAGTGAGAGCAAAGCAATTTTTTCACAGAGACAAAAATAGAAAAAAAGTTATACCAGTTCTAATGCATGGCGATGCAGCTTTCGCAGGTCAAGGTGTTGTTGCTGAGTGTTTTGCTATGTCAGGTTTACCGGGTCATAACATTGGTGGAACAATACATGTAATTGTCAATAATCAAATCGGTTTTACTACAGCTCCTAGATTTGCAAGATCTTCTCCTTATCCATCTGATGTTGCAAAAACTGCACAAGCACCAATATTTCATGTAAATGGGGATGATCCTGAGGCTGTAGTTCATTGTGCAAAAGTAGCTACTGAATATAGACAAAAATTTAATAGAGATGTGGTGATTGATATGGTTTGTTACAGAAGGTTTGGGCACAACGAGGGAGATGAACCATCTTTTACTCAACCATTAATGTATAAAAAAATTAGAAATCATCCGACCACTTTGGAAATATACGGAAAAAAATTAACAAAAGAGGGATTAACAAATTATAAATTTCTTGAGGATAAAAAAAATTCTTTTAAAAAATATCTTGAGAGAGAATTTGATTCCTCAAAAAATTATAAGTCTGAGCTTAAATGGTTTGAAGGGGTTTGGTCTAGGTTTAAACCTGGTTTAGGAAAGGATAAGCGTGGACTAAGTGGTGTAGATGAAAAAAAACTAATAGAAATAGGAAAAAAAATTACCAGAATCCCTGAAAATTTTAATGTTCATAAAACTCTAAAAAAAATTTTTGACAATAGACATAAAATGATAAGTGAAAAAGATAATATCGATTGGTCTACATCTGAAAGCCTTGCATTTGGCACTTTATTAACAGAGGGTTTTTCAGTAAGATTATCAGGCCAAGACTCTGGAAGAGGAACCTTTAGTCAACGACACTCGGTTTTGAGAAACCAAATAAATCATGATAGATACATTCCTTTGAATAATATATCTAACGGCCAAAAAAAAATAGAGGTTATTGATAGCTTGCTTTCAGAGTTAGCTGTTTTAGGTTTTGAGTTTGGTTACTCTCTTTCTGAGCCAGAAACTTTAGTAATCTGGGAAGCACAATTTGGAGATTTTGCCAACGGAGCGCAAGTAATCATAGATCAGTTCATTACTTCTGGTGAGTCCAAATGGGGGAGAGCAAGTGGGTTAGTCATGTTGCTACCTCATGGTTATGAAGGACAAGGACCAGAACACTCTTCGGCAAGATTAGAAAGATTTTTGCAAATGTGTGCTGGAGAAAATATTCAAGTTGTAAATTGTACAACACCTGCTAATTACTTTCATGCTTTAAGAAGACAGATGCACAGAGATTTTAGAAAACCTTTAGTTGTTATGACTCCTAAGTCCTTACTAAGAAATAAAAGATGTGTATCGAAATTGAGTGAATTTGGAAAAAAAAGTAGTTTTCACAGAGTCTTGAACGATGATGCTTATAATAATGATAAAACAATAATCAAGTTGGAAAAAAATAATAAAATAGAAAAAGTTGTTATTTGCTCAGGAAAAATATATTATGATCTAATTGAAGCGAGAGAAAAAAATAAAAATAATAAAATAGTTTTAATTAGACTGGAACAAATTTATCCTTTTCCAGCTAAAACTCTCGCAAGAACTATTGAAAAATATAAAAATGCAAAATTTTTTTGGTGTCAAGAAGAGCCAAAAAATATGGGAGCCTGGAATACTGTAAGAAATTATATCGATAGAACTTTAGAAATAATTGGTAAGAAGAAAGATAAAGTGCGGTATATAGGCAGAAAAGCATCGTCTACAACTGCGACTGGAAATCTCAATAAACATCTTGCACAACAAAAAGAAATATTAGAAAAGGTATTAGCAAATAAAAATTAATGTCTCAAAAAATTATAGTACCTACTCTTGGTGAGTCTGTAACAGAAGCTACAGTGGCTAAATGGCTTAAGGCCCAAGGGGAAAAAGTTAATTCCGATGAACCTATTGTAGAACTAGAAACAGATAAAGTTAATGTTGAAGTTCCCTCTCCTACAAACGGAGTTTTAGAAACTATCTCAGTAAAAGAAGGTCAGACCGTAAACGTAGGATCGTTATTAGGAACAATTTCATCATCTAAGGTTTCGCCTAACAAAGACACATCTCAAGAAGTCAAAAGTTATAAACCTCCAATAAAGAATGAAAAAAAAGTAGAAAATAAAATTGAAAAAAAAGTTGAGCCATTAGTATTAGACAGTGTACCAGACAATAAAAACAAAAATGAGGAGCCATTAATATTAGAACAAGCTCTAGAAACGAAAGAAAAAAAATTAAATTTACCGACTCATGAAAAAAAAATATCTCCATCAGCTAGAAAAATTGCTGCTGAAAAAAATGTTGATTTGTCAAACATAGAAGGATCTGGAAAAAATGGATTAATTATCAAAGAGGACATTTTAAATTTAATGAGTGTTAAACCGAAACCATCTCAAAGAAAAATATCTCATGGTCCAGAAGAGAGAATTAAAATGACAAGATTACGAATTACAATAGCTAAAAGATTAAAAGAAGCACAAAATAATGCTGCTATGTTAACCACATTTAATGAAGTTGATATGCACGAAATTATTTCAATGAGAAATAATTATAAAAATGAATTTCAAAAAAAGTATTCAGTTAAGCTTGGTTTCATGTCTTTTTTTGTGAAAGCTTGTGTAATTGGTTTGAAAAATTATCCTGCTGTAAACGCTGAAGTCCAAGATGATGAAATTATTTATAAAAATTACTATAATATAAGCATCGCTGTTGGCACTGACAGGGGCTTAGTTGTTCCTGTTTTAAGAAATAGCGATGAGATGTCTTTTGCAGAAATTGAAAATGGAATAAGTGATCTCGGACAGAAAGCCAGAGAAGGAAAAATTACAATTGAGGATCTTCAAGGAGGAACTTTTACTATAAGCAACGGAGGAATCTATGGTTCAATGTTATCTACTCCCATTTTAAATCCTCCGCAGTCAGCAGTTTTAGGAATGCACAATATTATAAATAGAGCAATTGTTATCAACGACGAAATTAAGATTAGACCTATGATGTATTTGGCTTTATCATATGACCATAGAATTATCGACGGCAAAGAGGCGGTGTCTTTTTTAAAAACTATTAAAGAAATTTTAGAACAGCCAAAGAGGTTGTTTTTGAACTTATAAAATGGAAAATAATTTTGATCTTATTGTGATAGGTGGCGGACCTGGCGGATATGTTTGTGCTATTAGAGCGTCTCAACTAGGTTTGAAAACAGCTTGTATTGAAAGTAGAGGTACTTTAGGCGGCACATGTTTAAACGTGGGATGTATACCTTCTAAGAGTTTACTTAATTTATCTGATAATTATCAAAAGGCAAAAAATGAGTTCGATAAACAAGGAATTGAATTAAAAGATATAAAGATTAATGTAAAAAAGATGATGAGTAATAAAGATAAGTCTGTTCAAATATTAACAAAAGGAGTTGAATTTCTATTTAAAAAAAATAAGGTAACTTACCTTAAAGGAAAAGGTGTGTTATTTTCAAAAAATGATGTTGTTTTGTATAACGGTGATCAAAAAACATCTTACAAAGCTAAAAATATAGTTATAGCAACTGGTTCTTATCCTTCAACAATTCCAGGAGTAGATGTTGACGAAAAAAATATTATATCATCAACAGGAGCTTTGTCATTAGATAAAATTCCCAAATCTTTAATAATTATTGGCGGAGGTTATATTGGCTTAGAAATGGGTTCAGTCTGGTCTCGTTTGGGTTCGGAAGTTACCGTTGTAGAAGGTCTAGATCATATTACTCCAGGTATGGATAAAGAAATATCTAAAGAATTCCAAAAAATTTTAATTAAGCAGGGCATTAAATTTAAAATGAGCACAAGAGTTTTATCAGTCTCAAAAGATGTAAATTTAATAAACGTTGAATGTATGGATAAAAACAAAAAAAAAGAGATAATAAGTGCTGAAAAAGTTTTGATTTCTGTAGGAAGAAAACCGTATACCGAAGGTCTTAATTTGAATAAACTAGGTATTAAAAAAGATGATAAAGGGCGTATCGAAGTAAACAATAGGCTACAAACCAATCTAGAAAACATTTATGCTATAGGCGATGTTATAAAAGGTCCAATGTTAGCTCATAAGGCTGAGGAAGAGGGTATAGCCGTAGCAGAAATTTTGGCTGGTCAAGCTGGACACGTAAATTATGATGTAATACCAGGAGTTATCTATACCTCACCAGAAGTTGCAACTGTCGGTAAAACAGAAGAACAGTTAAAAAAAGAAAATCAAAATTATAAAGTAGGAAAGTTTCCATTTTTAGCTAATTCTAGAGCTAAGGTAAATAACGAAACAGATGGATTTGTAAAAATATTAGCTGATGCTAAAACTGACAAGGTATTAGGTGTGCATATCATCGGTCCTCATAGTGGTGATATGATTGCAGAAATGGCGTTGGCTATGGAATTTGGAGCTAGTTCCGAAGATATTGCAAGAACTTGTCATGCTCACCCAACACACACAGAGGCAATAAAAGAAGCAGCTTTAGCTGTTGATAAAAGACCAATTCATTTTTAATAGTCAATTTTTTTAATAAAATAGTTGTAAATGAATGTTCCTGTGCTACTTCCTAAAATATTTAATCACCCTTTTACTTATAAAATAAAAAATAAGTTCGATAAATTTAAACCTGGAGATTTAGTAGAAGTTCCGTTTGGTAAAAAAAAAGAAATTGGAGTTGTTTGGGATAGCCAACAAGAGCCACAAAAAAACATTAAATTAAAAACAATTGAAAAAAAAATTTCTGGAATTTCATTAAACGCAAATTTAATAAAATTTATAAATTGGTTTTCAGCTTACAACTTAGCACCAAGAGGATTAGTCTTAAAAATGTGTTTTGGAGATAAAAGTAATTTAATTAAGAATGAGAAACTGACTTTAATTAAATCTAAAACATATAAAAAATTTAATTTGAATAATGATCAAAAAAAGGCGTTATCAAATTTAACTTTAAATGAAAAAGGATTTAGTGTTTCAGTCCTACAAGGAGTTACAGGTTCGGGAAAAACTATCGTCTATTTTAAACAAATCAAAAAAATTATATCTAGGGAGAAGCAAGTATTAATTTTACTTCCAGAAATTTTTTTAACAAACCAATTCAAGAAAAGATTTACTGAATATTTTGGCTATGAGCCATATATATGGCATTCAAAAATCTCTTTAAAGAAAAAAAGAATAATATGGCAAGGCGTGTTTAAAAATAAAATAAAGATAGTAATTGGTGCTCGCTCATCTTTGGCGTTACCTTTTAAAAAATTAGGTTTAATTGTTGTAGATGAGGAGCACGATACATCTTATAAGCAAGAAGAGGGTATAATCTATAATGCTAGAGATATGGCTATTGCAAGAGCTTCTATAGAAAATATACCAATTAATCTAGTTACATCCATCCCATCTCTTGAAACTTTTAATAATATTAAGATAAAAAAATATAAAGTAGTAAAAATTAATAAAAGATATGATAATTTCCCACTACCGGAAACAGAAATTATAAACTTAAACTTGGAGAAACTTAAAGATAAAAATATATCTAAGGAAACTATTAAGATAGTAAAGTCTTTCCTAAATAAGAATAATCAGGTGTTATTTTTTATTAATAGACGAGGCTATTCACCATTGTTAATATGTAAAAATTGTGGATTTAGACACACATGTCCTAATTGCTCAATATACTTAACTTATCATAAATTTAAGAATTTATTAATTTGTCATCACTGTGGTTATAATTGCAAATCAGATATTAAATGTAAAAAAAATAATACTTTATGTGACTTTTTAATGTACGGACCTGGCGTTGAAAGAGTATTTGATGAGCTAAGAGAAATATTTCCAAATAAGAATATCAAGATTATATCAAGCGATTACTTAACAAAAAAAAAAGAGAGTGAAAATATTATAAAAGAAATTGAGGATAATAAGATTGATATTCTTATAGGTACACAAATGATTTCAAAAGGTTTTAATTTTCCAAAATTGAATTGTATAGTCGTAGTAGATGCTGATTTTTCTGGAAGAGGCTATGACCTAAGGTCAGCTGAGAAAAATGTGCAGTTATATAATCAACTTAGTGGAAGAGCAGGAAGGTTTTCGTCCAACTCAAAAATAATTTATCAAACTACAGTGCCCACAAATAAAACTTTGAAAGATTTAATAATTAACAATCCGGAGAAATTTTTAAATGATGAGCTTGAATTAAGAAGAATAAATGATCTCCCACCTTTTAGAAAGTTGATAGCCATAATTATTTCCTCCAACACTAAGGAAAATAGTTTTGAGTGGGCAAGAAAAGTAAAGATTAAGCTTTCTGAAATCGGTAATTTTGAGATATTAGGTCCCGTTGAGGCACCAATATATAAGATAAACAAAAAGTTCAGAATGAGAATTTTATTGAGATCAAAAAAAAAGGGTTTTTTGCATACTTCACTTGCCTATATTTTGAATAATCTTAAAACTACTGGTAAAACTAAACTTACAGTTGATGTTGATCCAATAAACTTTAATTAATGGTATCTTTGCATCTTGAAGAGATTATTTTCTTATGATAACACCTCGAATAATTCTATAAATAGAAACCTATGAAGTCATTTTCAAATGAAACCGCAGAGAGATATTCACTAGCTCTATTTGAATTAGTAAATGAAAAATCTGAGCTAGAAAATACTGAGCAAAACGTAAAAAACATCTTAAAATTAATTGACCAAAGTATTGACTTTCATAATTTTTTGAGAAATCCAACTATTTCAAATGATAAACAAGAAAGACTAATAACAAAAATTTGTGAGACGCTTAAAATTAATATGATTTTGAAAAATTTTATACTTCTTCTTATAAGAAAAAAAAGAGTTTTTTTTATAAAAAATATATTAAATAATTTTTTAATTCTATCATCAAAAAAAAAAGGTGTAATTCCTGCTGAATTAATATCTTCAAAAAAATTAGAAGATGATAAGATCCATAACTTAGGTAATGAATTTTCAAAGATGCTAGGATCTAAAATAAAATTTGACTTTAAGATTGATGAGACCTTAATAGGTGGATTAAAGGTAAAAATTGGTAGTATTTTGATAGACTCATCTTTAAAAAGTAAACTTAAAAAATATAAGAACTTAATGACAGAGCATTAAAATGGAAATTAACCCTTCAGAGATAACGAGATTAATTAAGGAACAGATTAAAAATTTTGGTGAAAAAGCCGAAGTTTCTGAAGTTGGTAAAGTTTTGTCTGTGGGAGATGGAATAGCAAGGATATATGGTCTTGATAATGTTCAAGCAGGAGAAATGGTTCAATTTTCTGATGGATCGAAAGGTATGGCATTAAACTTGGAAAGTGATAACGTTGGTGTTGTAATTTTTGGGGATGATAGGCAAATTAAAGAGGGAGATGAAGTAAAAAGAACAAAATCAATCGTCGATGTCCCTGTAGGTAAAGAGTTGCTCGGAAGAGTCGTTGACGGATTAGGAAATCCAATAGATGGCAAAGGCAATCTTCCAAAAAATATCAAAAGAAACAGGGTAGAAGTCAAAGCACCAGGAATAATTCCAAGACAATCAGTTAATGAACCTATGCAAACAGGTTTAAAAGCGATTGATAGCTTAATACCAATTGGAAGGGGTCAGAGAGAATTAATCATCGGAGATAGACAAACTGGAAAGACAGCTGTAGCGGTTGATACAATAATAAACCAAAAAGAGGTGAATAACACTGATGATGAAAAGAAAAAACTTTATTGTGTTTATGTTGCTATAGGACAAAAAAGATCCACCGTTGCTCAAATTGTTAAAACTTTAGAGGACGCTGGCGCTATGAAATACACTACAGTAGTATCAGCGACTGCTTCAGACTCAGCACCTTTACAATTTTTAGCCCCATATACTGGTTGTACCATAGGTGAGTATTTTAGGGACAACGGAATGCATGCATTGATAATTTATGATGATTTATCAAAACAGGCAGTAGCATACAGACAGATGTCATTACTTTTAAGAAGACCACCAGGCAGAGAGGCGTATCCAGGTGATGTTTTTTACCTTCACAGTAGATTATTAGAAAGAGCAGCAAAATTAAATGAGAATAATGGAGGTGGTTCACTAACAGCACTTCCAATTATAGAAACCCAAGCGGGTGATGTCTCAGCTTATATACCTACAAACGTAATCTCAATTACCGATGGTCAGATATTTTTAGAAACAGAACTATTTAACCAAGGAATTAGACCAGCTGTAAACGTAGGTTTATCTGTTTCTCGAGTAGGTTCAGCGGCACAAACTAAAGCTATGAAAAAAGTTGCTGGATCGATTAAACTCGAATTAGCACAATATCGAGAAATGGCAGCTTTTGCACAGTTTGGATCTGATTTAGACGCATCTACTCAGAAATTACTTAATAGAGGTTCTAAATTAACTGAACTACTTAAGCAAAACCAATACTCACCTCTCAAAGTTTCTGAACAAGTTATATTGATCTACTCTGGTGTTAAAGGTTATTTAGATGATATTGAACTAAAGAGTATAAAATCTTTTGAAACAAAACTTCTTGAAAAAGTTAAGACTGAAAAACCAAGCTTACTAGGAAATATTCAATCTAAAGGAAAATTAGAGGAAAGTGATGAAAATGAATTAGTAGAGTTAATAAAAAACTTAAAAGACGAAATAAAGTAATGCCTAGTCTAGACGATTTAAAAAAAAGAATTAAAAGTGTAAAATCCACACAAAAAATTACAAAAGCTATGAAAATGGTAGCTGCAGCTAAACTTAAAAAAGCACAAGAGATTGCAGAAAATAGTAGACCTTATAGTTCAAAATTAAAAAATATTATTTTTAATCTGACTGAGTCTATTCAAGATAAAACTAATGCACCTAAACTGTTGGTAGGAAGTGGTAAAGATGAAATTATACTTTGTGTAATAATGACAGCTGACAGAGGATTGTGTGGTGGTTTTAATTCTAATATTTGCAAACTCGCAAAAAATGATATTAAAAAATTTATATCAAAAGGTAAAAAAGTTAAAATTATTGTTGTAGGTTCTAAAGGTTTTGATCAATTAAAACGTGATTATAATGACATAATTTTAGAAAAAATAAGTTATAAAGAAAAAAAAGTAATTTCATTTAAAGAGGCTGATGAAATTGGAAAAAAAATATTAAATTTATTTAATAACAGTGAGTTTGATAAATGTATCTTGTATTATAATAACTTTAAAAATGTAATTACACAGATACCTACCGCTCAACAAATTATTCCAACAGAAAATATAAATAACGAAAAGTCAAACGAGAAATTAGAGCACAATTATGTAGAGTTTGAGCCAGACGAAGATGAGATATTAAATAACCTTCTTCCAAAAAATATTTCAACACAAATTTACAAAGCTTTTTTAGAAAACTTAGCTAGTGAACAAGGTTCAAGAATGACAGCAATGGATAATGCGACAAGAAACGCAGGAGATTTAGTTGATAAATTAACGATAAATTATAATAGAAGTAGACAAGCCTCTATTACAAAGGAACTAATTGAGATAATTTCAGGAGCAGAAAGTTTATAAAATGAAAAGTGACGGAGTCATAACACAATTGATTGGAGCGGTGGTTGACGTTAAATTTGAGGGTCAACTTCCTGAGATTTTTACTGCACTTGAAGCTAGTAATGGGGGAAATAAACTAGTATTAGAAGTTGCTCAACATCTTGGTGAAAGTAGCGTGAGAACCATAGCGATGGACTCTACTGAGGGATTAAAAAGAGGTGATAAAGTCACCAACACTGGTTCGCCAATAAGCGTTCCTGTTGGCCCCGAGACACTTGGAAGAATTATAAATGTTATTGGTCAACCAATCGATGAGAAAGGAGATGTGAAGACAAGTGAGAAATGGCCCATACACAGGCAAGCTCCAAAGTTTACTGATCAGTCTACTGAAACTGAAATATTGGTAACAGGCATAAAAGTAATAGATTTGTTAGCACCTTACGCTAAAGGTGGTAAGATCGGCTTATTTGGGGGTGCCGGAGTTGGTAAGACAGTGACAATCATGGAATTGATAAATAATATTGCAAAGGCTCATGGAGGGTTCTCCGTATTTGCAGGGGTTGGAGAAAGAACTAGAGAAGGAAATGATTTATATCACGAGATGATAGAGTCAGGCGTTATTAAAACCGATAGCAAGGGTTCTAAGGCTGCGTTAGTTTATGGTCAAATGAATGAGCCACCAGGAGCTAGAGCCAGGGTTGCTTTAACTGGTCTAACCGTTGCTGAATATTTTAGGGATAAAGAAGGTCAAGATGTGCTCTTTTTCGTAGACAATATATTTAGATTTACTCAAGCTGGATCTGAAGTTTCAGCCCTGCTTGGCCGAATTCCATCTGCTGTAGGCTATCAACCAACTTTGGCGACTGATATGGGAAACTTGCAGGAAAGAATTACATCCACTGGAAAAGGTTCTATTACTTCAGTTCAGGCAATTTATGTTCCCGCTGACGATTTAACAGATCCCGCACCTGCCACATCTTTTTCTCACTTAGACGCCACAACTGTTTTATCTAGACAGATAGCTGAACTGGGAATTTACCCTGCTGTAGATCCTTTAGACTCAACTTCACGAATCTTAGACCCAAGAGTAGTAGGTGAAGAGCATTATAGGGTAGCAAGAGAGGTTCAAAAAATACTTCAGGCATACAAATCATTGCAAGATATTATAGCAATTTTGGGCATGGATGAATTATCGGAAGAAGATAAGTTAACTGTATCAAGAGCAAGGAAAATACAAAGATTTTTATCTCAACCTTTTTTTGTTGCAGAAGTTTTCACTGGTTCACCTGGTAAACTTGTAGACTTAGACTCCACAATAAAAGGTTTCGATGCTATTTGCAAAGGTGAGTACGATCACTTACCTGAGGCAGCTTTTTACATGGTTGGATCGATTGAAGAAGCAGTGGAGAAAGCAGATAAACTAAATAAAGATACCAAATAAAAATGTCTGAAACATTTAAATTTGATTTAATTACTCCTGAAAGAAGTATTTTATCTACTGAGACCACAGAAGTTATTATACCAGCTTTTGAAGGTCAAATGACTGTACTAAAAGATCATATTCCTATAATTACTTTTCTAAAGCCGGGAATAATTACTTTTTTAGAGTCCTCTAATTCTAAAAATTATTTAATTGACGATGGGACTGTCGAATTTAAAAACAATTATCTGCTGATACTTACTGAAAACGCAATTGATTTAGAAAAATTCGACAAATCATCGGCGCCAAATATTATTAATAAACTTGAAAGTGAAATTTTACAAAATCAAATTTCAGACAAAGAAAAATTTTTAATCTCAAGCAAAATTGAAACATTAAAAGAAATTAGTAGATAGTTTTTCTTATTTCTAAAATTAACTCCTCATAAACTTTTTTTTTGAAATCAACAATTACAGAGCTTAACATATCAATTTCAATCCACTTCCACTCAATAAATTCTGGTTTATCAGTTTTAAGATTAATCTCATTTTCACTGCCCTCAAATCTAACTATAAACCATTTTTGCTTTTGACCTCTATATTTACCTTTCCAAATTATACCAATTAAATTTTTTGGTAGTTCATATTCAAAAAATTTTTCAATTTCTTTTAAAATCTTAATACTTTTAATGCTTGTTTCTTCTAGTAGTTCTCTTCTCATAGCATCTATATGTGTCTCATTTTCATCAACACCACCTTGCGGCATTTGCCATTTATCTATCGGATTATCTTTTCTTTTTCCTACAAAAACTTGATTATTATTATTAAGTAGGATTATTCCTACACCATTTCGGAGTGGTAATTGATTATCCATTCAAGAAGATTGAAATAATTTAATAGCGTAATTCAATTGGTTATCAGTAATTGTATCAATTTGAAACTCATCACCTTGTTCTTTTATTTCTATGTCAGGAGCCACACCAACCTCAGAAATTGATTTTCCGGACGGTAAATAATATTTTGAAATTGTTAAACGGATACCACCACCATTTCTTAAAGGTATAATCGATTGCACTGAACCTTTACCATAAGAATTTTCCCCAAGTATAATGGCTCTTTTATGATCTTTTAATGCTCCAGCAAGTATTTCAGATGCTGAGGCTGACCCATTATTAATTAATACGATTATTGGTTTGCCACTTATGCCATCACCTTTTCTAGCAAAAAATTTTCTTGTTTCAGATAGACGCCTACCTTTAGTTGATACAATTTCTCCATCATCTAGGAAAAAATCTGTGATATTTATAGCTTGTGTCAAAAGTCCTCCTGGATTATTTCTAAGATCAATTACATATCCAATCGGCTTAAAGTTTTTTTCAAATTTTTTAACGGTACCAAAAAACTGTTGATCACTGTTTTCGTTAAATGATTTTAATTTTACATAACCAATTTTTTTTTTTCACCAATAATTTTAGCTTCTACTGATTTAACCTCAATTATCTTTCTTTTAATGTTGAATTTAAGTGCTTTTTTTACATTTTTTCTTCTGATAGTAAGCTCAATAGTTGAACCAATTGGTCCACGCATAAGTTTAACAGCCTCCATAAGTGTTTTTCCTTGAACCTGCTCATCACCAATTCTTATGATGTAGTCTCCTGCCTTGATACCAGCCTTAAAAGCTGGTGTATCTGAAATGGGAGAAATAACTTTAACCAGTCCAGACTCCATTCCAATTTCAATTCCTAATCCCCCAAACTCTCCTTTGGTCTCTGTTTGCATGCTTTGAAATAGTTCGGGACTCATATATGCGGAATAAGGGTCTAACGATTGAAGAACTCCATTTATAGCCGAATCCATGGCTTCTGCTTGATTTACCTCATCAACGTATTCATTTTTTATTTTATCTAAAACTTCACCAAAGAGATCAATTTTTTTATAAAGTTCATCTTCTTTACTTGCTAATAGTGGAGAACTAATGAAATGAAAAAAAATAATGATTATTAAGATTTTTTTCATATCAAAGCCTTCTCTCTTGGAATTTGTTCTGACCACATTTTTTCAAGATCATAAAATTTTCGTTTATCAGGATGAAATAAGTGTATTATTATATCAATTGTATCGACTAATTTCCAATCATTACTATTTTTTCCTTCAATTCGGCAGTTTTCTATTCCTAGCCCCTTTAATTCACTAACAAGTATTTCAGAGAGAGACTGAAGATGTCTAGAGGATGTTCCTGATGCTATAATCATATAATCTGCAATATAAGATTTTTTCTTTAAATCTATAGAGACTATTTCTGATGCTTTATTATTATCTAAGATTTTTTCAATTTTTTTTTTTAAAAGATTAATATGCATTAACAATATTATAATTTTTTCTCAATTGAGATGAAGACACATTCATAGTTTTATTTTTAATAAAAATTATATTTTTTTTATTCAGATATCTGAATATATTAGATTTTCTGGCTTTTTTGTCAAATCCTTTCCTTGAAAAAACAACAAGTGTACTATTTTTAGTTATAGCTCTAAATTTAGTCCATCTATGAAAAGATATCAAATTGTCGGAACCCATAATAAAGTAAATTTTTTGTTTATATTTTTTTTTTAGGTATAAAACAGCTTTGATAACCTTACTAGATTTCAATTTATCATCTAAGTATATTATTTTGATTTTTTTATTATTTCTAATTATTTTTTTACATCTTCTTATTCTTTCATTAATAGAGAACAAAGGTTTTCCCTTAAATGGATTTTTTTTAGTTAACAACCAAAATAATTTATTTATCTTTAAATTTTTGATACCAATTCTACTGATATAAAGATGACCTTTATGTGGAGGATCAAAGCTACCACCTAAAATTCCAATAGATTTTACATTCATTTCCCTCATTATCTAATTTTAAGGTCTAATAATACTATCCCCAGATAAAATATATTTATATGAAGTTAATTGTTTAATACCTACTGGTCCTCTGGGAGGAAGTTTATTGGTAGATATTCCAATCTCACCCCCAAAACCGAATTCTCCACCATCAGCAAATTGTGTAGAGACATTATGAGTAGCAATTGAGCTATTAACATTTTCTAAAAAAAACTTAGCAGTTTTTTTATTTTTGGTGATTATACCATCAGTGTGCATAGTTCCATATTTGATAATATGGTCTACAGCCTCATTCACATTTTTGACGGACTTAATCGATAATTTTTTGTCTAAATACTCTGTTTTCCAATCATTCAATCCGGCCAACTTTAATTTTACTTTTAAATGTTTATTAATATTTTTGTCTACTAAAATTTCACATCCTCTCTTTTTAAGCTCATTTATCAAAGGTATTCCATGTGATCTAATTGCTCTTTCGTTTATTAAAAGAGTTTCTAAGGCACCACAAATACTAGTTCTTCTCAATTTTGAATTTAAAACAATTTTTTTTGCTTTTTCGTAATTAGAGTCATTATCAATGTATAGATGACATAATCCCTCTAAGTGTCCGATAACATGTACGTTAGATAGATTTTGAACTTTAGCAACTAATCCTTTTCCACCTCTGGGCACTATTACATCTATATATTTTTGCATACCAGATAATAAAAAATTTACAATCCTTCTGTTGGTATTCGAGATGAATTGAACACAATTTTCATCAATTTTTTTTTGCTTTAAAGATGCTCTGAATAATTCAGCTAAAATTTTATTTGAATATAGTGCCTCTGACCCCCCTCTTAAAATTGCACAGTTACCAGTTTTTATACATAAAGCCGCTACGTCAGCAGTCACGTTTGGTCTACTTTCATATATGACACCAATAACACCTATAGGGGTTGAGACTCTTTGAATTGTCATCTTATTTGGTCTTCTCCATTTTTCTAAAATTTGACCTAACGGGTCGCTAAATTTTTGTATTTGATTTATAGAGTTTCTAATAGACTCAATTTTTTTATCATTCAAAATTAACCTATCAATTAAACTAGTTCTTTTAACGGATTTTATATCTTTATTATTTTCTTTTAATATTTGAACTTTATTTTTAAGCAAAAGCTTATTATATTTTTCAAGAACACCTTGTCTACGTTTGTGACTTAAAGTTTTTAAAGTATTAAAAGCATTTTTAGCCTTTATCCCTATTTTTTTTATTTCTATCATTCAAATTTCACCATATCGTCAATATGTATTACCTCTGATTTACTAGGATATCCCAATATTTTTTCAATCTCATAACTTTGTTTTCCCATTATTTTCATTATTTCCATCGATGAGAATGATGACAAGCCTCTTCCAAATTGATTAGCATTACTATCCATAATTAAAACATTATCACCTTTTTTAAAACTTCCAGAAATTTTTATCACTCCAGCCGCTAAAAGGCTTTTCCCATTTCGTAAAGCTTTTAAGGCTCCATTATCTATGAAAATTTTTCCAGATGAGTCAAGGGAGCTGATTATCCATTTTTTCCTAGCATCTAGTGTTGAAATTTTTGGAAAGAAACAAGTATATCTTTTTTTTAACTCCATATTTTTAATTGGATTTAAAATATTTCCATTTCCTATAAACATAATACAACCTGAGTTCATACAAATTTTTGCTGCCTCAAGCTTTGTTACCATTCCACCAGAACCATAATTGTTAATTTTTTTTTCTGCAAGCTTATAGATATCGCTTGTTAAATCCCTTACTTCACTCACAAGTTTTCTTTTTTTTGAGTTATCGTATAAACCGTCAGTATCACTTAAAATAATTAAAACATCTGCCCCAATTATTTGAGCTACCCTCGCTGCCAATCTGTCATTATCACCGTATTTTATCTCAGATGTAGCTGTTGTATCATTTTCATTTACTATTGGAATAACGTCCAATTTAAAAAGATTTTCAAAAGTTCTTCTTACGTTAATCGCACGTCTTCTTTGCTCGGTATCATATGGAGAAATCAGTATTTGAGCAGTTTTTAATTTATTTTTTTCAAAAATTTTTTGAAATTCTTTCGCAAGATTAATTTGGCCGATTGCAGCTATAGCTTGGCTCATTTCAATCTTAATTTTCTTTTTATTTATTTTTAAGTATTTTTGTCCTAGAGCAATTGCTCCAGAAGAGACAACTACAATGTCTCTGTTAGGTTTTAAATTTTTTAAATCCTTTATAAGACTATTTACCCACGACTGTTTAAACTTACCTCTATTATCAATAACTGTGGATGAACCAAGTTTTATTACTAATTTTTTATGATTTTCATTAAGCATTTTTAATTAATATTTTTTTTATTTTCATAATATCTTTTTTATTACGCAATGATACTATTTCATAATTTTTTTTTGTGTATGATTGAAACTCTTTAATCTTTTTTTCAATTATATCACTAACTAATAGATCAGCTTTATTAAAAATAATAATTTCCTTTTTTTTGGATATTTTTTTATCATACGCTATGAGCTCTTTTTTAACTTTGCTATAATTTTCAAAAATATCTTTCTCATTTAAATCAATTAAATGTAGCAACATTTTACATCTCTCTATGTGCCTTAAGAATTTATCTCCTAATCCTATTCCTTTGTGTGCTCCTTCAACAAGACCCGGTATATCTGCTAGTGTAACCTCCTTATTATCATAGTACACAACACCAAGGTTTGGATTAATCGTGGTGAAAGGATAATTTGCTATTTTTGGTTTAGCTCTCGTAGTTGCTGCCAATAAACTTGATTTACCAGAGTTTGGTAAACCAATAATTCCAATGTCCGCTATAACTTTTAGTTGTAGCCAAACCCAAAACTCCTCACCTAATGTTCCATTAGTCTTTTTTCTCGGAGCTCTATTAGTTGAACTTTTAAACCTTACATTTCCCAATCCACCTTTACCTCCATTAGCCAGTAAAAACTTTTCCCCATTTTTAGTGAAATCATAAATAAGTGTATTATTATCTTCTTCAAATATTTGAGTTCCCATGGGCACTTTTAAAATTAAATTTTCTCCGTTTGCTCCAGTTTTATTTTTTTTACTTCCTGGCTTACCATGCTTTGCTCTGAAGTGTTGAGTGTACCTATAATCTATTAAAGTATTTAAATTCCTGTCCGCTGTGAATATTATCGATCCACCAGAACCTCCGTCTCCTCCATCAGGCCCCCCATATTCCACAAACTTTTCTCTACGAAAACTTGCAGAACCAGGTCCACCATTTCCTGCCTTGATGTAAATTTTTGCTTGATCTAAAAACTTCATTGTTAAAATTTCAAATAATTATTATTTATTTGATTAATTGGGGATAACTGAAACAAAAGTTCGATTTAATTTTGTTTTTTTGAATTTAACTTTACCTTTGACTAAAGAGTATATTGAGTGGTCTTTTCCCATTCCAACATTTTCCCCAGGGTGAACTTTTGTTCCTCTTTGTCGTACTATAATATTTCCTGGTATAACAGATTGGTTTCCAAATTTTTTAACTCCAAGTCTTCGACCTTTACTATCTCGTCCATTTCTTGAAGATCCACCAGCTTTTTTTGTTGCCATATTATTTTACCGTTTTCTTGATAGCTTTCTTGTCTTTCTTTACTTCCACCTTTTTAACTGCAGGTTTGAATTCAGCTACCACTGTCCCACCCTTTGAAAGAATTTTAGTAATTTGAATCTTTGACAAGTTTTGTCTATGCCCATTTTTTTTTCTAGAGTGTTTTCTTCTTCTCTTATGAAATACTAATATTTTTTTGTCTTTAATATTTTCAATGAGTTTAGCTTCAACTACAGCTCCAGTAACTAAAGGGTTTCCAACTTCTGTAACTTTGTCATCATTGACTAAAAGTACATTTTTAAACTGAATTACTTTACCAATTTCAGCGCTAAGTTTTTCAACCTTTAAAATCTTATTAGCACTAACCTTGTATTGTTTTCCACCTGTTTCTATAATTGCAAAAGACATATTATGTTCCTTAAATTGAAAGCAATATATATTCTGCAATTATGAAGTCAAGTAGTGGAGTCTAAAAACTATCCTTTAATTCTCTATATTTTTTGAATTCAGCTGGATTATTTGCTTTCAAAAAGAGATTGCCTTTAAGCTCATCCTCTAAAATTGAAGGTGTACTAAAAATGTTGTTTTTTAGGTTTGATTTAATTTCCTCTAACTTTTTATTTAAAAAAATATTTTTTTGATCAAACGACAAGCAAAAATTTATATTATTTACCGTGTATTCATGACCAAAATATATTTTTGTATCTTTTGGTAAGGATTTTATTTTTTTTAAAGAATTAAACATTTCTAAATAACTACCCTCAAAAATTCTTCCACAGCCAAAAGAAAATAGAGTATCCCCTGTAAAAATTACTTTTTCTTCACTGCTATAAAAGCTTATATGACCACTTGTGTGTCCCGGAATTTTGAGTACTTTAAATTTAGTTTTTCCAAAATGAAAAATTTCGTTATCGTTAACTTTGATATCAACATCATTAATTCTATAAGTATCTCCTGAATATGCAACTATTTTTGAATTGAATTTTTTTTTCAACTCACTATTTCCTCCAATATGGTCAGCATGATGATGCGTGTTAATTATGAAATCTAATTTATTATATTTTTTTTCCAAAAAAGTATTAATTTTATCAAATTCCGAAGGATCAACTACTCCAACATTTTTTGAATAGGTATCATAAATTATGTAAGCATAATTATCTGATAAACATCTTACTATATCAATTTTTAAACTCATCCTATTAAAAATATTCCCAACTTTGAAAAAAGATTTTTTAGTTCCAAGTTTCCTCTAGTAATCAATGATGTTTTATCTTGGTTTACTCCAATTACCTTTTTAATATTAATATTTTTTTCATCACAAAAATTAAATAAATCTTTAATTGTGCACATATGCAAATTAGGTGTATTATACCAAGAATTTGGCAAAGTTTTAGTTATTGGCATTTTACCAAATAATAAAAGATTAATTCTTACCTTCCAATACCCAAAGTTTGGAATTGAGACAATGACAGAGGAACCTATTCTTAATAACTCCTTAAGCACCTTGTCAGGATTATAAAATGCTTGCAAAGTTTGACTAAGTATTACGTAATCAAATGATTGATTTGGAAATTGATGAAGCTCTGTTTCAGCATTGCCCTGAATAACCGGTAAACCTTTGAGTATACATTTTTGAACATTATCGTTATTAATTTCTAACCCACGCACCTCAATTTTTTTTTCCCTCTCAAGTAAATCCATTAAAGATCCATCTCCACAACCAACATCCAATACTCTTGAGTTATCTGGTAATAATTCTGCTATTACTTTAAATTCCTTTTTCATTTTTAAATTTTTCATACATTGAGTCAATAAAACCCTTCAAAGTTTTTAAAAATTCATTTTCGTTTAATAAAAAAGAGTCGTGACCTTTATCAGTTTTGATTTCAGAAAACGAAACATCAGCACCAGATGAATTCAATGCTATAACAATATCTTTATTTTCTTTTGTTGTATAAAGCCAATCAGATGTGAAAGATATTACTAAAAATTTTGTTTTTTGATTTCTAAAGGCTTCTACAAGTCCACCTCTAAACTGTTTTGATAGATCAAAATAATCCATTGCTCTCGTTATGTAGAGAATTGAATTTGCATCAAATCTTTCTACAAAGGCATAACCTTGATGTCTTAAATAACTTTCTACTTGAAAATCTGCATTGAAACTAAATTCATAATCTGCTTTTTCTTGTAATTTTC
>MDSZ01082324.1_pt1 | contig 35448 bp, 34 predicted proteins | sample 811201 | NCBI WGS metagenome assembly MDSZ01 (sample SAMN05326647, study PRJNA326480) | marine metagenome | isolation source: seawater | place: Indian Ocean: North | collected 2010
AAGGACTGGATCTCGACGACGCTGCGCTTAAAAAACTCGGCAAGGAGCTCAAACAGAAGCTGAGCATCGGCGGCGCGGTTAAAGATGGCTGCCTGGAGTTTCAGGGCGACCAGCGCAGCGCACTAAAAACCTTGCTCGAAGCCAAGGGCTACACGGTTAAACTCGCCGGCGGCTGACACTCTCGCGACGAGGACTAAATAAATCAGTGGTCCGCAGAGACACCGCCATCCGAGGCAAACCATGCGGCTGAGGGATCGCTGAGACGGTCCGCCCCCGTCGCCGCCCCGACAAACATTGGCCCCGTAAAATCGGTCCGGCTGGGGCGTATTTCATTCCAGTCCGCCACGATTTTACGGTAGCTGAAGCGCCACTCACCCTGTCGCTGCTCGTAGCGATCCAGATAGCGACCACCAACGACCAGCTCTTCCATCCCTTCCTCACCCGGATAACGGTGATAGGCCTGGCAATACACCTCACCCACCGCCGTGTCGCCGCTAATTTCAATCAGGTGATTGCTCACGGAATGCACCGTGGCCTCCATGGCTTCGAGCATCTCGGGTAGCCACGCAATGAAATCGCCAGCCTGCCCCTTAAACATCGCACCGTGGTCATCGATAGCATCGGGGTGGTAGAGCGCAGACAAAGCGGCATAGTCTTTTCGGTCAATCGCCCGACAGTAACGCAGCACCAGGTCACGAATGGCCTCTCTCGCCTGGAGTTCCTGCAATACTTCACTCTCGCCTGCCATTGCTCACCTCTGCGGATCGATCAACTTTTTATACCAGCGCCCGAACATAGCACAGCACTGCCACGCGCCACACTCTTCCGGCGAGCAATCTGCTAGCCTTAGCGATCAACACAATAACGAGAGCAACTATGAGCACACAATTTGGCGAAACGGTGGAAGTCGGCATCGTCACCAACAATTTGGACGCGATGCGGCACTTCTACGGTGAATTACTGGCATTGCCGCTGGAGGGCAGACTGGAGTTTCCCGGCGGCAGCATGGAGCGCTACCGCGTTGGCGGCAACATCATCAAACTGGTGAACTACGGCGACGACCCCCCCGCCAAGGGCGTGCCCGGTGGCGGCTATGCCGCCTGCGGCTACCGTTACTTCAGTCTGGCGGCAAACGATCTGACGGCAACCGTGGCCCTGTTGAAAGCAGCCGGCACCGACATCGCATTAGACGTCACCCCGTTTGGCGGCGGCATCGGCTTTGCCTTTGTTTGCGACCCCGATGGCAATTGGATCGAGCTGTTTGGCGCCTGCTAAGCGGCAGCGATACCGTATTTGCGCATCTTCTCGATGAGTGTTGTCCGCCGCAGCCCCAACCGCTCGGCCGCGCGACTGACGACCTGTCCAGAGGCTTCCAGCGCCTGCGCGATCCGGCGCCGCTCCAGTGCAGCGAGTTCTTCTTTCAGCGATAGCCCAGAGTCAGGCGAAAGTAGCTCGCCGCCGCCAGACGGCGCGGTCCACGCTGAGCGATCTCCGCGACAATACCCCGGCAAGTCATGCACGCCAACGAGCTTGTCGGGGTAGCTCACCGCCAGTCGCTCCAACAGATTAGCCAGCTCACGTACGTTCCCCGGCCAATCATAGCCCTGCAAGGCATCCAGCGCGGCAGGCGTGAATCGGGGCAGTGGCAAGCCCTCTTCTGCCAGGCGTACCGACAGGCTGTCGATCAAGGCTGGAATATCCTCGCGGCGCTCAGAAAGTGGCGGTATAGAAAGTGGAAAGACGTTGAGGCGATAATAAAGATCTTCACGAAACTGACCGTCAGCAATCATCGAGGGAAGATCGCGGTGCGTCGCCGCAACAATCCGAACATCTGCCGTACGGCTCTCGCAGGAACCGACCCGCTCAAAACTCCGCTCCTGGATAGCACGCAGAATTTTCACCTGCATATCCAGCGGCATATCCCCTATTTCATCCAGAAACAGCGTACCGCCATGGGCGAGCTCAAAACGCCCCGCCCGACTGGAAATCGCGCCAGTGAATGCGCCTCGTTCATGACCGAACAGCTCTGACTCCAATAACTCTCGGGGAATAGCACCACAATTGATGGGTACAAACGGTCCCTGCGCGCGCTCAGACATACGATGAATTGCCCGAGCAACCAGCTCCTTGCCCGCTCCGGAAGGGCCGGTAATCATTACCGTAACGGGCTTGCCCGCGAGCTGCGCCACGGTATTTCTCAGTTGTCGCATGAGCGGACTGATGGCCACCAGTCCATCGCGGTGATCGCCCGTCTGAGGCCCGTTTTCGTTCAGCAGGCTCTGCAACCGAGACAAGCCCTCCAACAGTGAGGGGTACTCCGGTGCCACTACCGTGCCCACACAACGGGGCAACAGCGACGCCAATTCGGGCTCGGCAAGTCCTGGCAAGCTGGCATCCAGCAAAGACTCGCCGCCCTCTGCCAGCAACACCGCATCGGCGTCGCCCCGTTCAACCAGCATCAAGCCCGGCAGACCGATAGCCTCCAGCAACTGCCGGTAATACGCCTGTCGAGCGGGAGACGCTGCGATAAATAGCTGAACAGCACAATGGGCCATAGGAATGGTCGGTGAGCACAATGAAGCCGTCATTTTATTGACTCACCAAGGGAAATACAGCCCCAACCGGCAACAAACCGTCATTTTAACGACACTTCACACTCAGGGCGTCAGCGTCTCCAGCCAGCATTCAAGTTCCGTCGCGGGCATTGGCCGGGCAAAATAGAAGCCTTGCATCTGGTCACAGCCCAGCGATTGCAGGGCCTGCCAGTCCGCAATGTCTTCAACCCCTTCGGCCACGACGTCCATCTTCAGCGTGTGAGCCAACTGCGTCACGGCGCCGACAACGGCCGCCTTCTCGGTCTCCTGACTGATCTGCCGAACAAAGCTGCGATCGAGTTTGACCGCAGTTATCGGGAAACGCAGCAGGTAACTGAGGGAACAGTAGCCTGTCCCGAAATCGTCCAGGGAAATCCCCAGCCCCAGAGCCCGCAGTGCTCCCAGGGCATCCCCCGCCAGTTGGCTGTCTATCAATACGCCTTCGGTGATCTCAAGCTCAATGCGCGAGGGCTCCACCCCGCTGCGCCGCAGTTGGTCCGCGCAGTGGTCGACAAACCCCGGCGTTCGCAATTGCCTGGCCGATACATTCACTGACAGCTTGCATTGCGCAAGGGGCCCTTGCTGCCAGGCGACCAGTTGCTGACAGGCCTGCTCGAACACCCAGTCGCCAATTTCGACAATCTGGCCGCTTTCCTCTGCCAGAGGGATAAAGGTTGCCGGTGGCACCATCCCCATCTCGGGACTGTTCCAGCGCAGCAGGGCCTCCAACGCCAGAAGACGACGGCCGTCCGCCGAGACGCGAGGCTGGTAGAACAACGAAAACTCGCGCCGCATCAGTGCCTGCTTCATACCATCGAGATACTGCAGACTCTGACTCAAGCGCGGCATCATATCCGGCAGATAATAGCGGCTGCAGCATCGCCCGGCGGCTTTGGCCTCGTGCAATGCCAGATCCGCCTGTTGAATCAGCTCCCGAGCAGTGTCTCCCGACCGGGAAACACTGATACCGATACTGGCCGCGAGATATATGGCTTGTCCATTGTGCAGAAACGGCTCGTTAAACAGTGCCAGCAGTTCATCAGCCATCGCATCGACGGTTTCCCTGCAGGCCGACTCCTCATCTGCCACACGGAAAAACAGACCGAACGAGTCCGCGGCCAGGCGACCCAGGCCTTTTTTCCTGCACCCGGCCCCCTCAAAATAGCCCGCCGCGAGACTATCGAGCATATCGTCGGTAGGCGTACCGCAGGCCTTAAAGTGCTCACACAATCTCGCCGCCAACAAACGCAGCAGTTCATCGCCAGCATCATGGCCAAGGACATTATTTATGCGACTGAAGTGGTCAATATCGAAGTAGAAAAAGGCGACCTTGCTGCTGCCGCCTTCGGTTTCAGCAAGCAGCTCATCAACACAGCGTTCGAGCAGCACCCGATTCCGCAAGCCGGTCAGCGGATCGTAATAGGCCATCCGCGTGATCTCACGCTGGTTCTGGTAGCGTTCGGAAACATCGACGCAAAGCCCGTTGATCTGCAATAGCGGGCCATCACTGCGCGTCAGCTGCATTTCCACCCAGCGCCACTGACCATCGTCATGATGCCAGCGATAATGACAGAGCGATTCCTGACCATCGCTTATCGCCTGACGAAAACTGTTGGTAATGCGTTTCAAATCCGCAGCAGGTACGCGCGCCGATAGTGATCGGGTCAGACTGATGGGGTCGAGCTGACTGTGTTCCAGCCCCTCCAGGCCAAACACTTCCCCGTTAAACATGCGAAAGCGCTTGTTCTCCAGGTCGTAATGCCAGTGAGCGATCTTGAGCATCCGGCGCGCCTGGTCCTGCACAACCTGCGCATCGCGCATCACTGCCAAATGCCGACGGTCCTCGACCAGGCGCCGCAAACCGTGCAGCAGCGAGGCGAGATGAAAACAGGGTAGCAGCAGATCAGCCCCGGCCTGACTCAGCGCATCGAGCTCACTCCCGGCATCCTCGCCCTCCGCCAGAATAACCAGCAGCGGCAGGTCGCGCTCTTGAGCGCTGCGGCACAGTGACTGCTTCTCAGCAAGGGAAAATTCCGCAGCAATGACCACCGCATCGCAAGCCGGTGTGTCCTCGCTGCTATCGAGCGCCGTCGCCACGTGCACCGACATATCTGGCGGAAGATCTGTTGCGCACAGCGGTATGTCACTACCGGCTGGTGCAATCCACCACAGCACTATCGCGGATCGTTTATCAGGGTTCCAAAAATCAGGAGGCATTACCACTTGCTCCATGCACCCACTCACCCAGGCTACATCTTGTATGTGAGTTTTTTGTTATCACGCAAGTCACGTTACACAGGCGCGCCGCAAAATCATAGCGCGACGGCAAAAAGAAAAGAAGCCAAACTGCCGCTTCGCGATAAGGCATCAAGGGCTTGCCCACCCGAGAGCCATGCTGCAAAATCGCAGCGTTTCAGCTATTTCCCAACAGGATCAACCATGTCAGACAGCCAACCGGTGTACTACCTCACCTGGGATGAATTGCACCGGGACACCCGCAACCTCGCCCGAAATCTAACAGACAAATCATGGCGCGGCATTATCAGCATTGCCCGCGGCGGTCTGGTGCCCGGCGCCATCCTGGCAAGAGAACTTAATCTGCGTGTTGTGGATACTCTCTGCATCGCCAGTTACGACCACGACCAGCAGGGTGATATCCAGATTCTCAAATCCGTGGACGGCGACGGCGACGGCTACCTGCTTGTCGATGATCTGGTCGATACTGGCGGCACCGCCAAAATCGCCCGACAGTTATTGCCCAAAGCCACGTTTGTCACCATCTACGCCAAACCGCAAGCCCGTGATCTGGCGGAACATTACAGTCGGGAATTCGCCCAGGAAACCTGGATTCACTTTCCCTGGGATATCGAGCATTGCTACAGCGAGCCTCTGGTGCGCTGAGCCTTTGCCCTGTCAGGCCGTACAAAGTAAACTCTCGGCCTCGCAATTTCTGCCCCGGTGGCACAGCTGGATAGCGCGGCCCCCTCCTAAGGGGCAGGTCACAGGTTCGAATCCTGTCCGGGGCACCACTCACCTACCAACACGACACCACCCAACCCCGCCAAAACCTCCCCAAAGCCTTGCATTACGGGGCATTAAGCCCATAATTACCCATATCAACACCGCAACTACCAACACACACCAAGGATTTTTTGGGGGTACTTCTGGGGGTACCTCGGCACACCAAAAACACAGGTACCCCCAAATCTAACGACCTATGGCGCTCACAGACACGAAAATAAGGGGTTTAAAGCCCACTGACCGAGATTTTAAGGTCTCGGATGAAAAGGGCCTGTTCCTGCTGGTGAAGAAAACCGGCGGGAAATACTGGCGAATGAAGTACCGCTACCTGGGCAAAGAGAAAACGCTGGCTATCGGGGTTTACCCCACGACCACACTTGCCCAGGCCAGAGCGGCCCGTGATGAGGCTCGCTCCCTGATTGCCAATGACGTTGACCCTATGGCTCAGCGCAAGGCCGCGAAGCTGGCCAAGCAGGAGGCCTCTGCAAACAGCTTCAAGGCCATTGCGCTAGAGTGGCGGCACAAACGGAAGCCCGGAGCGCCAACCAGCGAGAAGCGCCTCGCCGCTATTCTGGAACGAGACCTTTTCCCCACCCTCGGCACAATGCCGGTCAACACGGTAAAGCCGACCGACGTGCTGAGGGCCTTGCGAAAGATCGAGAACAGAGGCGCACTGGAAACCGCAAAGAAAGCCCGACAGGCTACCGGGCAAATATTTCGCTATGCCATTGCCACTGGGCGAGCTGATGCCAACCCCGCCACCGATCTGAAAGACGCTCTGAAAACAGCAACCACACAACACTATGCCGCCCTAACCGACCCCAAAGACGTTGGGCGCCTTATGGCCGCCATCCACAGCTATCAGGCCACCCCCGCCGTTATGGCCGCCATACGGCTTGCGCCACTGTTTTTCTGCCGCCCTGGCGAGCTGCGCCAGATGGAGTGGCGGGAAGTAAACCTTGATGAAGCGCGAATAGAGATACCGGCGGGCAAAATGAAAATGAGCCAAGACCACATTATCCCGCTATCTACACAGGCACTCGACATTCTGCGAGAGCTGGAACCCGTCACAGGTAAAAGCCCCTACCTATTCCCCAATGCCCGGAGCCTGTCACGGCCAATGTCCGACAACGGCTTGAGAATCGCTTTGCGAACGATGGGCTACACCAAAGAGCAAATGACACCTCACGGTTTTCGGGCGATGGCGCGTACCCTGCTGGATGAAGTATTGGGCTTTCCCGTGGACTGGATAGAGCACCAACTGGCCCACGCCGTGAAGGACGCAAACGGCAGAGCCTACAACCGCACACGGCACCTCGATAACCGCCGAAAAATGATGCAAGCATGGGCTGATTACCTGGATACGCTGCGCCTAGAGATAGATAACGTGGTACCTATTTCAGCGGCAAAGGGGAAATAATGCTAATTTTACGGCGGGGACACCCCAAAAGTGGTGGGAACACTGGGAACGCTGGGAATATGAATAATAAGTATATGATTTATAGTAGTTATTACCTTGGTATTTCTGTTCCCAGCTTGTTCCCACTTGAGAAAGTAGTGGGAACAAAACCTCCCCAACGGCAAGGAGCCTAGCACCACATGGAAACCGAAATACGCCTCCTAGAACGGGTAGAGCTGCCAAGCGATGTGGCTGTCAAATGGGAGTCATCCATACACCGGCTCTTCTCTGAAGGCGTACCGCTACCACTACAACCTATCAGCGACTTCCTGAAAGATGTTCTACTGAACTCGCCCCCCGGTGAGTGGCTGATCGGCAAAGCCCTGGGAGACCTGCGCCAGCTTCTCGGCAATCCAGTAGCCGCGTTCTGGGGTGATGTGCTAGACGGGCTTAGTATTGGCGAGGCCGGCATGTTTTTCATGACTATCTATTGGGTGATGCTCGACCCCCGCGCCCTGCAAGCCGAAAGAGAAGAACGCCAGCTATTCAATGCTGGCTTGGCCTCAGAAGGCGTTGAATGTGCGCTCAAGCTCCACAGACTTGTCGATTGGTTCTCAGGCCACCCCGCTGAATTCCCGGCAGAACTTGAACGGCTTCTAGACGATGGACAATTTACTGACAACCTGAACGCCTTGCTGCGAAACCTAACCAGCACCCAATGGCCAAGCCTTGCGCAAGACTCACCCCAACAGAAGGCATCGCGCCGAGACGAATCAGTATTTATCGTCACCAATAAGCCAAACAAGCTGGGAGGCAGATTCATCCACTACAGTGGTGAGACAACCTATTATCGAGCCAAGGTAATTTACCGGGGGCGCGACTGGGACGACCCCCGGCTGCTCACTTCAGATTTAGGCCAACGGCTCCTGGTAGAAAACTCGTTAGAGAAAATAGCGTCGATACCGTTTTTCCAGCCACCAGCTTTTCTTGAGCGCCCACACACGAAGCCATTACGACAAGGCAAGAAACCGGCTCAATCGTTCCTGAGGGCATTACTCGACGTGCTTAGCGAGGATGACGGAGCACCTGAAATGAACATTGAGCGATGCGATTCTTTAGTAAACGCCCTTTTTTGCGAATACGGCGGCCTGGATCGCTCAGAAATCGCCAATATAATGAACGCGCATTACCACAGGGGCGCGCCAGCATCAAGGATTTGAGCAATCGTTTTTAGCGACCCTCAATCCATGACCACACCCCTGCACCACTAATAGCCTTTCCTTCACTACCGCACCACAAGGCGCGGCACGTTCTCAAATCCTGAACAGTGAGGAAAGACCAATGCAAGAAAGCACCCATCTCTACACAACCACCGACCTTGTGGGGAACCGAAACAAGGAGTCACAAGCACGCCGAAAGCTGCCCATTTCAGCTGAAAAGCTCCGCAAAATGGTGAAAGCTGGCGAATTCCCCAAGCCTATCAAGATAGGCAACCGCAATTACTGGCGCCCTGCCTGCGTTGACGCATGGATTGAATCCAAGGAGCGTGAAGCACAGGAGGGCAGCAACGATGCGTAAATACGCCCTGAGCAACCCTCTCGCCACCCTCGCCACAGCCTTATTGCTAACTCTACCAATACTCGCATCAACCACCAGCACGGCAACCACACCTACCAGCGAGCGTGCGGGGGTGGCCCAATGAAAAAAGTCACCTACCAAGCAATACGCGAGCTGATACCACCAACAAACCCAAGCAAAATTGCGCGGGTGCTCCACCACCTGGCTACCGGCAACACCCTGAATTCGATTCAAGCGGAAACCGAACTCAATGAGCACAGCCTGCCAAGCACTATCAGCACCCTTAAAAACAAGTACGGCTTTGAAATCATCCGCACCGACAACCCAGAGCTTGACCGCTTCATGGTCTACACCTTGGACTCATCACCAGAGTCTCTACAGCTTGCATTCCGAATGCTGCTCGCCTTTGGGTACCGAGACCCGCAACGCGATTTGTTCAACGGCGAGGGCGGCAATATTGACCCACAAAGTGTTCGGCGACTAGAACACCCTGACCCAGTCCCACTAGAGGCCCTGATACTGCACTGGCTAGCCGGTGGCGAAACGCTGATCATGGTATGGGGCATAGGCGCCGAACCCGACAGCGAGGAACGCGCACCCTCACCCGATAGTGAAATTGCGCACATCATCGACTCACTCGCAGAAAGACTCAGCATCGAAATACAGCATGAGGACATGGTCGGCAGCGCCTTTACCGAAACCGGGGAGCCTTGCCGCCTTCGCCGGTATTTTATGTCGCCTACCCCGCAAGAATCGCTTAAATGCTACCAGGCCCTCACTGGCAGCGGCTTTACAGAACCAAGCTGCGCAGCCATCCCCGCCGCCACCACGGGGGAACCTACTCTATGAGCCACAAATGCGAGCCAGACGCGCCCAGCTTAACGAGCTTAATACTCCATGAGCCAAGAGTGTACGGCCCCCACGATATAGAACGAGCGACGCGCGACCTCTGCGCAAAGCGTGTGGCTGAGTTCGCCCTTCACATTGACCGACCACCAAACCAGAGAGGCGCGCCGGTATTGGTTGTGTGGCCACGTGGCGCGGTACTATTCGCCAGAGAGCACGACATACGCAACGATCAAGCCCTATCCATAGCGTGGGCACGCGCCGCCAGCGGTATACCAAGCGAGCCAGCCAGACGCCACGCACTCTGCCTGCCGCCTGTTCGGGGGCGGGGTTTTGAGAACGTGGCCTTCCTTCCACCCCGAAAGGGGGAAGCATGACGAATAAGAGACTGGACTTCGCGAGGGTAAACGACCGGGCGCTACAAGCAATTGAGCAGGTACTACAGCACTGGCTGCCCGGAGGTAAACGGCAAGGCGGCGAGTATGTAGTGCCCAACCCAACACGGTCAGACAGCAGGGCTGGCTCGTTCTCTATCAACCTGAGCACAGGCGTGTGGAGTGACTTTGCCACCAACGACAAAGGCGGCGACCTGGTATCGCTTGTGGCTTATATCGACGGCAGCAAACAGGGTGATGCGTGCAAGGCGCTTTCCAGCTTCCTTGGCATAGATCCCTCACCCGGCTACACAAACAGCGCCCAGCGCACCGAAAGCGCACCCACTAAACGCAAGCCATCCCCGCCAGACTTTACGCCTATACGGCCAATACCAGAGGCGGCAATGAAACACTGCCCCACTGGCACACCTCGCCTGGGGGAAGCCAGTGCTATGTGGGACTACCTCTCCCCCGACGGCAAACAAATACTGCTGCGGGTGATACGCTTCGATAAAACCGATGCCGAGGGTGGCCGAACTAAAGACTATCGCCCTTTCTGCTACGGCAAAGACAAATCAGGCCGGGAAAGCTGGCACGCCAAAGCCCCACCCAATCAGCGGCCACTATATGGGCTAGACAAGCTGGCGAGAGCCACAAGCACAACCCCTGTATTACTGGTCGAAGGCGAGAAAGCCGCCGATGCCGCGCAGCAGCTATTCCCTGACCTGGTAGTAATGACCTGGCCCAGCGGTTCAAAAGCCATCAGCAAGGCCGACTTCACGCCATTACGTGGCCGCCACGTGCGCTACTGGCCCGACAACGACAAAGCAGGCACCGATAGCGTGCCACCTCTAAGAGCAATTCTTGGCGCAGCGGGGGTGGCCGAGTTCCTGAGCATCAACCTTGCGCTATTTTCTCAGTTTTCCCCCACCCTCGATGCAAACGGAAAAGCACAGCTCAGCAACACCAGTAGCGCATGGCCGCCAAAAGCAGATGCCGCCGACGCAATAGCACTAGGATGGACTGCTGACCACATCACACAGCTAATGGGCAAAGGACTTATCCAGTCAGAAACGCCCACACCTCCCATACATAGCAGCGAGCCAGACAGGAACAATGGCCGCTACCAATCCCGCCCAGATGGCCTCTATTGCTTCAACCAGAAGCAAGAAAAGTATCAATGTGTGGGAGGCCCCCTTGACGTTGCCGCTCGTTCCCGTGATGCAAACAGCGAGGGCTGGGGCCTACTGGTGAGATTTAAAGACTTTGACTCACTGACCAAGGAGTGGAATATACCGAGTATTTACCTAGTAACAGAGGGCGGCAATAAGGCTGTTGAGGGGTTGATTCACCGGGGCTATAAACTCGCACCGCACCGAGATGCTAAAAACCAGCTCAGAGAGTACCTACAGGGGTACGACACCCCCGACAGGGTGCGACTCGTCAACCGGATGGGCTGGCACGGGTCTGATGCCTTTATGCTGCCAGATCGCGTTATCGGCACCCCAGCAGAGCCGCTCCACTACTACAGCGACTCCGCCTCTCTTTGCAAAGCTTCTACCTCAGGCACCGTCGAAGAATGGCGGGATAACATCGCGAGGTACTGCACCAGAAACAGCCTGCTTACCTTCGCTGTATGCGCTGCCTTCGCTGCTCCATTTCTCGATATACAGGCCACAGAATCTTGCGGCTTTCACTTTGTCGGTGATAGCTCGCTAGGTAAATCCACCCTCCTTAAAATTGCGGCCAGCGTATACGGCAACCCCGCGACTGGCGAATATACAAAGACCTGGCGCACCACTGACAATGCGCTTGAAGGGATGGCCGCCGCCCACTCTGGCTGCTTGTTGGTACTCGATGAAATAGGCCAGATAGAGCCTCGCATTGTTGGTGAAACGGTTTACTCGCTGGGTAGCGGCGTGGGCAAGTCTCGGGCAACAGAAGCAGGAGGGAACAGAGGCAACCAGCACCGATGGCGGGTTATCTTTATCTCCAGTGGAGAAAAGACCCTTGCAGACCACATGGCGGAAGCCAACCGCAAACCACAGGCGGGAATGGAAATGCGCCTACTAACCATCCCCGCCAACCCTCATAGCGACACCGAAACGCGGCGACAACTCGGGAACTTCGAATACGACCACGACCAAGGCGGCGGAGCCGCTCTCTCTCGCCTACTGACCGATAATGCCAACCGCTGGTATGGGGCGCCGCTAATCGCCCTGCTTGAGGCGCTGGTAAAGGCTGACCGTACAGAGATGGCCAGCTATTTGGCAAAAGTACGAGACAACTTCAAGTTTGAAGCACTGGGCAACGCAGCAAGTGGCCAAGCTCACAGAGCCGCCGACAAATTTGCGCTAGTAGCCGCCGCTGGAGAATACGCCACAGGCATTGGCATTACTGGCTGGGAGCATGGCTGGGCAACCTATGCCGCCGGACGCTGCTTTCGGGCTTGGCTTACCCTGCGGGGAGGTGAAGGCAACCTCGAAGACGCCAAAGCAGTCGGGCACGTTAGGGAAATGCTGCTTAAATACGGCGAATCCAGATTCACGCGCTGGGAAAACGACGATGCGAGGGTGGATGAACACGCCCCCCGCACAATGGAACGCTGGGGCTTCCGAAAGACCATATGCGAACAAGACTCAATGCTTGGCGATACTACAGAGAATACCTATTACCTCACCAGAGACGGCCTGCAAGACATGTGCAAAGGCTTTGACGTTACCAACGTAGCCCGACTTCTAAACGAGCGTGGAGCCCTTGAGACAGGGAGTGAACAGGGGCGCTTAACCAAGAAAGTCCGCTTACCTGGCAGCGGGAAAAAGGCCGTGAACTGCTACGTGATAAAGCTTTCTGCCCTGCTTGATGACGATATGCCAACGCAGAGTGGCGGGGACGGATTTGACGGCGAGCATTGGGACATTCCCGGATTTGACAAATAACATTGCAATAATCGTGCCGTTTAACTCAAGTCGCGCGCTTGGTAAACGGCAGCATCATCGCAAGCAGCAGAGCATTGACACAACAGAGTACAGGGGGCTATTTTGGTCTCACTAGAAAACGAAAAGCGGTATACCGCACCCGATAGCCTTGCGGTTTTTTTGCGCCTGTAAAAAGGCGTCGTGCCGTTATGGCCGGGTGGAGAGGCGTAATACAAGACCCTAATTGGGGAATAGGCCCGGAGCTACTTTTCGTGCTCTAGTTGACACCCGGCTGCCAGCCACTAACTGGCAGCCTGCAAACTTAAAACGAAAGGGTATACAGATGACCACACCTCCACCAAACCAAGACACCATCACCCGCCTACAAAGAGCCGTTAACAACATCGACAGCGCGTCTCAGCGGGGGCTTTCCCAGATCGCCTCTATTGCTAGCCTCGCCATCCACCACATTAAACACGGCACAGAATCAGCCGCACAAATGGAACACTTGGCTAACGCGCTGCGCGTCATTCAAGACAAAGCCCTTGAGGTTGAAAACTGCATTAACAGCGAAGCAGAACGAGTGGGCTGCCACTATGAGGAAGACAGCAGCAATATCGTTCAACACAACGCTACCGGGAGAATCTAATGAGCGGTTTTCACGAAAAAAACTTCTACGGTACGCCGGAACACTACCTTACCAGCACCGCGCCCACTGACTACGGCAATATCGACATAGACGCGCTCAGTTGCGCCTTATCCCGCGCGGAATCTATCTGCATTCTCCTGGGGGCGAACTTCTGCGAGGACAACGGCGTGCGGCACAATGATGATGTGCTGCGCAATGCGACCTGGGCCCTAGAGGGAGCCATTAACCAAGCCCAAATGATTCTATGGGGCGGACGCACAACTGACGCCCCAAAACACGAAATACAAGGCAAGGAGGCCTAAGCATGACCAATACGCCGAACCAGACACAACACCGCCCCGCCGATCTGGCAGATGCCGTTCACACGATAGACGGTCTTTCTAAAGAAGGGTTCTCAGAAATAGCCGCCATTGCTGACTTAATGAAAAGCAGAATTGAATCAGCTATTGCAAATGGCGGGGGTGGGCTGGAGAGCCTCTATCACGCTGCTACAGCGATACAAGCTAAGGCCCTGCTTGTGCAAAGCTGCATCGAAAGCGAGGCAAACACCGTGGGCTGCAAGGCAGCAAGTAAGCTCACCAAACCAACCCCCACTCAGTAAACCCCACCGAACAGGTGCGCCATTGACAACCATGCGCCACTGACGTACCTTCACCATATGGAATTTATAGAAACCCCGGTATTCACCAGCTGGCTAAAAGCCAACGTCAACGATGACGAGTACCGGGAATTCCAGCAGGAAATAGCCTCCAATCCCACCAAAGGCGATGTAATACAAGGCACCGGCGGCTTCCGTAAAGTACGTATAGCGTATGGCAGCAAAGGAAAGCGCGGGGGTGGCCGGGTTATTTACTACTGGTTTGATGACGATTCACAGATATACCTGGTGATGGGCTACAGCAAAGGCGAGAAGTCAGACCTTAGCCCACAAGAGAAGCGAACTCTAAAGGGTCTGACAGAGTATTTAAAAGGGTGATTGATATGGCTAGCGATAGATTTGCAGACCTCGTAGAAAGTGTTGAATGGATGGTCGCCCACAAAAGCGGCAAGGCCCCTGCTGGGGGCAAAGTTAGCCGCGTTGAGCCGGTAGACGTAAAGGCACTGAGACACAAACTTGGGCTATCCCAAGCCAAGTTTGCCAAGGTAATCAACGTGTCCGGCGACACCGTAAAGAACTGGGAGCAAGGCCGCCGCAGCGTTCCTGGCCCAGCCATACGGCTTATGAGCATCGTTGAGAGACACCCGGAAATAGTCGCGGAAGAGCTAAGCGCCTAGGCCCTGCCAGCATCCCCACCCCTAAGCTGCTACGAGCGCTGTGTTCCCAGTAGGCAACCACCGGGAACACAGACATTCCACACTGGGAACAAATAAAACTCCTAGATTCAATACGTTATAGCTGTGTTCCCAGAGTTCCCAGTGTTCCCACCGTTTTTGAGGCGCCCCCACCCCCGCCCCCTTTTGGGCTTAAGAAAATCTGCGATCAGTGAAAGAGTGAATACCCTATGTCAGACATAGGGTATGCCGCGCCTGGTGACAGCTGGTAGGTTTTGGCCAACCACCACCGCCAGAGGGAGGGGTGGTAGGAAAGTCCGGGCGCTCCCAAGCAGACACCGCCTCCCCCACACAATTTTTATGCGAATCGAAATGAAAAGAGATTCACCACCTTCAACGACAAGGGCATAGGTACTCCTAAGGGGTGGCCACACGGGTAATTCGGGCCCCGGTCTGTTAACAGACATACGACTTTACAAAGGGGGGGTATAGGTTCTTCTGCCGGGGGTGGCGCCCCTCGACGGCAAGAGGCGCGTTTTTCAACTAATACACCTCAGCTAGAGGGGGTTGTCATGGCACTAAGGGAGGTAATAATTCACTCTCTAAAATAGGGCACCTTGACTATCTGGGGGTACTTTTGGGGGTACTTTTCAAAAAAAGAAAATCATTAACCTATATTATCAATAACTTAATCCAACTATTCGGCGCCTGTCCGGCACCACTTCTCCTTCATTCACATTCGCAGTTCGTTGACGCCTGCAGCCAATCACGCATGCTCTCCGCCTCTTCCCGATAGGTTCTCCGCTCGGCCCTATCCAGGGCACAAAAACGCAAGGTATTCATCAGATAGCGATCCAGCCGCCCCGGCAACAGTGACGCACCCGGAGTACAACAGATGTGATGCCAGTGCAGCAGTTGCCGGGCAGCATCCAAATGAAGCAGCTCTCCATTGGGATTGAGGGTATAGGCCAAAATGGCAGAATCAGGCAGTACCGGCCCACAGTCTACCGAGCGGGCAACAACAACAGCCGTCGCCGCATCCGGGTACCCGAGGGAGACTAACTGACGGTAATAACGCGGCTGCCCAAGACCGAGATCAAACGTTGCCCAGCAGAGCTGATGCTGCTCGACCCCATCACCGGGCACTATCGAAACGGCTTCGCTCTGCCCACCCAAGAACGCCGGATACCAGGGTAACGCTGGCTGCGACGCCGTGTGGTAAAACAGCTCGGCCAGCCGTGTGAGCGTCCCCTCATGCTGCCCGCTGATAGCGATATGCGTGTGATACACATGGCTCTTCAGGCCACTCAGCCACTGCCGCTCAGTCCTGCAGCGGTCAATTTCTCGATGTCGTTGTTGCATGGCTTGCGCCATCGTGTGCATGGCCCTGAACGACTGCGGCGCCTCGGCTACAGCCTCATCCAGAGAGCATTCCCAAGCGTCCATTCTTTCAGGGCCACTGATAGGCCACTTCCACTCCGTAGTGGCGCGGAGGCAGCGGCGCTTTCGTTGTTGTACCGAGATTGTCTCCCAGTGCAACACCGCCGCCAAAGTAGACGTCATCCTTGAGGTTGTTCACATACGCGCTGATTCGCCACTGCTCATCGAGCAACCAGTTCACACGAGCGTTGTAAAGCTCCTGCCCACCCAGTGTGGCGCCTTCATAAAGACTGGCCATGGCATCCAGCCCCACAAAGATCTCGGAGCGATAGGAATAGTGCAGACGCGGAATGATCAGCCCCACCGGTGTCATAAACTGGTATTGAATAGCGATTGAACGCGTGTGCTCTGGCACCACGGCAAACGGCTCGTCGCTGCGATCGAATTGTGAGCCATCGGCAAGAAACACCGTGTAGTCACGATAATAGGCGTCGGTGTACCCCGCGTTGGCATCGATCCGCAGGGCATCCAGTACCAGCGTCGCCTCCAGCTCCGCCCCCTGAACGATCGCCGCACCGGCATTGTCGAGAAACAGGATCACATCCGTCGGTCCACCCGGCCCCGTTTCCGCCTGCTGAACCTGAATCTGGTCGTAGTCCATGCGGTATACCGCGCCATTCAGCCGCAGGCGCGAACCCAGTGCATCGATCTTGAAACCGAGTTCCGTGTTATTGACGATCTCTGGCTCAAAGGCATTCAAGCGCCGTCCGCGCAGGCCGATCCCCCCCGGATTTATAGCCTTCGCTGACGGTTGCATAGGCCATAAAGCTGTCGATAGCCAGCGCGTCCATCCAGGCGCCCCGGCCAAAATACGTCAACGTCGCCGCCGGAGACAGTTGCTCAAAAGCCAGCGACGTTTCATTAATCTCCGGGTCAAGAAACGGGATCGGCTGCGCGAAGTCGATGCCATCGAAGACCACCCGTGGCACCGGCGCGTAGATACCGCCCTGTGCGTGAATCAGCCCTTCGCGCATACCAAAAGCCGCAAAATCAGGGTTGTAGAGAACAATCTCCCGCTGCTTGTCATCTTCGGTATAACGCAGGCCCAGCGTCAGTTGCCATGACTCGGTAAAATCGTAACTTCCCTGTATGAACACCGCCCGAGTTTCATTTTCGATATTGCTCAGATTGACCGACGCCGACAGCAGCGGAAACACCAGATTGTCAGTCAAGTCGCCAATCGGCCCCAGGTCCGGAAATAAGCCGCCGGGCAACAGGCTGCCCGCCAGAAAGGTCGGCGGAATACCCAAGACGCCGTTGGCACCGATAATCTGCGGGTAGGGAAAGCCCTTGATGCTCTCCGTGGAGTAAAAGGCACCGAAGGTCAGATCGAGCTTATTGTCGAAAAACCGGCCATTGGCCTTCAACTCCTGACTGAGTTGATAGCGCGCCTCATCACCGGGATCAATGCCGGAAGCGCGCAGTGCCTTGGTCGCATATTTTTCACCGTTGTGTACCAGACTGAAGTCGCTGGCATCCACATCTTCCTGCTTACCCAGATCATATTGACGGCTGTAGGCCGTTATCGATTCAACATCCAGGCTCTCGCCGCGCCAGCGCCAGGTCATTGCGTGCAGTTCAGAGGTCTGCTTGTAAAAACTGGCCTCGGCATTAATGGCCACCTTGCGCTGCTCGGCGAGATCTTCCTGCGCCGCGCAGCGCTGAGCGTAGTTATCACTGGCACCGGGAATGAAGAAGGTGGCAGCCGCCGCATCGGGGTTAATGACCTCGCAATTACTGCTCTGCCCCTTTTCATCCTGATGACTCCAAAACGAAAACCAGTCCAGCGTTAGGTGATCAGAAATATCCCACAGAAAGCGCCCCGCAATCGCCTGCCGATCTTCATCGGCAAACACGCTGTTGTCCGCGATATTTTCAAAATAGCCATCGAGTCGACGCACGGAGGCACTAAGGCGAAGCGCCATATTGCGTCCCTCAACAGGGATATTCACGCTGGCTTTGAGATCTTCCCGCCCGTAATTACCCACGGTAACGGTGGTCGCCCCTTCCCAGGCATCAAAGGACGGGGCCTTTGTGGTGACCAACATCGCGCCGCCGGTATTGTTTTTGCCAAACAGCGTGCCCTGTGGGCCGCGCAATACCTGAATGCTGGCCACATCCACCGCGTCAAGGAGCTGGGAATCCTGTCGAGCAATAAAAATACCGTTCAGGTATTGCCCTACGCCGGGGTCCAGCTCCGGCGTCGAGGCACGCTGGCCAATGCCGCGCACAAAGATCGCCTGACTTTTCGTGGCGGTAGGCGCCACCTGCAAGTTCGGCACAATATTCTTGATATCCGCCAGAGTACTGATCCCCGAGCGCTCCAAGTCACTGCTACCCAATGCCGATACCGACACCGGCGTATCCTGCAGGCTTTCCTCCCTGCGCCGCGCCGTGACCACCACTTCTTCAAGTTGTGCCATGACCGGCGAAGAATACAGGGGTGCAACGGATAGTGAGCACCACGCTGCCGTCGACAATAGCGACGACAAAAACACAGCTCTTTTTGTCACTGAGGCCTCTCTTATTATTATTTATCACACACCCTCAATGACACACAGTTACACGAACGCGAACTAACATCCAGCTCCGTACGTAACGGGCCGATGAAAACCGACGGGGGTCTACATTGACATACTGACGCTGAATGCCGGAACGAGCAGAAATGACAGACGAAAAAAACCCCGGCAGGACAAACACTGCCGGGGCCAATACGGAGAGATAATCGCGACGGGGCCGTAACGTCAGAGAGAGGGGGTAGACATCGCCCCGCCGCGACACGACTTAACAATAATCATTCTCATTTTTATTTGCAAGCAATTTGCAAAAAATATTTTCAAACTCAGGGCTCAATCTCGATCAACACCTCACCTGGCGTCACGCGGTCCCCTTTGGCGACGTGAATATCCATAACAGTACCGGCGATAGGTGCCTGTACCTCCGCTTCCATTTTCATGGCTTCGGTTACCAGCACCGCCTGCCCCGCCTTGACAACATCGCCCTGTGCGACCAGTACATCGACAATATTGCCCGGCATATTGGTAGTCACGTGGCCCGGCTTGCTGGCCTGTTTGCGACCACTGCCACCTTCAGCCTGGTATTCATTCAGCGCCTCGAACACCACTTCCTCAGGCATTCCGTCGAGGGTCATATAAAGATGCCGCTTGCCCTTACCCTTGATACCAACGCCGGTAATCGCGACCTGATAGCTCTCGCCGTGAACATCGATGACAAACTCCGTAGGCACACCACCCTCGCTGACGGGACGCGGTGTCTCGGCAGCAGATTCCAGCACCTCGGGTTGCAGCGTGCCATCAGCGCGCTGCTGCAGGAAGCCCCGCCCCAGATCCGGAAACATGGCATAGGTCAGCACGTCTTCTTCACTGTCGGCCAGCCCAGCAATTTCACCGCGCAGCTTATCCATTTCATTGGGCAACAGGTCTGCGGGACGCACATCAATCACGTCCTCGGTCCCAATCGCCTTGGCGCGCAGCTCTTCATTAACCTGCCCCAATGCCGCCCCGTAGTGCCCCTGCAAATAGCGCTTCACCTCATTGGTGATGGTGGTGTAGGGCTTGTCGGCCAGAATATTCATCACCGCCTGAGTACCGACAATCTGGGAGGTCGGGGTGACCAGAGGCGGATAGCCCAGGTCTTTGCGCACGCGGGGAATCTCGGCAAACACATCGTCGATACGATTCAGCGCGCCCTGCTCTTTCAACTGGTTCGCCAGATTCGACATCATGCCGCCGGGCACCTGATTAATCTGCACGCCGACATCTTCACGGGTGAATTCACTTTCAAACTGGTGGTATTTCTTGCGCACCACCCACAGTTTTTTGGCAATGCCCTGCAAGGCGGTCAGGTCCAGCCCCGTGTCATAAGGCGTACCTTTCAGCGCGGCCACCATGGTTTCCGTGGCGGGATGGCTGGTGCCATTGGCAAACGCGGAAATCGCCGTATCGATCACATCCACACCGGCTTCCACGGCTTTGAGCTGGCAAAGACCGGCGAGACCGGACGTCATATGCGAGTGCAGCGCCAATGGCAGGTCGAACTCAGCTTTCAGCGCCTGCACCAGCTCCTCAGTAGCCGTGGGTGTCAGCAAGCCGGCCATATCCTTAATCGCGATGGAATCGATGCCCATGTTCACCATATCCCGCACCTGCTGGACAAAGGTCTCAGTGCTGTGCACCGGGCTGGTGGTGTAGCAAATGGTGCCCTGGGCGTGCTTACCGGCCTTTTTCACTGCCGCGATGGCAGTTTCCAGATTCCGCACATCGTTCATGGCATCGAAAATCCGAAAGATATCCATACCGTTGTCGGCAGACTTCTGTACAAAGGCCGACACCACATCGTCGGCATAGTGGCGGTAACCCAGCAGGTTCTGACCGCGCAGCAGCATTTGCAGCGGCGTGTTGGGCAAGGCCTCACGCAATTTGCGCAGCCGCTCCCAGGGATCTTCCTTCAAAAAGCGCACGCAGGCGTCGAAGGTGGCGCCACCCCAGACTTCCAGCGACCAGTAGCCGACGGCATCCAGCTCGGCGCAGACCGGCAGCATGTCTTCGGTGCGAAGGCGCGTCGCGATCAGTGACTGATGGCCATCGCGCAATGCCACATCGGTGATTTTCACAGGCTTGGCAGAAGATGGTGAAGAAGAAGTCATGGTGCGTTCCTTTACTGTTTGCACGGGTATTCGCTGACGGCAGAAAAATTTAGAGTCCGGCATGGGCGGCTATGGCCGCCGCCACCGCCAGTGCCAGTTCTTCGGGCCGGGTTTTATCGGAGTAATGGGTCAGCTCCGGGTGGTTCTCGACAAAGCTGGTATCGAAATGCCCTGCCCGAAAATCCGGATGTTTCAGAATTTGCTGGTAGTACGGCGCGGTCGTTCGCACCCCCTGAACCCGCATATCGTTCAGGGCCCGGGCGCCGCGATTCAGGGTCTCTTCCCAGGTCAGCCCCCACACCACCAGTTTCAGACACATGGAGTCAAAATACGGCGGAATACTGTAGCCGGTGTAAATCGCCGTGTCGGTGCGCACACCGGGGCCACCGGGTGCGTAATACCGGCTGATTTTGCCGAAGCTGGGGAGAAAATCGTTTTTCGGATCCTCGGCATTTACCCGAAATTGCAGGGCGTAGCCGCGATAACTGATGTCTTCCTGCCGATAACCCAGCGTGAGCCCGGAGGCAATGCGGATTTGCTCGCGCACAATATCCACACCGGTAATCTGCTCGGTAATCGTATGTTCAACCTGCACACGGGTATTCATTTCCATGAAGTAAATCTGGTTGTCAGCCAGCAAAAACTCCACGGTCCCGGCATTTTCATAGCCCACGGCCTCGGCGGCGCGCACGGCCAGCTCACCAATATAACTGCGCTGTTCCGGAGTAAGCTGCGGTGACGGCGCGATCTCAATCAGCTTTTGATTGCGGCGCTGAATCGAGCAGTCGCGCTCATAGAGGTGAATCACATTGCCGTGACTGTCGGCGAGAATCTGCGCCTCGATGTGACGCGGATTAACGATGCACTTTTCCAGAAAAACATCGGCGCGACCGAAGGCTTTGGTCGCCTCCGAGACCACACGGCCAAACTGCCGACGCAAGTCGTCTTCGCTGTCGCAGCGGCGAATACCTCGACCACCACCACCTGAGGTTGCCTTCAGCATGACGGGATAGCCGATCTGCGCCGCGACGTCGACAGCTTCGTCAACACCGGCCAGATTGTCTTCCGTCCCCGGCGTAACCGGCACGCCCGCCTCTTTCATCGCCCGGCGCGCTTCGGTTTTGTCCCCCATGCGACGAATCACTTCAGCGCTGGGCCCGATAAAGGTAATCCCTCGCTCAGCGCAGATTTCCGCCAACTCTGGATTCTCCGACAAAAAGCCGTAACCGGGATGGAGACCGTCACAGCCGGTCTCCACTGCCAGTGCCACCAGTTTTCGAGGATTGAGATAGCCTTCCAGTGGATCGCTGCCCACATTGTAGGCCTCGTCAGCACGCTTGACGTGCAGAGAGAAACGATCGGGCTCGGTGTAAATCGCCGCCGAGCGAATACCCATTTCGGCGCAGGCCCGAACGATACGCACCGCAATCTCACCGCGATTGGCAATGAGGATTTTTTTCAACATTCGCGCACTCCCTTCAACGCTGGCGGGCCGACCGAGGGTCGTCCAGCCCTTCACTGCTTCCTACCCTAAACAAAAGCTGACACAATAAAAAATTAATAATAGTTTGAGTATTTATAAGCAATTACTTATGAACAAACCTTTCCCCAACGTGGCACAGGGCATCGACCAATGAAACTCAGCTACCTGCACCGACTGACACTGCGCCAGGTCGATGTGTTTCTGGCCGTTTGCCGCCACCGCAGCTATTCCAAAGCCGCCAGCCAGCTCGCCCTGACGCAGCCCGCTGTCAGCAGCCAGATCCGCAGCCTGGAAGACCTGATCGGGCACGCCTTGTTCGATTACATTGGCAAACAGCTCTACCTCACCCCTGCCGGAGAACTGCTGGAACAGGCGGCCAGAGACATCAAGCAAAGACTGGTCCACCTGGAAATTGAATTGGCAGAAATGCACGGCCAGCTATCGGGCACACTGAACATTGCGATTGAAAGCAGCGCCGAATACCTGCTGCCCCGCTATATCCTGCCGTTCTGCCAAAAATACCGGGAAGCCGACATCGTGCTTCATGTAGAAAATCACCAGCGTCTGATGACCCGGCTCAAGAAAAACCTCGATGATCTCGCCATCATGACCCAGGTACCCGGCGACCGCAGTCTGAACTACACACCGTTTGCCGAACACCAGCTACTGGCCGTTGCCCGTCCCGACCACCCACTGGCCGACAGCCAGCAACTGAGCCTGCTGGACTTGATGGAATACCGGCTGCTGCAACGAGAACCCGGTTCCGGTACACGCCAGATCTTTGAGAGTTTCTGTCGGGAAAACAGCCTGCTGATCCGGCACAGCCGTCAACTGGGCAGTCACCAGGCCATCCTCGCCGCACTGGAAATGCCCGGCGAAAACAGTGGCGAGTACGCCGTGCTGCCGCGACCGCTGGTCGACGAAAAAGTCCATACCGGCGCCCTGGTCAGGCTCCCGGTCAGCAGCTTTCCCATCCGACGCTCATGGTGCAGTGCCTACCCCAGAGGCAAGCATCTCAACCCGCTCGCCAGTGCGTTTCTGGACGCCCTGCATCTGCCAACCGCTGGTTTAGAGGGCACCGGGCAATAAGCCGTTTCGGGAACCCGGTGTGACCTCCCCGGTCTCAGCCTGCGAGGCCGGCGCCGTCATTCACCGACCGATGCGGCCATAACAGTATCGCCAACAGGAGACACTATGGGTCGCATCCCCCGGATCACACTGAGCACTCTGCTACTCATCAGCGCCGCAACAAGCCTGGCTGCTGACTACCGTTTCAGCGACAGTCACCTGCATATCGTTGATTTTTTCCAGCAGGCCGAACCCCTCGATGCTCTGCTGGAACAAATGGACACACACCATATCGAGCACGCCATGATCAGCGGCATTCCACTGATGAAAAAATGGCATGAGGACGAGCCCAAGCGCCCGCGCTATTACAGCGGCGACAACGGCGGTCTTTATTGGTATAGCGCGACAGATAACTACCTCATTGAGGCGCTGAGCGAACTTGAGGAAACGGATCGTCAGCGCCTGCATCCTTTTCTGGTGGGCTTTAACCCCACCGACAAAAATGCCGCCGAACAGATAGAAAAGTTACTGCGACTGTATCCCGGCATTTGGCAGGGCATTGGCGAGATCCTCACCCGTCACGACGATTTGACCGCTCTCACGCAAGACGAACCTGCCCGCGCCAACAGCGAGGCGATGCACCGCATCTACCGGCTCGCGGCACGCCACAATCTGCCGGTGCTGCTGCACTCGAACATCACATCCAAGCGTGAACGCAACCCGCTGTATCTGGAAGAATTGCAGGAAGCGCTGCGCGAACACCCCAAGGTGAAGATCATCTGGGCGCATGCGGGCACCAGTAAAACCCTGCATCGCTATCAGGGAAAAATGGATTTCTTGCTGCCGACGGTAAAAGCCCTGCTGGCCGAACACGATAATCTCTATATCGACCTGTCGTGGACGGTATTGCAGCCCTATCTGCTCGACGACAAGAAGCAGCCCGACCCGCAGTGGCTGGCATTGGTCAACGCCTATCCGAAGCGATTTTTAATCGGCTCGGATGCGCTGGGCAGCTACGACAGCATCGGCGAAAAACTTGAGGACTTCCCCCCGTTTCTGGATGCCCTGCCCCGCGATATCGCCAACGGACTGGCAGGAGAGAACTTTCTGAGCCTGCTTCCGGACCCAGTTCGACTGACAGACGACTAGCGATGCGCCGCTTGATTGGCCTCACCGAGATACAGATTGATACGGGAAAACTCCTCCGACTCCGACAAGTCGGGAATGGTCGTCGCATGCTGAAACTGGATATGCCGATAACCCGGCACCGAAAAATTCTTCACCCGAGAATCGGCCACCAACACGGTGTCCGCCCGCTGACGGAAACAATCCAGCAGCGGGAGATTGGCGCGGTCATACAGTACATCCGCGACCAGAATCACATCGTAATGCCGCTCATCGGCAAAAAAATCAGCGCTGTACTCCAGCTCGACGGTATTCAGTTCGGCATTGAGATAGCTGGACAATATGGCATCGGGGTCCAGATCACAGGCCACGACCGAGGCCGCTCCGGCTTTGGCCGCCGCAATGGCCGCGACCGCAGAACCACAACCAAAATCCACCACCGACTTACCTCGGACTAACTCGGGATGATCCAGCAGATAGCGCGCCATGACCTGCCCGCTGCCCCAGCAAAAACACCAGTAGGCGGGGTAATTCATAATGCGCTGAATCTGTTCACTGTCCAGCAGGTGCTGCGGATAGCATTCATCCAGCAGCCAAAGCTGCAATTCCGGCGCCAGCGGCAAGGTTTGCGCACGCAGATCGGCGCCGGGAATAAAGTCGCGCAAGCGCGACTGCAATTGCTCGAAACTGTTCACAATAGCTGTTTACAATACCTCTATCCGGCAAGGTCGTTTTCAGGCAGGAATCCCTACTATGTCAGACACTCCCGTTGATCCCGCCCTGTCAAAATGGCTGGAAACCCTCGACGAGGGCGACGAGCATTACCTGTATTGCCAACAATGCGCGGCCGCCATCACCCGAGAAAATGCCAGACAGGAGATCAACGGTCAGCACCGCCACCGCTTCATCAATCCGGCGGCGGTAGTATACGAGGTCTGCTGCTTCGCGTCGGCCCCAGGTGTGGATATCAGTGGCGAGGCCACCCGTGAACACAGTTGGTTTCCCGCACACAGCTGGCAGTACGCCCACTGTATTGACTGCGCCAGCCACCTGGGCTGGTATTTTGAGCGCGATGGTCAGCAGGCATTTTTCGCGCTGATTGATGCCCGCATCACCAGCCACTGAACGATCACAGGTAACACGTGCCCGAGTCCTCCGAATTTATCGTCCCGCCCTGCCATGACGCCGTCCGCCTGCTCTATGAAGACGAGCAGTTACTCGCCGTCGACAAGCCCGCCGGACTGCTGTCGGTGCCGGGTCGTCACCCCGCCAACCGCGATTGTCTGATTACGCGCCTGCAGCAGGATTACCCCAGCGCGCGCATTGTCCATCGTCTCGATATGGCCACATCAGGGCTGATGCTGATCGCCCTCAACCCCGATAGCCACCGAGCCTTGAGCCGCCTCTTTGAGCAACGGCAAATTCACAAGGAATACCACGCCGTAGTCGCCGGACAGGTCGCTGCCCACGAGGGCGTCATCGACCTGCCGCTCGCCTGTGACTGGCCGCGCCGCCCCCGGCAACACATCAACTTCGGGCACGGCAAACCTGCCCAGACCCACTATCGGCGACTGGACACCAGCGCCACGCAAAGTCGCCTGTTGCTCACCCCCTATACCGGGCGCTCTCATCAATTGCGCGTGCACTGCGCCAGCCTCGGCCACCCGATTTTGGGCTGTGAATTCTATGCAGACGCCAGCACGCGAGATGCCTCTCCCCGCTTGCTGCTGCACGCCTCGGCACTACAGCTTCTGCACCCTGTGAGCGGAGAAGCGCTGTCGTTGCACTGCGAGCCACCGTTTTAGCCGCTCTCGCTCAGAACATCGCCCAAGGCCATCACCTGCGTATCACAACAGTCAGCCATTGCCTGCAAGGCAAGCGCTGAACTAGACTGATTTCAGCAAGAGAGAGTCTGCCCGTGGTCAGTACTGAAACGCTCAATCAGGTCTCGCGCATTATTCTGCGCCCCAATTGCTCTGCCAGCTGGGAGAGCAACCGGCGTATTATTTTCGGTATTGGACTGGCCAATCTCATCGCTGCATCGGGCATGCTGTCCATCGGCGCCTGGCTGGTACTGCCCTTTATGGGGCTGGAGCTTTTTCTGCTGTGGTATTTGCTGCGGCGGGTGTTCGGTAAATTACAAATCCAGCAAGTTGTCAGTATTGAAGGTAACGCGCTTACCGTCGAGATGGGTTACTTCTGCGCGGAACGCCGCTGGCTGTGGCCCCTCGCTGACAGCCGCGTGCTCGTCACCCAGCACGACCACCCCTGGACGCCGCTGGAAATCAGCCTCTGCCACCACGGCGAAGCCGTTCGTCTGGGCGCCTTCCTCAACAAAGAAGACTGTGAAAAACTGCTGGGCATCCTCCGCCAGCAAGGGCTGATGGTTCGCCAGTTCAGCGGCGAGGCGCTGCTGAAGGCCTGATCGCATTTTCTAAGGATGAACGGTCAGCGACAACGGCGGCAAGCATTGCGCGCGCAACTGACAATGCGCCCGCAGCCGATAATGCCCCCGCTCCAGCGGCTGCATTCCCCCCAACGCCCCCGTCAGCAGCCACTGATCCGGGCGAATTTCCCAGCCCAGCGCTATCCGCTGATTGATGAGTGCCAACAGCGTTTGCCATTGCCCCTCCGCCAATGCCTCGGCGGGCGCTTCAATCAGTGGCGCACCGTCCTTCGTCAATTCCAGCTCAAGCCTGCCAATGTCAGCGGAAAGCGGCACGCCTGCGGCGACAGCGAAGTAATGCGCAGCGACATTGCCGCGCACAATATTCAGGGCACTCAGCGGCGCAGGAATCCGGCTCAAATCCGGCAGTTCCAAGGCCAGCGCCAACCTCGACAGCTTAGATTTCAGCTCTGCCACCGAGGCCATCGGCTGGCGCTGCACGTCCCGCAGCTGAAAGGCCAACTCCATCTCGAGCATGCCCTTGCCGAAATCAGCCAGTGAGACCGCCCCACCGTCCAGCACGCTGCCTGAGGGCAAATTGCCAAACACCGCACGGTCACTGTGAAAACGCTGACGGGATAACAGACTCGTCAGCCCCGCCTTAAACCCGGCGGGCGACGCGACACCGGGAAGCGTTTGGGACAGGTTCTGATCAATATAGGCGCTCTGCCATTCGCGGTCTGTCGCCGCTTGCGCGAGCGGAGCGCTGAAAACCACCACAGAGAGCAGACTGACAATCAGGGAACGACACACGGGCTCACTACCTTATTCGATAAAAAAACGGGGCGTTTACTGCCCGGCCAGCTCACCGGGCAGCGCGGCCAGCGTACTCACGGTCAGCGTCGGCGCCAGCTCCCAGGGATCCAGCAGCGCCGATGTATCACGCTTCAGCCACACCGCCTGCAAACCCGCGCTACGGGCGCCGATCACATCAAAGCTGTTGGCGGAAATCAACCAGGACTGCTCCTGCTCGGCGTTCGCAGAACGCAAAAAATGGGCGTATACCGCCGGATTGGGTTTGTAACTGCGCAGTGGCTCAGCGCTGACAATGCCGTCAAACAGTGCTTCAAGCCCGGCATGTTCGAACAAGGTCTGCACCGCCGATGCGGCGCCGTTGGAGAAAGCGTACAGTCGGCAACCCGCATCGCGGAGTTCAGTCAGCGCCTGGGGTACATCATCGAAAGCGGGCAGCCGCCCATAGGCGGTCATCAGCAGTTTTCGCCGCCCCGCCGTAAGCGCCTGCCCCATGCTTTCACAGCAGTAATCCAGTGCCTGCTCAGTGCAGCGGCTGAAATCCACGTAGTTCTGCATCAGCCCCCGACGAAAGCTGTACTCCAACTGTTTTTCCCGCCAGCGCGCCGCAAACAGCGGCGCCAAGTCGCCCATCAGCTCATACAGAGGCTGCGCAATCGCTCCGGTATCGATCAGCGTGCCGTAAACATCAAAGCCCAAGACCTTGTTCATCTGCCGCCTCCTGTGCCGCCACCTGTGCCGCCACCTAGCGAAGTCTGGCAGCAATTCGGGTAAAATGCGCGCCGTTAACGCATCGAGGTAATCATGACCACGTCAGACAAGGCCCCGCAAGCCCCTTCGCCCAAAGTTGGATTTGTCAGCCTGGGCTGCCCCAAAGCCCTGGTGGACTCCGAGCGCATCCTCACGCAACTGCGTATGGAGGGCTACGAGGTGGTGCCCAGCTACGACGACGCCGATGTGGTGGTGGTCAACACCTGCGGCTTTATCGACAGCGCCAAGCAGGAATCGCTGGACGCCATCGGCGAGGCGATCAGCGAAAACGGCAAGGTCATCGTGACCGGCTGCATGGGCAAGGGCAACGATGCCGAGGTGATCAGATCGGCTTTCCCCGAGGTATTGGGCGTCAGCGGACCAGCGGCCTATGACGAGGTAGTCAGCTCGGTCCACGAGTGGGCACCCCCGGTAGGCAAGCACGATCCCTTTGTAGACCTGGTGCCGCCGCAGGGCATCAAACTCACCCCGCGCCACTACGGTTACCTGAAAATTTCTGAAGGCTGCAACCACCGCTGCAGTTTCTGCATCATTCCCGCCATGCGTGGCGATCTGGTCAGCCGCCCGATCAGCGATGTGGTGGACGAAGCCAAGCGCATGGTGGCGGCCGGTACCCGCGAGCTGCTGATTATCTCGCAAGACACCAGCGCCTACGGGGTCGACACCAAATACAAGCTGGACTTTGTTGACGGTCGCGCACTGGAAACCCGCATGCAGGATCTGGCGGTCGCACTGGGCGAACTCGGCGTTTGGGTGCGCCTGCACTACGTGTATCCCTATCCCCATGTCGACAAGGTCATTCCGCTGATGGCCGAGGGCAAAATTCTGCCCTACCTCGACATTCCGTTTCAGCACGCCAGCCCGCGTATCCTCAAATTGATGAAGCGCCCCGGCAATCAGGAAAAAACCCTGGAGCGAATCAAGGCCTGGCGGGAAATCTGTCCCGATCTGGTTATTCGCTCCACCTTTATCGTCGGCTTCCCCGGTGAAACCGAGGAAGACTTTCAAATGCTGCTGGACTGGCTGGAAGAAGCCCAGCTCGACCGCGTCGGCTGCTTCCAGTATTCGCCGGTGGAAGGCGCTACCGCCAATGAGCTGCCCGATCCCGTGCCCGAGGACATCAAGCAGCAGCGCTGGGAACGCTTTATGGAAGTGCAGCAGCGCATCTCGGCGGAAAAACTCCAGCAACGCATTGGTCAGCAACTGGAAGTGTTGATCGACAGCGTCGACGAAGAAGGCGCCATTGGCCGTTGCTACGCCGACGCGCCGGAAATCGACGGCAAGGTGTATCTGGACGGCATTACCGACCTGCAACCCGGCGATGCGCTGGTTGCCACCATTGTTGATGCCGACGACTACGACCTCTGGGCCGTGCCCGTCGAGGAATAGACGCGCGCTGTGAATCTGATTCTGCTCCGCCCCGACGACTATCTCGACCCGCAGCGGGTACGCCTGAGCGATGCCCGCGCCGAGCAGATTCGTCAGGTGCATCGTGCCCAAGCCGGCGATTCGGTGCGCGTCGGCGACCTCGGCGGCCTGATGGGCAGCGCAATCATCGAACAGCTCGACGAGCATGCCGTTACCCTGCGTGTAGCGCTCGACCACCAGCCACCGGCCAAATTGCCCGTCACGCTGGTGCTCGCCCTGCCCCGCCCCAAAATGGCCCGGCGCATTTGCCGTACGATTGCCGAACTCGGCGTACGCGAACTGATTCTGATCAACAGCTACCGGGTGGAAAAAAGCTACTGGTCCAGCCCGTTGCTGAGCGAGGACCGCATTCAGGACTATTTCATCGAAGGCTTGCAGCAATCGATGGATACCGCATTGCCGACGTTGCGCATTGAAAAATACTTCAAACCCTTTGTGGAAGACCGCCTGCCGGCACTGGCCAGCAACAAGCGCGCACTGGTCGCCCACCCGCGCAGCGACGTGCCCTGCCCTCGCGATATCCGCGACGACAGCCTGCTCGCCATCGGTCCCGAAGGCGGCTTCATTCCCTACGAACTGGAAAAACTCGAAAAAGCTGGCTTACAAGCCGTCACCCTCGGCGAGCGGATTCTGAAAGTGGAAACCGCCGTGCCGGTGTTGTTGAGCCGATTGTTTTCCTGAGCCAAGCAGACTTAGTCCAATGCCTGCGGTGGGACACTGCCTTCCATAAAGTTATCGATCGCATGTTGTGCGATGGCAGCAACGGCGTGCTCTCTCGGCAATGCCTTCAACAACTCCTGGTTCTCACGATTGTGACTGCCAGTGCTGTAACTAGGCACTTTGCCCAGCATTTCCATCGCCTCAGCGACAACTTCATCTGGTGTCTGATAGACCGCATGCTGGCCCTCACCACGTTCCACAGCACCTGCCACTCCTGGGGACAGTGTCATCCCGGCAACACAGGTCAGCACATCAACATTGTAGGGCTTAAATTCCCACCACAGAGATTCACCCAGCACAATGTTGTAGGCCTTAGTTGCTGCATAGTGCGAATAATAGGGAGAGCCCTGTAGACCCGAGCCGGAGGACATCAGCACAATACCGCCATGTCCGCGTTGTAACATCGGTTTGGCGAAGTGGTAAAGCAGAGCCAATGGGGAGACGATGTTTACACGTATTTTGCCCAGTTCGTAATCCAGCCCCAGATCCACCTTGTAAAAAGGACCGACATCTGCCAGCGCGGCGTTGTACACCAGTATGCCGACTTCCCGCTGAGCCACGGCAGCAATCACCTCATCTAGCAACGAGTCAGATGCTAGGTCCGCCACAATAGGCAGGCACTCCACACCGTACTGCTCACTCAAGCGTTGGCAACAATCATTTAGCATTCTGGCATCGCGATCAATAATCATCAGCTTCACACCCTGACTCGCAATAAATTCCGCGTAGGCGGCACCGATGCCTACGGCACCTCCAGCAAGCAGAGCGTAGGGACCGTATTTTTCTTTGAATGTCATAAGCATCCCTCAGTCATTGTTATGCTTGTCTTCCCGAGATATGAGTGTTTCCGGGCAAGCGGTGTTAAAACAGCCATGATAGCCAGCAGGAAATGCAGATAGCCATGCCCCAAGCTCATCCAAACGCCTTAACTATGCGGCGGTATGGCATTCCATCCCAGTAGAAGAAAATCCCCCGCATCAACGCAGCCTGTTTCAGGTTTTCACCAGCAAGCCGCCGCCTGCCACCATCAGTCCCACCCCGACAACAGCTCGCCCAGTTGATGACAATGAAGGCGACAATCGCGAGTGCAAGCGTGGCGCCAGCGCCGCATAGGCCAGTTTGACGACGCCAACACTCAATACGGTAATCGACAGAACCAGCCCTATATCGGTAGCAACCAGCGTCTGCATGTCCATAAACAACGGCAGCAGGCTGGCGTAAAATACGATGGCCTTGATATCTGCCAGGGTTAACAGTAATCCTGCGAGGACACTGCCCGGCAGTGATGCCGAGCGGCCAACACGGCTGTTAATGGGACGATGGCGACCGCGCCAGAGCTGCCAACCCAAAAAAATCAGATACAGGGCTGCCGCCACTTTGATGACCGCAAAAACCGCCCCCAGCTGCTGAGCAAGGGCGGCCATGCCCAGCACCGCCATCAGCACAAACAGGCAGTCGGCCAGCACAATCCCTAACGCGGCTGCGGCACCCTGCCGAAAGCCGCCGCGCAAGCTGCACACCGTCACCAGCAGCACACTGCTGCTGGGCAGCGCCGCCAGCGCCAGCATGGCGAGGCTCAACGCCACAATACTGGCCAGACTCATGGCTAAACTCCTGTTAGCGCGAGGTGAATATCGGCAAGCTTACCTCAGATATTCACCTAATCCCCAGCACAGGGGAATAGCAACGCGATCCCACGGCCACGCCTTGATCAGGAATCCCAGCGATAAATCAGATCCGCACCGTAGCTGCGCGGCTCTCCAAACATGACTGAGCGCCCGGCCTGCGGCAGGTTGTGTACATTGCTGATGCTGTACTCCTCGTCCAGCAGGTTCTTACTCCATAACGCCAGATCAAGCACCCCGCCCATCAGGGGAATGTCGTACCAACCCAGTCGCGCATTCAACACTGCAAAGTCATCCATGCGGTCGGCGTCAAAGGTCGCAAATTCCCGCACACCGCCGCCATTGCGCTCGTCAGTGAAGGCGTAAGTGGCATTCGCGACCACCTCTCCCCATTGCAGACTACGCCACAGCGTCCACTCGGCCGCAGCGGTATAGGCGTGACGCGGTGCAGAATCAAACACAAAGCCGTCATCAAGCTCCCCCGACAAGGGGTTGCGGCTGGGCTCAATGCTGGCTGACAGGTAGGCGTAATTCAGGATCAGCAACAGTTGCTCAGACGCCAACCAGGTGGCATCCATCTCGAAGCCTTTCAGGGTCGATTCCCCGGCATTGGCCACAGTGGTGTCACTGGTGGTATTGGGCACGCTGAAGTTGAGTTGCTGGTCGACAAAGTCCTGCTGGAAGACGTCGGCATTGATTTGCAGGCGGTTGTCGAAGAAGCGCGACTTGATACCCAGCTCGTAGGCCGTCACTTTCTCTTCGTCAAAGCCATTGGCAAAGCGCTGCGCGCCCTCGGCAGTTACCTGTTCGCGGGTATTAAAGCCGCCGCTTTTGTACGCCTCACTGACCTTGAAATACAGATTAATGTCATCGGCGGCCCCGTACTCAGCGATAAAGCTGAAGGAGTCGTCCTTAAAGTCTTTGTCGCCGGAGACATCGTAGAAGTCATCGGACAGCTGTGTGCCAATATCGCCATCGTCGCGATCGGTATTATCCAGGTCGCCCGGCACAACAAGGAAGGTAATCTGCCTGCGCAGCGCATCAGCCTTGCGGTTGTCCTCCGAGTGTCGCGCCCCCAGAGTCAGGCTCAGCCGCTCGTCCAGAATCGGTGGGCGCCAGGTCAACTGTGCAAACACTGCCGCCGCCGTATTTTCAATATCGAAACGAGCCTGTGTCAGCACTTCGATGCGATTGCCGGTGGAGTTCTGCTCGGCCATGCTGCCCAGCGGTGCGGATAACAAATGGCCGATCTGACCGCGCCCCTGCTGCGCCCGCTCTTCAAAGTAGTACAGACCGGTAATGTAGCTCAGCTGGCCGCCAAACAGGTCGCCCGACAATTGCAGCTCATGGGAGAACTGCTCCTGATCCACCACCGGATGAACTTCACCGTATTGCACACTACGACCGATACAGGGACTGCAGACAGCCGAATCACCGGCGACTGCCGCCACAGGAAAACTGAATACTGGACTATTATCCAGCCGATAACCGTCAGTGCTTGCGCCGGTGGCAAGAATCGTCGGGGTTTTATCGTATAGCTCGCGCTCGGCATAGAGATATTTCAGGGTTGTCGTGTCATCAAGCTGCCAGGACAGGCTCAACTGGTGACCGGAGATACGGTTCTTCGCCTCTTCAAAGGGGGTCGCCGAAAAAATACGGTCGGGGCGGTTGCCCGAGGTATTGAAATCGAAGAACTGCCTCGCCCCGGCATTGATAAGGTTGGTAAAGAGAATTCCCTGATCCAGCCCCGGATTCGGGATCGGATCCGACGGACGGGCGTGTGAATACACCAGATTCGTATTCGTCACCTCGGCCCGGTCATAGGCGTAGTCCAGGCGGACCGTATCCGAAATATCCCAACCGATATCCAGTCGATACCCTTCGGTATCGGTGTCGCCAAAATCACCACCCTGCCCGGTATTCTCGATATACCCATCGACGCGCTTATTGAGATACGCCAGCTTGGCAGCCAAGCCCTCGACCACGGGGACATTGATCATTGTCTTACTACTGAACAGATCGCGATCACCGACCGTAAAGGCCTGCTTCAACTGCACCCTATCAACATCCGGCTGCCGCGTAATGAGATTGACCGCCCCCGCCGTCGAGTTGCGTCCGTACAGGGTGCCCTGTGGCCCCCGCAAAACTTCAATACGCGTTAAATCCGCCAGCTCTGTCGTCAGCGCAGCAGAGCGCGCGATATAGGCGCCGTCGACATACACCCCCACCGGAGGGTCCTGCGTAATCTGCGCGTCAATCAGGCCAATGCCGCGAATATAAATACGCAGCGTCGTGGTATTAATGGGGAACGGCTGAATGGTCATCGCCGGCACATTGTTGGCGAGATCGCCCACGTTGCCGATGCCCTCGCGCTCCAATGCCTGTTCACCGAACGCATCCAGGGCGATCGGCGTATCCTGAAGGCTCTCCGTTTTCTTCTGCGCCGTTACCAGAACCTCCTCCAGTTGGCGAGGCTCCGCATGTGCAGCGTAGTTTGTGCCGGCGGCGCCCAGCCACAGCCCGATCAGTAGTCGTTTCATAATCTCCGTCCGCAGTTTTATTGTTATTCATGAACGCCGATTAAGGCACTCGTCTTAACGATAGACTAAAACTCGAAGCCGAAACACATCATTTCAGACCAGGCTAATAAACAAAATCGGCCACAAGTGAATTAACGGTGGGCACGTTAATATTGTGACGCCCCACTCAAAGGGCCAGCGCAGGTACCGGGCGACACCGAGTATTGCGCGGACCGAATTGCATGCCGCCCCCGTTCCTCACGCGGTTAACGCTTTGAGACCGGGGGAGCCATCGCCATGGACAAGCCGCTGAGATGATGCCTTTGCATATCGACAACAAAGCACAAAGTCACTTTTCGCGGCATTTTTGGGATACGGTTGATGGTGAAAAAAATGAATTCCGCGCTCTGTTAACCCGCCGCTTTCTCTATTTAGAGAAGCACCTTGAACAGCCCTATCCAATATCGCTGATGCGCGGTTTTTAAGCCTAAATAGCCAAGAAAACCGCGCTTCACGCTATTCGGCATACGCGGTATGAGGTTTTTTTCCTACGAAGAATAACGCGGAAGTTCGGCTTTAGATCTAGATAAATTAGGTGTGGATCTGAGGGTTATCAGACACCCCAGAAATCCACCAAATAGCGCCGCTCACTCCCCCCGCTGTTGCTCCCACTTAGGCGGTAACAACAACACTTTCAGCCCTTCCCAAGGATTTTTGGCCGCAAAGGCATCTCGCCACATGGCCAGAAACTCG
>MDSZ01088953.1_pt1 | contig 35406 bp, 24 predicted proteins | sample 811201 | NCBI WGS metagenome assembly MDSZ01 (sample SAMN05326647, study PRJNA326480) | marine metagenome | isolation source: seawater | place: Indian Ocean: North | collected 2010
AAAGGTCACCTCAAGTGTTTGAAATACGCGCACGAAAATGGCTGCCCTGGAAGTGCGAATTATGCGCATCGTCTTTCAAACAACGCGCAAACCCACGAGTAAAGAAAGAAAGAAAGAAAGAAGAGAGAGAGACTAATTTTTTACCTAATTTTTCCACAAACATACACACCTGCTTTAGTTTATTTTTGCTATTTTTTTTCATTTATGTCCCCTCCCTCACATTTTCTCTCTGTTCGACCAACCCAAATCCAAGAGAAAAAAATACACGAACAAAAAAAAATCCGCACAGATAACTCGATCAACAAACAACAACAACAACAACAACAAAAACAACAACAAAAACAACAAACTAAAGAAAGAAAGCAATGATCGCGAACAGAAAAGTCTTCTTCGCGGTTTTCTTTTTCTTTTTCTTCGCGTTCGTGGCGAAAGCCGCCGACTTTGACGTCGATGACGACGTCGACATTGACTCTGTCGATGCGATGAGACAAGCGTTCTTGGATGAGACGATCAAAGAATCCAAAGTTACCTTGTTTGATACTAAAACGGGAAAGAAGTTGGAGTCAGCCGCAGCGTGGGCGTCCTACGACCCAAGAAACGCATCGAGAATGCACGTGGGCTACTTCATTCCCGATGCTGAACAGGAAACTGCAGCCGGACAACCTGACACTTTGGAACTTTGTGGGTTCACAAAAAGTGAAAACTGCAAAAACGAACAGCCGTACCCACGCGATGAAGCAAACACGGAGACATTCGAGGACCCGTTCGAATGCGGAATTGACGACGAGACCCGACCAGATACAGGTTTTGTGTGCACAAAAGTTGGGTTAACAACTGAAGAGGACGGCGATTTGGCATACGAAGGCGACATAGCGGTCCCAGAAGAAGAAGATGAAGCAGAAGAAGCATCAAACAACAGAAGATTGCTGCAACTCCGCAGACGTGCTGGAGGGTTGCGATCGAGGTCCTTGCGATCGAACGGGGCCCGGGGCCGCATTGGCTAGAAGCAACGCAATTCTGCAACACTATACTTCTACTTTACACATATTACAAAATAGACTACTCTTAAAGAAGAAGCTGCGCGCTCGAGACAAGATCGCCGTTCTCTTCAAAATACTGAACCAAGTTTGCTAAAAAAGCATCTTTACTCACTGTTTCACAATTGCATATCAACGTCACGTGTTTTCGCGCTCTCGTTACGGCAACATTCATACGCCTCGCATCGCTCAGAAACCCAACTTCGTTATTTTCATTCGAACGCACGGTTGATATAATAATCGCCTCTTTTTCGCGCCCTTGGAAGCCGTCGACGGTAGAAATTTCAATATCGTTGAATAACGCGTTCTCTTCCGCGCGCACAGCGCGCATTTCTCTCAACAAACTCACCTGGCCAGAATACGGCGTAATGACGCCGATTTCACTCGGAAGTATTCTGTACGCATCCGAGAGAAATTTCTCAAGTGTCTGCATGACAATTTCCGCTTCGCCGATGTTTGATTTCGAGTCGTCGTCGTCGTCGTCACCAATATTTTCCATGAAATTGTCGTCCGCACCGGTGGTATCGATAAGAGTTAACACTTTATCAAACTGCTCAAACTTTCGAAACCTCACAGATTCGGCCGCGATGAGTTTAGAATCATACATCGCGTCCGAGCTCCACATCATGATATCTTCGTGCATTCGGTACTGCGTATTTAACATGGTTGTAATTTTAGCTCCAAACCTTTTGTTCGTGACCAAGCGCTCGAAAAGTGTCGTGGATAATCCTTTGTGCGCGGCCTCATCCGAAAGTACCGTCGGTGGTAGCTGCAAGTGGTCACCCGCTAATACCAATTTTTTACCCTTAACGACAATTCCGAGCACTGAGCATTCTAAAGCCTGCGCAGCCTCGTCGACGACGACGACGTCAAACTCCTCATTCTTTAACGCAAACGATAACGCTCCCGCGAGCGTGGAACAAATAACCGATGCATTTTCCAACGTTTTGGCTTGTGCCAATTTTTGACGCTTCTTTTCTTCTTTCGCCAACTCCCGAAGTTCTTTCCTGAGATCGTTGCGCTCCGCGCGGTCCTCTTTTTTGCGATAATCGAGTTTAGATATGCGCGTGCGGATTTTCTTTGAGTCTTCCGAACATTCCTTCGCGAGCGATGAATCGTCGGAGCACAAAATATACGCGTCCAGAGACGCGTCTAAAACTGAGGGTGCTAATCGTGCCGGATGCCCGTATCGCACGATTGTCTTGCTTTGATTTTCTACAACTAATGCTTCAATCTTAACCGTCGCGTCTTTCTTCTTCCGCTCGCGTCGTCCTTTCCTCCTATTATTTTCCACAGAAACCGTCGCCGTTCGAAATATAGATACGCCCGATAAGCGCTCGACGACATTATCTACCGCAACGTTTGATGCCGAACACACTAAAACTCTGTTACCTCTGGCGACTTCCTGAGTCACATATTCCACGACCGCGGTTGTTTTCCCAGTACCCGGAGGACCATGAATTATGCCAACGTCGACGCAATCCAAACATAACTGGATAGCACTTTTTTGAGAACAATCTAAATTTTCGTTGAATGGATGAAATCGGACTTGATGGCTACTTTTTTTATCTACTGCATCGGCGTTTCCTTTCTCGCGGCGAATTATTCTAGGCATTGCGTTTTCAAAGACAATCTCGAGGATGTTTTTACCCAACGAATGTCCCGAATTTAAGGCACGTTCTAAGCCTCGAACCGCAGAAACGAGTTTCTTGTGCGTCTGCTCGTTTCTTAGTCTTTCCAGTCGCAAAGGCGAGACGTCAAGAAATTCCGGCACGTCATCCAGCGCGAGTTCAATGCTCGAATCCCTAATTCTATAAATCACGCCTTGAGGGAACTCACTACTACTCGTATTCATCTCTTCGACTTTCACATTCGACGGACGCAGCCGGACGATGTCGTGAGGTGAAAAACAATGCGTCGGCAACGTTGGTGCCACATCTCTATCGGTCTTCTTACGACTCGAAACTTCGAGCATAACGATGGTTTGACCGAGTAATCCGCCTCGCGCGTCCACAATTTTCAAACCGTCGAGCGCGTTCTTGAGTTGTACTTTTCTCTTCGATGATGATTTCGATGCGTTTGCATTCAACGCGTCCAAAGACTGTACGATTTCTTCCACGCGTTCCATTTCTAACAGGCTTAACGTTTTCGTCGTCCATTGGGAAATCGTGATGCCTGCAGGAGCAACGGTATCGGCGTTTCTGCCTTTGTTCTTCGTCTTCTTCTTTTGCTCGGTATCTTCTTCTTTCTCGTACTCATCAAACGACTTTAAATCAATCTGAAAGTGCGTGCGAACGATGTCGCAGAGATATTCATCCGTCGGTTCCGACAAGCTCGTTCCATCGCTTTCCTCTTCGTCGATTTCGACTGTTGTCGAGCACTTGTCTTTCGCATCTTCTTCGGTCGATAATGTTGATGTCTCCAACACTATTTGTCTCGTCTTGTTTTCAACTTCACCAATTGAGTAGTGTTTCAATCCATTCGTCGACGCGAATTCGTGCAATATCGCTCTCTGCCTAGCGTTTGCGTTCTTTGGGAAGAGCACGCGAATATTCGAAGAAGACATGCGTTAAAGATAAAGAAGAGAAGAGAACCCCTAATTTTCTTTTCTTTTCTTTTTGTCAAAGCAAACCACAAATTTGACAACAAATTCGTCAAAAGAAAAAAAAAACTCGGAGTTACTACGAACGTGCTTCGACATGGAAACGTCGTTAAAGATTGATTCGAAAACGCGCCGTTCGTGTATTTTCGTCAAGCAGCGTTTCACAAATTCAGAAAATTATTGTCTCACGCTCTCCGGGAACATTGATTTGCAAAATGCGAAATGTAAAGCGAACGCATACGTGAGAAAAAAATTCTTCCCCACCGATTTAAACCCAATAGTGTCTAGAATTGATTGTGGAGTGAATTACGATACAGAAACGGACGACGTTATATATAAGTTAAGAGGGAAGAAATCGTTCGATATCACCTCGGATGGGTTAACGACTTTAGACGTGAAAGGAGGCGTCGATTTGTCGATTACGTCGAGCACACCGAAAATGGACGCGAAGATTGAACTGAGTAAAACGTTGTTTAACTTCCAACCCGACCAAGACTTGAACATGAAAATAGGATTCAACGCGCAAACGAAACGATTTTATGGGCAAATACGAGAGAATAATTGGTCCATAAACACAGACTTTTCGCGAAATAGATGGAATTTTCAATACGATTTGTAATACATAGTAGATACTACATACATAGTAGTGTGTTTTGCGGAGCTTCTGTTCAATTATCTTTTCTACGGCGTCTTTGGTCGTAACGGTTCTCGACGCTTCCAAACTCTCAAGGATGCATCGTACATTGGCCAATTGCCAACTGCGACCTCATTCACGAGCGAAAAATTCGCTTCCACGTACTCTTGAAACGAAATCGAAAAGCTCGAGCCATGTTCTGGCAAAAATGATACGTACGAACCATACGTTCGATCATTCCACTCCCCGACTAAGATGAGCGTCTCTCCTTCATAACACTTCACCATGTCTAATCCTCGATTGCCTTTCCCGCCTTTGTCTGTCCACATGAGCAGGAGTGTTTTATTATGTTCTAACGTTTCCGCAACGACAACGGCTTTCTCGTCCTCACACGTCATCGTGTTGTCGAACCACATGACATCGCGCACGTCATCCTCAAAGAATGACGTTGTATATGATGTGACATCGCAATCAATCTCGCGTAAACGCCGTGACCATAATCCACTTCCACAGCACATTTCTAAAACGGGTGAATATTTTTTAATCTCTTCTAAAGCTTCGCTAGTGGGTACAGATAATGCATGGCGCCTTCTCAACGCCGCGCTTTCCTGAGCAATCGCGTTTGCATCTGACAGAGAGAAGATGTGTGAAGTTGTTAGCTGTGAAAATAACCGAGTCGACCAGCTACGCACGATGCGATTATATGCACCAGGGAGTAACATTTCACCCTCTTCCCCATTGTGAGCGTTTGACTCGCCATTGGAGCCGTCTAGCCCCTTGGCTGCTAACGCATCCAAGGACTCACAAACGAGTACCGCACGTTCATTTATCGGGTCATCTTCTCGCATGGGCCACGTTTCCTCGTGCGATTTTGCTCGAGCGAGGACTTTCGCACTTTTTGCCTCGGGTTGACCCGAATCGTCATTACTTCCGCGCGTTTCAACGTGTCCTGTCATCCACAAGAAGCATAAATTCAGCATTTGCAGATGTGCTCGTAGCGGCAGCATGTCGTCAATACCACTGATTGCTACGCGATTAGATTTACTCGCTTTAATTTGAACTTCGCCATCTTTTTGAGCTAATACGTGCACCCATGGGCATCCTGATTGCTTGCAAACGTCGCAATGGCCGCAGCGACCTTCTCGAAATGAAAAGGATTTGCGCAAACACGCTTGCATCGCAAGATGTAAACGATGCCGTGCTTCCATCGAGGCTTTTTCTACGATGCGCCTTTCTACACCACGCACTCGAGCCGCACACCGAGAATGAAAGTCTAAATTTGAGTCATCCTGCGCTAGTCGCTCGGATTCTTCAGGATTTTCTACCCACGGTTGGTTGTTACGTAAATTATCCAACAAAGACACTGTCGTAGCCAATGCACCGACTTCATTTGCGTCGTCCATGATGCACTCTGTGGACGGTGTTGGTGTCGACGGTAGTTTACTGCATGTGTTTAACATTCGAGCTATGATTTCGGGATCATGACAATCTTCTTCAGTGAGAAATTGAACACGAGCATACGCTAACAGCGATGACGTCAAAGGACTATTTTCTGGCAGCGAATGCCGAGCGATAAACTCTCCAGACTCGCCGTTCTTTGGCGCGTGCAATACATTCACAACCATAGGTAAGTAAGCTTCGCCTTTATATTTCATATTTTCTTCTTTGTCATCGTTTGTGTCTAATTTTCTTTTCGCCTCTTCCCATTCGCTATCAATTTTGCGCAAATATACGTGCGCAGATGCAAACAATGCCTGTTTCAAACACTCCGCGCGTTCGGCAGAACACTGCGACGTCAACGTAACATCTAATTGTTCGAATGGGTTATCACCTTCGTTGAGAGGTGTGAAACCGTACCATAACAGTAATTTCGAGCTGGACGCCTCTCCAGAACCATATGAAATGTACGCTTGACCTCCTTTCTGGACATTTGCCGTGGCGAATGCCGTGACGAGACCTCGTGAATAGTTTAATTTGTGCGAACTCCCGAGCGGAACGTTTGAAGAGTGGTTGAACATATCAAACTCTGGTACCAAAACTCGTAGTCGCGTCGTTTCCGGCGCTGGACGAAGTAGATCGCATTGACGAGACCATAACGTTGCGCGAACCCATCGAAACCTTTCCATCGTTATGTCCTGCTCTTTAAAAAAAGCTTCGCCGAGATTATGTTTTAACATCTCGTAATCCTGCATGACTTCATCTTCTAACGAAAGGGTTTCCGCGTACGTTGTCGTTCCGAGTAAACTCTTCCGTTCTTCTTCGCTCCAAAACAAAGGGAGGTCGTATGAAGGAGGCAGCGACTGAATGTGTTGGTAATGCTTGGACTTTTCACCGAGATTTTGTTCGAGAAGTATGTGCATAGCCATGTACTGGTCGTGCGTTGGAGTGAAGTTTGTTGCTGCTTTTTCCATCGCTTTCGTTAGTATCTCCGATTTTCGCGCGGATTCCAAAGAAAAACACCTCTCGAGAGGGATTTCCAACAGCACGTCGCCTCTGTGCACATTTTCTGTTACAGCGTTGCCTCTTCCGGTCTCTGGGAAGTCGAACGGGACAACTTTGTTGACCAATGGCGAATCAAACGTGTTTTCACTCATATCGTGGTCTTCCTGCTTTTCTTTCTTTCTTTCTTTCTTTCTTTCTTTCTTTGTAAGTTCTCTGTATGTGGTGATGTGACGGGCGGCGGTACCTTTTCCTTTGAATGTTGGAAGAGAAAGAGCGAAGAGAAAGAGAAAAGAGAAGAATTTTTGGGAAGGATCTCCTCTCTCGATTTTATACAAAATCTCTCATTCTTGTTGCTCGTATACGACTCCGCCGCGAGACGAGGTGGAATAAAAATGCAGCACTTAACATTCGTTCAAAGAATATCCTCCTCCTCCTCCTCCTCCTCCTCCTCCACTACCTCCTCCTCCGTCGCGGCGTGCAGAGCGTCGTCGACGTCGACGTCGTGTTCGTACCCGTCATCGTCGTGTCATCGTCATCGTTTTTGCATAAAAACAGAACGAAACATCGCAACAATGTCATCGAAGGGAAAACTTAGACGAAGATCACATTTGTTATTAACCACGAGAGCATCCGCGCCGGATGTGTCCGGATCTGGGTCGTACGACGAAGGCGTGAAGAAAGATTGGACAAACTCGATACAATGGCTACCTCTTATGGACGTTTCGAAAGCGACAGAAATGGAGCCAATCAGCACGAAAGAGAACGAAGTGGTACTTCCAATTTTTCCTCTCGGGTCGAACGTGCACTTGCCATATTCAGAACACGTGTTGAATATTTTCGAACCGAGGTACAGGGCGATGTATAACGACATCCTCTTCAATGGCTCGAGGCGGTTCGTGGTGCCCATGTGTGACCCGCAAGCTCAAGGACATTTTAGCAGATACGCGTGCGTGTTTTACTTGGACGATTTGAAGGAAGTTTCTGAGCAAACGAACGATCAAGTCAAGTACGTGTGTTCGCACACGTGTGTTTCTGTCGTGCGCATTGAACGCGTGGTGAACGATACGGTTTGGGGAGATCGAAGCTCTTACTTGAAAGGCGTGTGCGTGGAAATCGAGGGCTACGGAAAGGAAGGAGAAGAAGGAGCTACTATTGTTGATGCGACTGATGATGACGAGTACGCGACGAAAGAAGCAATGCTCGTTGAGAAATTCACCCGCATAGTTAAAATGCAACAAGAGTTGGACGAACCGGTTCGATTTAGGGAAGAGTTGGTGAAGGAACTCTCGGCGAAGAATAAAAAAGGAGGATTTTGGAGAATCGTCGAGTTATGGCAATCGTTGCTCACAAATCGAGTGAATTACAAAGAAACCGAGTTACAAAGAGACGTCCAGGCGCTGCTTCAAAAGTATATGAAGTCTCAAGGACCGGAATTCGCTGAAAAGCAGTCAAAAGGCGAAATCACTTTGAATTCGCTCCCGGAAAACATTCAAAATCAGTTCAAACAATTGCAAATAAACTACCAAGAGGAAGCGAGAGAGCTGGTGAACGAGGCAATCTATCCATTTCAACAGTTGTTAGAGCGAGAGGAGCACGTGCAGCGATTGGGTTTCTTCTCTGATATGTTATCGAACGAGGAAAATCGGCTGCAAACGAAATTGAGCTTGAAGAATTTGTTCTCATCTTTGTCTTCGTCTTCCTCTGCGGATTCTCCCAAGAAAGACAACGAGGAAGACGATCCGACGAAAGGACAAGACAACTAAAACCATCGAAGAAAATGCAATAGAAATAGAAGAGTTGTTGTCTGTATAAAGAAACAATTGTTGTCTGTATATTCTACCTACGTACGTAGTACCTACCTTTATTTTAGATTTATTGTTTCAATATAACTTTATTTCGCTGAGACAAACTTCTTTACGCGTATTTGGAAGCTTATACGACACGACGATGGTGTTTGGGTTTACGCTTGCTCGTTTGCATTCAAACATGCGAACGGGAATTATGACAACACGGCCATCGTCATCGACTCGAGTAACACTGACATCTCCATCAACATTGTCTATCAATTTGATAGATTTCGCGCATGGAGTTTCGCTGTATTCTTTCACATCATCCCGATCTTGCCGCTTCTCGAGCTGTACCGAAAGAAAACTGAGATCCTCGTTGTTATTGATAACGTCGTCGCTAATTTGTATTCGAAGCGATATCATTGTAGAATCTCCGTTAATTGAGAATGGCAAGATACTACTGTCGCAACCAAGACACGCCGCGGCTATTGTACCCGTCGAATCGAATTGTGCGCAAGCGCCAAAGCCGCCGTCTACTCCTTTGCCTTCGACGGCTGGATCAGACTCTAAATCGAACCACGTGCGGAATCTCCATCCAGGCGCGAAACCGACTGGCGTTTTTCCATCGTACACGTAATATCCGCTGCCATTACTTTTACGCACGTGAGCCATGGCTCCTTCCCTTGCGTCCAATGGTTGTTTCGTCACGCAATCAACGGGACGAAACAATAAGTTCATTTTACCTTGCAACGGGTGCGCTAACGTTTCGAATGCCCAGAACGAGAGGTCGAAGTGAGGAATATCTCCGCAGCAAATCTCTTGTCGGCCGTAAATGTAGTCGCACGGACAAATATCGATGATTTGAACGAATAGTATTTTATTTCGATCGTAACACGTTGTTTTTTCGCAGAGATTCTTGTTCTTCGTCTTCCATTCTTCGTCGTCAAAGCACTCTTCCGCGGGAGGAAACGTTGTGTTTTGAATTGTTCGCCCGTATGAATCTCTGGCGTTTTTGTTTTGTTCGAAACGCGTAAAGTTATCGTTGTACTCGATGAAATCATTTTGCCGAAACGATTTGCGAATTTTCGTTACCTCATCGTCGCACTTCACTTCATAGCACTGTCCGCAACTCGATTTCATTTCAAAGGTAGCCAGCGCTGCGACTGCATTTCTTGAAACTCCAAGCGGCAACGACTTTGGCTTTCGTTGCTCGTATTTTTTGGACGTGTAACCACATCCATTTGTCTCGAGGTAACCGAACTCGTGATGGGGGAAATACTTTGTTTTCCACTCGTAGGACGCGTCGAAATATGTCGCGCGACCGGTTAACCAGCCATTTGTTTGCGGCGAGTAATCAAAGTCGTACTTCGTGCGCACCCCGACTTTGACACTCTTTTCTTCTTTTTGTCCAACAGTCGAAGATATTGCAAAGACGAAGTGATAGAAGAAGGCACACAAGAAAGAGAGGAAGGGCTTGGTCGAAGAACGAGAGATCGCGTTCATAATCGTCGTCGTTGTGGATATCGCTGCTGACCTGATCGCCAGCTGCGATAGAAGTGCGGATCGACGACGTCGACGACGACAAAACTTTCTCTCTTTCGTTGTGTTGGTTTTTGTCAAATCAAACGAAATGCTGCTGCTTGCTTTTTACAGGTGCCTGACACACACACACACACACACCAGGGGGGAAAACTCTTTTGATACCTTAAACAAGCTTAGAAAATTGTTTAGGGTTTTAGACAGAGATTTTCTTCCGTATCTTCTCATCAAAGTAAAAGTGCTGTGGTCTCCTCTTGCCTTTACCCCCACAAAAGAGCGAGTGTGACCTCATTTGGACTCGATATTCGAATACTACATCGGATCGAGCGATCGAACGAAGGCGCACACATCTGCTGTACTCCGATCATCCCTTCTTAGTTCGCGCGCGTGTATATATTTATTGAACATGTCCTCCATCGCAGCGCGTTGTTGTTCGACGCCTGCATCGAGGCATGTCCGAGGTGCTTCGACTTCCTCGTCCCCGTCCTCGACAACGATAAGACTCCCGACGAGGACGACGAGGACCGCGGAGAGGAGAAGTCGAAGAACCTCCGCAATCGTCGCATTTTCGTCGTCTTCCCGCGAAACGTCCTCCTCGTCTTCGTCGAAGACTCCGGGAGCGACCTCGACAGATACCGCTGCAAATTCAGCGATAAGTTCGTCAGAAGATAGGGCGGATAAAGAAGATATCAAAAACGAAAATGGTGAAGGAGAAGAAGAAGAAGAAGAAGGTCAAGGAGCGTGTCCGTACAGTTCGGTGAAGTCTTTCTTTGGCATGGACGCTAAAAAGGAAGTTCCAGATTTACGATCGGATTACGACGGTTCTGAACCTCCAATGATCGATGATATCGCGTTTTTGAAGTCTTTAGTGAAAGCGGCTCAACATCCAGTAGGAATGCCCATCGCCATGCTTGATTGGGCAGAACAAAAAGGTGAATGTGTGGGCATTCAAAACGCGATTGGTCCAGATTGCGTGTCTATTCTCGATCCAGAGATTGTAGAGTATGTCTGTCACACCAACGCGAAGAATTATAAGCTTCGCATGTTGCCAGACGCGTTTCGGTTTGTGATTAAGAATAAAGGCATCACCGGGTCGGACGGGCAATACAATCGCGAACATCGATTGATGTGCCAAAAGCCGTTCATAAACTCGTTTTCGCTGACGCAATTTTCAAACACGGTCGAGGAACGAATTAGTTACATGTGCGAAACGTGGAGAACTGCGTGTGCGATGCGAGAAGAAGGCAAAATAAACGTGAATATTGACAACGACTCGCAGTTGGTCACGCTGGACGTAATCGGCAAAGTTGCGTTTGCGTTTGATTTCGAGCAGTGTGAATCGCACGCCGCGAAACTTTTACGAGGCGAGGATATCGTCAGCGATAACATTTCTCAAATTTTAGATTCATACAACGGAACGTCCGAAATCATGGGCCAACTCTTTATCACGCCTGGGCCTATTTTGAAGTTGCAATACGCGCTCGGCATCGGACGAGTCAGAGAGTTGAAGGAAAAATACGCAATTTTAGAATCAGTTGGAACAAAACTCATAACCGAACGACGAGAAACGGTCAAAAAACGCGTGGCAGAAGGTGATTTTAACGATTATTGCTTGTTAGACGTCCTCGTCAAAGCTACGGACGAGGATGGGAACTTGTTGCCGGATGACGATTTGTGGGGCGATATTAACGATGTCATGGCTGCCGGACACCGAACGACGGCGAGTAACTTCACGGTAAACTTGTTTCACGTGGCCAGGCATCCAGAAATTCAGCGTCGCATCGAAGAAGAAGTTGCTTTGTTGGGTGGTCGAGCGCCAACATTTGAAGACGTCCAAGAAGGACGCTTGGATTACACGCGCATGGTTGTGAAAGAGTCATTGCGTAAGTATGCGCCGATTAACTTATTCCCTCGATTAGCTTCCGACGAAGATACTTTACCGAGTGGACACAAGGTGAAAGCGGGTGACTTCATCCTGTTATCTTCCTACGCAATGGGGAGAAACCCGAGAGTGTGGGAGAATCCGTTGGAGTTCAATCCCGAACGGTTTACTGACGAATCGCTCAGAGTACAAGCGGAAAAGCAGGCCAAGGCATCCGCGAAGGACGATCCAGAAAAGTTTGAGATCGCAAAGGAACGTATGCGTAGGCGCATGGCAGCTGGGAGAGATTTCACGTACACTCCATTTGGAGCGGGACCCCGATCGTGCATTGGCGGCGTGTTTGCTTTACTCACGGCGACGACTATGCTCGCGACGGCGGTTCAAAACTTTAAGTTTGGAAAGTGTGACGATGGAGTGCACGAAGATCCAGGGGAAGAAATCCCAATCATGTACGATACGACTATTTGTTTCCCCGAGGGCGTGTGGCTCTCGATGACGCCGCGAGAACCAAAGTTGGGAAGCGATTTTCAACAGTCTTCCTCCGAGGCGAAAACCTCTACAGCAGTTCCGATGTCTCGATAGAAAAGAGAGAAAGAGAAAGAGGGCTTAAAAACGAGAACTAACTTATACAATACCTGTTTTGCAATCACACGCACGCTAGCATTATGTTGATTTTTAAATCTATATCTATGGTATGGTAAGCACGCTTTCTTTCTTATCGTTTCGATATTTATATTGTTGTTTTTTCAAGAGTAAATGATAAAAAGTACATTTTCACAAAGTGATGCCGTCTAAAGCTTCAAGAAGACTCGAATCAAAGAACTTGGACGCTGAAATGTCTTCCCCCATACCTTTACGTCGTCTTGTTTTAATGCAAAACTCTCTCGCCAAATGCGAGACGGGACTTGGTTCCAACGGTCTCAACTGAATCGCTCGATCGAGCGGATCACCGGGAACGACCGACCAGTGATCAAAATAAGATAAACCAAACGACATACCTCGCGTGTGCGCCCTTAAATCGGTTTCAAACCCAAAGGATTCAATCGCAGGAAGTAATGCTTTGACGATATATATCGGAGTGCCTGGTTTTGCAACGTCCGAAACGACGTGACCGCGTCGCTTGGACAAAACGTTGTAAATAGCCGTCATGCAATCCGCGGGCGTTTGAATTTCAACCTCATATACGGGTTCCATCAAGCGAGGCTGCGCGGTTAAGAATGCTGAGTACACGCATCGTCTGGAGGTTGGGATTATTTGACCGCCACCTCTTTGCAACTGCTCGCTACTGATCGTCGCATCGAGTATTTTGAACTTTGTTTCGCGAATTGGCTCTTCGCAAAGCGGACCTTCGCGAGTGCCCCATTGGAAACCTTGGATGATGGACTCTCGGACGGACATCAATAAGTCTTTATCGACTTCGTTCGGTAAAGTATCGTCCATTAACACGTTTGGTCCGTCGGAGTCTGGGCCAAACGCCCAGACCGATCTCGCCGCTAACGCGTCCCAATCGTACTTTTGCGCGAAAAAGTTTGCCAAGTGTTTCTTCGGCCACTCCAAGACAACGTTTTTGCTCTCAATATCTACACCTAAGCCTTTATCTAACGGTTCCGCAATCATGGTAATTTTGTTTCTTTTATTCGGCGTTTCTGCGAAGCATTTTAATGCTGACGTTTCAACGACCGTTTCCGCGAACACAACGACTGGATCTGCTACTTTAACCTCGATGTCCGCATACACTTCGCGCAAGTCCTTCATTGCGGAGTCGAGATAGATTTCGCCCATACCGACGACAATGTGCTCTCCGGATTCCTCAACTTTCGTTTGCAACGCTGGATATGTTTTTGAAATTTTGCGCAAACCTTCAACCATTTTTGGCAAATCGGACGGGTGCAGCGGCTCTACGGCAATTTTCACCACCGCCTTATTTTCAAATTCCAGCGGTTTGAACGTGTACACATCTTCATCGTTTTCTTCTTCTCTTTCATTTGTGGACGCAGAGACCAAAGTCGCGGTTTTAACGATGGATTGATCGACACCGGCGATGAGTACCCATGAACCAGCCGGTGCGCTTTGTACCGGAATGCGATACCTCGCTTCGTTGATCCATAATTGTGATACTGTTTTCACCGAGCAGTCTTCTTCATCATCCGGTGAATACGCTTCGCCCAAAACTTTCACCGAATCATTTACGCGAAGTGTCCCGGAGAGAACACGACCGAACGCATCAAACGCATCCCCCGATTTCGCAGATGGATACAACTTCACGATTTGGACGGATAATGGTCCATCTTTATCGCAGGTTTGCATCGTTCGTACACGTCTACCCGAGGTTGATACTTCCCCCGTGTACGTGCGAGAAATTTTGTTCTCTGCGCCTTCGATGGGATTCGGTATAGAGTGTAACAAAACGTCCGTCAAACCGCCATGCGATTCAAAAACTTTCGAAAACGCGAGTTTAATAAGCGGTTTTGTGTTTTGCTTCAACTCTTTTGGTTTCAACTTGTGCGAAAATCTGTTGAATTCTTTCAACGCTCTTTGGAAAGATTCCGGCGCCTCGCCTACGGCTTGCGAGAAGAGTTTGTACAAAGGTTCAAGAATAAACTGCACGAACGAACGCTGACAATCTTGTTGTCCAGGTGGTGGTTTCTTCTTAAACACGCGTGTTTCCTCGTCAAAATACGCCTCGCCCCACAATCGTTTCGCGAACTGTTTGTGATCTAAGTTGTCGCTCTGTGAAACATTTTTGTACGTCTTGGCGAAAGATTCTAAAGTAAATGAGAAACCGTACAAACTCGATCCAAAGCACACACGATTATTCACAGGTGTGCACAAACGCGCGTTTACAGGTCCATACGCGGCTTCAATTAAAGCGTTGCACTCTTCGATGACGTGTCTTAGTTTGTGGTACGCGTCTGCCGGCGGCAGTTTGAGCTCTACGATGAGTCGATCAATTTTGTTAATGAACAGAACGCAAGGCAGGTTCTCTCTCGCGGCAACTTTGATCGCTTTCTCGGTCCCACACATCACCCCTTCGGCAGCATCGACGACGATTAAAATTCCGTCCGATATTCGGGCGGCAGCGGAAACTTCGTCGCAAAAGTTTGCGTGGCCGGGAGTATCAAAGATTGAAATCGAGTGCGTCTTTCCATGCTTTCCGTCCGCCAAAGGTAAAGTCATCGGTACGGCTTTAATGGACATCTCTCGACTGCGCTCGTCTAATCGCGTGTCTGTGTATAATCGTAACGCGTTAAAATTGTTTTGTGACAGTTGCGTAGAACTCGAACCCAAATTATCATCATACTTCCACGCATCTGAAACATCGTGCGTCTCCTCGACGAGCGCATCAACTAAGGATGATTTCCCGTGGTGCAAATGACCAGCAATGCATACGTTCCTCGATAACACCGGCGTTCGCCATAGCATCTCTAAATATTCCGGCTTACATTTCATTTTAGCGTCCGAAGTGTCCAACTTTACATCTTCTGAAACGATCTCGAATCTTTTCTTCTTCGCCGAGGCAATGATCGGCACCTCCAACGCCTGCGCGTCTTCGGTTTCGACCAAAGTTTCCGTATCTTCTCCGTACACCTCTTGCGCGGAAGGATAATACTTCTTATCTTCGGCTAAAACAATCCCAGTGGTCGTTGGTTCATCTGTATCTTCATCTCCATCTTCCATTTCTTCGTCGTCTTCTTCATCTTCTGCGCCGTCACCTCCTCCTCGACCACGACGTTCGTTTCCCCATTCGCCATCATCTTCTTCCTCCGCCTTGTACGTTTACAGAGAGAATATATCCGTGGTCAGTTATGTTGTACACACGTAATGCATGAGAGTGCTGTTGGTATTGTTGCTTGCTTCTGCTACTAGCAGTGGCAGTATTACATCAACGCTACTTGAGCGCGCGGCGAGAGAAAATTATTCAACATCACAAAAAAAATTCATTCGAGAGAGAAAGAATAAGGCGGGAAATCAAAGCAAAAGGAGAAACGCACCAAAGTGTGTTGAAGACGATGTCGACCACGGCTGCGATCGTCGTCCGAATCGTCGGAATCGACGCCTGGTCCTATGTAGTTACCGAACTCGTCGTAGTTTGACTCGTCCATTTATATATATATATATATATGTGGAGTTCAAGTTGTCTGATTTTTGTCTGAAAGTTGTCTCTGTGCCGGACGCCGGAATATATTAAAAATTTGGGAGAAGTGCTCGTGCCATGTGATTTTATGCCGAGGAAGAAGGACTGTAGGTCAGGGTATCATAAATGTGTTGTACCAATGGTACATTACAAGAGAGAGAGAGAGAGAGAAAAAGAGTGAGACAAAACTTTTTTGTCTTCATTTATCATGCAGGGATCAACTCGTTCGTGTTTACGGCCATGCATAACTTCATTCTCCATCCTGGGAAAGCATTTGCCAAATCATACCGTATCCAATCCGAAAAGTCTTCGCTTTCGTCTCTACCTCGAGTTATTTTCAAATCGTTTCGAATAACGCGAATCACGTGCAATATCGCGTTCAGTCGTCCGTCGACTCTTTCTTTCGATTGCATGTCCAAGGCGTGCGTAATCTTTTCTTTCACCATGAATGGATTCAAATTATGGACGTTCGTGGCTGTTTGGTACGGTTTAGTGGCAATCGTATCGGATCTGTATACGTTCGGCGCCGATCTTCGCTCGACAGTCAATGCGGCTTCTTCTTCTTCTTCTTCTTCTTCTTCTTCTTCTCGTCCTGTTCTGTTCATGTTCTTCTTCTTCTTCTTCTTCTTTTGCATTTCCACTTGTATCAAATATTGCTTTCTGTATTTTTCCGGCAAATCTTTCCACGCGGAATCGTCCACTTTTGTCGGCAACGTGTACTCTTCTCCTTCTCTCCTTCTCCCAGTAGATGTGTATTCTTCCCTCGTTGTCGTCGTCGTCGTCGTGCCTAATTTTCTCCTCGCCCCGGCGTCCTCTTCCTCCACAAAACACTCTTTTCTCTTCCCTCTACCAACCACTTGCACGGACGGCCGCAATATTTCTCTCCACCTCGTCTTTGTCGATATTGGTTTCAACGGTTTCACCTCGTACCGATTTTCTGTCTCGTCTACTTCGTACACTTTCATCTTCTTGTTCTTTAATCGCTCCTCGAAATCGGCCTGCGCTCGTTCGCCAAAGACCATCGAGCATTCGATCAAACACTCTCTGCTCGTCACCGGTATCACGTGATAATAACAACAACATCGCTCCTCCTGCGTTTCTTTGAGTTTCTTATTCTTCTTGGTATTTTGTTTTTCGACTTCCTCGTAGATGGTTTTGAGAAACTCTTCTTCGAGGCGTCGTCGTCGAGGCGTGTTCACATCTTCTTTTCCTCTCTTTTCTTCTTCTTCTTCTTCTTCTTCTTCTTCTTCTTTGTCCAAGTGGACGGACAAAAATTTAGTTTTCTTCATCGGCATCATCGATTGGTGTTCCAACACCGCTTGCGGTGACGACATATCCGCCGCGCTCATCCTCCTCTTTCCCGGCGTGTGCACCGGCGTCTCGTCTCTCGTTTGCGTCGGCACCACCGTCTCTTCCTCTTGGTCCTCTTCTTCTTCCTCGGAGAGATCCCATGTGTCCACCACGATCGCGTTCCGTTTTTTTCGCATTCGCCGTTCGACGCGCGTTTCTTCGTTCGCGGCGACTTCCCGCGCGAAGTGTCCTCTGCACGGCCCCGAGGTTGGGTCGAACGCGTTGCACTCGACGTCTTTGTGTCCGAAATAAAACATCCCTCTTCTCTTCGTTTCGTGACTTACAGAACACGCGTTTGCAAATGCCGATTTTCCGGAAGGGGAGAGGGAGGGAGGGAGGGGGGTTAAGAAACGTGTTTGGGTGCCTACATTCTTCGAGAAGAATTGTAGAAGAAAAAGAAGAAGAAGAAGAAGAATTGTAGAAGAAGAAGACCAAATAAGAACAAAAAGAGACTCAAAAAATTCAAAAAAAAAAGTCTCCCAATTTTTTTCTTCACAAAAAATGAGGAAACAGCAGAGCGGTGGTGGTGGTGGTGGTGCGGTCGTCAAAGTCGTCGGACAGATCGACGTTGAGATCGACGAGGCCAAGAAGAAGAAGCAGTGGTCATCGTCGACCCACAAACCGGCGGTGCTCTCGGTTCGATTGACGAACCAAAATTACGACCGAGCGGCGGAGATTTGCGTGGACTTTTGCGAACGACACGGACTGCCGACGAAGATAGCCGGACCGCTGGCGATTCGATTGAGGAACGCGTACGGGGAGGCGCTGATGCAACGGACAACGACGATGATGATACCAGATGATGATGATGATGATGATGATGATAATGATGCTCTCGATGGTGAAGACGAAGGAGATGCAAAAAACGAAGAGCGAAACATCGTCGCGACAAAGACGGAGGAGACCAAACAACAACGTCGAGCAACAACGCCCGTCGTCGTGCAACTCCCGTCCGATCCAGCGGAGATGGCGAGGCGCGTCGCGGAGATGAAGAAGAGTCATCGTCGTCAGAGCGAGGGCGAGACGAGCCAAGCGTTTCGAATGGTGACGCCTTCACGCGTGGGGTCTTGGAATCCAATCGCGAATGGGGAGGTGACGATGGAAAAAAATGGTACGGATTCGGCGAGAGTAGTACGCATAGAACAAAAAGAAAAAGAAGAAGAAGAAGAAGAAGAAGAAAACGGAGAGTTGGTCGAGGTCGTCGTCGAAGAGCATCGGCAACAGGAAACACAACAACCGAGTAAATATAGCGCCTTAGAAGAAGAAGAAGAAGAATCCGAAGCGGAAGAGGAAATGTTAGAGTTTGAAATCACGCCGACGAAACAGGATTACGCGGAAAGCTTCGCGCGCCCTCCCGATTGGTTCGTTGAAGACATCGAAGGAAAAACAAGGAACGACGCGAGTACATCGCGCGAGAATAAAACTCCATCGAAAAAAGAAAATGGGGCACCAGAGGACGACGACGACTCTGACGATAACTCCTTGTCTGAGAAAATCATCCAGGCGTCGCCTGGATTTAAAGATTCTTTGAAAATGTTCGAAGCTTTGTCGCCAAAGAAGAAATCATCGGACTTTGCAAAATCGCCGACGATGACTGCTCCAGGTTTCGTCTCCCCGATGGAAACGAAGCCAAAGCGGTATGTCCCGCGCGATCTAAACGAGTAGCACCGCAACATGTACGATATCCATGTAGTCTTTCTAGATGTACACTTTTTCAATCTGCCCCATCTCTATTTCTTCTTCTTCTTCTATTTCTTCTATTTATTCTTCTTGTTCTTCTTCGTTGTCAACCAACTTTGTGAAACCACCAGGACCGCCAAACGGACGAAGACGAAGACGATGCCGACTACTACTACTACTACTACTACTACTACTACTACTACTACTACTATTACTACGGGTATGGAAAAAACGGTACGTAATCGCAAACGCGAGACAGGTGAGATGACCTTTCGAGAGGTTTTTTTGACAAAAATACGAGCGGTTCGATTCGACGAAAACCACACGCACCGTGTAGAAAATGCGTTGAAACTATTTGATGATACCTAATTATTTATTGTGCTTTTTCGCCGATTTCATTTTCACCGGATTTGTTATCTTCGTGAATGACGCGCTCGTCATATTTGATTTCACCGATTCGTAAAAGCAACCGATAAGTACTACCTAGGTATGTATATATATTAATGCGGAGGCGAAGAAAAGAGAGAGGAGAAAATTTTTGTCTTTTTTTTTCTTGCGCGCACACACGAACAAAGACAAAAGAGCTTCAGAAGAATTATTCGTACTTCTTTAGTTGAGTACATGTCAGTACACTTAAAGCACATCTTACTCTCCTCGAATAATCTCAAAAAGACGTGTGAATTCTTCACCAAAGGTTTAGGATTCTCTCTGGTTGTTTGTACGGACACTTTTGCCGAGTTATTATTGGTCGAGTCAACATCAACCACAACACGTAAAACTATCCCTAAAATTTTTAACACCAACAATACTTCTACATCTAGCGTTACCCTCGCCGTTCAACAGAAGATTTTAGAGGAAGATAGAAGTAACAATAGCACTGATACTAATATTTCGTTAAACTTTGAAGTCTCAGACGTCGATCACGCAGTGAAACAGCTATTAGAATTAGGGGGCACTTTAGACGGTCCGATTCAGTTTACGAGTGACAAGTCAAAAACGGTTGAAAAAATTGCCGCCATGACGACAATGGATGGACATTCGATTGGATTATTTGAGCCGAAAGAAAGAAAAAACGAATAGCAGTAACAGTACCATACCTGGTTGTAGTTGGGTGTTGTTGCTGCTCAAAGCGTAGGAAAAGGTGGTGATGGATTCCCATACTTTTCCTTCCACGTTCTTCGTTAGCGTCGATTTTCTTGGCTCTGCCACGAAACAAAATAAGCCTCCGGTGAACTACAAAGAAGCAACGTTGCTTATGCTCGAAGCTTCGCAACGAATCGTTCAAGATTTATGCAACTCGAACGAGTTTCAAACGGAGCGACTACAAGTTTCCCATCTTGGACGAGGACTCGCAGATGCGGAATCTAACGCTCAGGAAATGAATTTTTTTCGCAAAAATGGCGGCAGCGGTGAAGATGGCAGCAACGCTGCCAGCGCTTTTCCGCAACAAAGATGGGCGTTCTTTTCTATTCGACCGAGTCGCAGGTCTGCGAATGCATTTGTCAGCAAAGAACAAGTGAAGCATGTTTGTGAAAAAGTCGTCGAGTGTTTGCATGGATATGTCAAGAATCTTTCTTTTGTTCGCCGTATAACATTCGGAGTTTCCACAAACGTGAGTTTAGCGAAACTTTGTTGCATGTACCAGAAAATGGAGAACGATGAGAATATTAAGTTTGCGTGTACGATGGAAGAAATAGAAAATCTAATCCATCTGTTTCACCCTTGCGATGGCATCATACCTGAATTATCGAACAACGATGATTTGCGGATGAAAATAGATGCCAACAACATCGCGAACGTTCTCGATTTGAAAGAACAAAAAAACATTGGCTTCTTCACTGGTAAACTTGGTTTGTCGAAAATATTTGCGAAAAAGGTAATGAGTCGACTGGAAGCTTTTTATTCTTTCGCATCTTCGCATGATGATAGTTCTCTAAAGAATAGTACCGTAAGGGGTAAAGTGAAAATGAATGTGAGCGCAAAAAAGAAAACGCACGTTTCCGAATTGAGCGTCTATGCGCGGCTGAATAGTGGTGATTGCTACGGCTCGATCGATTCCATCGGACGCGACTTATCGAGCGTCACTTTATTTTACGGCATATTTTTCAACAGATGGCCGGAAGATTTGGTGTGCGAAATGCACCTCTTTCCCACCAACAGCGGCGACGTAAAGAATAAAGGAGTATTTGAGGAGAAGGTAAACTTTCCGAGCTTTATCACTACGTTGGGGTGGAATAATGGTCCGAATAGGATGAAAATGCGCGAATCGCTCATGAGAGAGGCACGTTCTATTCTCAATTCGCAGCGACGATGTTCTCCTAGCTGGACAACGATCGTTGATACAGTAGGAAAGAAACTATCAGATCTCATTCGTGAAGTTGTTCGAGACGATGCTCTCCCAAACGTGCGCTCCTTGCGAGTTCAAGCGTCTAGTTTCGTTCCGGAACAAGGAGGAGACTGGAAAATTTTGCACTCAAACAATCACCAAGGGAAAGGAGAACAAAATGATGAAGAAAATGAAGATGAACGAGATGATGATGATGACGACGACGACGACGACGACGACGAGGAAAACGATGGCTCTGAAGACTATCAATCCAACAGGGCGTTCGAAGAAATTTACTATAACGCCTTGGATGAAGAGTACGAAGGTACGAAACATTACGGAGGTAGATTCGAACACAAACTCAGGCGGAAAGGACCAAACGCAGTGGCGAGCGACAGAGCAAAATTGACAACAACGCGGTTACAAACGGAGCAAAAGAAGCGCACGTGTTCGGAAATAAATCGAGACGTGGACCGAAATAAGCGTTCGATACAGCCTCTAGTGAATGAGATATATACCTCCGGGCGTACAGTTACGAGGAAGTCGAGAAGAAATACGTTTGAACCCGATGCCGATGCGACGAAGCGTTTATCGAGTAAAGATGGTGAAGGTGCAAACGTGTACGCAGTTCTAGATTTTATAAGTTACGGCGATTCAAATCCAAAAGTTGTTCGAGAGGTCATGTCGGCTGCCGAGGTTTCGCAACGTGTCGAAGAAGATGACGAAAGAAGAGATACTTTTGTTGTAGGACAAGAAGAGCGTAAGGACGTTAAATCAAAAAGTATTTGGAGAGACGCTGTATGAATAGAATAGATGTGAAAAGATACATACGAGATACGAGATATAGATTTGATGACGTCACGCATGATGACGTCATTATTTGCATCAAATATTACGAGACGCATCATTATTAAAGTTATTACGAGACGTGAATAGACACAATCTTCGTGAGCCTACCTCCTACCGACAAATATGGCGCGCGTTTCGTTTTAGATAACGGAACGCACGTCACTCTTGATGTTTATAAATAAGATTTGCTTGCATGCTTAGACTTGCTTGCGTTGCTCGATGTATGGCGCTTCCAACTCCATCTGGGAGATGACCATCGGATACAAAGCGCACGATGCGAACAAGTCGTGCAAGAAGTTATCTCTGATGCTGCGCGCAGCTCTGACGTGGTATCGAATAATCGCAACTTGCGCGAAGAAGAAGACGTACAACATCCACGCGATAGAGGCGGTACCTTCGCCGATGCCGGATAAGCACAAGCAGAGGAACCACGTGAACCACGTGCACGTAGCAACAACCGCGGAAATTGTACCCGAGACATCATCACCGTACGCAGCACATGCAGCGGTCTTGAGACCTTTGTACGGGAAGAACAACGCGATGACGTTCGATTTGAACCTCTCGCCGCTCGACGGCGATTGCGCCGGCATGTCTTCCGGACTGTACAATTCGAGAATGTCCAACGAAGACACGACGAAACCATGTCTTTGGCTCATGATGTCTTCGTCTCTCATTTCTCGTTTCAACGCGCGATAGAGCGACGTGCAGCAGTAGCAGATGGCAATTGTGTACGGTAAACCAGCAACGATAGAGACGGCTTGGATCGTACTCAATCCAGAGTCCGTAGCGGAAAGCAACGCTTGCGCGGTGGCACCTTCGGTAACGGCCCAGTAGACGCGTTGGATCCATGGCGGGTTCTCGTGACCTTGCGCGGAAATGATGTCGTCGACGAACGAACCAGAATCAGACGAGGTCACAAAGTATAACGTGATGCCAACCAACGTCAACAGGTGCATGAACGGTGTTAATTTGCCGTACGGTTCCATGACGTCCAGAATACGGTCGTTGGTACCTCTGCAGGAGAGTAAATAATACCCCTTATCGGCGAGCGCCATGGCCTTTTCGGAAGACGGCGCATTATCAGTATAATGTGTAGCGCAATCAATGCTCCAGTCGTATTTGTCTACTGCAACATCCAACGCCATTTCAGACGCGCGTTGCATTTTGATACCGAGGGAACCAAAGATGGTCAACCAAAGAAACGAAAACAAGACCGGCGCGATGAAAGCACCTTTAATGACTTGTCCGACAGTTCTGCCTTTGGAAATTTTCGCGATGAACATGCCTACGAACGGTGCCCAGGAGATCCACCAGCCCCAGTAAAAGATAGTCCACCCGTTCATCATCTCTGAAGGGGAATCGTACTTGGCCTGGGCGAGACTTGCGGTCGTGGTGATGTTGGTTGCATCGAAGAGCTTGTCGCTCAAGGAAGCTTTGCCCCAGAGTTTCGATTTACCATCGTAATCGAATCCAGGTTCGCCAGCTGCGGACCCAAATTCTCTGTTCAATTGCGTCCACGTGCCGCAGTTGAAGCCGACTTGAATGACCCACGTCATGTACACGCCGACCGCCTCGACGAAGGAGTTGAGGAGATACCACGTGTTATCGCAAACCAGCATCAAGACCATTAAGATCAAACCGAGGGTGAAAGTAATCAACGATAACGTTTTGATACCACGTTTAAGACCGAGAAGGACAGATATTACCGCAATTGAGGTGATAATCCAGATGATACCAGTTTGTGTCTTTTCGTTGACCGCGACGGAACCGTCCATACGTGCGAGAACCGCGTTAATTTGGGCGCAGCCCAAACCTAAGGACGTGCACACACCAAAGGTTGTGCAAGAAATGGACAAAGCATCGATCACATCACCAGCGAAGCCTTTCGTGTGATCTCCGATCAACGGGTGAAAGGCGTTACGCATGGTCATTGGCAAGCCTTGTCGATGGCAGACGACGCCGAGCGTCAACGCGATGACAATGTATGGAATCCAGCCGTGAAGCCCCCAGTGAAAAAGCGTTTGAAAGATAGCTTGCTGCGCTTTTTGATCGTCGTTCGTGACTGGCATTTTTTGCATGTTACCAGATAATCGGTAATGACGGATTGGTTCGGCGACACCCCAGTAGTAGAGTCCAACCCCGATACCACATGAGAAGAGCATAGAAAACCACGCGAAATCTGAAAATTCAGGTTTTTCGTCGTCTTTGCCCAACTTGATGTTCGCGTACTTCGTAAACAAAAGCCAGATCACAAATATGAACCAAACGTCTTGGGTCAGGATGTAAAACCACGTGAAGTTAACCGTGATCCAGTTCGTCCAACCCCAAAAATCGGTCGGGAGTTTTGGAGTGCTATTTTCTTTGTCATCAATCAATACGGCGGCGACAAAGCCCCACAATATGAGAGACGCGAGTAACGAAGACACCCAGTTGAATCGAAGAAACCTGTCGTTTTTTTGTTGTGTTTTAACACGCGCGCGCAATGCATTGAGAGTTATGAGTGAGAGGGGTCAGTATATCCTTCTTCTTCTTCTTCTTTGACTTTTTCCAAGCACTTTCTGCTTTTAACAACAACCGACCACAAAAATCTTGAAAAAGGTTTGCGTGGATTTTTGAATTTTGTTTAAAAATTTTTTCCCGCTTTTTTTGTAACCTCTCTTTGTTTTATCCCAGTCAGCAAAAAAGGACTATATCCCCCCGATCGATTCATCGCGCGCGCGCGCTCGATTCAGTCGCGCCCAAATGGATACACCGTTCTTTTTCCAGTCGTAAACGATGAACCAAGCATTTAAGGTTCGCTTTTCCTCCTTGATGCGCGCTTTAGAGCGAGGCCGAGAACAGGAAGAGTCGACAAACGCGCGCCGGCATTCAAGAATTATTGGAAAATAATTGGGACGACGATTCAAACGATTCAATTCAAACGATTCAATTCAAAAAAGAACGCGTGGAAACGTACGGTTTTCCTCCGAAATCCATCGAAATCCATCTGAACCTACGAACGTGGCGTTCGACGTTAGCGTCTTGGCTGTAATCGTCGAAACGCTTTTCCTTGTGAGTTGCTTCCGACATATTTGTTTTATTACGTCAAGAGAAACTCTCCGATGAAAAAGTGAAGAATTGAAATATCTGTGTATTCCTTCCTTTTTTTTTTTCGTTTTACAATGTATTAAAAAACAAGTACTAGGGGGATTGTAAAAACAAGTCAAAGTTGAATACAATAAAGTTTCTTCGTATTAAAACAGAAACAGAAGCACATGCAACAGAGTGAAATATCCGATCAGCAAGACTCGGAATATCGGCCTTCGCTGTAAAAACACAGAAAACCGATCGAACATGTTCGCCGCTTGCAAGCACCCGCTCGATTGCAACGGCGGACAAAACGTTAACGATTTGAACTTGCCTTGCAAAGGCACGAATGAATAGCTTCCACCAGATATGATCGCGCCTTCGATATCATTCAACATCGTTTCGTCGTCGTCGTCTCCGTAATCTTCGTTCTTTTTATTCGTAAATCTGTGATGCGGCGACGGTTGCTTTTGCGCGCTTTCGGAGGCGGTTTGCTGCGTCGTCGACGCTTGTTGTGCCGCCAAAGAGGCGGCTAAACGCGCATCGAGCTGAGCCCTTTTCCCGCGCTCTTCTTGCAACTGTTCGCGCAAAACGTTCATACCTTGCAACTCTTGATCTAAACGAGACTTTAACTCGTGCAATTCCTTCTGTTGTTCCTGTTTTTCGCGTTCAAGTCCTTCCACGGACGGGAGGTGTTGGACGTTTTCGGAAGCTTGTGCTAATGCCGCGTTCGCTTTGGACAACTCGTCTTCCAGGAACGTCGCTCTTTCGGTCGCCAGGCGTAGCGCGGCTTCGTGTTCTTCTGTTTTCATTTGTTCGTTCGCTTTGGATTCTTGATCGAAATCTTTCAACTTTTGTTTCAGTTCCTTCGCTTTCGCCTTTTCGCGATCGAAACTTTCCAAGGCTTTTTCGCATTCAGACATGAACATTTCCTTCTCCGAGTTGATTTCCTCCAGTTTTTCTGCGCTTTGCTCGATTTCCAACTTCATTTTTTTCACTTCGGACACTTTCGCGTCCAACTGTTGCTTCAAACTCTCCGCAACCCCGCGCTCTCGAGTGCCTTCGTCTCTCGCTTCTGCAATCGTTGCTTGTAACAGTTGAATTTGCTCCGAATGTTGTTCGTTCGCGGCGGCTAACGCGCGTTCATCCTGTTCCGCGAGTCTCTTTTTCAACGTTTCAACTTCCTCGCGAACGAGTCGCATATCCGCGTTTGCCTCGTTTAGCTCCATTTTCAATCGTTCCTCTTCGTTCAAATTACTCGCGTTGTTCTCCTCGTAAAACGATTTCAAATCCACAAACTCCTTTTCTTTCGCTTGTAACTGTATCTTCGTCTCTCCTATCTCTTTCTCAACATCTGCCACTGATTTGCGCGAACGTGCTAATTCCTTCTCTAACGAATCAACTTTGTCCTTGGAGGCATTGCGTTCGACGGTCAAATCGTCCACTTCCTTTTGAATGGTTTCTACGCGCGCCGTCGCCGTTGCCTCTCGCCCGAGCAAAGACGCAATCGTCGCGTCTTTTTCTGCGAGTAGCGCTGTGAGCTTTTCTTCTACCTCTTTACTGGTACCTTGTTGTTCCGGTGTTGGTTCTACATTTTGTTGTTGCTTCACCAACGTGTCTATTCGTTGTTGTAAATCGCTCAACTCTTGCTCCTTCGCGTCGAGCGTTTTCTTCGTCTCTACGAGATCGGCTTGAATAGACTTGCCTTTTTTAACGGCTTTTTGAACCTTCTCCGATTGCGCGTTCTTCAGTTTGGTCATTTCTTCTAAATCTTTCGCAATCTTTTCGTTTTGCACGAGTATTTGCCCTCGCTCGCTCTCCAAAGTGTTGATTTTGCCTATAAGTGTAGCCTTTTCTTCGCGGAGCGAGTCTTCGTCCGATTTGTGCGCGTCGAAAGATTTTTCGAGATCGCCCATTTGTTTCTTATACTGATCTATTTGCGCGATTAAATCGTATCGTTCGTTCGAAACCGTTCTCGCGTCGAGTTCCAATTGCGCGATTTTCTCGTTCGCCTCTCCCAACGTCGTTTTGGCTTCGTTCAATTCGAGCTTCAATCGTTCCTCTTCGTTCAAGTTGCTCGCGTTGTTCTCCTCGTAAAACGATTTCAAATCCGCAAACTCTTTCTCTTTCGCCTTCAACGCAATGGTTGATTCGCCGAGCTCTTTTTTCATCTTTCCTAAAGCTTCTTCGTGCGCTGCAGATGAACTCTTTTCCAAATCATCTCTTTCCACTCGCATCGCTTCCAGCGCCTGTTCAGTTTCTGCGAGCTTTCTCTGCGCTTCCTCGCGTTCGACGCCAAGTTGGAACTGTCCAGAAACCTCCTCCTGTGCGACCGATAACTCTTGTTCTAAGTGCTCGCACTTCGGTTTCAATTCCTCGTCGATTTCGCGTTGAAACGCTTCGCATTTCAGTTTCATTGCCTCGTTTTCCTCTTTCGCGCGTTCAAACTGCGCGCGCAAAGACTCCGCCGACTGCGCGTTCGCATGTCGTAACTCCTCGATTTCTGTTTCTAAATTCATGCGCGTATTCACTTCGTTTTCCAATTCGTTTTCCAACACTTTCGTTTTCTCCTCGCTCGTTTGCGCCGCCGTCGTTAATTCTTCCTTCAACGCGTTCGTTTCCCCTCGCAAGGCGACAATTTCTTCTTTCAATCCTTCCTCATCTCGCGTCGCGTTGGCCGCGGTGTCGTCGAATAACTGCTTCAAATCGTCAAACTCTTCCCGTTTCGCGCGTAATTCACCTTTGACAGTTTCCATTTCTTTCTCCGCATTCTCCGCTCTTTTCGTAATTTCCTCCATCTTAGCGTTCGTTTCTGTCAACTGCATTTTCAATCGTTCCTCTTCATTCAAGCTACTCGCGTTGTTCTTCTCGTAAAACGATTTTAAATCCGCAAACTCTTTCTCTTTTCCGTGTAACTGCGTTTTAACCTCGTCGAGCTCTTTCTCTGCGTTTCCGCTTCTTTCGTTTGCGATTTCAATCGTCTTCACCAACTCTTCGCTTTGCGTCGTCAACGCGTCAAACGCCGTCTTGATTTCATCCCTCTCCGCTTGCATGGACTTACCTTTTTTCACCGCCTTTTGCACTTTCTCTTGCAACTCGTCGATCCTCTGCGTGGACTGGAGTTGAAAATTTTCCTTCTCCTCTTCCATTCGTTTCTTCAACTCTTCCATTTTCAACTCTTCGAACTCTTTCTTCTCCCGTTCTGATTCTTCTCTCGCAGTTCTCGTCGCCTCTTCGAACGCATTTCGCGTGGCTGAATTTAACTCCTCCTCGTGTTTATGTTTCAACTCGTAGACGTCTTCCTCGAATTTCTTCTTGAGTTGTACGGACTCTTTCTCCACGGCTTCGCGGACGACTTTTTCAATCTCCTCGTGCATCGCCACCGCCTCCTCCGCGCTCTTTTCCGTTTCTTTTGCTTGGTGATTTTTATGAATCTTTTTATTATTATTATTATGTTGTTGTTGTTGTGACGCTGCTGCTGCTGCTGCTGCTGCTGCTCTTGCACTCGCTTCTTCGCGCTCACGCGCTGGAACCGATGTCTCGACGTCATCGTCGCATCTTCCTCCGTTCTCTTTCTCTTGTTGTTGTTGTTGTTGTTGTTTCAATAATGCTTTTCTCGCTTTGAAAGCTTCCAATTTTTTCTTCCCGGCGTCGAGTTGTGCCTGTCGCCTCGCGTCGTCCGCCATCTCTTTTCGCGCGCACACACGTCCGATCGATCAGCGAGAGGTACCAAAACTCTCAATTTTTTCTCGACCGTTTCTTTCTTTTGGGCTCTCTCGAGTGCGACGACGCCGACGCGTCGTCGTCGTCGTCTTTGTGGTCCGTTACGACGCACCACTACCACTCGGGGGGGGGAGGAGGGGGAGGAGTTTAAAATTTTTTTGACGAAAGAAAGAAAGAAAGAAAGAAAGAAAGAAAGAAAGAAAGAGCGATTATTTATTTTGATTCTTCCTTCTTTCTTTCTTTCTTTCTTTCTTTTTTTGGTCCCCTCCTCTTTTCGCTTTTTTTTTTGCCTTTTTTGTCCCATTTTTTGTCCATCCATCCCCCTTTATAAAAAAAAATCAAACAAATATCATCATCATCATCACACACAAAACACACACACGCATTCTTATTCTTCAAACGCCAACAAACAAACAAACAAACAAACAAACAAACAAACAAATAAGAGACAATCGCTGGAGATATATTTTTCACGAACAACGATTTGAAAGACGTTGTCCACGAACGGTGGTGAGGGGGAAGGGGATAGGGTGATAACGATGAAGAGTTGCGACGGAGAGAAAGATGCGATTAGACTCGTCGTGTGGGATTTTGACATGACTATTCTTCGCATTCACTCATTCGCAAAGAGAATCTCAGCGTTAGATATTCCGAGAAGAGACTACGAACGAGACTGTGCGGATGCAAATTTTTTCCGAGCGTTTTTACGAGAAATGAAACAGAAGTCGATAGAAGTCGCGATCGCCTCGTTCGGGAAAAGGGATGTGATAGAAACGTACATAAAACACTTGGTGGATGCGGAGAAAGGAGACGATGTGGCAGATTATGCCTTTGTTGATGCACAAAAGAGCATAGTGACCCCGAACGATGTCGGCGGTACGGACGGGTGTTCGATGAAAGACAAGAGTCGGATGTTAGATATGTTGACAAAACGGTACGTGCTGTCGATGAGTGAGGATGATATTTTGAAGGAAGGAAATGGGGTAAATGTAGATGTGTTATTAGAAAAAGCTAGGAAGAAGGTTGTTTTTTTTGACGACGACGAGGATAATATAAACGCGGCAAAAAAGCTAGGGTACACGTACGCGGTACACACGCCAAACGCGTTCGAACGAGAAAGTTGGAGAGAACTATACTGGAAAATACCAAAGTTGAGGGAGTTATTTCCGGAAGTAGACGTACACTTGACGCACTCGAAAACGCGGAAAGTACAATTGTAACATGCGTAGAGTCCAAATAAATTTGTTTAACGAATATACCGCACAGTATATATCCGTAGCGCTTACACGTACTAATACCAACTAATTATTACTACACTAATCATCACTCATCGACCTTGAAGTCTATCGAGTAACCAGCCATTCATAGGAATGTCTTCGTCTTCGTCGTCACCGTCGTCGTCATCATCATCATGATTGGAACTTTTCTTCTTGGCGTACTTGTTCGTTGAAATCCAATGTGGACAATACGTCGCTAACACTTTCGGCGTCGTTTCTATCCTAAACGATGGTTTCGGTCCGGATATGCAACACTCGTTCCAAACATTCATCTTGCTCGACGGCCAAATCGAGATGTCGCCGTTTCCGCACGTCTCTGCGATGAGCTCGGCTACGTGCACGGCGTTGTTTATGTTTGCGCCTCTTCCCCTACCCGTAGATAAGTTGCAAATAACTCGGCTAACGTTCGAAGAAGAAGATGATGATGAAGAAGAAGGGTGATTTTTCAAGCGCTTCGCTATGCGTTTCCAACATTCCACTTCAAGCAATTGGGGGATGACGCGACTTTGGTCGTCGAATAAATCGACGATGATTAAATCAAACTTAATATCATCGTCCTCGCTCTCGATGTTTATATTTTCCAGCGCATCCCCGACCCAAACGTCCACCAACGACCCTTTCTCTTTTAATTCGTTCATACCGAAATGTCTCATCCCTAAATCAACGATAACGTCGTCCAACTCGTACCCGTACATCTTTACCCTCTTATTCGACGGGTACAAGTCGTCGATTAGCCGCGCGCACGTCCCGGCGCCTAATCCAAGAATAGCCACGTTTGTTGTTCTTTCTTCTTGTTCTTTCTTGTTGTTTATGTTTGTGTTGCTGTTTGTATTTTCATCTTCAAGAACTAAAGCCACTGCTGATGCAAACAAGTCAAACACACCTCCCGTTATCATCACTTGTGGCGTCTTACTCTTCGAGGATATCGTCGCATTCTCTTTGTCGTACACCGGGGTCGTCGCGGAAATTTCAATCCCATCACTCATTTTCCCTCGCATTTCGGATAACACTGCGTCTGGAGTCGTCGACCGAATCAAAATGGTCGTGTCTCGAAAACTTGGAATCTCGTACTCCTCGTCGCAATAGTACACCTGTAACGGAGCACCAAATTTACTCAGTTTTTCCTCCAGTAAATGCATGTGTTTTGATTCTTCTTCTTCTTCTTTTTCTGCCGCCGCTCGAGAGATGCGACCAACACTTTTTTGTCTTCGTGTTGTCTTTGTTCTTCTTTTTCTCTCCATCATCGCAACAGACGAAGATGTCGATGATATCGTCCAAGAAGAAGAAGAAGAAGAAGAAGGATGCATCGCGTTTGTTTTCTTTGTCCGGAGAGTTGGTTCGAAGAAGAAGAAGAAGAAGAAGAAGAAGAAGAAGAAGAAAGTAGCCGTATAAATAAAGGTGTCTGGTATGGTACCATTTTTACCAATGTTTACCACTTTTCGATTCGACTTTTTTTTTCATTTTTTCATTTTTTATCGCACAACCACAAACAACAACACACAACAACAACATATAGAACAACAACACACACACACACACAAAAAAAAAAAAACAATCTCTTCTTCATTAAAAGACATAAAGACACAAAAAGGAGAAGCAACAAGAACAAGAACAACAACAACAATGAACGCAGACATCGCATCGCGGGTACGTTTCTGAGAACGTCATTCTCGTGGACGGTTCTTTCCGACGATACTCAGAAGAGGGAGAGGGAAAGGAGGATCGTCTCTCTCTCTCTCTCTCTCTCTCTCTCTCTCTCTCTCTCTCTCTCTTTCGCGCGCGCGCGTGACGCCCACCATTTTCAAAAATTGCGCTCTCCCTTTGACTTTCTCTCTGACCGACTGACCGACCGACGCTCTTCCTCTCCTTCTCTCTCTCTGTGTCTCCCTCTGCGTCTTCCTCTCCTTCTTTGAACGAAACGCACAATCGACGATTATTATTAACGTACCGAATAATGAACCAATCGAAGATTGAACACGAACTTCTCAAAACCGCGCACGAAGTCGAACAACAGTTGGACGATGAGCTTCATAAAATCTCTAAACTGAACGAGGAAGATTTAGAAGACGCGAGACGAAAACGCATGGAAGAAATGCGAGGGAACCAATTAAATAGAAAAGAATACTTGAAACGACAACACGGGGAAGTGCATCAGTTGATAGACGAGAAAGAATTTTTCAGTAAAATGAAAGGGGAGGAGAAGATGGTATGTCACTTTTATCGAAACTCGGAACCGTGTAAGGTGATGACGAAACATTTACGGGCGTTGGCGCCGATGCACTTGGAGACGTTGTTTTGCGAGATTGACGCGGAAAAATCTCCGTATTTAACCGAGAAATTGAAGATATTCATGTTACCTACGTTAGCACTGGTGAGCAAAGAGAAGGTGATGGATTATATCGTCGGGATGGATGATTTTGGTGGAGGAGGGGATGATTTTCCGACCAAAAACGTGAAACTCGTGTTGCAAAGTAAAGGGATGTTGAACGAAGAAGGGGAGAGAATCCACGCGTTGAAGGCGAAAAATGACGATGGTGATGACGAACACGCTGCAGAAATTCTAAAAGAACGCGTGAGGAGTATTCGTCACGGGAGGAAATTCGATTTGACCTCGGACGACGAGAATAGCGATTTCGACGATTAGAGAGAGTTTAAGAGAGAAAGTAGGGGAGGATCGTGGAAGAATCGTCGACGATGACGCGATTAGAGATAGTAACGCAGTAGCATTAAAACAAAAGAACAATATAATAAAACAGAAACAAAGAGAATACGGTTTAGATGATAAAACATATTATATGTAATAAAATTAAAAGGAAGCGTGTTCGTTCTTTTGCTCCTTCGCTTCGGCAACTTTGGAAATGACATCCGTCAACGCATACGTTCCAATGTCGCCATCTTTGTACGTTCTCACGGCTAAAGTTTCATTTTCCGCTTCATCTTTACCGATGATGCACATGATTGGTATTTTCTCTTTTTCCGCGTTTCTGACGAGTTTTTTCATTCGTTCGCCCGATTTCACCTCGACTCGAATTCCTTTCGCGCGCATGTCGTTTGCGACGCGTTGGATGTATTCGTCCACGGTATCTGTCACCGGTAACAATCGAACTTGCACGGGAGCGATCCACACTGGAAATGCACCGGCGTAGTTTTCCGTTAAAATGCCGAAAAAGCGCTCCAGGGAGCCGAAAATCGCTCGGTGAATCATAATCGGTCGCTGTTTCTCGTTGTTTTGGTCGATGTAAGACAAATCGAATCGTTCGGGTAAGTTGAAATCTAACTGAATAGTCGAGCACTGCCACTTGCGGCCAATCGCGTCGAGAATTTTGATGTCGATTTTCGGCCCGTAAAACGCACCCCCGCCGTCGTCGACGATGTAGTCCCATTTTTTTCGTTGCAACGAATCTCTCAAAGCCAATTCCGCACGTTCCCAAATCTCATCCGATCCGACCGCTTTTTCCGGTCTCGTCGATAAGTTCACCTCGTAATCTTTGAATCCAAACGTTCGCAACACTTCCTCCACCAAGTCTAAAATTCTCGTAATCTCGTCGGTGATTTGGTCTGGTAGACAAAACACGTGCGCGTCGTCTTGCGTGAACCCTCTGACTCTAAACAAACCGTGCATGGTCCCACTTCTTTCGTATCTATACACCGTTCCTAACTCGGCCCATCTTAAGGGCAAATCTCTGTACGAATAATACCCGTCTTTATAGACGACGATATGGAACGGGCAATTCATCGGTTTCAACTGGTATGATTCCTCTTCCACTTGCATCTGTTGGTACATGTTTTCGCTGTAAAAATCGCTGTGACCGCTCGTTTTCCACAACTCACTTTTTGCCACGTGCGGGGTGGATACCAGATCGTAGCCTCTTTGCAAGTGTAAATCCTTCCAAAACGTTTCGATTTGGTGACGCATCAACGCTCCTTTCGGGTGCCAAAACACCAACCCGCCGCCGGCTTCATCCTGTTGCAACGAGAACAATCCCATTTCTTTACCAACCGTTCGATGATCCCTTCTCTTCGCCTCTTCTTTAAACAACTCGTACGCTTGCAATTGCTCTTGAGTCTCCCACGCGGTTCCGTATATTCTTTGTAACATCGGTTTCGTCTCGTCCCCTCTCCAATACGCTCCAGCCACGCTTTCTAATTTGATGCCCTTCTGCTCGATTTTCCCGGTGCTTTCGACGTGCGGCCCTGCGCACAAATCCCACCACTCATCGCCAATGTGATAAATCGTGATCGGTTCGGTTTTAATCATATCTAAAATCTCCAACTTGTATGGTTCGTTGATTTCTTTGATTCGTTTTGTCGCTTCTTCTCTCGACACTTCCTCTCTTCGAATCGGATAGTCTTTGCGAATGATTTTATACATTTGCTTTTGTATTTTTTTCAAGTCTTGATCGGTAAACCCATCTGGGTAGTAAAAATCGTAGTAAAACCCGCGATCGATCCACGGGCCAATCGTGCACTGCGCTTTCGGGTAGACGATTTGCGTGGCCATGGCTAAAATGTGCGCGGTAGAGTGTCGTATTTTGAGTAAATCTTCCGACTCGTCCGACGTCAACAAAGGGACCGGTTCGGGAACGACGTCCGGGTCCGCGACGGCGTGCGATGGACGACACTCTCTGACTGCCATTCTTCGGTGTTGACGAAAGAGAGAGGTTTGTACCGACGAGGAGGACGAAGCACCGTTCACCGAAGACGACGCGCCGCGCGGTCGAGTGGATGTCATCGCCGTCGCGACCGAACTCGTCGTCTTTCTCGCGAACGTGCGCAACATTTTAAACGACTTTGACGACGGAAGAGGAAGAGGAGGTTTTCTGCTGCTGGCGGCCAGACGCTTTCTTCCACTCGTCCCAACGCCGCTTCCCAACGCGCTCGTCGTCGAGGAGGAAACTCTCGTCGTTGCCATATGATGAAGTCTTACTTTACGCGTCTCCAGTGCTTCTCTTCTTCCGTGTGTGTGTGTGTGTGTGTGTGTGTGTGTGTCTGTGTCTAAGGTGTTCGACGAACCACTCCCACCCGAGCGAGAGGCGTCACCCAAGAGACGTGTTCTAAAGAGAGCACTTCGTCTTCT